>Ga0209933_1002008_pt1 | contig 13643 bp, 8 predicted proteins | sample ThiBiot_300_biof_FD_183944 | JGI IMG/M metagenome (GOLD analysis project Ga0209933, IMG submission 183944) | Wastewater bioreactor microbial communities from Cape Town, South Africa - Thiocy_cont_300_biof (SPAdes) | ecosystem: Engineered > Bioremediation > Thiocyanate > Unclassified | place...
CCGCCAGCTGGCGCGTACCGTCGTCGTCAAAGGCGTCGAGTCTCCCGAACGCCTACTCGATGAAACGGCCCTGTTTTTGCACCGTGTAATCGCCGCACTTCCTGCCGAGAAGCGGGAATTGCTGTCCCGCCTGCACGGCACCGACGATTATCTCGTGGGCCGCAAGGTTCTGCTTGTCGACGACGACGCGCGGAATATTTTTGCGCTGAGCAGCCTGCTGGAACGGCGCGGAATGAACGTCCTGACGGCGACGACCGGACTCGAGGCCATAGAAACGCTGAATTCGACGGATGTATCTATCGTGCTGATGGACATCATGATGCCGGAGATGGACGGCTATCAGACGATGCAGCGTATTCGCGGCAGCGACAAGCATCAGCGGTTGCCCATTATCGCATTGACAGCGAAGGCGATGAAAGGCGATCGCGAAAAATGCCTTGAAGCCGGCGCGTCCGACTATCTCGCGAAGCCTGTTGATACGGAGCAACTGTTGTCGGCGTTGCGCATGTGGCTACATCGGTGAACGGGGGACGACAGTGGCTTCAACAATTTTCGATGAAACAGTCAACATCCTGCTTGTCGATGATCAACCGGGCAAGCTCCTGGCTTACGAGGCCATCCTGGATGGAGTAAACGCGAATCTCATCAAGGCGACGACAGCCGAAGAAGCTCTGACGGTGCTGCTCAAAACCGACATAGCTGTCATCCTGATGGACGTCTGCATGCCCGACCTTGACGGGTTCGAGCTTGCGGAAATGATCCGCAACCACCCGCGTCATGAAAAGACCGCGGTCATCTTCATTTCCGCCGTTCGCCTCGAAACCGATGATCTTTTGAAAGGCTATCGCACCGGCGCCGTCGATTACGTGCCGGTTCCGGTCGTGCCTGAAATTTTGAAAGCCAAGGTGCAGATCTTTGTCGAATTGCACCGCAAGAGCCGGCAGCTTGACATCCTCAATGCCGATCTTGAAGAGCGCGTCAAACAGCGTACCGAACAACTCGTACAATCTCACGCGATGCTGCAGCAGAGCGAGGAGCGGCTGCGTCTTGCCAGCGAAGCGGCGCGCCTTGGCACGTTCGAATACGACCAGGCGGAGCAGGATTTGCAGTGGTCGCAAAATATCGCGGATGTTCTCCACGTCGCTGTGCCGGAACACCAGCGTTTCGATGATTTCATCGATCTCGTGCATTCCGACGATCGCGAAGCGGTGCGCAGCTATTTCCGGGCGGCTAACTTTGCCGAGACAACCGCCGAGCTGGAATTCCGCATTATCGGCGCACGCGGCGACACCTGGGTTCTCACGCGCGCCCGCGCGTTCCTGACTGCTGGCACCAGCGCGACACGCGTGATCGGAACTCTGCTCGACATCACCGAACGCAAATCTGCCGATAGTCACCAGCAGTTGCTGATGGCCGAGCTTGATCACCGCGTGAAGAACATCCTTGCAAACGTCGCCGCGATCGCCCGTCTATCGAGTTCGAACGCGACGTCGATCGATACTTTTGCATCGGCACTGGACGGCCGCATTCATGCGATGTCGGCGGCCCACGACCTCCTGCGCCAGAGCAGTTGGACCGGCGTCGATCTGCACAAGCTGGTGGCCGGCGCATTGGAGCCTTTTAAATCGCGCACTGACAATGACATCGTGATCGAGGGCGAACGCGTGCGCTTGACGTCGAAGTTCGCGCAATCGATGGCCCTCGTCCTGCATGAGCTTGCGACCAACGCCGTGAAGCACGGCGCGCTCTCGACATCGGGAGGGAAGGTTTCCGTCGGCTGGTCGCGCGTTCCGACACCCGATGGCGAAAAGATCAAGTTCGCATGGAAGGAACGTGGCGGCCCGCCCTGCGCCAAGCCGATCAGAAAAGGCTTTGGCTTGACCGTCATCCGCAGCGCCTCGTCCGAATGCGGCGGACAAGCGAACATGGATTTATCTACCGAGGGATTCGAGTTCAGCTTCGAGGGCGATCTCTCGGCGCGCACGCAAATGGTGAGTCAGCGGCATGTCTCGATCATACCGCGTGCGGTTCCAGCCGCCACTGTTACGCCGCCAGACGCTCCGGGCTGCAAAATTCTTTTGATCGAGGACGAAGCGTTGATCGCGATGCAATTGAAACTCGATCTCGAGGAAGATGGCCACACCGTCATTGGGCCAATCGCGCAGCTCTCCGAAGCCCTGCGCACGGCCGCCGAATCCGAGTTCGATATCGCGCTGATCGATATCAATCTCGGCGCCGACAATAGTGCGCCGGTTGCCGAAATTCTGGATCGCCGCAATGTGCCGTTTGCTTTTACGACGGGCTACAACGACCTGATATTCATGCCGCCGCTTCTGCGTAGCTATCCGCATCTGACAAAGCCCTACAGTCTGGCCGATGTGAAGGATCTCGTCGCGAAGCTTCAGCGTCAGTCCGCCGAACGCGCCGAGCGCACGCGCGACGATGCAAATCAGGTGGCATGACGCAAACGCATTCAGCGCAACGGGAGCTAGGATGACTTTAAAATCCGCATCAACCTATCGATCATCGCTCGACGTAGCGGCCATCGGAAACGGCCGCATCGCGGCACTCATTGAGCCTGGCGGGCGCATCGTCTGGTGGTGTTTTCCGCGACTGGACGGAGACCCGGTATTCTGCCGGCTTCTCTCGGGCAACGAGGAGAAGGGCTTCTGCGACATCCAGCTCGAAGGGCAAATCTCGGCAACGTCGAGCTACGTCCGCAACACCTGCATCCTCGAGACCATTCTCGTTGCGAGCAACGGAGCACGCGTCAAGATCACCGACTTCGCGCCGCGCTTCGTCCGTTTCGGTCGCTCGTTTCATCCGACGCAGCTCGTCCGCCGCATCGAGCCGTTGAACGGCCTCCCGCGCATCGTCTGCCGCATTCGTCCGACGTTTGGCTACGGCGAGTCCGCGGCATCGGCTGCACAAGGCTCCAATCACGTTCGTTACAGCAGCCCGGGATCGACTGCGATACGCGTTACCACCGACCTCGCCGTATCCTACATCGTACATGAGACACCGTTTGCGCTGACACACCCGATCACGCTCGTTCTCGGCAGCGACGAGCCGATTGAAAGCTCAGTGGACGCGATATCGCGAGAATTTCTCGACCAAACGCGCGACTACTGGGTGCAATGGGTGCGCGGCCTCGCCATCGCCTATGAATGGCAGCCCGATGTCATTCGCGCCGCAATCTCACTGAAACTCTGCACGTTCGAGGAAACCGGTGCCATCACCGCGGCGCTTACCACGTCGATCCCCGAAGCACCGAATACGCCGCGCACGTGGGATTATCGCTTCTGCTGGCTGCGCGACGCGTATTTCGTCATCCGTGCGCTGAACCGCTTAGGCGCAACGCAATCGATGGAGAATTACCTCGGATATATCACCACCATCATTGCCGACGCCGAAAGCCCGCTGAAGCCGCTGTATGGCATTGTCCATAACGACACGATCGAGGAACGCGTCGCACCAGGATTACAAGGCTTCCTCGGCATGGGACCTGTCCGCGTCGGAAATCTCGCGTCGAAACAGCTGCAGCATGATGCTTATGGCAGCGTCATTCTCGGAGCGGCGCAGATGTTCATCGATCAGCGCCTCCCGCGCATGGGCGACGCCAGCCTCTTCCGCGAACTTGAACATCTCGGCCAGCAGGCACGGCGTCTCTATCTCCAGCCCGACGCAGGCATTTGGGAATATCGCGGACGTGAACGCATTCACACCCATTCGGCGACGATGTGCTGGGTCGCCTGCGATCGCCTGGCGAGAATTGCCAGCCTCCTCGGACTGCACGAACGCGCTGTCTATTGGAAGCAGTCGGCTGATAAAATCCGCTCCGAAATCCTCACCCGCGCCTGGAGCGAAAAGCGCGGCGCATTCACCGGCGCGTTCGACAACAATGAACTCGATGCCAGCGTGCTTCTGCTGGCCGAACTTGGGCTCGTTGCGCCGAACGATCCGCGCTTCGTCAAGACCTGCGAAACGATCGGCCGCGAGTTGATGCGCAACGGACTGATGCTGCGCTATGCGGCGGAAGACGACTTCGGCCTGCCGGAGTCCGCGTTCCTCGCCTGCCAGTTCTGGTACATCGATGCGCTCGCGTCGATCGGCCGGACAGAGGATGCCCGCGATCTGTTCGGCGAGCTTCTCATCCATCGCAATGCCTTCGGAATGCTGAGCGAGGATTTGCATCCTACGACGGGCCAGCTATGGGGCAATGTCCCGCAAACCTACTCGATGGCTGGATTGATCAATTCCGCGATGAACCTGTCACGCCGTTGGGATGATGCCTGGGCGCCGCCTCCACACACCGCGCAATTGGAGAGTGTCGAGTCGACGACGTCGCAAGCGGAAACGCTGCAGCGCCGGGCCTGATCACGACTTGGAATGAACCGCACGTCGCCCGCGTGTTCGTCCTGTCGTCGTCTGCTTGACGACGGCCTTCATCCTGCAAACGACGCCATCAGGCGAAAATTCTCGCTCGACTTTAGCGCTCGGAAACCCGCTATCGATCAGCAGCGAACCGAGCCCGCGACGTTCGGGTTGAGACACGGCCGGACCGCCGCTTTCTTCCCAGACAAGCTCGAATTGCGCGTCGTCATCATTCAGTCTGTCGAACGTCCAGGACACGCGAACAAGTCCCTTGTCGCCCGACCATGCTCCATATTTGATGGCGTTCGTCCCAAGCTCATGCAGCGTAAGGGCCAGCGCATTCGCGACCTCGCCTGGGATAATGCCATCCGCCCCCTGTATGATCATCCGGGCCGCGCCGGGCGGAACGAGCGGCTTCAGCGTATCGACGATCAACTCGTTCAATGAAGCGCCAAGAAAGCTCCGCGTTGCGACGAGATCCATCGCCGTGCCCATCGCCGCGAGCCGGCCCGACAACGACTTGGCGAAGCTTTGAACGTCCATGCTGTACCGCGCCGACTGGCTGACGAGGCCGGCGATGACCGCGAACGTATTTTTCAGCCGGTGACGTAGTTCGACATTCAGCTGTTCCAGATGCAGCTCGCCGAGCGCGCTATCCTGCAGAAGCCCCTCGTTGCGGTCGCGCTCATAGAGAAGGCTTTCGACCTTGCTGTTGAGCAGATGAACGACCGCTACGATCAGCACCGCCATCAAGGCAAAAGCTGAAAGAGCGAGTGCCGTTTCGAACTGTGAATACTGATGTGAGTCGAAAAAGTAGAACCGCCACGCAAAGGCCAGTGACGCTGCAACAACAAGCAGACCCGGTCCGTTTCCAGCAATCAACGTCGCGAGCAGGACAGCAATAAAAAACGTCAAAAACGGCAGGCTTATCGGCAGCCAATTCGACAGCAAGACACGCAACAGCGCCGCGGCAACGAAAATCGCTACCGCGATCGGATAAGCGACAGCCGGCCTGCGCCGAATTCTCGGCAACACGCGCTCGACTATACCGTCGACGAGTTGAACCATCCGCATCACGAACGGCTCGCCTCCTCTTGAATCAAACGTTGTAAGTGATCCACCAGCTGTCTGTGGCGCCCCGCATCGGATGGCGATCAGGTTACCATGCTTTGGGTCTCCTGCGAAACGAACCAGGAGACTATTAGCGGTTGAGATCGTTAGTTAATTACGAGCCGCTGTCAGAGGGTTCAAACTGAGCAAAATAGGTTTTGTGCGGAGCAATGTATTTCCGGGTTCCAAATGGGAACTCTTAACGATCTCGAACGTTTAGCTCCTTGGTACCTGCGCATCGGCTGGGGTTAAATCATTAAACCAACACGGCGGCACAGAAGGAAAAGGCGTTGTCACGGCTTGTCATGGTTTCTAATCGCGTCATTGATTTCGGCGCAGCGTCGCAGGCCGGTGGCGTCAGTGTCGCGATTTACGATGCGCTCGCTCGACACAGCGGGTTCTGGTTCGGTTGGAATGGCCAAGTCGAAGACAACGAGGATTCCGATCCGGTCATGTCTCGTGACGGCAGTCACACCACAGTTACGATCCCTCTGACCGCCGCCGACTACAACGATTTCTATCTCGGCTATTCCAATTCAGTTCTGTGGCCCGTCTTTCATAACCGTCTCGATCTCGCGCAGTTCGAAGCGGGATATTATTCGCGCTACGTCACGGTGAACAAGAAGTTCGCTGCGCATCTCGCTCCGCTCATCGAACCGGCCGACGTCATCTGGATTCACGACTACCACCTGTTCCCGCTGGCACTTGAGTTGCGCAAACACGGGATCGAGAACCCGATCGGATTTTTTCTGCATATCCCGGTCGGTCCCGCCCAGGCTTTGATCGCGATCCCCGAGCATCGCGAAATCGCGCGCGCGCTCAGCGCCTATGACCTTATCGGACTCCAGACCCATCGCGACGTTCGCAATCTGATCGACTTCCTTCAGCAGAGCGTTTACGGCAGCCTGCTCCCGTCGGGCCGCATTCGCGCCTGCGATTCCGAACTCGACATCGGATGCTTTCCGGTTGGCATCGATTCAAACGACTTCGCGAAGTCGACGGTCGAGCGCGACAGTGAGAGTTCAGAGACGAGTCGCATCATCGGGATCGACCGGCTCGATTACACGAAGGGCCTGCCGCAGAAATTCCGCGCCTTCGGCCAGTTCCTGGAAGAATTCCCCGAGCATCGCCGCCGCATCGTGCTGTCGCAATTTGCGCCGCCGACGCGCGAAAGCGTCGAAGCCTACGCCGACATCCGTTCAGAGCTTGAGTCGTTGTCGGGCGCGATCAACGGACGTTTCGGCGAGCTCGACTGGGTGCCGATCAATTACATCCATCGACCCATTCCGCGACGCGAGTTGCGCGATGTGTATCGTTCCTCGCGCGTGTGCTGGGTAACGCCACTGATGGATGGCATGAACCTTGTTTCGAAGGAGTATGTCGCCTCGCAAGATCCCGAAGATCCCGGCGTTCTCGTGCTGTCGAAGTTCGCTGGCGCCGCTGAACAGTTGAGCGACGGCGTGCTCGTCAATCCCTACGACCGCAACGACATGGTGCAAGGTCTTCGCCGCGCCCTTGAAATGCCGATTGACGAGCGCGTAGCCCGCCACGACAAGCTTGCAAGCGTCGTTTGCCAGTCGGATTCTAACGCATGGGGTTCGACGTTCTTCAACGCACTCGTCAAAGCCGGAAAGCGGCGAACCGGGCGAGGACAACCGTCACAGCGCGTCAGGGCCGCCATGAAGCGCCTCGACAAAGTACCGAAAACCGCCATCACCAAGAAATCGGTGACCGCGCACGCAGGTGGCTGATGCCCGAAATTGGCGACAAAAAGCATGTCCTTCGCCAGGACGCCCGAGGCGGCAATCCCAATATCTTGTCGGTCGATATCGGTGGTACGCTGATCAAGGCCGCTGTCATCGATCAATCCGGAACGCTCGTTTCCGAGTTCGTGACAACGCCAACACCGCATCCCGCGACGCCGGATACGATCATCGCGCTCATAGCCCGCATCGCTGCGCCGCTGCCGGATTTCGGATTGATCTCGGTCGGCTTTCCGGGCGTCGTCCGTCGCGAATGCATTTCAACGGCGCCGAACCTCGGCACCGCTCACTGGAAGAACTTCGACCTTGAGCAGACGCTGCACGACACGTTCGGCGCGCCGGTCCGGATATTAAACGATGCCATCGTCTATGGACTCGGCGTCGCGAAAGGGCCGGGCCGCGAATGCGTTCTGACGTTCGGCACCGGCATGGGCTGCGCACTTTTCAGCGATGGCACGATCTTCTGCGGCCTCGAGCTTGGCCAGCACTACGCTCGCGACGATCAGAATTACGATCAATACGTCGGCCACGCCGCCTATCTTGAACTCGGCCTTGAGGCGTGGAACGCACGTGCGGAGCGTGCCCTCCAGGCCGTGCACGCGTTGACGAACGCAGAGCGCATTTATCTCGGAGGCGGAAACTCGCGGCGCATCACGTTTGCACTTCCGGAATGGGCAACCATCGTTCAGCCGTCATCGGGCGTCGCAGGCGGAGCGCGCCTCTGGCACGCAGATATGGATCGCTGGTTCGCGCCTCGCCAGCCGGCGATGGCGCAAGCGCGGGAACGCACATGAATGTCCTCACCATCGGCGGCGCGATGGTCGACACCATCGTCACGATCGCGAGCGACCGCATCGAGCAGATGAAAATGCTCAATGCCGAAAGCTCCTATCTATTGCTCGAGGAAGGCATCAAGACCGAGGCCGATCAGATTTCGACGAGCACGGGCGGTGGTGCGATCAACGCGGCGGTCACAGCCGCGCGGCTCGGAAACTCGACATCGACGATCGTCAAGCTTGGCGAGGATTCGAAAGCGCGCACGGTCCTCGACCGGCTGACGGAGGAAGGTGTCGATCTGCGCTGGATCGTGACTGACGATACCGCCCCGACCGGAGCCTCCGTCATCGTTTCATCGCACGAACGCAACGCCGCCGTCTTCACGTATCGCGGCGCAAATACGAAACTCGAAGCCGCCGACATCCCGGCAGCCGCATTCGAGTACCGCGATCTCGTTTATGTCGCCAACCTCAGCAATCAATCCGCCGACTGCTACCCATTGATCGTCGATCGCGCGAAGTCGGCGGGCGCCAAGCTCGCCGTAAACCCCGGCGTGCGCCAGTTGACGGCACGGTACGATGACTTTTGGGAAAGCCTCGATCAAATCGACGTCCTCTCGATCAATCGCGCGGAAGCCCAGGCCTTGATGCCCCGGCTTCTGCAATCATTTGGCGACGGCGGAGCCCCACTCGCAGTCCATGACGGAGCGGCGACGCCCGTTCTCGCCAAGCGCGGCTTGCGCAACGGCGGCTACGAAATGAGCCTTGGCAAGTTTTTCGGCGGACTCATCAAGGTTGGCGTCGGAACCGTCGTGCTGACTGACGGCGCGAATGGAGCATTCCTTGCGACCGGCTGCGATCTCTATTTTCGCGAAGCTCCGCACGTCGTCGCGGCGGCAACCACCGGCGCAGGCGATGCGTTCTCTGCCACATTCGCCTGCTATTCATCTCAGACGAATGATGTGGCGCGCGCATTGAGCGCGGCAGCCCTCAACGCCGCGAGCGTCGTCAAGTTCGTCGATACGCAATCGGGTCTATTGACCTTGCAGGCACTGGAAGCCGAAATCGAAAGCGCCGCAGCGACTGCGCCGTCGCTTCATAGCTGGTCGATCTAGGAAAGGACGAGATGCACAGCTTGAAAAAGGAAAAGCCCTCGGCTGCGATCGAGGCTCCGCACCTGAGCAGCACTCCTTCCGCACGCGATTGCGTCGAAGAACTCCTGCACAAGCAAACGCCGATCGGGCTTTTCCTCGACATCGACGGCACGCTGCTCGACATGGCACTGACGCCGACGACGGTTCGCGTTCCCCCCGGACTGGCGGAATTGCTCGGCGTCGTCGCGACGCGCCTCGCGGGTGCCGTCGCCATCGTCACGGGCCGCCCTATCGCCGAAGCGGACTCGCTGCTGAAGCCGTTGAAGTTCATCGCGGCGGGCGTTCACGGTGCCGAAATGCGAACGACCGTGACAGGCGAGGTCAAACCTCTGACGCAGGCTTTCACCCCGAATCTTCTGAATGACATCCGTGCGGCTGCGGACTCGATGCCGGGCATCGTGACCGAGAACAAGGGCACCGGGATCGCGATGCACTATCGTCTGGCGCCTGAACTGCGGGACTCGCTCCTGATCACCCTCGAAGCCCTCGTCCCAAAATATCCCGGACAGTTCTCGATCTGGGAGGGCCGGAAAGTCGTCGAAATTCTGCCGGTCGGCTTTTCGAAAGGACGGGCCCTGCGCACCCTCGCCGGACTGCCCGAATTTGCGAACCGCATTCCGGTGATGATCGGCGACGACATCGCCGACGTCGGCGCATTTCACGCCGCCGAAGAATTGGGAGGATACGGCCTCAAGGTTGCCGGCGAAAACTTCTCCCAGAAGGAAGCCGCGTTTACTGGCCCGGCCGATGTTCTTGCTTGGCTCGACAGCCTGCGAACGGTTGCTTAACCGCCAGACACGCGACAACCCAAAATGGCGCCCCGCCCAAAGTCACGCACCACTCATTGTACAATCTGAAGTGGCATAGCTCGCAAAAAGCTCCCGCACAACTCGCGCCGATACGTGTCGAGTTGCTTGGCCCGTCTTTTGCTTCTGGCTTTGTCGCACTAGCGCGGTTCGTGCTAATGCTTGCAAAAAGCTTAACGCCCATTAAGAATGGGTTGAATAAAAACGAAAAATTTTTTGCAAAGACAATAGATTGTATCGTTGCGGGACGCCTTCGCTGAAAAGAGCATTTCCAGTGTCGGCTTGATCAAAGTTGTGTGCGTAGATGACTGACAGCAGTGCAAATGCCGAATTCGGCAGCTTTCGGCGCGCGGCCACGTGGCAAAATCTTTTCTCCAGATTTGATACCTGCATCACCTTGATCGCCATCGCAGAGGCGACAGGCGTGATCCTGGCCGCTTACGCTGCAAAGTGGCTTTATCTCAATCTGTTTCTGCACGTCGAACAACCCGAGTGGCCGTATCTCGTGCCCGCGGGTTTGCTCGCGCTCATCCAGTATCTCTTCTTGAAGCAGGCTGGTCTTTACGACGTCGCAGCGATCAAGGACCCGACGGTTTCCTACGGCAAACTGTGGGGCGCACTCGCAACATCGTTCCTTGTGCTTCTCGGCATCCTCTTCGTGCTGAAATTCGCGGACTGGTATTCGCGCGGCTGGTTCCTAACGTGGTTCGCTCTGAGCGGCGTCACTCTGATTGCAATCAGAATTAGCGCGATGGCGCGCGTGCGCGAGCAGATCGCGAATGGCCGCCTCTTCCAGCGCGTGGCGCTTTACGGATCGCCCGAGTACGTCAACGCCATCAAGAGCGAAGCGCAGAAAGCCGATCATTCGCTCGCAATCGAAAGCTTCTACATCAGCGAACCGGCTGAAGCGGATCAATCCGCACTCGCCGCCAGCCGCAATCTCGTCGACCTCAAAAGCGCCATCACGCGCGGCAAGTTCGACTCGGTCATCATTTGCCTTCCCGCATCCGAAGGCGCCGGCATTCACGAGAGCGTTCGCGAGCTCGCGTCGTTCTCGACCGATCTTCTGCTGTGCACGGATCTCAATCCTTTCCCGGTCACGGTTCAGGGCGGACGCACGTTCGGCAAGCTCAGAACGAGCATCGTCAATCTGGTCCCGCTCTCCGAACGCAACCGCTTGCTGAAGTCGATGATCGATTTTGTCGTCGCTGGAATAGCGCTCACGCTTTTGGCGCCGTTGCTCGCGCTCATCGCTCTGGCGATCAAGCTCGACAGCCCGGGACCGGTCTTTTTCCGTCAGCGCCGGTACGGCCAGAACAACGCGGTCTTCAGGATCTTCAAGTTCAGAACCATGACCGTTGCCGAAGACGGCGAGAAAGTTCAGCAGGCCCAGCGCAACGACGCGCGAGTGACGCGCATTGGATGGTTCCTGCGCCGCACGAGCCTCGATGAGCTGCCGCAGCTGATCAACGTCCTGAAGGGTGAGATGTCCGTCGTCGGGCCGCGCCCGCATGCGCTGGCGCACGACGTGCTGTTCGAGCAGCAATTGGATCATTTCGCACAGCGCCGTCGCGTGCTTCCCGGTTTAACGGGATGGGCGCAGGTCAATGGGCACCGCGGCGAAACGAGAACCGAAAAAGACATTCTCAATCGCCTGCAGTACGACCTCTACTACATCGACAATTGGTCGATCTGGCTCGATCTCGAGATCATGGTGCGCACGATGTTGGTGCTCACACGCGGTGCGTACTAAACCGGGGCGCGAGCTGATCCGGACTTGATACTTGGAATTCTTTGGCGCGCTTGTCGAAATGACGGCGCGCCAAACTTTTGCTGGCCCCGCATACCGCTAGCGAAACACGCGGTTGCGATGGCACCATTGCACGAGGGCGTAGATCGCCCACACGCGCGACCAGTAGATGCCCGGCGAGCCATCGAGAAACGCCTGCCATAACCGCTCAACGGTTGCCGGGTTGAGTCCCGCCGCCGCCACGGCGGCTGGATCCCGCAGCGTCTCATCCATCGCCTTCTTCAAGCCGCGCCGGATCCAGCGATCGAAGGGCATGACGAAACCGCTTTTCGGCCGGTCAAACAGTGCCGGATCGAGACCACGGAGCCCGATGCGTCTCAGAATGGCCTTTCGTCCGAGCGGCTCGAAACGCGACGCTTCTGGCAAGCGGCTGACGTTTTCGAGCAGGACTTGATCGACAAGCGGAACACGCTGTTCCAGCGAGCACGCCATGCTTGCGGCATCGTTATCCCGCAGCAGACGTTCGCCGAGGAAGATGCGCTGCTCCATGATGCTGATTGCCGTCAGCGGCGAGCAACCCTGCGTTTCGCCATCGAGACGCTGCCGCATCGCCGGATGCAGACCGTCGCTCAACGGCTCGGCAAAATCGGCAGCGAGCAGATCGCGTTGAAGCTCGGGAAGGAACAGCGCATAGGCGAGCTGATAGAGCCCGATCAGATCGCCGCCTCGGCGAAGCATATCGGGCAGCTTCGACCAGCGCGTCTGCCCCGGAAATCCGCCTGCGGAACGGCCGAGCCGCTGCGTCAGCAATCTCGCGCCGCCCGCTTGCCAACTGCGCGGCACGAACGCGGACGATCGCAACAGCTTCTGCAGCAACGGCAGTTCGCGGAACGAGCGATACCCGCCAAACAGTTCATCGCCCCCCGTGCCGGAAATCGCCACCTTGTATCCGGCAGAACGGATCGCGCGTGACATCGTGTAAGCGTTGAGGCCATCGAACGTCGGCTGATCGAGGCTGTCCAGCGCGGCATCGAGAGACGCTGCGAAGTCCGCTTCGGTCAGCACGACCTCGTGGTGATCGGTTCCGATCGCGTCGCTGATGCGTCGCGCGATCGGCCCCTCGTTCAGCTCCTGATCCTCGAACGCCAACGTGAATGTGTGGACGGAAGACTGCGCGGCGCGGCGCGCTAAGTTGGCCATGGCGGAAGAGTCGACGCCGCCCGACAAGAAGACCGCCAACGGCACGTCGCTCGCGAGGTGAAGCTTTAGCCCCTCCTCCATGACGTGAGCCAGCTCGGGCTCACTGATCTTCGGCTGCCCAACACCGCGCGGCATATTCCAGAAGCGTTCGCGACGGGGATTTCCACCCGCTGTATCGAACTCCAGAAGCTCTCCTGGCCACGCGAGTTCGACATCCTTGACGATGGTGCCAGGGCCGCTCACGAAACCGTTCGCAACGACGCTCGCGACGCCACTCGGATCGAGGCGAGGATTTTCCAGCAATTCCGACGCCAGCAGGGCGCGCAATTCGGATGCGAAAGCGAGCGACCAATTCGCATTCGCATGCGTCGGCCGCGCGAGATAGAGCGGCTTGATGCCGAGCGGATCCCTCGCCAGCACCAGGCAGCGGGTCCGCGGAGTCCAACATGCAAACGCGAACATGCCGCGCAGCCAGCTGACTGCCTTGGGTCCGTGCAGACCGAGCGCGCGCAGCATAACCGCAGTATCGCCCGACGACTGGAACGTTTGTCCTTCCGCCTCGAGGCGGGCGCGAAGTTCGCCAAAGTTATAGATCTCGCCGTTGAAGACGACGACGTCGCCGGTGACAGGATCGGTCATCGGCTGCACGCCCGCAGGCGAAAGATCGAGAATGGAGAGCCGGCGATGCGCGAGCAGAGCACCCCAGTTGC
>Ga0209933_1002009_pt1 | contig 13630 bp, 10 predicted proteins | sample ThiBiot_300_biof_FD_183944 | JGI IMG/M metagenome (GOLD analysis project Ga0209933, IMG submission 183944) | Wastewater bioreactor microbial communities from Cape Town, South Africa - Thiocy_cont_300_biof (SPAdes) | ecosystem: Engineered > Bioremediation > Thiocyanate > Unclassified | place...
CCGCCTGCGCTTCGGCCACCGCCAGCAGCAGGCGCTCCAGCGCCAGCCACGGATCGCCGTCGGCGCGGCCCTTGGCCATGCGGTCGACCTGGCCCGCCTCGGCCACGAAACGTTCCCAGCGCTGCGCCGCCGGGTGTCGCTGCAGCGCGCGCTTGAACGGCGCCTGCCGCGACTCCCAGATGCCGCGCGCCTTCATTTCGCCGGCGAGGTTGCCGCCAGCGGCCTGCACCCGCGCCAGTCCGGCGGTGAGCAGCAGCTCGCGGATCAGGATCGGGGTCAGCGCGGCCACCGCCTCGCCCTCGGCGCGCAGCCCGGCGAGCATCCGCACCACTGCCTGCGGCTGCCCGGAGAATGCGGCCTCGACCAGCCGGAACACGTCGTAGCGCGCGGCATCGGCGACCAGCGTTTCCATCTTCGCCACGTCCAGCGTCTGCCCTTCGGCCAGCAGCGCCAGTTTGTCGATTTCCTGCGCGGCGGCCAGCAGGTTGCCCTCCACGCGCTCGCTCAGGCGTTGCACCGCGGCCGGTTCGGCACGCAGCCCCCTGGAGCGCAGGCGACGCTCGATCCAGTCGCCCAGTTCGTGCGGCTTGATCGCCCAGGCCACCGACAGCACGCCGGTGCGCGCCACCGCATCGGCCCATTTGCCATGGTGCGACTTGCTCCACTCGCCGGCGGTGATCAGCAGCACCACGTCGGCCGGCGGCTGCGCGCAGAACGCGCTGATCACCTCCGCGCCCTCCTTGCCCGGCTTGCCGCCGGGCAGCCGCAGCTCCACCAGCCGCCGCGCACTGAACAGGCTGGGCGCGTTGAAACTGGACGCCAGTTGCCCCCAGTCGAAATCGCGCCCGTCGGCATCGAATACCTCACGCTCGCCGATGCCCTCGGCGCGCGCCTTCGCGCGCACCGCATCGGCCGCTTCCAGCACGCGCAGCAGTTCCGGCCCGGCGATCAGGTAGACCGGGGCCAGCGGCTGGGCACCGGCCTGGCTGGCGAGCTGCTCGGGACGCAGTTCCATCGCTCAGCGCCCGCGCGCCGGGGCCGCCAGAATCGGCATCGCTCAGCCGTCCTTGCCGGAGGTGGCGGGAGCGGCGCTGCGTTGCTTTTCCATCTGCGCGCGCACCACGCTGTCGATCCGGCGCAGGATCGAGGCGGACATTTCCCGGCGCAGCTCGTCGGCAAGGATCTCGCGTTCGGTGGTGGTGCCGGTGGCGTCGGTCGGCTCGGACACGTAGTCGCGCGACAGTTCGATCACCTGCTCGGGCACCAGCACGCTGCCATCGGGATGCTGGAATACGAACACCACCGCGTAGCGCATGCTGTATTCCTGCGTGCGGCCCTGCGCATCAATGGCGATGGGCAGGTCACCCCAGCGCTCGGAGCGGATCTGCAGCCGGGCCGCGCCCTTGCCGGGTGCGTCCTCGCCGACGACGATCGCGCCGGACGCATGCAGACCGCGCTCGAGCAGCTTGACCAGTTCGCTGTAGCGCACCGTCGACTCGACCTTCACCGCGGGGGTGTCGTCCGGCAGGGTGAGCTTGTTGCGCAGGTGGAAGCCGCAACCGGTCAGGCTCACGGCAAGGACGAGGGCGGTCAGGTATCGGATCATGGGCACAGTCTGGCGGAGCCGGCCGGGAGCGGCAACAGAAAACCGCCGGCATCATCGCCCATCGGGCGTGAGCGCGGATGAAAACGGGGATCGCCGGTTCAGCTGTTCCGGAGCGGACACCGGTGCGTGCGAAGGCAGGACAGAACCGGAGCATGCGCCCGCGCTGCCGGGAAAGCAGTTGCGGAAAAGCTGCTCTTCCCTCCCAAGCCCCCGGTCGGGGGGCCATCCGCGCGCAGCGCGGATGGGGGCGCCGCAATGGCGCGCACGCCGCGCCCGATGACGAACGCGCCGCCGCGCGCCCGGATGGCGAACCATCAGGACGCGCCGCAGGCGGATCACCCCGCCACGATGTTGACGATCTTGCCCGGCACGATGATGACCTTGCGCACGGCCAGGCCTTCCAGGAACTTGGCCGCGTTGGGCTCGTCCTTCGCCGCGGCCTCGATCAGCTCGCGGCTGGCGTCGGCGGCAACGTCGATGGTGCCGCGCAGCTTGCCGTTGACCTGCACCGCCAGGGTCAGCGCATCCTTGACCAGCGCGCCGGCATCGACCTGCGGGAAGGGCTGGTCCTCCAGCAGGGTCTCGCCGTGGCCCAGCGCCTGCCACATGGCATGGCAGGCGTGCGGGGTGATCGGGTTGAGCAGCAGCACCGCCGCCTGCAGGGCTTCCTGGCGCACCGCACGCCCCTGGGCGCTGGCATCGTCGAACTTGGCCAGCACGTTCAGCAACTCCATCACCGCGGCGATGGCGGTATTGAAGGCGTGGCGGCGGCCATAGTCGTCGCCGACCTTGCCTATGGTCTCGTGGGTCTTGCGGCGGATGGCCTTCTGCCCGGCGTCCAGCGCGGCGACGTCCAGCGCCGGCGCGCTGCCGTCGGCGGCATGCCGGTGCACCATGGTCCACAGCCGGCGCAGGAAGCGCGCCATGCCGTCAACGCCGGCCTCGTTCCACTCCAGCGACTGCTCGGGCGGCGCGGCGAACATCGAGAACAGGCGCACGGTGTCGGCGCCGTACTTGGCCACCATCGCCTGCGGGTCGACGCCGTTGTTCTTGGACTTGGACATCTTCTCGGTGCCGCCGATCACCACCGGCTGGCCGTCGCTGCGCAGGGTGGCGCCGGTGATGCGGCCGCGCTCGTCGCGCACCACGTCCACGTCGGCCGGGTTGAACCAGTCCCTGGAGCCATCGGCGTTGAGCCGGTAGAAGGTGTCGGCGATCACCATGCCCTGGCACAGCAGGTTGCGTGCCGGCTCGTTGCTGTCGACCATGCGCGCGTCGCGCAGCAGCTTGTGGAAGAAGCGGAAGTACATCAGGTGCAGGATCGCGTGCTCGATGCCGCCGATGTACTGGTCGACCGGCAGCCAGTAATTGCCACGCTTGTCCACCGCCTCGCGCGCACCCGGCGAGGTGTAGCGGGCGTAGTACCAGCTCGACTCCATGAAGGTGTCGAAGGTGTCGGTCTCGCGCTCGGCGGCCGCGCCGCATTCCGGGCAGGTGCACTTGCGCCATTCCGGGTCGGCCTTGATCGGCGAGCCGGTACCGGTGAACTGCACGTTCTCCGGCAGCACCACCGGCAACTGGTCTTCCGGCACCGGCACCGCGCCGCACGTGTCGCAGTAGATCACCGGGATCGGGCAGCCCCAGTAGCGCTGGCGGCTCACGCCCCAGTCGCGCAGGCGGTAGTTCACGCGGCGCTGGCCCTGGGCCTTGCGTTCGAAGCGCTCGGCCAGCGCCTCGAAGGCACCCTGGAAATCCAGCCCGTCGAACTCGGCCGAATTGACCAGTTCGGTCTCGCGGGACTTGTCGCCGTACCAGTCCTGCCAGCGTTCCGGGTCGTAGCTGCGCTCGTCGTCGTTCTTCGGGTGCTTGAGCGCGATGACCTGCTTCTTCGGCAGGCCGTACTTGCCGGCGAACTCGAAATCGCGCTGGTCATGGCCGGGTACGGCCATCACCGCGCCGGTGCCGTAGCCCATCAGCACGAAGTTGGCGACCCAGATCGGCACCTGCTCGCCGCTGACCGGGTGCACCGCCTTCAGGCCGGTGTCCATGCCGCGCTTTTCCTGGGTTTCCAGCTCGGCCTCGGAGACGCCGCCCTGCTTCAGCTCGGCCAGCATCGCCGCCAGCGCCGGGTTGTTCCTGGCCGCGTGCACCGCCAGCGGGTGTTCGCCGGCGATGGAAACGAAGCTCACGCCCATCACAGTGTCCGGGCGGGTGGTGAACACGCGCAGCGGATCCAGCACGCTGCCGTCCACGTCGCGCACGTCGAACTGGATCTCCAGGCCTTCGGAACGGCCGATCCAGTTGCGCTGCATGGTCTTGACCGATTCCGGCCAGCCGTCCAGCTCGTCCAGGCCGTCCAGCAGCTCCTGGGCGTAGTCGGTGATGCGCAGGAACCACTGCGGGATCTCGCGCTTTTCCACCAGCGCGCCCGAGCGCCAGCCGCGCCCATCGATGACCTGCTCGTTGGCCAGCACGGTCTGGTCCACCGGGTCCCAGTTCACCACCGCGTTGCGGCGATAGGCCAGGCCCTTGCGCATCAGCCGGGTGAACATGCGCTGCTCGTGCACGTAGTAATCCGGCGTGCAGGTGGCGAACTCGCGCGACCAGTCGATGGCGTAGCCCAGCGACTTGAGCTGGCCGCGCATGTGGTCGATGTTGGCGTAGGTCCACTTGGCCGGCGCGGTGTTGTTCTTGATCGCCGCGTTCTCGGCCGGCAGGCCGAAGGCGTCCCAGCCCATCGGCTGCAGCACGTTGTGCCCGGTCATGCGCTTGTAGCGGCTGATGACGTCGCCGATGGTGTAGTTGCGCACGTGGCCCATGTGCAGCGCGCCGGACGGATACGGCAGCATCGACAGGCAGTAGTACTTGGGCTTGTCCGAGGTTTCGTCGACCTCGAACGCGCGGGTGGTGTCCCAGTACTTCTGGGCAGCGGTTTCGACCTGCTGGGGATCGTAGATGTTGGTTTCGACGCTGGACATGAAAGCGTTGGGGCTGCGGCAAAGCGGGACAGCGTACCGCAGTGCACCAGAGTGCTCCAATCCGGCCCACCCCGCCTCCCCCGGGAAAAACCCGTTCCCTGCAATATCAATCGCTTGCATGTCGCCGCCCGGCACCGGCCGCGGCAGCCCCGGGCGCCGCGCCGGTTTCCCGCGCCGGCCCGCTATGCTGCCGCTTCCACCCCAGGGGAAAGACACCGATGCCGATCCGCCGCCGCCTCGCCTCCCTCCTGCTGCTGGCCTGCGCACCGGCCTGGGCCGAGCCCGTCGCCGTGCAGTGCGGGCGTCTGTTCGACGCGCGCAGCGGCCAGCTCAAGGGACCGCACACGCTGCTGGTGGCCGATGGCCGCATCCGCCAGGTGCTGCCCGGCACCGGTGCCGACGCCGCGGGTACGCGCGTGGTCGACCTGCGCGACAAGGTCTGCCTGCCGGGCTGGACCGACCTGCACGTGCACCTGGGCAGCCAGTCGAGCCCGCAGAGCTATTCCGAGGACTTCCGCCTGGACCCGGTGGACCATGCCTTCCGTGCGGTCGGCTATGCCGAGAAAACCCTCATGGCCGGCTTCACCAGCGTGCGCGACCTCGGCGGCGAAGTCAGCCCGCACCTGCGCGATGCGATCAACCAGGGGCTGGTGAGGGGCCCGCGGATCTTCGCCGCGGGCAAGTCCATCGCCACCACCGGCGGCCACGCCGACCCGACCAACGGCTGGAACGAGCGGCTCGCGCACCTGGTCGGCGCGCCCGGCCCCACCGAAGGCGTGGTCAACTCGGTGGACGAGGCGCGGCAGGCCGTGCGGCAGCGCTACAAGGAAGGCAGCGACCTGATCAAGATCACCGCCACCGGCGGCGTGCTCAGCTACGCGCGCTCCGGCGATGCACCGCAGTTCACGGTGGACGAGATCAAGGCCGTGGTCGATACCGCGCGCGACTACGGTTTCCGCGTGGCCGCGCATGCCCACGGCACCGAGGGCATGAAGCGCGCGGTGCAGGCCGGGGTCACCAGCATCGAGCACGGCACCTACATGGACGACGAGGTCATGCGGCTGATGAAGCAGCACGGCACCTGGTACGTGCCCACCTTCTACGCCGGGCGCTTCGTCACCGAGAAGGCGGCCATCGACGGTTACTTCCCCGAAGTCGTCCGGCCCAAGGCCGCGCGCATCGGCGCGCTGATCAGCCAGACCGCGGCCAAGGCCTACCGCAACGGCGTCAGGATCGCGTTCGGCACCGACCAGGGCGTGGGCCCGCACGGCGACAACGCGCGCGAATTCGTCTACATGGTCGAAGCCGGCATCCCCGCCGCGTACGCGTTGCAGGCCGCCACCGTGCATGCCGCGCAGGTGCTGGGCGTGGACGACCAGGGCGTGCTGGAGCCCGGCAAGCGTGCCGACGTGATCGCCCTGGCCGGCGACCCGCTGGAGGACATCAACGCGGTGCTGGACGTGCGCTTCGTGATGAAGGACGGGGTGATCTACAAGCAGTGACGGCAGCGGCTTGTCGTGGGCTGGCGCCGCGCGGCCTCAGCGCGGCGCCAGCCGTGCCAGCAGCGCCAGCCACAGCGCCCAGCCCAGGAAGGCCAGCCGCTGCGCCATCGCCACCGGCATAACGCTGCCGAACACGAACGCGCTGCACAGCATCCATACCGCGCAGGCCACCGCCAGGGTCGCCAGCGGACGCCACGCCGCGTCCCGCGCGGCGCCCACGCGCAGCATCGCCGCGCCACCGGCAAACGCCACCAGCCACAGCAGCCACACGCTGGCGTGGGCCTGGCTGGCCCGGTTCTCGATGTCCTGCGCATCCAGCGGGAACACGCCCATGGCGGCGAACGCCAGCCCGGCCAGCAGCAGCATCTGCCCGGCCACCCGCAGCGGACGCGAGGCCGTGGCCGGCATGCGCAGCACCAGCCCGAGCGCGGCCAGCGCCGCCAGCAGCCCGGGCAGCACGAAGCCCAGCGCATTGAAGGAGCCGGCGCCGGGAACCCCGGTGGCGCCCAGCAGCGAAACCGGATGGCGCATCTGGTCATAGAACGGCAGCCGCGCGCCGAACACCGCCAGCGCCACCAGCCATACCGCCACCGACGCCGGTCCGGCCCAGCGCGCCATCTGTTTCCACACCATCGACATCCGATCCCTTGCACGCCGGCGCGGGCGGCGCCAGCCGATGGCGGCGATTGTGAAGGTTGCCGCGGCGGTACGCACGCCGGAGCGGCCGCTTCAGCCCTCCCAGCGGAACACATCCTCCACGCCGACGCCGAACGCGCGGGCGATGCGGAACGCCAGTTCCAGCGACGGCGCATAGCGCCCCGCCTCCAGCGCGATGATGGTCTGCCGGGTCACCGCGCAGGCGTCCGCCAGTGCCTGCTGGGTCATTGCGCCGTGTTCCAGGCGCAGCCGGCGGATGTCGTTGCCGACGGGCGTACCGCTCACCGGCGGTCGTGCCGGTAATGCCAGAGCATGACCGCGGCGTGCACGCTGAGCGAGAGGCAGACCAGCCAGACGAGGAAACTCCCCAGCCAGGCACCGCCGCGTGCCGCGACGAAATCCGCATGGTCCTCGGCCAGTACCGAAACCACGACCAGCATCAGCGCCAGCGCGGCATAGCCGGCCCGCGCACCGTGCGCCTGGATCGCCCGGTCGCGTTCGTCGGCCACGACTTTCCCGTCGCCGCGCAGGAACAGGAACGCGCCGACCAGCAACAGCCACCACGCGGGAGCCAGGACATCCGCCAGCCCGCCGCCGGCGGCGAGCAGCCAGCGCCCAAGCAGGACCGACGCAAGGCCGGCGCTGGCCAGCAGCAGCCACGCCAGCGCCGGCTGCCGGTCCATCGCCACGCGCGTGCCAGTGCGCTCCATGGGCTGCCCTTCTCGTGCGAGCGCCCGCCCCCCTTGGCAGCACCGGCGCGATGGAATGCGACGTTGGCATTCGCCCGCCACCATGTCAGATATTGTTTACATCGACTTGCATCCACGCGCTCTGCCACCATCTCCGACGAAACCTCCCACTGCGAGCGCCGCGATGTCCGACCTGCCCCACGTTTTCGATGCCACCACCGAGACCTTCGAGACCGACGTCCTGCAGAAGTCGCTGCAGACCCCGGTGCTGGTGGACTTCTGGGCGACCTGGTGCGGCCCGTGCAAGACGCTGGGCCCGATCCTGGAGAAGCTGGCCGGCGAGTACCACGGCGCGTTCGAGCTGGCCAAGGTCGACGTGGACAAGGAGCAGCAGATCGCCGCGGCGTTCCAGATCCGTTCGGTGCCCACCGTGTTCCTGGTCAAGGACGGGCAGATCGTGGACGGTTTCCCCGGCGCGCTGCCGGAAGGCCAGCTGCGCGAGTTCCTGGCCCAGCACGGCATCGCCCCGGCCGAGGCACCGGCCGCCATCGAGGACGCACCCGCCCCGCTGGACCCGCTGTCGCAGGTCGCGGCGCTGCGCGAGGCCATCGCCGCCGAGCCGGACAAGGCCGAGCTCAAGCTCGACCTGGCGCTGGCGCTGATCCGCACCGGCGACGTCGCCGAGGCCGGGCAGCTGCTCGACGCCCTGCCCGCCAACCTGGCCACCGATGACCGCGCCATCCGTGCCCGCGCGCGCCTGGATTTCCATGCCGCGGTGGCCGACGCGCCGCCGGCCGACGCCCTGGCCGCCCGTGTCCAGGCCGATGGCAACGACCTGGAAGCCCGCCACCTGCTGGGCATCCGCCAGTTGCTGGACGGCAACGACGAGGCGGCGCTGGAGCAGTTCCTGGAAATGCTGCGGATCGACCGCAACTATGCCGAAGGCACGCCACGCAAGGCGCTGATCGATGCATTCCGGGTGGTCGAGGACGACGACCTCGTCGGCCGTTATCGCCGGCGGATGTCGTCGCTCCTGTTCTGACCCGTCATTACTCGTTCATGCAGGTGAAGTAAGCCCTGCCGGATAATGCGCCGTTCATCGTGGTGATGACGCGCGGCAGTTCCTGCCGTGCCACATGGGGAGTGGGGGCGCGCGATGCAGGGCGCCGGTTCCCGCGACGGAAGGACCGATTGCCGATGATGTTGTTCAACCGGGGGGCGCTGCGCCTGACCGTTCTGCTGCAGATCGCGCTGGCGACGCTGCCGCTGTCGTGCTCGGCGGCGGCCAGCGCCCAGGACTGGAGCTACCGCGTACGCCCCGGCGACACCCTGTGGGACCTGGGCACCCGCTATCTCAAGCCCACCGTGTCCTGGGAAGAGCTGCAGAACCACAACGCGGTCGCCAACCCCTACCGGCTGCCGCCGGGCCAGGTACTGCGCTTCCCCATCGCCTGGCTGCGGGTGGAGCCGGCGCCGGCACGCGTGGTGGCCGTGCGCGGCCAGGTCGACGTCAGCGCCGGTGGCGAGCCGGCCGCCGCGGTCCGCGAGGGCATGCGCCTGCCGATCGGCAGCCACATCCGCACCGGCGCCGACGCCAGCATCACCCTGGCCTTCGCCGACGACTCGCGCCTGTTGCTGCGCGAAAACTCGGAACTGCGCCTGGACCAGCTCAGCAGCTATGGCGCCACCGGCATGGTCGATACCCGGCTGCGCCTGCAGCGCGGCCGCAGCGGCAGCCGGGTGACCCCGGCACAGGGGCCGGCGTCGCGCTACATGATCACCGCCCCCACCGCCACCAGCAGCGTGCGTGGCACCGTGTTCCGGGTCAGTGCCGGGCAGGACGGCGACCCGGCCGTCACCGAAGTGGTCGAAGGCCGGGTGCAGGTCGGCAACCGCCACGGCCAGCGGCTGGTCGATCCGGGCCAGGCCAGCCTCAGCGCATCGGCCGCGCGGGCACCGGCACCGGCCCAGCCGCTGCCGGCCGCGCCGGTGATCGACGCGGCGCGGCTGCGGCTCGACCCCCTGCCGCTGCTGGCCGCCTGGCAGCCGGTGCCGGAGGCGCGCGGCTACCGCGTGGAGGTGGTGCGTGCCGATGCGCCCGAGATCCTGCTGTTCGCGCGCGACACCCCCGATTCCAGCATCCGTATCGACGACCTGCCTCCCGGCCAGCTGCGACTGCTGGTGCGCGCGGTCACCGCCGAGGGTGTCGAGGGCCATGACAGCGCCCACGACTTCCAGGTGCCCGACGGCCTGCCGCCGCCGCTGACCACCGCCCCGGTGCATGGCCAGACCCTGGCCCAGGCGCAGCCGCGTTTTGCCTGGGCGCAGGTACCTGGCGCCAGCGGCAGCGTGCTGCAGATCGCGCAGGACACGGATTTCCGCCAGCCGCTGGTCGAGCGTCGTACCGATGCCACCCGCCTGCGCTCGCCCGTCGCGCTCGCCCCCGGCGACTACTACTGGCGGGCAGGCCCTGCCGCTGCGCATCAGCGACGCCCCGCCGGAGTCCGGCCTGCAGCCGGCGCAGGCCGGCAAGGGCCAGCTGACCCTGCGCTGGCAGGCAGGCACCGAAGGCCAGCGCTATCGCGTGCAGGTGGACCGCCGCGGCGATTTCAGCGCCCCCCTGCTGGACCGCGAAACCAGCGCGCCCGAGGTGGTGATGAAACAGCCCTGGCGCGGCGGCACCCTGCATGTGCGCGTCCAGTACATCGACGATGATGGCTACGCAGCCCCGTTCTCGACCGCCCAGCAGATCCGGCTGCCCTGCAAGCTCTGCTATGGCGCCGGCGCCGGCGCGCTGCTGCTGTTGGCCCTGTGAAGCTGTTCCTGATGCCCTGGCCGTGGCGGCTGCTGCTGGCCGTCGCCCTGGGCGCGCTGGCCGGTTGGGCCAGCCAGGCGCACCTGTTCTGGCAGCAGGACGAACACGTCTATGACCGGCTGGTGGGGGGCTGGGATTACCCGCCCGACGACCGCCTGGCGCTGGTCGCCATCGACGAGCGCAGCCTGCAGCAGCTGGGGCAGTGGCCGTGGCCGCGCGGCACCCATGCGCGGCTGCTCGACCGCCTGCGCGAAGCCGGCGTGCGCCGGGTCGCGCTGGACCTGATGTTCCCCGAGCCCGACCGCAAGGATGGCAGCCAGGACGCGCAGCTGGCCGCGGCGATCAAGCGCAGCGGCAACGTCGTGCTGCCGGTGCTGGCGGCCGCGGCCAGCGACGAAGCCGTGCCCGAGGAACTGCTGCCGGTGCCGGTGCTGGCTGCGGTGGCCGACGGCCTGGCGCATACCGACATCGAGGTCGATGGCGACGGCGTGGCCCGCGGCCTGTACCTGAAGGCCGGCGTGGGCTCGGCCTACTGGCCGGCGCTGGGGCTGGCGCTGAGCGGCGGCAGCGGCCCGATCCCGGGGCTGGTCGATCCGGCACCGGAGACGGTCTCGCCCTATCAATGGCGACGCGACAACTACGTGCGGCTGCGCTACGCCGGGCCGCCGGGAACCTTCCCGCAGGTGTCCTACATCGACGTGCTCGAAGGCCGCCTGCCGCCCGGGCTGCTGCGCGACCGGCTGGTGATCGTCGGCATGACCGCCAGCGGCATCGCCCCGCGCCTGCTCACGCCCACCTCGCGCGAGTACTGGATGAGCGGTACCGAATACCAGGCCAACGTCGCCTCGATGCTGCTCGGCGGGCACGTGATCCTGCCGTTGCGCCCGCCGGTGCAGTTGGCCGCGGTGTTCGTGCTGGTGGCGCTGTGCGCGCTGGGCATGACCCAGCGCCGGCTGTCGCCGTGGCTGGTCGCGGTGCTGTCGCTGGTCCTCCCGCTGCTGCTCAGCGCGGTGCTGCTGCGCGGTTTCAACCTGTGGTTCGCGCCGGCCGCGGCCATCGGCGGTGCGCTGCTCACGCTGCTGGGCTGGGGCCTGTGGCAGTTGCGCTACTGGCGCCGCCAGGCCAACCGCGACCCGCTCACCGGCCTGGCCAACCGCATGCGCTTCGAAGAAGCGCTGCAGCTGGAATACGAGGCGGCCCGGCGCAGTGGCCGGCCGCTGAGCCTGGCCCTGATCGACCTGGACAACTTCAAGCACTACAACGACACCTTCGGCCACCACATCGGCGACCTGGTGCTGCAGCAGACCGCGGAGATGATCGGCGAACTGGCGCGGCGGCCGCGCGACCTGGCCGCGCGCTTCGGCGGCGACGAGTTCGCGCTGATCCTGCCGGACACCGGCAGCGAGGGCGCGGTCCAACTGGTCGAGGCGCTCGTCGCCCGGGTCCGCCAGGCCGGTGTCGCGGTCGGCAAGGGGCGCCAGGCCAGGATCAGCGTCACCGTCGGCCTGGCGAGCATCGTCCCCGACGTCGATGGCCTGCCGGCACAGCTGTTCCGCGATGCCGATGCCTCGCTGTACCAGGCCAAGGCCGCCGGCAGGGACGGCTACCGGGTAGCCGACTGAGGCGCCAGCCGCCTCACCATACGGGCGCGAATGCTAGACTTCCCGTCCCCCGTACGCCCCACTCCGCCATGAAAGCCAGCACGTTCCGCCTCGGCATCAACCTGTGGCCGCCGTTCCTGTTTACCGGCATCCACGTCGCCGAGCTCCACGCCGACTACCGCTATGTTCGCGTGGAACTGCGCGAGCGCCCGTGGAACCTCAATTACGTGCGTACCCATTTCGGCGGTAGCCTGTTCGCCATGACCGATCCGTTCTGGATGCTGTGCCTGCTGCACAACCTGGGGCGCGACTACTACGTGTGGGACAAGGCCGGGGAGATCGAGTTCATCAAGCCCGGCAAGGGCACCGTCACCACCGAGTTCCGGCTCGACGCGGCCACGCTCGAGGAGGTGCGCGCGGCCACCGCCGAGGGCGCCAAGCACCTGCGCTGGTTCAGCAACGACGTGCTCGATGCGCAGGGCGAGGTGGTCGCACGCGTCCGCAAGCAGGTCTACGTCCGCCCCAAGCCGGAAGCGCGCCAAGCACGCGGGTAGTCACGGCAGTGACCGCGGAGACGCGCGGCCGGCATTGCACGGCCGCGGCGCAGGCCCGCCGGCCGCGCTTCAGGGGCTGGAGGCGGCCAGCGGCAACGGCATCCGCAGCACCTGCCCCTGCCTGGCATAGGCCGGCGTTTCCAGCGCGGTGCCGTCGGCGGACAGGGTGATGGGGCGGTGTGCGCTGCGCAGCCCGGCGGGCAGCTCGCGCAGGCGCGCGCTCACCGCTTCGGTGTCCTGCAATGCCTGTCCGCGCATCCACAGTACCGCCTGCAGCAGCCGCAGCTGCGCGGCGGCATCCTGTTCCCGGTACAGGTATCCCGTGTAGGCGGGGCCGGCGATGTCGCTGAGGATGCAGCCGATGGCGTTGGTCAGGCACTGCGGCTGCCACCACGCCACGGCCGGCAGGGATGGTAGCGGCGCCCTGCGATCCTCGGCCACGGCCTGGCGCGCAGCCGGGAGGCAGGACCAGGCAAGCGCCTCGGCCTGCCTCGCAAGGGTTTTGCGACCGTTGTAGAACAGCCTGCCCGAGCGCGGGCCAGCCTCGATCTTGCGGTCCATCAACAGCGCGAAGCGTTGCTGCATGGCGAATTCCCCGCGCATGCCGTTGCAGACGGCGGCCTCGTCCGCCGACAGCGGCGCGAACGCCGTGGCGCACCCCGATGGCAACGGCGCGTCCGCCGGGAGCTCGGCCAGCACCGCAGCGAACAGCTCCGCATTGGCCCGCAGCATGGCGATGCCCATCATCGTGGCCAGCAGGTTGTCGCCGTGCGCCATCAGCATGCGTCCGCTCCCGGCATCACGGCACAGCCCGGCCAGGGCACGCGCACTGTCGCCCTGCACGTGGGCCAGTGCATGCGCGCCCAGGGGAACCGCCAGCGGACCCAGCACCGGCCAGGGACCGGGCGGCGCCTGTACCAGCGGCGAGCGGTAATGCCCATGCGCCGCCAGTTCGTCCATGCGCGACAGCAGCGTGGCCCGCGTCGCCAATGCGGCGGCCACGGCCTCGGGCGCGCGGCGCACCCGCTCCAGGCAGGTGGCGGCATCGCGGAAACCGCACAGCGCCGGGTCCGCGGTGGGCGTCCGCGCCGCCCCGTCCATCGGCAGTGGCGGCGGCACGCCCGCTTCGCTTTCGGCGTCGCCGCGGATGAAACCGGGCGCGTAGCTGTCGTCGTACCATGCCTGGAACCGGCGGGCGTGTTCATCCACCTGCGCCTGCCTGTGCACC
>Ga0209933_1002020_pt1 | contig 13566 bp, 19 predicted proteins | sample ThiBiot_300_biof_FD_183944 | JGI IMG/M metagenome (GOLD analysis project Ga0209933, IMG submission 183944) | Wastewater bioreactor microbial communities from Cape Town, South Africa - Thiocy_cont_300_biof (SPAdes) | ecosystem: Engineered > Bioremediation > Thiocyanate > Unclassified | place...
GATCTCGCGCGTGCCCTCCTTGTAGATGGTCTGCTCGAGGCTATCGATGAAGCGCCGGCACTTGTGATCGACCCGCATACGGATGACGCCTTCCGCGGTGCGCAGCAGGCGGTTGACGGCATTGACGCGGTCGTCGACCAGGGGATGCTTGGGGCGGAAATAGATGCGCTTGAAGCCGCTCTCGCGCAGGATCTCGATCGCCGACTCGCCGCGGGAGTGCTCGCGGTTGTTGCCGGCGGGGTCCGGATAGATCGAGACCTGGTTGTAGTGCGGGAAGAAGCGACGATCGAGCTCGGCGGCGACCTCGGAGACGTTGGAGCCGTGCATGACGATCTCGTCGACCACCCAGATCTCGCCATTCGGCTGCTCCTGGATGATGATCGTGCTCATCGGGTCGATGTTGAAGTCCTGGCCGACATAGACCGGGAGCTTCGGGTTATAGGGCAGGTCCGCGACATGCTCGCGCCGGTCGAAGGCATAGTAGACGCGGCCGCTCATGGTCTCGAAGGAGGCCTCGAGCTCCTGACGGAAGGCGCGCGGATCCATGTCGCGCTTCTTGGCGATGATCTCGTGCGGATGAATGAAGGGCGAGTCCTTGGTCTTGAACTGCCAGCTCTTCCATTCGTTCTTCTCGGACTTGCCGCGCTCGTTGACGATGACGCGCGGCCGCTGGCCGAGGACGTATTTGTTGTAGAGCCAGTTGAAGCTCTTCGGGGTGCCGATGATGAGCGCATGGCCGCCGGTGGTCAGCAGCGTCGGCTGCAGGACCAGCTCCCACACCTCCTCGCGGATGTCCTGCGCCTCGTCGATGACGACCAGGTTGAGGCCGACGCCGCGCAGCGTGTCGGGCTTGTCGGCGCCCTTCATGGCGATGCGCGAGCCGTTGATCAGCGCGATCGTCATGCGGGTCTCGTTGATCTTGACGATCCACTCGCGCGGAATGGAGACCTTCAGCTCCTCCCACATGAGGTCGCGCGCCATCTGGTAGGTCGGCGCGACATACCAGATGAGCTGGCGCTGCTTGCGCGCCGCTGCCTTGATGATCGAGATGCGCGAGATCTGGGTCTTGCCCCAGCGGCGGCCGGCGACGATCACGCGAAAGCGCGTGCGGTCGCTATCGACGATCTTCTGCCCCCTGTGCAGCTTGATCCCGTAATAGGGCCGCGCCTCGGACATCAGCTCTCGTCCTCGAGCTCGGCGCGCGCCTCTTCGATCTGCCGGTTCATCTCCTCGATCGAGGTTCCCTCGGGCAGCGTGTCATTGCCGACGAAGTGGTCGAGCAGATCCTGGTCGGTCAGATCCTCGATGGTGAGGTTCGGCAGCTCATTCGGATCGACATAGCGATCGGCCTCGAGCCAGCGCAGCGCGGCGTCGGTGGCCATGATCTGCGCCTTCTGGGCGAGCATCAGCGTCTTGATGTCGTCGTGGATGGCGGCCATCGGCGCGGCCGCGCCGGCGGCGATCGCCGCGCGCTGGTCGAGCACCATCTTGAAGAGGATGTTCGAGATCGCCTTGGACTTGGTGTAACCCTGGACGCGCGTCTCCTCGATCCATTCGGCGCGCTTGGAGGCATAGGTATCGGCCCGCGTCGCCGCCGGCGAGGGCGTGGTCGCCATCGAGTTGACCTTGGCGGCCACCTCATGAGCGCGCGAGCCCTTGGTGACGCCCTCGTTCTTGAAGCGCCGGGAGAGGCTCTGCCGGGAGATCTTGTAGGTGTCGGCCAGCTCGGTGATGCCGAGCTTGCCCAGTTCGTAGAGCTCCTTGATCTCGATCCACTCGGCCGGCGTCAGGCGACGCGAGGCGCCGTCCGGAGAGACGAGCTCGTCTTCCGCCTTGTTCGCGCTGCCTGCCGTGACGTCGGTCATTGATGCACCTAAGTAAGCGTTGACTTATCATGCCGGGCACGACAAGGCGGCCGGAGAATGAATTCCCGTCCGTCAGCCCTCTATATACTAATACTCTCTGAAACAGAATAGACAGTATATAGAGGGCTGACGGATCGGGATGAAGGATCGTCCGGCATCCTATTGGTTCATGTGGAACCAGGTATAGGCTTCAGACGTGGGTGATAGTCCGGTCGTTCGACCCTGCGGCACCTTGGAGAGCATGCCGTGATCTTCGAGGAACCGGACCGAAACGCGGACCGCGCCGTAGCTGCACGGATAGGAGAGCTGGGAATGCAGCTCGGCGATCGTCAGATACCTCCCCTCCCCTACCGCCTTCATGATGAGGGCCATGATCTCGCGCTGCTTGGCAGTCCGGCGCACGCTCATGGGCGGAACCTCTCGGTCGGCCCCTGGCGGTCGAAGGCGATGAGCGGCAGCTGCTCCGGAAGCGAGCCCTTCGGATCCGGACACTTCCAGATGCCATACATCGGCGAGGCCAGGCCGATCTGCTGGATGCCCTTCACCGCGTCGCGCAGCGTCATGGCGGCCACCCGCCGCTCGGCGCCGGCGCCTGCGTTGGAGGTGTTCTCGAGGGCGGAGTTCTTGAGATAGAACTCCTTGCAGACCTGCAGCAGCCGCGCCTGCTCGCGCTCGCTCTTGGCCTCGACCTCGTCGATGATCGCCTCGAAGTCCTGCGGGCTCGCCTCGAAATGCGCCCGGAAGAAGCGCATCACCGGCTCGAACTTGTTGGCGTTCATCGGCGTCACGAAGCGGAAGCCGGCCTTCTGGCCAAACATATTGAACTTCGACATCGAGGACTGGATCTCCATGAAGGTGTTGCCCTCCATGCGCGAGACCAGGTTCATCATCCGGTAGCCGGCGCCGATGCCGCGATACATCGTGTCGATGACCATGCGCGAGATGACGCGGAAATTGGCGTTGATGAAGTGGTAGCGGTTGGTGTTGGTCATCTTCGTCTCTCCGGCGCCGGGCTTCAGCTTCGGGAAGACGATGTGCCGCTCGCGCAGCATGCCCTTCGGCGCGCCGGTGACGACGACGCCGATCGTGTCGCCCTCGAGCACCAGGCGCCAGAAGCGCGGGCCGATCGGCAGCTTCTCGGCCTTGTAGTGCAGATCGTGCAGCAGATCCCAGTCAGCTTTCGTCCCGCGCTCGACGGTCATACTCGCAAGCAGCGAGAAACGCGGCCTGGGCGCGTCCGCGCGCTCGACGTGCATGTCGGGTGCGATCAGCAGCGAATGCTCGCCGGTGAGCGTCTCTGCGGGTGGCGCGATGATCATCCGTAAAGCATCCAAGTGACCCCGCAGCCGAGGCTGACGCCAGCTGCCGCGGCATAGTTGATGGTCGCGAACATCCGCTTCTGCGCGCGGTTCTGGTTGTCGTCCAGGAAGGAGACGATCGCGGCGATCGCCCAGGCCGTGAGGACGATGCCGAGGAGGAGCTGGAGGCTGGGCGTCATCGCGGCAGCTCCGGTGCGCCGCACTTCCTGCAGAGCCGCGGTGTGGGCTGGTGGATGGCGCGCGAATAGACATGCTCGCAGCCGAGCACGGTCTTCGTCTCGGGCGGGCCGGCCAGCGCCGGCGCGGTCTCGATGTCGATCTTGTCGCGGAAGCGCTTGTCCACATAGAGGTTCGGCGCCAGCTCGTCGCGCAGATCCTTGTGGGTGGTGGCGACCAGGAGTGTCTTGCCGTTCGCTCGGGCGACCTTCTGCATGTTGAAGGCGATCACCTTGGCGGTGACGCGGTCGAGCACGGCGCCGAACTCGTCGGCGACCCAGACATCGGCACCGGACTCCATGACCTTGGCGAGTTTCAGGCGATAGCGCTGGCCGTCGGAGAGCTCGGAGGGCTTGCGGATATAGATCCAGGCGTCGGAGATGCCGGCCTTGGCCAGGAGATCCGCGGCCTCGACCGTGGTGCGGCCGATCAGCTCGATGACGGGCTTCTCCTCGAGCACCACCTCGTTGAGGTCGGCGACAGCGAGGCCCTCGGCGCGCATCTGGACGGCGAGCTCGCGCAGCAGCAGCGACTTGCCGGAGCCGGACTGGCCGGTGATGTAGACGATGTCGCCCTGCAGCACCTCGAGCTTCACCTGGTCATAGACCGTGAAGCGCTTGTCGGAGAGGCCGAGACCGAAGCCCTCGGCGATCTCGAGGACGCGCGGCGTGCGTTCGACGGAGGAGGTGAAATGCTTGTCGATGACGTAGCGGGTCATTCCTCGAACTCCTCGTCCTCGTCGGGATCGTCGGTCGGGAGCTCCGGATCGGAGATGGTGCCGTCGATGAGATACTGGGGCGACATGGTCGCGTAGGCGGCGATCTCGAGCTTCAGCGCCTCGAGGATGCCGGTCCAGGCGAAGAGCTGGGCCGGCGGCGTCACCTCGCGCTGAATGACGATGTCGGAGAGGAAGAGGCGGTCGGCGAGGTTCTGGGTGATGATGACGAGGCCGCCCATCTGGTCGTCCTCGACCATCTTGCGCACCGCATCGATCGAGGCGAGGGTCAGCTTCTTGATCTCGGCCTGCTTTTCGGAGAGCTGCGCCAGCGCCTTCTCGGCGGCGATGGCTTCCTGCTGCTGGACCTCGGCGAGGGTCTTGCGGCTGCCCAGCTGAATGACGTTGTCGGTCATACTAAATCACCGCTTACTTATGACAGGGCCGACGACAGGAAGTCGAGCAGCGCCTCGGCGCCGGTCTTGCCGGTCCGCTCCTCGATCCTGGTGACGAGGCCGCGCAGCTGGCGGGACTGGGCGATGGTGACGCGCTTGAAGCCGAAGGCGTCGGCGACCGGCGCCGCGGTCTCGTCGGTCGTCTTGGCGACGGTCTTGTTCTCCTCCTTCTGCTTTTCGACGGCCTCGCCGATATCGTCGGCGAAGAAGGTCGTGTCGATCTCGCCGAGATCGGCGATGGCGAAGTCGATCTCCTTGTCGTCGAAGCCGGCGAGCGACAGATCCACCTCGTCGGCGAGGCGCTCGAGCTCGATCCGGATCTCGGCCTGGTCATAGTCGGTCGAGGTGATGCGGTTGTCGGCGAGGCGCAGCGCGTCAGCCTCGGCCTTGGAGAGGTCGGAGCGGACGATGACCGGCACGCGGGCAAGGCCGAGCTCCAGGGCTGCCAGGCGGCGGCCGTGGCCGGCGATGATCTCGCCATTGGTCCAGACGATGATCGGCTGGGTCCAGCCATAGTGCTTGATCGCCCGGGCGAGCTTCTTCACCTGCTCGGGCGTGTGGATCTTGGCGTTGCGCTCATAGGGGACAAGCTTGGCGACGTCCCAGAGCTCGATCGGATAGGGCTTGTCGGTCATCAGTCGGTCTCGATGGCTGCGTTGAGGGCGTCGGCGAGGTCGTCCAGTTCGGCCTCGCTGGGCGCGGCCGGCGGCGCGCCGAGGAGCACATGCACCAGGGCGTCACCGGCATTGGTGAGATCGTCCTCGCGCGTGTAGCCGTGATCCTTCTGCGTCCGGGCGATCAGCGCGGTGATGCGCTCGGCATCCGCGATCGAGACCTTGAAGCGCATGACGGTGTGGGTCTTGGGCAGACGGGCCGCGGGCGCGTCCTTTTCGGACTCTTCCGCGATCTCCTTCTCGAAATTCTCGTCGATCTCCAGCTCATCCAGCGCTATATTCTGAGCAGAGAAGATCGCGTCCAGGTCAGCAGGTCCGTAGGGAAGGAATTCCTGCAGATCATCGATCGTGCCGATCTCCTTCAGCAGTTCGGCGAGCTGCAGGGTGTCATCGGCGCCGTAGCGGGCATTGTCGATGACGCCGATCTCCTTGGCCTTGGCCTCGGAGATCTCGCCGAGATTGCAGACCGGCACTTCTTCCATGCCGAGCTCGATCGCCTGCTCCCAGCGGTGCTCGCCGCCGATGATCTCGTAGCCGGCCTCGCCGGCCACCTGGCGCACGAGGATCGGCTTGAACATGCCGTTGCGCGAGATGCTCTCGCGGATCTTGGTCTCGTTTTCCGCCGAGACGCGGTTCGTGTTCCAGGGGTTCTTGCGCAGGGCGCCGACTGGAAGGGTGACGAATTCGGGTTTGACCACTCGGGATGCTCCGCGGTAAGTAAGCGCTGACTTACTATATCCTCCCCAAAGCGCAATAGGCAATCGCAGGTTTTTCATGACCCTTGTCCGCCTGGCTCGGAACGCCGTTATAGCAAAGCTCCTGGACCCACCGCGCCAGGTGGTGACTTTTGTCGCCGGGCTCCTCTCCTACCAGGTCGAGAACACGACCGGCATCGGCGGCGCCTGGAGCGGGAAGTCGTCCTTCTACGACGTGCTGAACCACACCTTCCCGGCCGGTTTCACCCATCTCGTGCAGGCGGAGCTGCAGAAGCTCGGCCACACGGTGCATGTGATCCAGCGCCCACGCGCCGAGCCGCTCGGCCCGGAGAACCCGATCGTCGACGAGTTCGGCAATGACGATCCGCGCTACGACTTCCAGCTGCGCGCCCTGCGCCAGGTCGAGAAGCATGGCGAGGGCATCATCCAGGTCGCGACCGGCGGCGGCAAGTCGAAGATCGCCAAGCTGATCATGGCGCGCTACAAGCGCATGAGCCTCTTCCTGACGACGCGCGGCATCCTGCTCTACCAGATGGATGACCAGCTGAAGGCGATCGGCCTCAATACGGGGCAGCTCGGCGACGGCGAGCTTCGTCCGGTCCGCGGCATCAATCTCGGCATGGTCCAGACGCTGGTGCAGGCGCTCGAGGTGCCCGACATCAATGTCGAGCGTCGGGCGATCGTGAAGTCGATCCACCTGTCCAAGAACAAGGACGAAAACATGCCCCAGGCGGAGATCGCCCGCCTGGCCCAGGAGCGGTTCGACGCCAAGACCAAGCGGCGCGCCCAGGTGATGAAGATCCTCGAGATGATCGAGGTCGTGATCGGCGAGGAGGCGCACGAGGCCGGTGGCAGCAGCTATTACGAGATCCTGCGCCACTGCAAGAATGCCACCATCCGCGTGGCCCTGACCGCGACGCCGTTCATGCGCGAGTCGGCGGCCGACAATATGCGGCTGATGGCGGCCTTCGGTCCGCTGCTTGTCCAGGTGCCCGAGGCGCTGCTCATCGAGCGCGGCATCCTGGCGCGGCCGAGCTTCAAGTTCGTCGATGCGAAGCCGCACGAGAAGCTCAGGAAGTCGAGCCCCTATGAACGCGCGCTGGAGCTCGGCTACATCACCAACCCCTTCATGTTCGAGGCCCTGGTCGAGGACGCGCTGAAGGCCAAGCGCTTCGGGCTGCCGGTGCTGACGCTGGTGCTGCGCAAGAAGCATGGCGAGGCGATCCTTGCGGCGGTGCGCGCCCGCGGCATCCGGGCCGAGTTCCTGCGCGGCGAGAACGACCAGGCCGAGCGGCGCGCCCAGCTGAAGCGGCTCGCCAATGGCGAGATCGACCTGCTCATCGGCACGACGATCCTCGATGTCGGCGTCGACTGCCCGGCGATCGGCCTTCTGCAGCTCGCCGGCGGCGGCAAGGCGGAGATCGCCCTGCGCCAGCGCATCGGCCGCGCGCTCCGCGCCAAGAAGTTCGGGCCGAACGTCGCCTTCGTCGCGGACTATAGCTGCAACATCAACAGCTATCTCCGCGAGCACGCGCGCCAGCGGCGCCACATCATCGAAACCACGGACGGCTTCCGCGAAGGGATCCTGCCGGATGGCCAGGACTTCGCCTGGGATCTCTTCGCACCACGTCAGGAAGCCGCATGAGCAAGTCCCCTCCCCTCTCGCAGGCGGTGCATTTCTTCAACGCCCGCGGCTTCTCGGTGCTGACCGAGGACCACTATGTCGACGTCATCGTGGAGCTCAGGCGCAAGCTCAACGAGGCCGACAGCCGCATCGCCGGTCTCGTCATGCGGCTGCAGGCGCTCGGCGACGATGTCGAGATGGAAATCGTAGACGACGACTGAGGACGGGAAACCCTTCCAGCATCTGCCGGGCAGCGCGTCGCTATAACTAAGTCAGCACTTACTTAGTTCAGGAGCGACGCATGTCCCGCACCCTCATCGCCCTTTGCGGCAATCCCCTCTCCGGCAAAACTACCGCGGCCGAGCTCCTCGCCGAGCGCGGCTATCAGCTCGTCGACGACGGGCTGCCGCTGCGCAAGATCGCCATGGAGCATCTCGGCCTGACGCCGCGCCAGGTGTTCACCCAGGAGGGCAAGCTCGACGAGGTCGAGCTCAATGGCCGCATCTGGACCGTGCGCGAGATCCTCGGCGAGATCGGCAATGCCTTCGAGGAGAAGTTCGGCGGCGACATCATCCCGCTGATGAGCCTCATGAACCTGCCGGCCGAGGGCAAGTTCGTCTTCGGCAGCGTCCGGCGCGAGCAGGGTCTGTTCTGGAAGAAGCAGGGCGCGCTCGTCGTCGAGATCCGCAACCCGCTCGCCGGCCCCTCCCCTTACGAGTTCGACCGCTTCAACGCCTCGCACTGCAACACGGCGCCGATCGTCAACGACGCCCTCGCCCGCGGCGCCGACAAGGCGGAAGCCCTGGCGGACCTCAAGACCAAGATCTTCGCGCTCGCCGATGCGATCGAGGAGAACCCGCTGCCGAGGGCCGCGTGATGCAGGTCTGGTGTGAGGGCGAGCTGGTCGGCGAGATGAGGATCGCCCAGCCGCAGGGTCGCACCCTCGTCTTCTCCCTCGTCGAGGAGATGCCGCCCCTCTCCGCGGCGCCGACGGCGTTCGACAAGCTCGACGAGGTCAAGATGACGTCCTATGAAGTCCCGGTCAGCCGGCGGCACTTCTCCGTTCCGCTGCGCCAGATCCATTTCAGCAATCTGCGCGGCACGGAGGGTGAGATCGCCAAAACCTTGGCGGTCATGGCCGGCGCGCCCGAAGAGGGTCTGACCGTCGATCTCAATCATGAGACCCTGGAGTATCGCGTCACCTGGGACGTGCTCTGGGCTTCGCTCGATGCCCTCGAGCGCCTCTTCGACCACCCGGCTTTCGTGCCGGCCCTCACCGCGCCGACGCCGCCGGAGCCCGCGTTCACTGGATTTTAACCAAGGCCGGGTCTACCCTGCTCCCTAGATAGGTCGATAGCTCGCGAGCGAGAGACCTAAATAGCTAGATCAGGAGGTAGGCATTGGCCGAACTCATCATTTCCTGTCTCTCGCAAAAGGGCGGCGTCGGCAAATCGACGCTGGCCCAGCTCATCGCCACCGGCTATGCCCGCGAGGGCTGGGAGGTGATGATCGCCGACTTCAACACCACCCAGAACTCCTCGGTGGAATGGGCGGCGATCAGAGCGCGGCTCGACCATCAGCCGATCGTCACCTCGGCCGCCTACAACATGCCCTCGCGCCTCTCGCGCGAGAAGATGGACCTGGTCGTCGTGGACGGCCGGCCGGAGTCGCACCAGACCTCGCTCGACGCGGCGCGGCTCTCGGCGCTCGTCGTGCTCCCCACCCTGCACAATCTCATGGATCTCCGCCCGCAGCTCCGCTTCGCGCTGGAGCTCGTCAATGGCGGCGTGCCGCATGAGCGGATCCTGTTCGTCCTCAACCGGCTCGGCGAGTCGGTGATGATGGAGCGGGAGGCGCGCGGCTATATCGAGCGCGAAGGCGGCTTCGCCGTCGCCAAGACCGCCCTGCAGCAGAAGGACAGCTGGGCGAATATGTTCAACCACGGCCTGTCGCTCGCCGAGACGACCTACGACTCGCTCAACGCGCGCGCCATGAGCGTGGTCTACGAGACCATCGAACGGATCAATGCGCTGAGTGAGGTTGCAGCATGAGCGAAGTGAAGAAGCCCTCCATCCGGCCGCCGAAGCGCCTGCAGAGCTATGCGGCGCTCGAGGCAATGGATCTGTCACCGGCGCTGGCCCCCTCCCCTGCCCCGCAGATGGATCCGGAGCGCGAGGCGCCGATGTCCTTCAACATGCCGCGGGACTGGCATCTCGAGTTCAAGATGGACGCCGCGCGCCGGCGGATCTCGATGAAGGAGCTCCTGATCCTCTCCTATAAGGCGCTGCAGACCCTCGAGGCGCAGCAGGCTGCGCAGAGAAGGCAAAAGGCAGCTGAGGATCGAGCTGAACGCGCAGAGAGGCAGAAAGCTGACCAGGGCACCAGCTAGATGCCGATCGAGCCATAGGCGCAAATAGCTATCTGCGCAGCTGGCCAGATGGGTTGATGCGCCGACAGGGAGCTGCTCGGATAGCCGGATCACTCGACGCGCAGCTGCCGATCCAGCCATCTGCCCAGATACCGATCCAGGGCTTGAGGCAGATGCCTCTTCATGCAAACGGCCATCGAGGGCTCTAGCTCGATGGCCGTCTAGCTGGATCAGGAGAGGGGCAGATAGCTATCTGCGCATCCGCGCATTCAGGGAATGAGGCATCTGCCCAACTACGCCTCCACGTCCATAGCTGACCGTGTGTTCAGCTATTCGCTTCTTCAGGTACCAAGGCATCTGGTCATATGCCTCGCTGCGGATCGAGGGCACCACGTAGCTGGCTCGATGCGTCGATAGGGATTTGAGCAGCAAGGCAGCGAAGCATCCGCCTATCAAGGCACCGCCGAGCACCGGCCAGAGACCGGGCAGGCCCATGGTGGCCAGGCTGAGCGCGACCACCAGGCCGATCAGCAGGATGTTGGCGACCACCGCGGCGCCGGTGATCACGACGTCCGCCGCCGGCACGAAGCTCAGGCGGGCATGGTTGGGGTAGGGGATACTGGTCTGACGCATCGGCGTGCCCTTCTTCGCTTCATCCCGGCGGCGGCCGCCGGAGACCTATCTGGCTATCGAGGCAGAGCCCTCGATAGCTATTTCCTCAGTTGCTCGGGACGTTCCGGCGCAGAAGCACGCCATGGATGGCGTCCCTGGAGAAGAAGCGCTCGGAGAGATTGACGCTCAGCCAGCGGTCCGGCCCGAGCTTCACCACGATCGAGACCGCGCGCAGCGGGTCACTGGTCGCCTGGCCGCCGAAGCCGATGAAGTTGGTGATCGGGTAGATCGCGCCGTCATCGCACAGCACCAGGCCATTGATGAGGTCGACCTTCACGCATTCGGGGTCTGGCAGGGGAGGGGAGGGGGCTTCTTCCTTCTCGACATCATCCGTCTCCTCGCCGAGGGCGAGGTACATGAAGGGCGCTTCCGTCCACGGATCGAGCCTGGCAGCCACCTGGAGGGCTTCCTCGAGGCTCGCGCCCATCTCCAGGGCGCCCAGCGCATATTCGGCGCCGCTGCCGATGGCGAAGTGCTCGGCCTTCAGTGGACCAGCCGCGGCCCGACTGTCATTGTGATAGAAGACGTCGCCGTTGGGCCGGACGACCAGCGCCTGGAAGTCAGGCGCCGAGTTCAGGAAGTCGTGCTTGCCCTTGCTCGCCACCCACTCGATGAACGCCTCGCATGTGCCGGGCACCGACGATGAGGCGCCGATGAGCGTGCCGTCCTCGAGACGATGGATCTTGCGCTTGACGCCGATGGGCATGCGATTGCCCGAATAGGCGCGGCTGTCGGCGCCCATGCGCCCATTGGCGTAGATGATCGTGGTCATCAGAGGTCGCTCAGGTCGCCCTTGAGGCGCTGCGGCTGAAAGACGGCGCGGTTGAGCGCCATGAAGCCCTGCTGGATCTGGGTGAGCGCGAGAGCGACCCAGCGCTGGTCATAGGCGGCACCGGCGGCCTTGTGGGCGTCGATCTGGCGAAGCACGAGCTCCTCGAGCGCCTTGTTGCGGTTCACCATCGCCACGTTCTCGTCGGACTGCGGGACATAGCCGGCGACGGGGAGACCGGCATTCGGCGTCTCGGGCGGGAGCTTGGCGGCGATCTCGTCGAGGCGGGCATGCTCGCGGTCGACATGCTCGGCAAGGGCCTTGGCGGCGTTCGTGCGCATGCGCTCGAGCTCCTCTTCCTCCGCCTTGTAGATCGGGGTCTTGCCGTCGAGGAATTCCTGCAGGGAGAGGATGGGCATAGAGGAGGACTCGGGGTTTCGGTTGTTGGGCGCGGGGACGGGACTCGAACCCGTGACACCTGGCTTATGAGGCCAGCGCTCTGGCCGCTGAGCTACCCCGCTTGAGGAGAACGCTATCCTCCTCTATGGCGTAAGTCAACGCTTACTTATCACCGGCGCCGCGGCAGCTGGTTAGCTCGATAGCTAGAGAGGCATCCACTGATCGAGGAGGATAGGGCGCGGATCTCTGCGGTTTCGGGGCAGCGGGCGCCGGGCGAGGGGACTTCGGGAGAGGGGAGTGGGGAGCCGGGAGAGGGAGCTCGGGATGCCGGGAGAGGAGGATAGGTTCCCGGAGACGTGGCGACACAGAAGGCATCCCCCACGAGACGCTATGCGCCATCTAAGACATCGCATAAGATCAAAACATCAAGAGAGAAGAACAACTCACTTGATGCGTCGCAGACAGCGCGACGCGCTCTTTGAAAAGTGAATAAGACGAAACAGACTGTTTCACGTGAAACAGTATAGACTAGAACAACACTAAGAAAACGCAACACAAACAGAAAGACTAAGATCATGACGAACGTCACTGTCAACGCTTTCGCTGCTGCTATGTCGTCGCGCATCGACTATGAGACGACGAAAGCGAAGCTCAGCGCATCGAATATGAAGAAGCTGCACAAAGCGACGCTCACGCTCAGCATGTCGAGCGTCGCTGAACTGCTCACGACGTGCAACGTCGATGCGAGCATTCTCAATCGTCAAGTGAACAGCGAAGAGCGCTTCGCAGTCTACAACATCGAACGTTTCGCGCGTCTAGCGTATGAAGCTGCTCATCAGAGCGCGATCGACAACAGCGTCGACGCTTTCATCTTCAAAACGATGAAGCTGCACGCGAAAGCGAAAAAGATGATGCTTCAGACGACTGCGCAGCAAGTGTTGTCGAACAAGCATACGTTCGACAAGAGCATGCAGCGTCTCGTCTTTCAGAACTCGAAAGACTATGACACTGAAGTCAGACAGTCGCAGATCACGCTCGCAGCGTTCTGCGCACTCGACGTGCTGCGCAAGTCTTTCGACGACAAGCGCAATGTCGCTTATGCGATCAATGATGAAAGCGAGATCTTCAAGCGTCTCGCAGCGAATAACTGAGACTAAGACGAGCGAGCGCGAAAGCGCTCGCTCTACTCAACGCAAAACAAAAGAGCTTAGAATGCGCACAAGTCAGAAGATGTACGAATTGCTCTATGCGAATGCAGACGCAATTCGTCAGATCGTCGATCTCTCTTATGAAGCGAGCGATCATGACGTGAATATAGAAGCGCTCGTTACGAAGAGCGAGCAAACGAAGTCATATCTCGTAAGTAAGATGATCTTTCGCGATCGCTCAATCGATCTCGCAGAATTGCACGTCAATCGCGAAAAAGCATCAAGCGTCGAATACTACGTGTTCAACTCGTTTCTCGAATTGCAGCGTTTTCTCAGCAACGAGACATGCGCGCTGACAAGCGACGAAGCGTAAGCGACAAGCGAGCACGCGCATAGCGTGCTCGCACTCTCTCACGAGCCCCCGGGGCATCCCGCGGCCTGGCCGAGAGCACCCGCCCCTTGGGCGCCCATGGGTGCCGCCATGCCGGGTGCCGGATGCCGCGGTGCCCCATGGTATGGCGCCCCATGGGCCTCCGTTCCATGGGTGCCGTGCCGGCGGGGTACCGGGGAATGGGAGCCGCCGGGGACTGCCAGCCGAGAGCGCCCGCGGCGCCCCGGCAAGGACT
>Ga0209933_1002028_pt1 | contig 13490 bp, 13 predicted proteins | sample ThiBiot_300_biof_FD_183944 | JGI IMG/M metagenome (GOLD analysis project Ga0209933, IMG submission 183944) | Wastewater bioreactor microbial communities from Cape Town, South Africa - Thiocy_cont_300_biof (SPAdes) | ecosystem: Engineered > Bioremediation > Thiocyanate > Unclassified | place...
TCGGCGTTCGGCTCGAGCGTAAGCGGTGCGGCGGAACCAGCGATCGCGCGATCCATCGCGATGCGCCAGGGACCGTTGCTGCCGAATTGCAGCCACGCCGAGGACGCACCGGGACCGCCGTTGAACACGAAGGTCACCGGGCGGCTGCGGGGATCGGCGCCGTCGAGCTGATAGGCCGTGGTTGCGATGTCCGCCTGCGGTTCGCCCTTGTCGTCGAAAATACGAATCGCGCCGGCGGTTGCCGTGAAGGCCAGCGTGCGTCCGGGCAGTTGGAGCTTATGCCTGGTGGTCGCGGCCGGCGGTAAACGGTGCTCGTTCGCGATTGTCGCAGGTCCGCCGTGCGGTTTATCGCCTTCGGCCTTTGATGCGGGCGGCTTCGCCTCTGTCTGATGCGGCGTCGCGACGGGCGCCGCATCGTCGGCATGGGTGGCGGAGGCAAGCAGCATCGCCATCAGCATCGCTGTGACGCGGGCGTTGCGGAATATAAGACCGGGCATCTGCTGCTACTCCTGTTCGTCTCGCCGTTTTGAGCGGCAAACTTGAGGCCGAGCATTGCCTGAAATCGTGGCAGGCGCCGGATTCCATGCAGGCGGCCGGCCCCATCGGGGCCGAGCGGAAACATGCGCGGCGACCACATGGCTGCGCGATTGCCGCAGCCTTGCGGCCTCGCGCCAACTTAACCTGCGGCGGGCCGCCGGGTCACCCTTTCCGAAAATGGATTTTTAGGGCGAATCAATGGCTTGGAGACGGTCTCGCGTGCATTTGGAGGTCCGTTCCCGCTTGCGTCTGCGGCACGCATCCTTTATCCGATGGGACGCCTCACAGGGTGGCGTGTCCGAGTTGCGTCTGTCGTGTTTCAGCCAGTGCGGTGAATCGGAAGCTCGCTTCATTTCCGAGCCTTTTTGCAGGTCCATCAAGAACATCTGAACCGGCCCACTGGAATCATGCGTTGCTCGTCTCCTTCGAATCCCGAACGTCGCTGGGAAGCGCGCTGCATGATGAGGCGAACACTGGTGATCTTTTGATTCTAACATCTGCGTCCGTTGCGATAGGCGTTACGGCAAATGTTGGAATCAAGGGACCACCGGCGACTACCAGGATTTTAGTGCAGGGAACATTCGCGCCCCGCGGCTAGGCGAGTTGCGATAGTCAAATTCACTCCACCAACCGCGTCTCACCTTTGTAAGGAACTTCCACGAAAATGACCAACGTTGTCGTCGTCGGTGCCCAGTGGGGCGACGAGGGAAAGGGCAAGATCGTCGACTGGTTGTCGGAGCAGGCGGATATCGTCGTTCGCTTCCAGGGCGGCCACAATGCCGGTCATACGCTCGTTATCGACGGCAACACCTACAAGCTGGCGCTGCTGCCCTCAGGCGTCGTGCGTTCGTCGAAACTGTCGATCATCGGTAACGGCGTGGTGTTCGACCCGCAGGCCTTCGTCGACGAGGTCGAAAAGCTGAAGGGGCAGGGCGTCGACATCGGTCCGCACAATCTTCGCGTCGCCGAGAACGTCACGCTGATTCTGCCGCTGCATCGCGAATTGGACTCCTTGCGCGAGAACGCCAGCGCCGCGACGGCGATCGGCACTACCCAGCGCGGCATCGGCCCGGCCTATGAGGACAAGGTCGGCCGTCGCGCCATCCGCCTGATGGATCTCGCCGACCCGCAGACGCTGCCGCACAAGATCGAGCGGCTGCTCGCCCATCACAATGCCTTGCGCCGTGGTCATGGCATCGCGGAAGTGGATAGCGGGGCATTGCTCAAGGATCTCGCCGCAATTGCGCCGCGGGTGCTGCCCTATGCTGACAGTGTGTGGAATCTGCTCGATCACAAACGCCGCGAGGGCAAGCGTATCCTGTTCGAAGGCGCGCAAGGCGCGTTGCTGGACGTCGATCACGGCACCTACCCTTACGTCACGTCTTCCAATACCGTCGCGGCCCAGGCCGCCACCGGCACCGGAATGGGGCCCAGCGCGCTTGGTTACGTACTCGGGATTTGCAAGGCTTACACCACGCGCGTCGGCCAGGGACCGTTTCCGACCGAACTCACCGACGAGATCGGGGAACTGATCGGCCGGCGCGGCAAGGAATTCGGCGTCAACACCGGACGCAAGCGGCGCTGCGGGTGGTTCGATGCCATGCTGGTCCGGCAGACCGTCCGCACCAGCGGCATCCACGGACTGGCTCTGACAAAGCTCGACATCCTCGACGGTTTCGACGCCATCAAGGTCTGCACCGGCTACAAGCTCGACGGCAAGGAGATCGACCATCTGCCGGCCGGAGAGGGGGCGCAGGCTCGGATCGAGCCGCTCTATGAGACCATCGAACGCCAGGTCCTGGGCCGAGTTGCCGGCCCAAGCCATAAAATATGTGCGGCGGATCGAGGAACTGATTGGTTGCCCGGTGGCTCTGCTGTCTACCAGTCCCGAGCGCGAGGATACCATCCTGGTGCAGAACCCGTTCGAGGCTTGACAAGATGATGGTACGGGAATGCGTTCAAGGCTCAAGCATGATCCCGAAAAGCGAAAGCCGGTTCTTGGATAAGATCATGCTCAAGCAGAAGGATAGATTAGGATCTGGTCCAATGCAGTCGAATCAGACTCTCATGTTCGCGGCATTGAAGAGATATGGCTGACTATTACCCGCTCATCGCGCGCGCCATCGCCGGGCTGGACGTCAATGCGCCCGGCGAGCAAAGGCGTGCGCTCTATGAGCGGGCGCGGACCGCGCTGATCGCGCAACTCCGCAGCGTCGAGCCGCCTTTGAGCGAATCCGAGATCACCCGCGAGCGGCTGTCCCTGGAGGAGGCCGTGCGCAAGGTCGAGTCCGAGGCCGCCCAGCGCGCCCGCGAAGCCTCGCGCGTCAGCGGTTCGCGAGCGGGCGATGCTTTCCGCGCCTCGACCCGCGCGGCGATGAAGTCGCAGGACACAGCCGCACCGCCGCATGTCCGCCCGCGCGCCAACGTCACGCCTCAACCGCGCACCCCCCGCGCTGATCCGCCGCCTGCGGATCCATCGCCGTCTTGGCGGCCGCCCACGCCGCCGAGTCCCACTCAGGATGCGCCGTCGCCAGGTCGGGAGCGGCAGGGCCAGCCGCGCCGCAACCCGGAGCCCGATCGTTCGCCGCCACCTCCTGTGCCGGGCTTTCGGGATGTCACCGCGGACGCCGACGATCTCGGCCGCGCGGCCGCTCAGGCCAACCGCTCGGCGCGCCGCACCTACGCCAACGTGCCGTCGCCGTCGCCCGAATTCGATCGGCTGGAGCCCAGCCTCGAGAATCGCGGTGCCTTCGAGGGGTCATATCCTTACGACGAATCGCCAGGCGGTGGCGCGGACGAGCAGCCGCCGCCGCTGCCACGTTCGTGGCCCCAACCTGGGCGCGACAAGCCGAAGCGCCTGTTCGGCGACGGCTTTCCGTTCAAGAGCGCGATCGCCGCGGGCCTCGTGCTGATCCTCGCCGGCGCCGGCATCGTATGGGGTCCGAAGGCGGTCTCCGCGGTGCGCGGCCTGTTCGGCTCGTCAACGGACCAGGCTGCCGAGATACCAAAGCCGGTGACGCCGGGACCAAAGCCGAAGATCACCGATCGGGTCGGCCAGCCCCCGTCGTCCGAAACGGTGGCGCCAGTGGCGCAGCGGGTCGTGCTGTATGACGAGGACCCGTCCGACCCCAAGGGCAAACAATATGTCGGATCGGTCGTGTGGCGCACCGAGGAGGTGAAGGGCGCAGCCGGCAAGACGCCGGAGATCGCCGTGCGCGCCGACATCGACATCCCCGAGCGCAAGTTCAAGATGACGATGTCGTTCCGCCGCAACACCGACACCTCGCTGCCGGCGAGTCACACGGCGGAGCTGACGTTCGTGCTGCCTCCGGATTTTGACGGCGGCGGCGTCTCCAATGTGCCCGGCATTCTGATGAAGTCCAACGAGCAGGCGCGCGGCACCCCCCTCGCGGGACTCGCAGTGAAGGTCACCGACGGTTTCTTCCTGGTCGGACTGTCCAATGTCGAGGCCGACCGGGCGCGCAACCTCCAGCTCCTGAAGGAGCGCTCGTGGTTCGACGTGCCGCTGGTTTATTCGAATCAGCGCCGCGCCATCATCGCCATCGAAAAGGGAGCCCCGGGCGAGCGCGCCTTCAACGAGGCGTTCACCGCCTGGGGCGAGTAACCTTCACCGCGTCACGCGACGCGCGCAGCTTCGCCTTTCATCTCGGGACAGCGGAGCCTCGCAGTTCGCAAAGCTCTGACCGTGGCGATTCGCGTTCAGGCGGGGCTGTCCTCGCCTGCACGCACGGCAACATCCATCAGATGACGCGCGTCGGTAATGCCGTCAGCGGCATTGCGCACGAGTGTCTCTGCCATCCTCGCCTTGGCTGCCGGTGTGCGATGCTCAGGTCCGATCTGCTCGACGGCGATGTCGAGCAGTTCACGCAGATGCGCAATATATTCGGCGTCGAATTTCTGCGGCGGAACCTGACTCATGATGCCCTCCTTCGTTCGCGAGTGGAATGGTGCCGTCGCAATAGGGCAGGTTTGAGTCCTGGAAAGGGAGATGTCGAGGCGCAAACGTGAACGATATTTTCCTGGTCGCTACGAACGCAAACATCGAGGTTCGCCGCTTGGTGCGCGATGCTTGTTCACCCGCTGCTTTCGCCGCCGTTTCGTACCGACGCCGCGCACGAAGGTTCATACGGAAACTTGAGCAGCGACGGCGTGCCGCAGCTTGCGAAAGCCGTCGAACGGGCCCATGTGAAGCGTCATGAAAGGGAACACCACGAACGCCATGCCGAACGACGATCCGTTTTCTTCGGGCAGCCGCTCCCGTGGATCGTCAGCGCGCGCAAAGATCATCGATCAGGACGGTCGGGAGATCCATCAGGGTCCCCTCGGATCGGATGGTTCTGGCTTTGACGCGAGTGCGTTTCGGACCTTTCAGCAAGGTCCGTTCGTGTCCGGCTTCGATTTCAGCGCAGCATTCCAGCCGCTCACCCGCGAGCAGCGGCTGGCGCGGCTCGACGCGATCGCGAAACTGCTCGACGTGGCCTTCATTGTGCCGGGAACGAACATCCGCTACGGCATCGACGGTCTGATCGGATTGGTGCCGATCATCGGCGATATCGTCACCACCGCGATCTCGCTGTGGCTCGTGCGCGAAGCGCGGGCGCTCGGTGCGCCCTGGCACATTACGGCGCGGATGCTCGGCAATGTCGCGGTTGACGGCGTGGTCGGCTTGGTGCCGGTGGCCGGCGACGCCTTTGACGTGATGTTTCGCGCCAACATGCGCAACGTGCGCATGCTCAAACGCTGGCTCGATCGGCAGCCGCGTTAGCGCATTATCCCGACGTTGTTGATTTTGGAGCCGCGAAAATGTCAGGCGGCGTCTTTCGACGCGCTCGCCTCGGCGGAGGTCGTCTCGGGTTTGCGGCGGGGCAGCGGAAAATCGCGGCTCTCGTAGAGCGAGCGGATACCGTTCTGGTCGAAGCGGGCTTCGTCGACCTGAAGATATGCACCATTCAGCGAGTCAGCCGGCAGTTCCTCGATCGCGAAACGCACCGCATCGGCCGCGGTGTCGAAACGGCGATAGGCGAAGCCGGCCCGCTTTTTCTTGCGGATCGCAGCCGGGAACAGTTCGGCGGATTTCTTGAAGCTGAATGCCATGGCGGAACCTCTACAGATGGCGCTTTTGGAGAACGAACCGGTGCTGAAAGCGAAGCCGTCGGCCGTCGCTTGGCATGCAGCATGTTCGTGATGCCCCATTTATATAGGGTACGAGGCGGAAATTGCGACCTTCCGGGGCCGAAATCGTGAATTTTGGCGCGAGAAACCTGGCGCGGAGAGTGAGGCTCGAGAAATAAGATATTGATATCAATATCCTACCGGTCAGAGAAGGCGCGTGTTCCAGCCGCGCGTCCGACGAGTGCGGCCCATCCCGCGCAACCGGAAAACCGGATTGCGGGAAAAGGCCGGGTATGGCGGCGCGCCGACGGCGTTATTTTGGCTCGAGTTTCAAGGCGGCCGAATTGATGCAGTATCGCAAGCCGCTCGGACCTGGGCCGTCGTTGAAGACATGGCCGAGATGGCCGCTACATCTCGAGCACAGGACCTCGGTTCGGATCATGCCGTGACTGGTGTCGCGTTCCTCGTCGACATGGCTCTCGACTGCAGGCGCGGTGAAGCTCGGCCAGCCGCAGCCCGAATCGAACTTGGCGTCGGACTCGAATAGCGTCTGCCCGCAGCCGGCGCAGACATAGGTGCCTTCGCGGCGCTCGTGCTCGTACTCGCCGGAAAAGGGCTGCTCGGTCGCTTTCTCGCGCAGCACGGCGTATTGCATCGGCGTCAGTTTCTTGCGCCATTCGTTGTCGCTTTTCGTGACCTTCGCCGTTTTGCTGTCTGGCATGGGTTCTCCTTTGCTTCGCGGTCAGTTCGTAACCTTCGCGCTGCTGACCAGCGTCGGCTTCTCGACATAGCTGTCTGCAAAGATCTTCTTCAAATTCCGGATCTTCGGAATGTCATAATAGGCAATATAGGGCTGGCTGGGATGCAGCGTCAGGTAGTCCTGATGATATGATTCGGCCGGAAAAAATCCCTTCAGCAGCCCAACCCTGGTCACGATCGGCTTTTTATAGACCCCGGCAGCATTGAGCTGGGCGATATAGGCATCGGCGACTCTTTTTTGCTCGTCGTTGAGCGTGAAGATCTCCGAGCGATATTGCGTGCCGGTGTCCGGTCCCTGCCGGTCGAGCTGGGTGGGATCGTGCGTCACCGAGAAGAATATCTGCAGGATTCTTCCATAACTGATCTGCTTCGGGTCGAATTTGATTTCGACAGACTCTGCGTGTCCCGTGGTGCCGGTGCTTACCTTCTCGTATTCCGCGGTCTCCTTCGCGCCGCCGGCGTAGCCGGAGACCGCGTTCAGCACGCCAGCGGTATGCTGGAACACGCCCTGCACGCCCCAGAAGCAGCCGCCGGCGACAACGGCAGTCTGGATGCCGGTGGCAGCCTTGGCATCCAGGGCGGGCGGCGGAATGATCACGGCGTCTTCCGCAGCACGGGAAGGTCCGGAGAAGGACCACAACGCGACCGTTCCGGCGACAGCGGCGGCGACGACGAGAGCGTTACGGCTGAACGGATTGCGCATGGAAATTATCCTTTCGAGCTTTAGGGACGCTGGACGGAAGGAGCGATGCGTCGGGGACCGACCAATTGCAGCCGGCCCGCATTGCTTAGTTACGCAAATGCAGATCGGATTGTTACGGCTGCCGATGTTCGGTGGCCACACGAATCCGTGAATAAATCCGAGGGGTCCGATATGAGGGTTAGCTCAGGGATTGAAGTGCGCGACAATCGCCGGCTTTGGCGGCCGACCCAGCCGCGCCGCCCAGCCGGTCAGGCGGTTTCGGATCGCGCTCTGGAGCGGTCTTTCGACATATCGCCAGAGGATCCAACTGGCTAAGCCAACGCCGAGGATGATCGCCATCACCCCGAGTTCGGCGTTGGCCGGGGCCAGTCGCACAAAAAGCGTGTAGCCGATCTGTTGATGCAGCAAATACAGCGGGTAGGTGATGCCGCCGATCACTACCGTTACGGTCGGCGGCAGCGGAAAACGCTTGATCCGCGTTGCCAGGAAAATTGCGATGATCGACGTCAGACAGATGGCCGCCACGATCCACGAAACGAAGGTCGTCCCTGAATGCGAGTGCAACCACGCCAGCGAATGAACCGCGTGGAAGATCGCAACGCCTGCGGAGAGGCCGAGGATGCAGTAAACCATGAGGTCGCGGCGACCGCGATAGATCTCGTAGATCATCAGGCCAGTGGCGAAGTAGCCGGCATCATCCGCCAGAAAGATGTTTTCCATAAAGCGCGCATCGATGGTCAGTTCGTTGGCCATCGACAGGCAGAGCCACCCCAGCACGATGGCGTCGATCCGGCGGGGAAATAGCCCTGTTGCAATGAATAGCGTCACCCAGCCGTAGAACGTCATTTCGATGACAAGCGACCAATAGGCGCTATCCATATAGGGAAAATGCAGCGCCGGCGCGAAGATCAGCAGGTTCGCAAGCCATTGGCCGATGCTTGTCGTGAAGTCCGGTTTTCCCAACGTCAGGACCGTCAGGAAAGTCATCGTCATGCACAGAAGGAACGTTGGGTAGATACGGCTGAAGCGCGCGATAGCAAATCCGGTTGCGCTGCGTCCTTCTGCGGAATAGGCGATCACAAAGCCGCTGATGACGAAGAAGGCCGGCACGCCAAGGAATCCATACATGGCGAACGGACTGATCTGCGGGATTGCGATATGCGTGAAATCGCCGGTGGCCGGTCCTCGGAAACCGTAATGATAGAAGATTACGCCGAACACGGCCACAAGGCGCAGCACGTCCAGGGCCTGAACGCGTGACGCCGTACCGGTGGGGTGCGGGTTCGTGCGGTGATCCATGTGGAACGTGTTTCCGGGTTGCATGGAAACAATACGCGCGCGATCGCACCCGCAAAATGGTTAATGCGATTCGTCGTTAAAAGCGTATGGCGTAAAACCGTGCACTTATTTGAAGCGCGGCCGCCGAACGTCGGCCCGGCGGAAACGTACGCCCTCCTTGTCGCCAAGACGCGTTGCGACGTACCCGGCCTCGATGCAGGCCTGGCGTTGCGGCATCCGTTCTTCCGGCGCACGTGTGGTGTCCCACCACGACGCGCGCTGGGCCGCGCGCGGAAGATCGCCGTCGATGATGTCCTCGATCTGCCCAAAACTCAGGACGAATTCGACCTGCGTCTGCTGCTTCAGGTAGTCGCGCAGCGCATCGTAGTTCGGCACGGCATTACGCCTTGAGGTATTTCTGCATGTCCGCGCGCAAACCGTCGCGGAGGTCGGCGCGCGCCATTCCGAATGCAATGTTGGCGCGCAGGAAGCCGGCGCGCGAGCCGCAGTCGTGACGCTCGCCTTCGAATTCGAGGCCATAGAAGGCTTGCGATTTCGACAGGCCGATCATGGCGTCGGTGAGCTGGATTTCGCCGCCGGCGCCCCGTTCCTGGGTTTCGAGAATGTTGAAGATCTCGGGCTGCAGGACGTAGCGTCCGGTGATGGAGAGATTGGAGGGTGCTGTGCCCTTCGGTGGCTTCTCCACCATGCCGTCGATCTCGAAGATGTTGCCGCTGCGCTTGCCGACGCCGCAGATGCCGTAATTGTGGGTCATGTCATCGGGCACGGCTTCGACCGCGACAACGTTGGATTTCGGGCCGAGATTCGTTGCCGCCTGTATCATCTGCTTGAGGCAGCCGGGCGTGTTCAGCACCAGTTCGTCCGGCAGCACCACCGCGAACGGCTCGTCGCCGACGATGTCGCGGGCGCACCACACCGCATGGCCAAGTCCCAGCGGCGCCTGCTGCCGGGTAAAGCTTACGGCGCCTGCCGCGGGCTGGAACTGCGCCAGAAGATCGGCTTCGGTCTTCTTGCCGCGCGCCTTCAACGTTTCGTCCAGCTCGAACTGGCGGTCGAAGTGATCTTCGATCGTGCCCTTGTTACGGCCGGTGACGAAAACGAAGTGTTCGATTCCAGCTTCCCTCGCTTCATCGAACACATATTGGATGAGCGGCCGATCGACGATCGTCAGCATTTCCTTCGGCATCGCCTTGGTGGCGGGAAGGACACGGGTGCCGAGGCCGGCGACCGGGAAAACGGCTTTGCGGATTTTCATGTCAGTCTTCAGGATTGTTTTGCGGGCGGAAGGAGCACAATCGATTGTATCTTGTTAGCCGGTTTTGCATCCGGGAACAAAGGCGGATCTGTGGTGGCGGCGGGTTGCCGTATTGGGAGCGGGCAATTCCGGATGCCGCGAGCGTGAAGTATCGGTGCAAACTGCGACGGATTTCCGCATCCGCCTTAAAAAAGACCTTCCGTTAAGCCGATGGAAACCGTGACAGGGCCTCCTGAGATAGGGGATACTCATCGAAACGGGTCAGCCATGGTCGCGATTGTGATGCAGGTCAGGATACGCGGGATCGCTACGGCGGCGGTCGTCGCGCTTGCGGCGCTTGCGCTGCCGGCCGAGGTGCGCGCGCAGACATCGAACGGCAACGGCATTCAGGGTTTCCTCGATAATCTTTTCACCGGCTCGATCGCAAAAGGCGGGCAGGGCGCGTCCCTGGCGGCGCGCGGCGGATCGGAGCAGTTTCAGTCCGCGCCGAAACAGCCCGCGAGTTCGGCCGCATTGCCCTGGAGCGGCGAGGATGGCGCATCGGGGCATCCGCTTATGACCGCGAGCGCGATCCGCCAGGCCGCAGCGAACTTTCCGAGCTGCGTTGCCGCGATGTGGCCCGATGCGGCGCGCCGTCACGTTACGCGTGAGAATTTCGAGCGGTTCACCGCGGGACTGTCGCCCGATCTGCGCATCATGGACCTGATGGATTCCCAACCCGAATTCACCAAGGCGATATGGGACTATCTGGACATCCTGGTCAGCGATGCGCGTCTTGCGCGCGGGCGCGAGATCCTCGCGACTTACAAGCCGCAGTTCGATGCGGTCGAAAGGGCTTACGGCGTCGATCGCTACGCGATCGCGGCGATATGGGGCATCGAATCGAACTATTCGACCCAGATGGGCGATCGCAGCGTGCTGCAATCCACCGCGACGCTGGCCTGCATCGGCCGTCGCCAGAATTATTTCCGCGACGAATTCTTGTCGGCGCTTGAAATTCTCAATCGTGGCGACCTGCGGCCGGAGCAGATGCGTGGCTCGTGGGCGGGTGCGTTCGGCCCGACGCAGTTCATGCCGACCGCATTCAAGCGCTATGCGGTCGATGGCGACGGCGACGGCCGTCGCGACGTGGTTGACGACCCCGCCGATCTGATCGCCTCGACCGCGAACAACCTGAAGAAGGACGGCTGGCAGACCGGCAAGACCTGGGGCTACGAGGTCGTGGTGCCTAAGGGCTTCAATTACATGATGGCGGATCGCGCCAAGGCGATGACGCTGGCCCAGTGGGAGCATCTCGGCGTGCGGCGCGTGGGCAATAAGACGTTCCCGTATCCCGCCGACCGGGCCTATCTGCTTGCGCCAGCCGGCGCTGAAGGGCCGGGCTTCCTGATGTTGCAGAATTTCCGGGTTTTCATGAAGTACAACCCCGCGGAAGCCTATGCGCTGGCGATCGGCCATTTTGCCGACCGGCTGCGCGGCGGGGCGCCGTTCGTCCAGCCGTGGCCGCGGCAGGAACGGGTGCTGTCACGCGCCGAAAGGCTGGAAATGCAGCAGCTTCTGGCTCGGCAGGGTTTCTATCGCGGAACCCCCGATGGCCAGTTGGGCAGCCAGACGCGGAAGGCGCTGCGCAGCTTCCAGGCCTCGATCGGGGCGCCGGCCGACGGATTTGCATCGTCCGACGTGCTGGAACGGTTGCGGCAGCGGTAGGTCCCTTCGGATCGGCGGAGGTGCTCTTGACGCCACAGGCCGATGCCCGGCTTATGGGGGCTCGCCGCCCGCTTGCGGCCCGATTCCGCTGATATAATGCTTGCCGGTTTCTTCTTGCGATTGCGCACATGCCCGGACTGAGATCGCTGTTCCGCCGACTGACCGAACGTGGGCCATTGATTGCGTTGGCCGTCGTTGCAACGTTGGTTGCAGCGCCCGCATCGGCCCAGTTCTTCAATTTCGGACTCCAGCAGCGTCCGGCGCATCGCGGCGGCGGCGGAGGAGGAGGGTGGTTCGGTTCCGACAATCCGTTCTTCGCACCCTTTCAGGAACAGCCGCCGAGACGACAGCAGCAGCAACAACAGCAGCGGCCGGCGGAGAATTATTCGCACGCGCCTCCGCCTGAAAAACGCGACACCGTGCCCGAGCGCAATGTGGTGGTGCTCGGCGACGGCATGGCGGACTGGCTTGCTTACGGCCTGGAGGACGCCCTCAGCGAAACACCCGACATGGGCGTGATCCGCAAGCACAAGACCGTCTCCGGCCTCATTCGCTATCAGCCAAAGGGTGATCCGGCGGATTGGGCGGCTGCGGCAAAAACCATTCTCGCCACTGAAAAGCCGGACGCCATCGTGGTCATGCTGGGCCTGCACGACCGCGTATCGATTCGCGAAGCGCTGGAGAAGGAGAAGAGCAAGCCGGACGAGAAGAAAAAGGCCGACGTCGACAAGAAGGATGCCGACAAGAAGGCGGCGGACAAGAAAGAGGCGGACAAGACCGGCAAGGCGGATGCCGCCGTCGCCAAGCCCGACGACAAGCCGGCGGACTCCGAATTGCCGCCCGACGAGGCGGACGGCCTTCAACCGCCAGTGAGAAAAGCGCGCGTTCGCCCAACGGAATCGCCGAGTTTCGCAGCGATCGTTGGGCCGAACTTTACAGCAGGAAGATCGACGAGATGATCGCGGTCCTCAAGTCGAAGGGCGTTCCGGTCTTCTGGGTCGGCCTGCCTGCCGTGCGCGGGACGAAATCGACATCCGATATGCTGTATCTCGACTCGCTCTATCGCGGCGCGGCGGATAAAGCGGGCATTACCTATGTCGATATCTGGGACGGCTTTGTCGACGAGAGCGGTCGCTACATCCAGCAGGGACCGGACTTCGAAGGCCAGATCCGGCGGCTGCGCTCTTACGACGGCGTGTATTTCACCAAAGCCGGAGCGCGCAAGCTCGCGCATTATGTCGAGCGCGAGATTACCCGCGTGTTGGCGGCGCGGTCCGGTCCCGTCGCAATTCCCACCGAGCCCGGCACGCCCGACACCGACGTCAAGCCGGGGGAGCCTGCGCCGCGTCCGCTCGCCGGGCCGATCGTGCCGCTGGCGCTGTCTTCGGTCGGCACCGACCAGTTGCTCGGCGGTCCGGGCAGCCATTCCGCTGCGATTGATGCGCTGGCGGCGCGAACGCTGGTGAAGGGCGAACCGTTAACCGCGCCCGCCGGTCGCGCCGACGATTTTGTCTGGCCGCGCCGCGAGGTTGGTCTTGAGCCGGCAAAGGCCGACGCGCCGGTCGCGACGAATGACTCGGCCCCGGCTCCGGCATCGCCGGCGAAGAAACCGCGTCCGGTTCATTCCGCCGGGCAGGCTCGCTCGGACGGACCGCCCGGCTTCCGTGCCTCGCCGCCTTCACACCAGGGGCCGCAGCCGCGCGCGGCATCGCGCCCGCCCGCTCATTCCGGACCTGCGGGATTCTTCTCCGATCTGTTCTCGCGATAGAGCGGGCCGCGCCACCAAAACGCCTGGCCCGGCTCGTTGAGCGCGCGTGAAGAAATCCTGCGTTTGAAAGTCGATCGGCGACGTGGGCTCTTTGCGGTCTTATTCCCCGAGCTGCGTCCTGTAGTCGTCGAGCACGCCCTGCACACGGTAGCAGCTCGTGACATCGGGCGTAAAACTTACCCACTTCTTTTCTGACTCGACGAACACTTGCGAGTCCTTCCCGCCGCGCGCACGGCCGGCCTCCATATTGGCCTTGTCGGATTTCGAAAGATAGGGATCCAGCGCTCTCAGGAGCTCGTCGGTCTGGCCCGACGTGATCAGGCCTTGCT
>Ga0209933_1002030_pt1 | contig 13481 bp, 13 predicted proteins | sample ThiBiot_300_biof_FD_183944 | JGI IMG/M metagenome (GOLD analysis project Ga0209933, IMG submission 183944) | Wastewater bioreactor microbial communities from Cape Town, South Africa - Thiocy_cont_300_biof (SPAdes) | ecosystem: Engineered > Bioremediation > Thiocyanate > Unclassified | place...
GCTTTCCGGGCTCAAAGTATCCTTACTTGTCAATAATATCGATCTCAAAAAAATACAGATCATTTATAACGCTGATAATCTTGACGACACGGAACTGGATCTGTTATGTGAAGAATTATCCGAAATACTAAAAATAGAATAGATGCAAGGTTCCATTGCAATGACAATCCTGATTTTTCTTGGAGCGGCCATTATTATGGTTCCGTTAGGGAAAAAGCTTGGATTGAGTTCAGTTATCGGATACATTCTTGGTGGGATTTTGATTGGTCCGTTCTGTCTGCAACTGACAGGAAGAGATGCGGAAGATATTATGCACGCATCGGAATTGGGTGTGATCATGCTGCTGTTTTTAGTAGGTCTGGAATTGGAACCTCAGAAACTCTGGCAAATCCGAAAAAGAATTCTGGGATTGGGTCTCAGCCAGATGCTGTTAAGTATCGCAGGTATCTTCATTGTGTTTTACATTGCAGGATTCGGGTTAAAAAAAGCACTCATTATTTCGCTCTGTTTTGCGATGTCGTCCACTGCGATTGTTTTGCAGACTTTGAAAGAGAAAAACCTTTTCCGCACCGTCAGCGGAGAATCTTCCTTTTCTATTTTATTATTTCAGGATATTGCCGTTATTCCGATTCTTGCATTATTACCTTTCTTGTCCAAGTCTCAGAAAGCTTTGTCTCAAGCTGAACATGAAAAAATACTGTTGCAATATTTACCCGAATGGTTACAGCCTTTTACAGTTATTTTAGGTGTTTTGGCATTAATACTTTTAGGAAAGTATATTTTTACTCCGTTCCTGAGATTTGTATCAAAGTCAGGGTTGAATGAGTTACTGACAGCAGCTTCCTTATTTTTAGTGATCGGCGTTTCAGAACTGATGATTTCTGTTGGATTAAGTCCTGCTTTAGGTGCTTTCATTGCAGGTGTAATGTTAGCTAACAGTGAGTTTCGCCACGAGCTGGAAAGCGACATTGACCCTTTCAAAGGATTATTGTTGGCCGTATTTTTCGTAAGCGTTGGTGCCACCATTAATTTCGATATTATTGCTTCGAAGCCATTTTTTATTTTTTCTGCGGCATTCATTGTTTTGGCTATCAAAGCTGTTGTTCTTTTTGGGATTGGGAAATATTATAAGATGAATAACGAGCAGAGTTTCTTCCTGGCGTTTGCACTGTCACAAGTCGGGGAATTTGCTTTTGTTCTGGTCAATTTTGCAGCAAGTTTATATCTTATAGACTATCAGGCGAATTCGGAATTGATGGCGATTGTTGCGATAACGATGTGTATATCGCCGTTACTTTTGATTTTCAAAGAGAAAGTTCTGGACAAACATTTCATACAACAGAAAAATGAAGAAAATGTTGAGTTGGGAATTATCAAACAACGTAAAATCATTATTGTAGGATTCGGATTTTTTGGAAGTACGGTAGGTCGTCTTCTGAAAGCCAATGGCATCCGTTCTACGGTTTTGGATAACGATCCGGACAGAGTAGCATTATTGAGGTCAAACGGCTTCAATGTATATTATGGTGATGCAACAAAACCTGCATTGTTGCGGGCTGCCGGAATCGAAGATGCTGAACTTCTGGTAATTTGTCTGGATGATCCGGAGAAAAATAAGTTTTTGGTAGATTATGCCAAGGAAAATTTTCCTGAACTCAAAATTTTTGTAAGAGCCAAAAACCGTTTGGATGCCTACGATTTCATTAATAAGAATGTCAATTATATTTATCGTGAAACACTTGGAACGGCTGTCGATATGGCAGTTGATATCCTTCAGGAAAATGGAATGAGGAAATATACGGCCAGAAGAATGGGTAAGCGTTTTATGTTGATAGACAAAGCAATGACAAGACGTTTGGCGAAAGAAAAGGACAAAGATATGATTACCTTCACCCTCCGCGAATCCCTTGAACGTGAAGCTGAATTATTGGCTTTAGACAGTATTTCCTTCGAAGAAAATCATTGGAGTGGCGATGAAGAGGATGAGGATAAATAAATTTGGTCCGCTTTATCTATGCTCTGTTTCTAATGTCGGTCCGTTGCTCCCAAAGAGTCGATTCAAGTTGGCTGTAAGCAATTCTATTTTAAAAATTATAAGGTAAAAGACTCTTGTTCTCTTAGTTTTCATTACTTTTATTCTCCGAAATATTTTATTAATGAAGAAAATAACAACGACTTTATTCATCACATTTATTGCATTGGGAGCAGGAAATATGATGATCAATGCTCAGAAGAAAAAAACTTCTGCAACTACAGAACAATCTATGAAAAATAACCCTTTTCTTTCAAAAAGTCCGTTGCAATATCAGGCGCCGGAATTCGATAAAATAAAAGATTCCCATTTCAAACCTGCTTTTGATTTTGGACTGAAGCAACATTCTGCAGAAATTGATAAAATTGCTAATAATCCTGAAAAACCGACATTTGAAAATACAATCGTAGCAATGGAAAAAAGCGGCGAAGTTCTGAACAGGGCGACCATCGTTTTTTATAATCTGACAAGTTCCAATACCAATCCGACTTTACAAAAACTGGAAGAGGAATACGCACCAATTTTTGCTTCGCACAGTGATAAAATATATCTGAATGACAAGCTTTACCAAAGAGTAAAATCGATTTCCGATGCCGGATTGGATGCAGAATCCAAAAGATTACTTCAGTACTACAAACAAAATTTTGAGATTGCAGGAGCTGCACTTTCTGCGCAGCAAAAAGAACAGTTGAAGCAAGTCAATCAGCAATTAGCAAAACTTGAAACCTTATTTTCTAACAAATTGTTAGATGCAAGAAAACAAGGTGGATTACTGATATCTGATGTTAAAGAATTAGACGGACTTTCACCGGACGAAATTGCTGCGGCTGCGGCTGATGCAAAGCTGGCAGGAAAGGAAGGTAAATATCTTTTGGCGCTTCAGAATACAACACAACAGCCGTTGCTCCAGAATCTTAAAAACAGAACAACCAGAGAAAAACTATTCAAAGCTTCCTGGTTGAGAGCGGAAAAAGGTGATAAAAATGATACCAGAGAAACTATCCAGGAATTGGTAAAATTACGTTTGAAAAAAGCCCAGATTCTTGGTAAAAAAAGCTTTGCCGAATGGAGATTACAGGACCAAATGGCAAAAAAGCCGGAAGCTGCAATGAATCTGATGAAACAGATTGCTCAGCCAGCGGTAGAAACAGCGAAGAGAGAAGAATCTGAAATCCAGGAATTAATTAAGTCTCAAGGAGGTAATTTCAATGTAGAACCTTGGGATTGGAATTTCTATTCGGAGCAGGTTAGAAAAGCGAAATATGATCTTGATGAGAATCAGATCAAGCCTTATTTCGAAGTGACTACTGTTCTGGAAAAAGGTGTTTTCTTTGCTGCTGAAAAATTCTACGGCATTACTTTCAAAAAGAGAACAGATCTTCCTGTTTATCATCCGGATGTGGTTGCTTATGAAGTTTTTGACAAAGACGGAAAATCTTTGGCAATCTATTATCTGGATTTCTTTACACGCGATTCCAAAAGTGGAGGAGCATGGATGAACAACTTTGTGAACCAGTCTTATCTTTTAGGAACCAAACCGGTCATCGTGAATGTTTACAATTTCCAGAAGCCGGCCGCGGGAAAACCTTCATTGATTTCTTTCGATGACGTAACAACTGTTTTTCATGAGTTTGGACACTCTATTCACGGGATTTTCGCAAGCCAGAAATATCCTTCGATTTCAGGAACGGCAACACCAAGGGATTTTGTAGAATTCCCTTCGCAGATCAACGAGCATTTTGCTTTGGAACCGGAAGTTCTGAAAAATTATGCTGTTCATTACGAAACCAAACAGCCGATTCCACAAGAATTGGTAGAAAAAATTAAAAAAGCATCGAAATTCAACCAAGGTTACGCAACTACGGAACTTGTTTCTGCCGCTATGAATGATATGATGTGGCATTCTGTTACAGATGACAAGCAAGTGATTCCTGTTTTGGATTTTGAGAAAAAAGCGTTAGCAGACAACGGATTTACAGTTGCTGCAGTTCCGCCTAGATATCATGCTCCTTACTTTGCGCACATCTGGGGAGGTGGCTATTCATCGGGTTATTATGCTTATTTGTGGTCCGAGACTTTGGATAACGACGCTTGGGAATGGATCAAGTCTAATGGCGGAATGACGAGAGAGAATGGTGATCGTTTCAGAAAATACATCCTTTCTGTGGGTAATTCTGTAGATCTTAACCAGGCTTTCCGGGATTTTGCAGGTCACGATCCGGATATCAAACCGCTTCTTAGAAACAGAGGTTTTATCAAATAACTTGTAAAAAACGCCTTCGGATTGAAGGCGTTTGTTTGTTATAAAATTATCTTCTGTAAGACTGATGAATAGTACGTTTGCAGAGGGTATTAAAAAGCACGTGTCTTTTGTCAAAAACGTACGTGCTTTTTTAATAAAACATACGTGCTTTTTTTAGAAATTAATACTGAGAAATTATTATTCCCCAATTTCTAATCTTGTGCTTAAGGCGATTCTGTTCCAGGAATTGATAATTACAATGGCCATGATGATCTCGGCAATTTGTTTTTCCGAAAAGACAGATTTTGCTTTTTGGTAAGTATCGTCACTAAGACCGTTTTGGCTAATCAATGTGATTTCTTCGGTCATTTTAAGCGCCACTTTTTCCTCTTCTGTGAAGAATTTGTCTGCTTCGTGCCAGGCGCTTACTAGGAATATTCTTTCAGCCGTTTCGCCATATTTGATAGCGTCTTTGGTGTGCATATCCAGACAGTAGGCACATCCGTTGATTTGTGAAGCGCGGATTTTAATGAGTTCTTTGATTGTTTTTGAAATCTCTGACTGGGCCAGATAACTTTCCAGTCCCAGCATTGCTTTGTAAGCCTGAGGGGCTGTTTTGCTGATGTTGATACGTTTTTCCATTGTTTTGATTGTTTTAATTTGTTGATACAAAGTTGGGGAATCGATAATGGGAAAAACTTAAACTGGTTTAAGAAAATATTTTCTCACAGATTTTATAGATTGAGCGGATTTTATTAATCTGCAAAATATGTTTAATCTGTGAGAGATCAATTTTACGAAATAGTCTTTTTTCTAATCTCACTCAGATATTCCGGAGTGAAACCGAGGAAAGAAGCAATCAGATATTGTGGAACACGTTGTACAAAAGCCGGATATTGTTTAATTAATGAGAAATAGAAATCTTCTTTGGAGTAAGTGAAAATATATTTCACTCTCCTTTGATTGGCTGCGAAAGCTCTTTGGTAAATAATCCTGAAATACTTTTCCATTATCGGGAAATCATTAAGAAGCTTTTCCTGAGACTCGCTGGAGATGGTCAGAACTTCAGATTTCTCAACCGTTTGAATGCTAAAATCAGCTGGTGTTTTGCGTTCAAAAGAAAAGTTATCTGTCATCCACCAGGTTTCCAGTGCGAAATCTGTGGTTTGTTCCGTCCCTTTTTCATTGATGAAAAACTTTCTGAGAAGACCTTTGAGGACAAAATAATTGGATTTGCAGATTTGTCCTTCCTCTAATAGAATTTCTTTTTTAGCAAACGATTTGATTTCAAAATAATCCATGATCAACGCAAAATCCTCATCCGTGATCTGGACGAATTTATCAAGATGAGATTTGAAGATTTGGCACATTGATTATTGATTTGACTGTAAATTTAAACAAAAAAGCAAAATGCCAATTGACATTTTGCTTTGTATATCCGGAAGGTTCTACATCCTTTCTAATATTTCTTTTTTCTTGGTCTCGTAATCTTCTAAAGATATTAAATCATTGTCCAGAAAAGCCTTTAGTTTCATCAATGTTTCCATTGGGTCTTCTGCTGTTACTTCTGGTTTTACCTCTTGTGGCTTTTGTGGTTCTTCAGGTTTTTCGTTTTGTGTATTGACCGTAATTCCTCCGGCTGTGGCTCTTTTCTCCTCCAGTTCTTTTTGTCGGCGGTATTCTATCATTTCTTCCTCTTTGCCTTGAGCGTATTGATACAGCTTTCTGGCCTGAGATTTAGGAATATAATCTATTGTTTCTATGAATCCTGTGATAGCAGTCATTGTAAAAGTGGAACCCAAGATAGCCTCACTGATATGACTCTCAGCAACATCTTTCCAAAGGTAATCTTTGAAATCAGTCACCAGACCGAACGACTTGGAGCGGAAAAATAGGATTCTTTTATTGGTAAGAACGATAGAATCCGGAGATATATTAATGGCTGGCTTGTTTTGAACTGCAATATATTCCACCGATTCACCATTGGTAAGCAGGTCATTGACTTTTTCTATGATTTTTTCTATGGCTTTCGGGTCTTGCTCTTCGTTCAGGAATTTCTTGAGATTATTAATCATTATTTGAATTTTTGTGATTGAGCTTTAATAAAGTTTTTATCTAATGTGAAATTACAAAAACCAAACCGAATATTACAGTTTAAAAACAAAAAAGCAAAACCCATCTAGGTCTTGCTTTTATAAATTAATGTTATGAAATTTATTTCTGTTTCAATTGTTTTAAGATTTCTTCACCAACGCTTTTTGCGGATTGTGGATTTTGTCCCGTGATTAATCTTCCGTCTGCAACTACGTGATTCTGCCAAAGTCCCGATTTTTCAAAGATTGCACCTCTTTCTTTTAATTGATTTTCCAATAAGAAAGGAACTACATTTTCCAGTTTCACGGCAGTTTCCTCTTCATTGGTGAAAGCATTTATTTTTTTACCTTCAACCAGATATTTTCCATTTGATAATTTGAGGTTTACAAGAGCGGAAGGTCCGTGGCAAACTGCACTTACAATGCCGTTGTTTTCATAGATTTTTCTTGCAATATTCTGTAATTCTGTATTGTCCGGAAAATCCCACATTGTTCCGTGTCCGCCGGCGTAGAAGATTGCAGCATATTTTGACGGGTCAATGTCGGAAGGCTTCATTGTGTTTTCAATTTTTGTACGGTACTCTTTGTTCCCCCAGAATTCTTTATTGACAGCATCTTCCAGATTAAGTCCGTCTACCGGTGCTTTTCCTCCTTTTGGGCTTACAAAATCGATATCATAGCCGGCTGAATGCAAAACTTCCCAAGGATGGGAAACTTCACCAAGATAATAACCGGTTGGTTCGTTTGTACTGCCTTTTTTGTCGTGACTGGTTACCACGAATAAGATTTTTTTGCTCATAACTTTGTTAGATTTTTTGTTCTGCGCATTTGCAATATTCAACATCGAAACCAATGCAAATAGAACAGAAAAGATTAAAACTTTGCTTTTCATTATCACAATTTTAAAATTTGATACTGCAAAATTCTACAAAATCGAGACCGAAAGAAAGGATGTAAATCAAGGTTTTTCTGTGATATAGGTCACATTTATTTTGACAATCTGCTGAGTGTCTCTCTGGATACGCCAAGGTAAGAAGCGATAAGAGACTTTGGAACACGTTGGAAAAGAGAAGGGTAGTTGCTGAGCATCTGCTCATAACGTTCTTTTGCGCTGTGAGTCAAGAGTGAAAGGATTCTTTGCTGAAGCGCAATGTAACCAGAATTGGATTTCTTTCTGAAAAAATGTTCAATCTTATGAAGCTCAGCACAGATTTTTTCACGGTTTTCCAACGAAATAGAAAGTACTTCGATATCTTCTATACAATCAATATTCAAGGTTGAATAGGTTTGATTAAAATAAGCCTGAAAATCGGTAATCCACCAGTTTTCCCAAGCAAACTGAAGAATGTGCTCTTTACCATCATCAGGATTAGTATGATAAGCTTTCAATAAACCCGAAACTACAAAGTGGTCGTTCCTGACAATGTCGCCTTGCTGAACCAGAAACTGATGTTTCTTAAGTTTTTTGACAGAAAAATGAGACAGCAAATAATCGAATTCTTTATCCGTAATCGGTGTGATTTCTTCGATATGTTTTCTTAGTTTGTCGCTCATTTTTGAATTTCTTTGTCGAAGATAAGAATTAAAACAAGTTTATAAAAAAAATCCATTCATTTTGAATGGATTTAAATATTTAAAATTAATTCTCTAATTGACTACCAAGATACTCCCATTCCTGCAAGGTCAAATCCAGCTCTTCTTTTATTTTATTGTAATTTTCCAAAACTTCTTCCGAAGGATTTTCTTTAGCAAAAGATGCTTCGAATTCTTCGATTTTCAGTTCCAGTTCAGAGATTTTTTCTTCTACTTTTTTAATTTTATTCTGGATGTTTTTTTGCTCTTTGCTGACAATGGTTGTGGATTGATTGTCAGTTGCTGGTTTTGATTCTTGAACCTTAGCTTTTGGAGCTTCAACCTCTTCTTTATGGAGTTTTGACCTTTCCGCAGAGATTTCCCTTATGCTTTCTTTTTGTCTGTATTCCAGATATTCATCAATGTTTCCAAGGAATTCTTTCATCTTTCCATCACGGAATTCAAAGATTTTATCAGACAAACCTTGCAAAAATTCACGGTCGTGGGAAATAACGATTAATGTTCCTTCATATTTCTGAAGCGCTAATTTGATAATCTCCTTTGACTGGATATCCAAGTGGTTCGTAGGCTCATCCATAATCAATGTGTTGAACGGACGAAGCAACAATTTACAAAGCGCCAGACGGTTTCTCTCACCTCCGGAAAGAACTTTGGTTTTCTTAGTCACATCTTCACCTTGAAACAAGAAAGAACCTAAAAGGTCACGCACACGTGGTCTGGTTTCTTCCGTCGCAGAATCTTCTGCTTCCTGCAAAACGGTTTTCTCAGGCGTCAAAACTTCTTCCTGATTCTGTGCAAAATAACCGATGCTCACATTGTGACCAAGATTCCATTCTCCTGTATAATCTTTAATATCGCCGGCAAGAATCTTTGCTAAAGTGGTTTTTCCCTGCCCGTTTTGTCCCAAAAGAGAGATTCTGTCGCCACGTTCTATAAAGAAATCAACATTGTCAAAAATTTGCTTATCACCATATGCTTTTCCCAGATTTTTAGCTTCGAAAATTACTTTCCCCGGTGTTACAGACGGTTGAAAACGGATATTGAATTTAGAAACATCTTCATTATCAATCTCGATTCTCTCTATTTTATCTAGTTTTTTGATTAATGATTGGGCAAAAGAAGCTTTAGTCGCACTCGCACGGAACTTGTTGATGTTGTCTTCCATCTGCTTGATTTCCGCATCCTGGTTTTTCTTGGCTTGTGCCAACTTTTCTCGGCGTTCTTTTCTCAGTTCCAGATATTTGGAGTAGTTGGCTTTGTAGTCATCAATTTTTTTATTATTAACATCAAAAGTTCTGTTGCATATCGAAGTCATAAACTGTTTATCGTGACTTACCAAGACAATCGAACCTGGATAATCTTTCAGGAAATTCTCCAACCAAATGATAGATTCCATATCTAGGTGGTTGGTAGGCTCATCCAGAAGCATGAGGTCGTTTTTCTGAAGAAGTAGTTTTGCCAGCTCAATTCTCATTCTCCAACCTCCGGAAAACTCATCAGTGATTTTTTGAAAATCGTCTGCTTTGAAACCCAAACCAAACAGCACTTTCTCCACATCGCCTTCAAGATTGTAAGCATCATGATTCATTAATAGGTCATTCAGTTCCGTCATTCTGACAATCAGATCAGAATAAGCGTCACTTTCGTAATCGGTTCTGATAGCTAACTGGTGATTGACATCTTCCAGCTCATTTTTCATCGCATTGATCTGTTCATAAGCCTGCATTGTCTCATCCCAAACAGTTCTTCCTTTTACAAAATCAAGATCTTGCTTTAAGAAACCAATCGTGATATTTCCTTCAGGGACTACCGTGCCTTCATAAAAATTGATTTCTCCGGAAAGGATTTTAAGAAGTGTGGATTTTCCGGCTCCATTCTTACCAACCAACCCAATCTTGTCATCTTTTTTGATGGTAAAATTGACGTCCCGGAAAAGATAATTTCCTGCGTGATGTAATCCTAATCCTTGTGCCGATATCATTGTAGTATATGTTTAAATTTCAATTGGCAAAAGTAGGGTTTAATTGAAGATGAATCAAGAGAAAAGAATAAAGAGAGAAGACTCTGAAAATTGAGACTAAAAGTCTTTTGAAGTACTAAGTTTCTCGCAGCCCGACTTATCTCTGATTCTTTATTTATTTTTATTTGAATCGATGAACCGCTTCGCTAGGTTTGAGCGGAAATCCTTTTTACGCAACGCAGTGGAGTAAAAAGATTGGGAGTCCTTCGACAGGCTCAGGATAAACTACAGGCGGATAAAGCTGCCCAAATAAGTATTAATGTAATTGCGAGAGCCTCAATCTGACAAAGAAATGTTAATTATTGTCATTAAAGAAGCAAAAACTTATCTTTGCAAAAATTTTTATAAAATGAGTAAGCCGATTTCGGAATTTATAGAAAAGTACTATTTGCACTTCAATGCAGCTGCGTTGGTAGATGCTTCCAAAGGTTATGTTGCTCACCTGAAAGATGGCGGCAAAATGATGGTAACATTGGCTGGAGCGATGTCAACTGCTGAACTTGGGAAAATTTTTGCCGAGATGATTCGTCAGGATAAAGTGGATTTTATTTCTTGTACAGGAGCCAACCTGGAAGAAGACCTTATGAATCTTGTTGCACATTCGCATTATGAAAGAGTTCCTCATTACCGAGACCTGACGCCGCAGGAAGAATGGGCCCTTCTGGAAAGAGGACTAAACAGGGTTACTGATACTTGTATCCCGGAAGAAGAGGCTTTCAGAAGATTGCAGAAACACATCTATGAAATCTGGAAAGATGCTGATAATAATGGCGAAAGATATTTTCCACACGAGTATATGTACAAAATGATTCTTTCTGGTGTTCTTGAGCAGTATTATGAGATCCCGAGAGAAAACTCATGGATGATTGCTGCGGCTGAGAAGAATTTGCCAATCGTAGTTCCGGGATGGGAAGACTCTACAATGGGTAATATTTTTGCATCCTATTGTATCAAAGGCGATTTGAAATTCTCTACAATGAAATCTGGAATTGAGTATATGGCTTATCTTGCTGACTGGTACACAAAAAATTCAGATGGAAAAGGGGTTGGGTTCTTTCAAATTGGGGGAGGAATTGCCGGAGATTTTCCAATCTGTGTGGTGCCGATGCTTTATCAGGATATGGAAATGCACGATATTCCTTTCTGGAGTTATTTCTGTCAGATTTCTGATTCTACAACTTCTTACGGATCATATTCCGGTGCAGTTCCGAATGAAAAAATCACTTGGGGGAAACTGGATATCACAACACCAAAATTCATTGTTGAAAGTGATGCTACCATCTGTGCACCTTTGATGTTCAGCTATATTCTGGAGAATTCTTAATTATAAGTCATAAAAAATAAAAAAGCGTTCAATTCTGAACGCTTTTTTATGATTGAATTTGAATATTTAATCAAGAGAATTAAGCAATACAATATACCTGTAAGCAAAAATCGCTTTCTGGATTTTTGTCAGTTTCGTAGGATCTTTTTTGCTGTATTTTGGTAAAATACGTTTGTTGACACCATTTAGAAATCTGAAAAATGCTTTTTTCATATTACTTATTTTATTTGAATAAGTTACAATTTCTGCGCCGTAATTTGAAGTTGATAATTTATCACAGCATCATTACATTTTCTATTGCCGCTACCTTTTTATAGATGCTGATAACCTGGTCAGCATCCAATACAAAGCAATTGATGGATACGGAAGTATATTTTCCATTGGAACTTTCTCTGTTGGCCAGAGTGTATTTGAGATTGTCAAAAACTCTTAGAATTTCTGTGATCTTTTCCGAATCACTTGTAATTATGAATTTGAAAAGATATTCTTCCGGGAAATTATGCTGTTGTTCTAACTTTTCTTTAAGAGACTTATAAAAATCTTCTGGATTTGCATGGTTGCTTTCTATAATATTTGCCATTATTCTGTTTTATAATAAATTAAAATCTCCGAAAAAAATTCGGAGATCAAAGTTACTATATTTATTTATCTTTTATGATGGATTTTCAGCGGTTGCTGTCTGAGGAAGAGAAACTTCGTCTGGAGCAGCTTCTAACGCTTTGTCCAAAGTGAATAATGATTCATCAGTTGCTTGGTCACCGCCTGCAATTTTAAGCTTATCAATCAGTTCTAAAGCTAATTTTTCTTCTTCAATCTGTTCTTTTACAAACCATTGCATAAAATTCCATGTTGCCCAATCTTTTTCCTGGAAAGCGAGATCCACAATATTATAAATTGCTGTGGTATTATCAACCTCGTGCTGAAAAACCTTATTAAAGCAGTCGGTTAAATTTTGTGGATTTTCTGGCGGAGCAGGAATAGCTTCGACTTTTGCTTCCCCGCCTCTGTCCAATATGTATCTCATAAATTTGATCATATGATTTCTTTCTTCCTGAGAATGTCTGTATAGGAAATTGGCAATTCCGCCGTAACCTTTGACGTCAGCCCAGCACCCATAAGAAAGAAAGATTTGTGAAGCATGCGCTTCTTTGGTCATTTGTTTAATTAATGCAGTTTGCATCTGATTGGATAGTCTGTTGGTATTCATAAACTTTGTATTAGTTATTATTATGTTAAATGTAAGCAATGATTAATTACTCATTTCGAAGCAATAAGAATTGATATTTCTAAAAAAATCAAATATTGAGCCAAAAAAAGGGGATGTTTTTTGTGGTGTTTAAATAGATATAATTCCTTTATTTAATTTTATTTATCTGATTTTCAGTATTATAAATGTATTTTAGTAAATATTAACATTGTGTTAATAAAAATTTTTATATTCGGAGAATAAGAAAATAATACATAAGAATATTATGAGAAAAAATTATGTTAAATTACCATTGTTGATCGCTGCTTTGTACTTTGGCGGTGATTTGCATGCGCAATCCACACAAGATACTGTTACAAAAGAGAACAAAATCGAAGAAGTTGTTGTGATTGGATATGGGACGCAGAAGAAAGAGAATGTTACAGGAAGTATTGGTGTTATTACTGCCAAGGATTTAGCCGATAGGCCTAATTCCAACCCTTTGAGTTCAGTGCAAGGTAAAGCTTCCGGAGTTCAGATTTTTAACTCAGGAAGACCGGGAGAATCGCCCAGAGTAGACATTAGAGGTATTGGCTCAATCACGGGAAGTACTGTATATATTGTGGATGGTTCTATTACAACAGATATTTCGTATCTGAATCCACAAGATATTGAATCGATGAGTATTTTAAAGGATCCGTCCAGTTTAGCGATATTTGGAGCTCAAGCTGGTAACGGTGCTGTCATTATCAAAACAAAGAGTGGTAAAGGAAAACCTACCTTCAACGTAAACTCTTATTTGGGAATAAAAACAATTACTAATATTCCTAAAATGGTCAATTCTGATCAATATATTGAGCTATACAATGAAAAGTTGTTGAATGACAATGGTTCTTCTGCGGGCTCGATTACAAGAGCAAATTATCCTGCCAACACAAACTGGTTTAAAGAGGTTTTCCGTACCAGTGCAATCAATTCAAATGATTTTTCA
>Ga0209933_1002041_pt1 | contig 13378 bp, 9 predicted proteins | sample ThiBiot_300_biof_FD_183944 | JGI IMG/M metagenome (GOLD analysis project Ga0209933, IMG submission 183944) | Wastewater bioreactor microbial communities from Cape Town, South Africa - Thiocy_cont_300_biof (SPAdes) | ecosystem: Engineered > Bioremediation > Thiocyanate > Unclassified | place...
GTAATGGAAAACCAGTATTTGATCAGGATGATGCCGGAACGAACCAGCATCTTTTCAAACTCGGGAACGCTACGGAAGAACTCCTCATATTCCTCTTCGCTGCAAAAACCCATGACTTTTTCCACGCCTGCCCGGTTATACCAGCTCCGGTCAAAAAGAACGATTTCCCCGCCGGATGGCAAATGCGCCACGTAGCGTTGAAAATACCACTGGGTGTGTTCCCTTTCGCTCGGAGCCGGAAGGGCGGCTACCCGGCATACCCGGGGATTGAGCCGCTGGGAGAAACGTTTTATCACTCCACCTTTTCCTGCGGCGTCGCGGCCTTCGAACAAGACGACCACCTTCAATTTTTTGTGCACGACCCAGTCCTGCAGCTTGACCAATTCTCCCTGAAGGCGAAAAAGCTCCTTGAAATAGAATTGCCTTTCCACCTGCATTTCATCAACCGGCCTCGTAGCGTCGGCGACCAGTTCATCCATGCGGAAATCGTCGATTTCCATTTCCAGCTCCTCGTCGAGGCTATCCATCATGTCTGCATGGACATGACGCTCCAGTTCCGGGGAATTATCGTTGTAATCCAGGCTCATTTAAATTCTGGCACCGATTTAAAATATTCTTGCGAACAGCCAATACAGGGAGCCGGAAAGAATCATGGAAGCAGGAAGCGTCAGCACCCAGGCCATGGCCAGATTGCGCACGGTATCCCATTGCAGGCCGGATTTATTGGCGGCCATGGTGCCTGCCACGCCCGATGACAGGACCTGCGTGGTGGAAACCGGCAGGCCATAGAGATCAGCCACCCCGATAGTGGTCATGGCGACCAGTTCCGCAGATGCTCCCTGCGCATAAGTCAGGTGGGACTTCCCGATCTTTTCGCCGACGGTCACCACGATGCGCTTCCATCCCACCATCGTGCCCAGACCCAGGAATATGGCCACCGCCACCTTCACCCAAAGCGGAATGAATTTGGTCGCTTCATCGATATTCTTCTTGAAAGCCTTGAGATTTTTCCGGGTATCGTCATCGAATTTCACGGCGTCGTTCTTTTCCAGGAAACGGATGGTCTCCGAGGTCAGATACATATCGTTGCGGACATTCCCTACCGCCTCCATCGGTATGCGCTTGAGGCTCCCGTGCTGCTCGATCTGATTGCCGATATCCTTGACCATGCCAGCCAGCGCGGACAGCACTTCGGGGTTGTACTCCTTGGTGCGCACATACTCGGAAAGCACTGCGCGAGGCTCTTCGGGTACAGGGGCCGTAACGGCCTTGAGCAGGGATTCGTGGGTGACATGAGAAACCGCCGCGAACTGGGTCATCTGATCGGCCGGCATGGCCCGATTCAAGGCATACGCCATGGGCACCGTGCCGATCAGGATCAGCATGATCAATCCCATGCCTTTCTGGCCGTCATTGGAGCCATGCGCAAAAGAAACGCCTGTACAGGTCAATATCAGCAGGCTGCGAATCCAGAATGGCGGTGGCGTGTTTCCCTCGGGTTCCCGGTATAAAGCCTGGTTCTTTACCAACGCCCGCATCGCCCACAAGAGCAGCGCGGCACAGCAAAATCCGATCATCGGCGAAAGCAGCAGGGAATATCCAACCTTGCTTGCCTGGCCCCAATCAACCCCGCTGGTCCCGTCCCGTCCATGCATGAGCGCGTTGGCGAGGCCGACTCCGATGATCGAGCCTATCAGGGTATGGGATGAAGAAGCCGGCAGCCCCAGCAGCCATGTGCCCAGGTTCCAGACGATAGCCGCGATAAGCAGGGCGAAGACCATGGCGAAACCCGCCTTGGATCCCACCTGCAGAATCAGTTCGACCGGAAGCAGGGAAATGATGCCGAAAGCAACGGCACCGCTTGAAAACATGACACCGAGAAAATTGAATGAACCGGACCACACAACGGCAAAATTGGCGGGAAGCGCATGCGTGTAGATGACGGTTGCAACCGCATTGGCGGTATCGTGGAAACCGTTGACGAATTCGAAACCCAGGGCGATAAGCAACGCTACCCCCAGAAGAATATAGGGCAGCCAGGTGACGGCAACCTCTCCTGCTTCGCTGATATCCCTCATGAGGCTGAAAACGGTATATGCCAACGCTCCGGCAAGCGCGCACACAAAGATGAAAGCGGTGAGAAGTCCAGGGTTTTGATCGAGATTCGGACGGGAACCAATGGAAGGCCGTGTCGCTGATAGAATGGAATTCATCGCATGGACCGGTGGTGGGAACTCAAAAAAGGCTAACAAATGTTCATTACAGAAAAATTACAAAGCCGCACTGCGTGCCAGCGGTTATGCTTACGCATAGTTGCGAAAGAAGCTCTTTCAGCCTGCAAAACGATGAAAATCAGGAGGGGAGAGGATGTCAGGGCCAGGGTAACGCTGAACAAATCGCGACTGTAGACTGTAGAGTGGGTGGAGTGAAACGCAACCCACTAAAGATACCTATCTACTATCTGGTGTGGTGAATCGTAAATTCATTTCATAAAAACCCCCGTCATTCCGGGCGCCGCGCCAGCGGTGAGCCGGAACCCAAAAGCACCAGGAAAATGATGAGCTATGCTTTTCTGCATCCATCCTGTGCAAGCTGGCGTCATAGCCCAGCTACGGTCTACGGCTGATCTTCGCAAAGCTCGGCCAGATCCACTGCCCGGCTGAAATGCGACCCCAGGCGCTCGTCATGGCTGACAAAAATCAGCGTGACGTGCTCATCCTCGCAACGCTCCAGCAGCAGATCGAGAAATTCCCCCTGCCGGGCCGCGTCCAGTGCGGAGGTAGGCTCGTCGGCGATGATCAATTCAGGATGGCCGATCAATGCACGGGCAGCCGCCACGCGCTGCTGCTGCCCCACGGAAAGGGAGGTCACGGGCTGGCGCGCCAGTGTCGTGTCCAGACCCAGTTGATCGAGCAGCCGGTCCACCGATTGCCCCAGCGAGCCAGTGTTTTCCAGCGCGCTGTCGTGCCGGCGGCGGGAGAAACGGCAGGGCAGGAGCACATTCTCGCGCACCGAAAGATAGGGCACCAGATTGAATTGCTGGAAAAGAAAGCCGATATGGTCGACGCGAAACCGGTCGCGCGCGCTGGATGACAATGCGGTGAGGTCGGTATCGAGGACGCGCAGATGGCAGGGCCGGGGCAGCAGCACCCCGCCCAGCAAGCCCAGCAAGGTACTCTTGCCGCTGCCGCTTGCGCCCTGGAGAAAGATGCGCTCGCCGCGCCGCACCAGAAACTGCGGAATCGACAGGCGAAAGCCGTGCCTGCCCGGCCACTGGTAAACGAGATTCTGAATCTCGATTACGAATGGGTTCATAGAGGGTTCATGGATGGACTCATGCCCTCATGGTTTCATCGCCACCGCACCCGGGTGGACTGGGGCGTGAGCCGCAGGCTCGACTGCTTTCGCGGTCCGGCCATGGCGACATCGAGCCGCCGCAGGCCGGAAAATGCCCGGAATAATTCCACGTCGAATTCCTGCAGCGCCTGCGGTGCGGAACAATGGAAGACCCAGGCCGCTTCCAGTTCCCCGTGAGGCTCATGGTCTTCATGAGCGCTGCGAGCTTCGTCAGCATGAGGAGGAGAGGGCAGGGAGGACGCAGGCTTTGATGCTTCACCTTTTCGCTGGCCGGAGTTCGCACCCTGGTTTTTGCCGGATGGCGGAACGGCCGCCAGCAGTTCCGGGGAAAGCGCGGCAGATTGCAAATGGCTTGATTCCAGCCGGCATCGGGCCGCTGGCGTGAAGACGAACAGGGTATCGCCCTGGTGCAATTTTGCCGCCATCGTCCGGACAGCCCGATGCTCCTCCGGGGTTCGCGGCGCGTGCTCGAATCCCACCAGATTGTCCAGCGGGGTGTACAGGTTGAGCTGCACTGTACCGCCATCCACGGCTACTTCCAGGGCTGCCTGTCCGTGAACATGCGCACCCAGAGATTGAGCCGGGGCAGAGGTCGCGGGTCCCATCGCCAGGCCCGCGGCAAGCATGATTTTCTTCGAAAAATCTAAAAAACCCGAAAAACTGGAAAGAACCGGCGAGCGGAGCGATTGTTTCATCCCTGGTATCCTTCAATGCACGCAAGAAAAACTTGTCAGTTTCGGCTTCCGGTACCGCCACGCCGGTTAATAGCGATGCCTATTCTCGCCCGCTTTCCATTCGCGGCACCAGACGGAAAGCCGGTCGAGACTCCAGCAAGCCATCTGGCAGCATTCCTGAACAGCGCGCGATTTCATAGGCTGCTGCAACAGCGGGCCGTGCTGGAAAGCCCGGCATACTTATAACATTTTTATGGCTGGGGAACCCGAATATTCTTCGATTAATCACATTAAAGTAATGGTTATCGAGCGGTGGCAGAATGGTGGGAAACCACATCTGGCGAGCCGCCAAGGCCGGCGGATCATGGCGGGTGAAGCTCATGCATAAACCTGACGGATTATCGCGAAGGAAAGCTGAAAACATGTAAGTGAAATATTGCGGATGCAACATGCGGGTCTTCAATTCACCTATTTCTGACTGGAGTATCCATGATTACCCTGTCGTCCGCACCGCGCAGTCGCGATGGCCTTGCCCTGGTTCTCGCAGCATGCCTGGCCCTTGCTGCATTGTTTCCCGCCGCTGCCCGGGCGGATGCTGTAATCCTGTCCTTTTCCACGGTGGGGGATTCCCGCCAGGATCCGGTCGCGCCCGATGCAACCACGCTTCCCTTGTCCGGCCAGGACCAGATCTGGCTTCAGAATACAAAGGCCTGGTCGCGCATCATGCGTTCGATTCAATCGCAGAAATCGAACTTCCTGTTCTTCAACGGCGACATGATCATGGGCTATGGCAAGGCTGACGTGCCAGCCGACACGTCGACCGTGTCGGCCATCGTTGATTCAGACCTGGTGCAAACGTATCGTCAATATGCGTTCTGGCGCGGCATGGTTGCGCCCCTCATGGAAACCGGCACCTATGTGGTGCCGGTTCCGGGGAATCACGAGGTGCAATGGAAAGCGGGCGGCAAGATTGCGCTGGAAGTCAATGAGAATGCCTGGCGCGAGAACATGGGTGACCTGATCCTCGATCCCATCCGGTTCAAAACCCTGTTAGGCGCGCCCGTCGATCACTTCGATATGGACAACCATCCTCAAATCGGCGGAGCGCCCGGCAACGCGGCGGATATCAACGGTTCCAGCGGCACCGACCTGATCACAACCAGCCAGCGCCAGTTATCCTATAGTTTCGACTTCAAGGGATCGCACTTCGTGATTATCAACACAGATCCGGCCGGGAACGACAGCCATGCTCCGGTGAACTGGCTCGCGGCTGATCTCGCGGCCGCCCGCGCGCGGGGTGCAAGGCATTTCTTTGTCTTCGGCCATAAGCCCGCTTACACTTATTTCTACAACGATGCCTCCGGAACCCCGCCAAAAGACAAGCCGATCACCAAGACAGCCGGGTTTGATTCCGACACGAAGAACCGGGATCTGTTCTGGAACCTGATCGAAACCTATGGCGCGACCTACTTCTGCGGCCACGAGCATATCTTCAACGCCCAGCAACCCACCAAAACCACTGGCGGCAATGCGTGGCAGGTGATCGTGGGCTCCGGCGGTTCCCCGTTCGAGGCTGCCATCGTCGATAGCCATAACGCCGCGACCGACCGCATGTATGCCTGGGCCAACGTTCGTGTATTCCAGAGTGGCAAGGTGCAGCTCGATGCGTATGGGTTCGATGATGCCTACGGCCCCACGCAGTTGATCAAGACAATCATCCTGGCTCATTAATTTCAAGACAGGGCGAATACAAATGCAGAGTGCAGAAATTTTGTGTCTTGCGGCTCTGGCCGCGGCGTTTGCCGCACCGGGCGACAATCCCAGCTTTACTGCTGCTATCTTCCTTTATATTCCGTTATCTTAGATTATTTTTCGCTATTTCCCTCGGGATCGTTCCTGGAACTCGTGACGCTCCTGTGCTTCGATGCACAGGGTGGCGGTTGGCCGCGCCAGCAGGCGGGGAATCCCGATCGGCTCGCCTGTTTCCTCGCACCACCCGTACATTCCGTTTTCGATACGCTGCAGCGCATCCGCGATTTTCCGCAGCAGTTTGCGTTCGCGGTCCCTTACCCGGAATTCGAGCGAGAAATTTTCCTCGGTGCTTGCCCGGTCATTGGGATCGGGTTCCGAAACGATCGCATGCATGTTTTCAAGCGTGCCCTGGGCATTTTCCAGCAATTTGCGCCGCTCATCCTCGAGCAGTGTACGGAAGAATTGCAGTTGCTCCGCGGACATGTATTCGCCCGGCGGAACCTGGGAAACCGTTTTCTCTGCAGGAGAAGGGATTTGCTCTTTTTCCATGGCATCTCACGAATATGAAATGGATCGGGCGTATCAGAAAAATAGCACCGGAAAGGCGAAGTTCAAATCCTTTTTGTCGCCGCCTTTAAAAAAACTCTGTACATAATAGGGTTATTTGGGGATTTGATAAAGCACTTGTATGCATTTGATTTGTGCAGTGAGATTTCCCCAGCCATGAAAGCGTCACGGCCGAAATCCGGGCAATGTCCAGACACACTCCGGACACCTGGTTCATTCCTTGTTTTTTATCAGCGGCTGCTTGCTCTTCATGGGAAAAACGCCCATACTGGTTAAATGAAGTCCCGAAGCCGCCTGTTTGCCGTTGTTCTGGTCATGCTGGGGCTGCCAGTGCAGGGTGCGTTGGCCGCCATCATGCCGCTTTGCGCCCAGGTTTCCCAATCCATCCAGGCCCACCCGGCGCTCAACCCGTTCCCCGGGTTCGAGGCGCAAAACCATTCATCCAGCCTGGCCTCGCCCTGTTCCCAGCACGATATGAACGATGCGGATGAATCCGCGCCTGAAACCATCGATCAGCCGGATGAAATGGCGCTGGGGTGCGATGGGGCCGTGTGCCATATAAGCGGCAGCAGCCTGCCTGCCTTTACTCCTCAAATAAGCTCGACCGGCGCATTTTCCTATCTTGCCGTGTCAAATGCCCGCTTCACCTCGCTTATCCTGAAACAGCCGCAACGCCCCCCTCTCTCCTGACTCTTTTTTCCGGGAAGCGCTGAACAAGCCGCGCGCCTGCGCGAAGGATCTGTTCGCTAGCGCTTTCCGGCCGGCACAGTCCGGCTGCCCGGTTGCCCGAATGCGGCTCTCGCCGCTGTCGCCAGCCATTGCCGTGCAGGCTGTCCGTTTGCTGCTCCGGCTCCATGCGGCGGCGCCAGCCATTCCGGCAATAGTCCCCGCAACCGCCTGCCTGGAACCCGGCAATCAAGCGGGATGCATCGCGCCGCCCTGGCGCGCGCGATGTTCCCTTCCAGTTACGAACGATTTTCGGGGAAATCAGATGATGACCTTGCTCTCACTCTCCATGGCGTTGCCGCTGGCCATGAGCCGGCGATTCACGCGGGCGCGGCGTCGCCGGCCTTCATGGCTGCCTGGCGGATCGGAGAAGGCGCGGCCATGCGAGACCGGCACGGCTCCAGCGGACTCGGGGAGCCGCTTGCGCAGAAAATATTCATATGGCGACGCCGGTTCCAGACTGGCGCCGTTCTGGCGCGCTGTCCGGCTTCGTGCCGGGATCCTTGCGCTATCGGCGAGCGTCATTTTTCAGGCGCACGCCACAGATGCGCTTCCAGACCAGGGAAGCGCAACAGCGCATCTGCATGCCGGTGTCATGCAGAAGGAGGATGCATCCACCGGCGTATTTGCAAAAGCTGCGGATGGCTCCATCACACCGCTGCAGGCCCTGATAGCGGAGGCGCTGGAGAGAAATCCGGAAATCCGGGCTGCGCTGCGCCAGCGCGAGGCGGCCAGCCAGAGGATCGCACCCGCTGGAGCGCTGGATGACCCGGTGCTGGAAGCGGGAATCATCAATGCGCCCCTGGCTTCGTCAACCTTCAACCGGGAAGACATGACGATGAAAATGATCGGCTTGTCCCAGCGCTTGCCTTTTCCGGGCAAACGCGATTTGCGCAAGGAGGTCGCCGCCAGGGATGCGGAGAGCGTTGGCCACGGCTACCAGGAAACGGTGAACCGCGTAGTGCGGGACATCAAGTTCGCTTATTTCGATCTGGGGCTCATCCTGGAAAGAACCCGCATCGTGGAGAAAAACAAGCTGATCCTGGAAGACCTGCTCCACATTGCCGAGCGCCACTATGGAGTGGGCATAGGAAGCCTGGCCGATGCGCTGAAGGCGCAAACCCAGGTATCCAGGATGGCGGATGAACTGCTCCGGCTGGCGCGGGAAAAGCCTGCCATGGAGGCGGAGCTTATCCGCGCGCTCAACCGCCGCGCAACTGAGGCAGCGCCCATACCGGAGCCGCCGCGACTCGGGGAAGAGACCCTGAGCCTGGAATTCCTGCGGGAAGCGGCTCTTGCGCAGCGCCCCCAACTGCTGGCGCTGCAGAGCATCGCTGCCCGCAACGACAAGGCGCTGGAACTGGCCCGTAAAAATTACTACCCCGACCTGGATGTGCGTTTGTCATATGGCCAGCGCGACACTATGCTGGATGGCAGCAGGCGTCCCGACATGGTGACCCTGACCGTGGCGATGAACCTCCCCATATGGCGCGAGAGCAAGCTCGAGCCGCGCGTGATGGAGACACTGGCGCTGCGCGACCAGGCGCTGGACCTGTATCAGGCGCAGCGTAACGAAGTGGATGCAAGACTGCGGCAGCAGGTGGAGACGGCCGAACAAAACCTGAGATCCGTGCGGCTGTACCAGACCGCGATCCTGCCGCAGGCGCGGCTCACGGTCGAAGCTTCGTTGAGCGCCTATCGCGTCAATCGTGTTGATTTCCTGACATTGCTCGATAGCCAGATGACCGTGTTCAACTATGAAATCGGCCTTGCCACGGCCATTGCCGGCTATAACAAGGCGCTTGCGGAAATCGATTTGCTCGCCGGCAGGCCGCCGCGGTAAACCACCCGAATCATTTTTAGCGAAAACAGTTCGTAACGGATGAAGCCGATGAAACCGATGAAACCAATCGCCAGATCGATCATTGTTGCCGTTCTGATAGCGGGCGCGCTGGCTGCCGGATACTGGTGGGGCAGCGCCAGGACGGCGGCACCAGCGGCGAATCCGCCGGAAGCAGCACCGGAAGGCAGGGGCGGCAGGGGCAAAATCCTCTATTACCGCAATCCGATGGGGCATCGCGACACCTCGCCAGTGCCGAAGAAAGATTCGATGGGCATGGATTACATCCCCGTCCATGAAGGCGAAGAATCCTCGTCCGGCGCCTCGGTAGTCAAGATCAGCCATGAAAAAATACAGAAGCTCGGGGTGAAAACGGAAGTGGTCGCGCCGCGTGAACTCACCCGCACAGTGCGGGCAATGGCAACCGTGCAGCCGGATGAGCGCCGGCTGTACACCGTGACGCCCAAGTTCGAGGGCTGGATCCATAAGCTCTACGTCAATGCCACCGGGCAGGCGGTAAGAAAGGGCGAGGCCCTGATGGACGTATACAGCCCGGAGCTGATCACGGCGCAGCACGAATATCTCATCGGAAGGAAAGGGATGCAGCATGCCGCAGCGGAAGGCAGTCCGGAGGGTGGAGCGGCAATGCAGCGGCTGGCTGAAAGCACCTTGAACAGGCTGCGCAATTGGGATATCTCGGAGGCGGACCTGCGGGCGCTGCAGCAGGAAGGCCGGGTCAGGCATTATGTCACCCTGCGTTCCGGGGCCAGCGGCGTCGTACTGGAGAAACCTGCTGTCGAAGGCAGACGCTTCATGCCGGGAGACATGCTGTACCAGATCGCGGATCTGTCCAGGGTATGGATGCTGGCCGACGTGTTCGAGCAGGATCTGGGCCTGGTTGATCGGGGGCAGGGCGCCACTATCAGAATGGTTGCCTATCCGGGCAAGGTGTTCAGCGGGACGGTGACGTTCATCTATCCCACGGTGGCGCCGGAAACACGGACCGCGAAGGTGCGGATCGAGCTCCCCAACAAGGAAGGCCTGCTCAAGCCGGACATGTACGGAAGGGTCGAACTGGCTTCGCTACAGGGCATGCAGGGCAAACGGAAGCTGCTGGCGGTGCCTGACTCGGCGGTGCTGGATACAGGCACCCGGCGCCTGGTGCTGGTGGAGCGGGGCGAGGGCCGGTACGAGCCGCGCGAGGTCATGCTCGGCATGCACGGCGATGGCTACGTTGAAGTGCTGGGCGGACTCGCGGCGGGAGAAGCGGTGGTGGTCAGCGCAAACTTCCTGATCGATGCCGAGAGCAACCTCAAGGCGGCACTCGACGGCTTCACTCGCGATGCTTCCCGTCCGGGGGGAACCGATGAGGCTGCGCACGATAACCACCACACATCCGGGATGGCCGTGGCGCAGGGCCATCGCGGCGAGGGAAGCGTCGAGGCGGTGGATTGGGCGCGCTCGACGGCTACGATCCGCCACGGGCCGATTGCCAGCCTCGATTGGCCGCCGATGACCATGGATTTCCGCGTCAGGGACCCGGCGTTGCTGCGCGCCTTGAAGCCCGGTCAGAAGGTCGATTTCGACCTGGTCGAGGAGCAGGCCGGCGAGTATGTCATTGTCCGCATCCAGCCGGTTGCCGGCAGCCTCCCTGCCAGTTCTGCCGGCCCCGGAGGCCCCGGTGGCGGCCAGGGAGAACGCTGATGCTCGGCCGGATCATCGAATGGTCTGCCCGCAATATGTTTCTGGTGCTGCTGGGCACAGCCTTCATTGTCGGCCTCGGCATCTACTCCACGCTCCGCACGCCATTGGACGCGATTCCCGATCTCTCGGATGCGCAGGTCATCATCTATACCGAATACCCGGGGCAGGCGCCGCAGGTCGTTGAAGACCAGATCACCTATCCCCTGAGCACGGCCATGCTGGCCGTGCCGAAATCCAGGGTGGTGCGCGGCCTTTCGGTATTCGGCGCCTCCTTCATCTACATCATCTTCGAGGACGATACCGATATCTACTGGGCACGAAGCCGGGTGCTCGAATACCTCAATTTTGCGGCAGGGCGCATGCCGCGAGGCGTCACGCCGACCCTGGGGCCGGACGCAACGGGGGTTGGCTGGGTATACCAGTATGCCGTCCTGGCGGCCCGGCATACGCTTGCGGAACTGCGCACCATCCAGGACTGGTTCGTGCGCTACCAGCTTACCAAGGCGCATGGCGTGGCCGAAGTGGCGAGCGTGGGGGGATTCGTCCAGACCTACCAGGTTACGGTCGAGCCGCGCAAGCTGCAGGCTTACGGCATTCCTCTCAGCCGGATCGCCGCCGTGATCCGGGCCAGCAACCGCGACGTGGGAGGGCGCGTGCTCGAAATGGCCGAGACGGAATACGTGGTGCGGGGGCGCGGCTACCTGCATGGCATAGCCGACATCGAAAATCTCGTGCTCAAGGCGGAAAAAGGCACGCCGGTGCTGATCCGCGACGTGGCAAGGGTCGAACTGGCGCCGGACGAGCGGCGCGGGATCGCGGAGCTGAATGGCGAGGGCGAGGTGGTTTCCGGCATTGCCGTGGCGCGCTATGGGCAGAACGCGCTTGCCGTCATCGACAACGTGAAAAGAAGGATCGAAGAAATATCCAGCGGTTTGCCGGAGGGAGTGTGGCTGCAGACCGTCTATGATCGTTCCGACCTGATCTACCGGGCAATCGAAAACCTGAAACGGGTGCTGGTCGAAGAAAGCCTCATCGTGGCCGCCGTCTGCATGGTATTTCTCATGCATGCGAGGAGCGCGCTGGTGGCCATCGTCATGCTGCCCATCGGCGTGCTCATCGCGATGATCGCCATGCACATGCTGGGACTCAATTCCAACATCATGAGCCTGGGCGGCATCGCCATCGCCATCGGCGCCATGGTGGATGCGGCGATCGTGATGATCGAGAATGCCCACAAACACCTGGAGCGGGCGCCGCCGGATGCGCCGCGCCAGCAAATCGTGATCGATGCCTGCCGCGAAGTGGGTCCCGCCCTGTTTTTCAGCCTGCTTATCATTACCGTTTCGTTCCTGCCGGTATTCACGCTGGAAGCGCAGGAGGGGCGAATGTTCGCGCCGCTGGCGTATACCAAGACGTTCGCGATGGCGGGCGCGGCGCTGCTGTCGATCACACTGGTGCCGGTGCTGATGTTCCTGTTCATCCGCGGCAGGATCCTGCCCGAGCAAAGAAATCCGGTCAATCGCTTCCTGATAGGGATTTATCGTCCTGTCATTGCCTGGGTGATGCGATGGAAAAAGCTCACCATCGCACTTGCCGCGATTGTGCTCGCCATTTCGATATTTCCTGCAGCGAAACTGGGCAGCGAGTTCATGCCGACGCTGAACGAGGGAAGCCTGCTGTACATGCCCATCACCTTGCCGGCATTGTCGGTCACCAAGTCCGCCGAGCTGCTGCAGACTCAGGACAGGATCATCAAGACGTTCCCCGAAGTCGAATCGGTATTCGGAAAGGCGGGACGCGCCAATACCGCGACCGACCCGGCGCCGCTGGAGATGGCCGAGACGGTGATCAACCTCAAGCCGGAAAGCGAATGGCGGCCAGGCATGACTGTCGATAAATTGATAGCCGAACTGGACCAAGCGCTGCAAATACCAGGCGTCAGCAACGCCTGGACCATGCCCATCAAGAACAGGATAGACATGCTCGCCACGGGCATCCGCACGCCGATCGGCATCAAGGTGTTCGGAAAGGACCTGGAGGAAATCGAGGAACTCGCCCGGCATATCGAGGCTGTCGTAAAAACGGTGCCGGGCACCACCAGCGCTTATGCGGAACGCATTACCGGCGGCTACTATCTCGACATCGAGCCCGACCGGCTGGCGCTGGCGCGCTACGGCCTGGCAGTGGGCGACCTGCTGGAAGCGGTCTCGCTGGCGCTGGGCGGAGAGACGCTGACGACCACGGTGGAAGGCCGCGAGCGCTTTGCTGTCACCCTGCGCTATCCGCGCGAGCTGCGCCAGGATCCGCTGGCTATCGCCAGCCAGGTCCTGATACCGGTCATGAATGATGCCGTGATCCCGCTAGGGCAGGTAGCCAGCGTCAAAACGGTCAGGGCCCCCCCCGCCATACGCACCGAGAACGCGCTGTTGTCGGTGTATATCTTTGTCGATATCCGCAACCGCGACATCGGAGGCTATGTCGCCGACGCGCAAAAAGCAGTGACGGAACAGGTGAAATTCCCGCCCGGATACTACGCGACCTGGAGCGGCCAGTTCGAATACATGGAACGGGCCAAGCAGAAGCTGAAGGTAATCGTGCCGCTTACCCTGTCGATCATTTTCCTGCTTCTTTACCTCAATTTCAGGCGATTTACCGAAACCCTCATCGTCCTGCTTTCGGTGCCGTTTTCCCTGGTGGGTGGAATCTGGCTGCTCTGGCTGCTTGGCTACAATCTCAGCGTTGCGGTAGTCGTGGGCTT
>Ga0209933_1002044_pt1 | contig 13345 bp, 12 predicted proteins | sample ThiBiot_300_biof_FD_183944 | JGI IMG/M metagenome (GOLD analysis project Ga0209933, IMG submission 183944) | Wastewater bioreactor microbial communities from Cape Town, South Africa - Thiocy_cont_300_biof (SPAdes) | ecosystem: Engineered > Bioremediation > Thiocyanate > Unclassified | place...
CTGAGATTTCCCGATTGGGATATGGTGACGTCGTTCGTTCTGCAGCCAGGGCAGTGCATCAGATTTCTCGACGTCAACGCCTCGATTTTGAGGTCTAGCTGTCAAGGCGTGAACGCAGCGGCGATCACGGCCCCGGATTGGTTTCTCTCGGCGCACCGCATGTTTCTCGATGCGAGAGCGTCTGCGTCTTACCCAATATCATACCGGGGAAAGCTTCACGGAACCGTCGTGAGCAGTTCCGAGCCTGTCGCGACCGCAAACCAAGCCTGGACAACGATAGCTCCAATGCTCGGTCTATCTGCAGCTCTTATCGCAACGCTCTGCATCGTAACATACTGGGTCATTGATCGCGCCTTGGCGCCGACCAAGGAAATCCTCGGCGGCCTCAATCGCTTGGCCCAGGGCGAACTCGAATGCCGGTTGCCGGCATTTCAACTCGCCGAACTCAATCGGATCAGCGAGGTCTTTAACACGTTATCGCGTGACCTTTCCAAAGCCACAGCCGATAGAGCCGAATTGGCGCGCAAGCTCGTAGACGCGCAAGAACAAGAAAGACTGCATATCGCACGAGAGCTTCACGACGACGTTGCGCAACAACTGAGCGGCATAAACGCCGTTGCGGCTTGTGTCCGCAGCAAGGTCAACCGCAATGATCCTTCCGCGACGCAAGACGCGACCGATCTCGAGACGATGACCTCGGAGCTGATGATCTCCCTGCGAAAGACGCTCACGTACTTGCGTCCTCCCGAAATCGACGATCTTGGGCTTATCGAGAGTCTGCGAAATTTGGTTGAGAAGTATAATACTCTCGCCCAGGGCGGCACGCGTTATACACTGGAAACGAACGGCAACCTTGAAGACTTGAGCTCCGAAGCAAGCGCTCATGTTTACCGCATTATCCAGGAAGCATTGAACAATGCCGCGCGGCACGCGCACGCTTTGAACGTGAAAGTGATGCTTCACATGTTCAACGAATCCGGAACCGACAAAATCGAAGTCTCGGTCGATGACGACGGTTGCGGGCGACCCTCGCAAAATACGAGCACATTCGGCGGCTGGGGGATGATCGGCATGCGCGAACGCGTTCTCGCATTGAGCGGACGGTTTGCCGCCGGTCCCAAACCCTCGGGCGGCTTTGGCTTGCGTGTTGAATTTCTAGCCAGGCCGAGAACCTGACAATGGAGAAGATCCGTGTTCTCCTCGTTGATGACCACGCCGTTGTGCGGCAGGGATATCGGCGTCTGATTGAAAGCCAGGACGGAATCGACGTTGTTGGCGAGGCGGGCGATGCCGCGTCCGCCTATCAGTCGTATAAAAATCTTACGCCCGACGTGACTATCGTCGACATCTCTATGCCCGGAAGAGGCGGCATCGACCTCGTGCGTCAGCTCCGTCTCTACGATTCCGAAGCACGAATTCTCATGTTCACGATGCACGCGAACGCATCCTATGCCGAACAAGCATTCAAAGCCGGTGCGCAAGGTTACGTGACCAAAAGCAGTCCGCCTGACGTTCTGATCAGCGCCATCCGCACTGTGTTCTCGGGACGTCCCGCACTCTGCGCAGAAATTAACAGCGCGATCGCAGCCAGCCGGCTGTTCAACGAGGACACTGCGCTCGAAACTCTGTCCCCACGGGAGTTCGAAATTCTGCGCATGATTCTAGATGAGAAAACGACCGACGAAATCGCCCAAGCTTTCAACCTCAGTCCGAAGACCGTTGCCAATTATCATTACGCCATCAAGTCGAAGCTGGGAGTGCGAACGGACATCGAACTTGTCTACTACTGCCTGAGGCAAGGTCTGGCGACGCCACCCATTTCGTAATACGCGATCCTGGAACTCGCTAGGACGGGCAGTTTTCCCAAGCATTAGCAGGCAAATCGCCGTTGCCATGAGAACCCCACTCTAATTCTATGAAACGGCCGTGCGGCAGGTCGCACTGAGGACGAGGAGATGAGCATGAAGGTTCTGGTGGCGGGGTTGGCGAGCTTGGTTCTCGCAGTGCTATCCAATTACGCGTTGGCTCAAAACGATCAAATCTCCCGGTTGGCCACCGACAAGATGGAAAATTTCAAGCTCGATAGCATCGCATGGAAAGATGAGCCGCTCCTCCCCCGCGGTGCCAAGAGCGCGCTCGTGATCGGCGATCCCGGCAAGCCCGGCGTCTTCATGGCCTATCTCAAGTTCCCTACTAATTATGAGATTCCCGCCCATACTCACCCCTTTGCCGAAGTCGTCACCGTACTCAAAGGCACGGTCTTGAATGGTATGGGAGAAAAGCTGGATCGGAAGAAGGGCGACAAGATCGGCGTCGGCGGCAGCTTCACATTGCCTGCCAGCCACGCCCACTACCTGTGGAACGAGGATGAGAGCGTCGTTCTTCTCACTGCGACAGGTCCATGGAACATTACGTACGTCAATCCTGACGACGATCCGCGTAAATAAAGGGTCAGCCGCTGCTTCTCCTCTATACTCACTTCCTAACGAGGGGACCCTCTTGCGCTACCAGTGCAATCTTGGCCGCGTGTGTCTCTGAGAGCCAATATCGATGGATGACGCGCGGTTACTCCATCACGCCTTCGGGCCTCGCGTCGCTTCTTCAGCTGCTCATCAAACACGCGAAGGCGCTTGTAATCGTCGAGCCATTTCACATCTGTCGCTGGCGACCGGCTTCCGAAGACCGACATGATCCGATAGCCTCCATCATCGCTACAATGCTACGGGCCAGTTGCGGATGTCGTCAGAAACTAAAGTCTAGCGTCGCTTCGTCGCTGCTTCACTATAGTGATAAGGGCTTTGGAGGCAGCGCTACGATAAGCGTCCTTGCGCTGAAGGACCGATATCAGCGTGCTTAAGTTGCGGCACTCGCACTTTGTCCATGCGGTACATGGGGTGCTGTTTACCGACGACCAGGCAAAGCTCGTCGTCTTGTATCCTTTCCACGTCGATTTCATCGCTATCGACATCGCTGAACGCCAGCCCCACGTCGATGCTGTCCTCGACCAGCGCCGCCTCAAGCTCCGCCTGAGCCAGAATGGCGATCGTCACCGAGACGCGAGGATGCCGCTTGTAGAATTCCTGCATCAGCGGGCCAACGAGATGGGTCGTAAACAGAGGGAGAAAGGCGACACGTAACGTTCCGCCAAGCGCGTCGGCGATGTCCTGCATCGCGCGTTCTCCAGCTTGAATTTCGCGAAGCGCACGCCTGACATGCTCAATATAAGTCCGGCCCTCGTCCGTCGGCTTTACGGTGCGTCCCGACCTGTCGAAAAGCTGCGCGCCGAGCTCGGCTTCGAGATCGAGAATTCTTTGGGATAGCGCCGGCTGAGAAATGCGCAGCGCCGATGCCGCACGCGTGAAATTACGGTGGTCCGCCACCGCGAGTAGGTAATGGGCTTGCCGGATAAGCATAACCGAACACCTATGATCACTATAGGAAATCGGTCTTGGACATTATCGCTATTTCCCGCCATTTCCTAGCCGCGACGTCGCAATGAGCGGCAAAACGGTGATTACGGAGATAGGCGCGATGTCCGAAGGGCTTTCACGGCGAGGTGCCATAGCATTAGGAGCGGGCGCGGGCATTGGACTCGGTTTGAGCAACTTCAACGGCCCGGCATTTGCAAAATCTCCTAAACTCGGCGTGCAAGCACCTTACTGGTACCGGTTCAACATGGGCGATGCGGAAGTCACGGTCGTATCCGATGGCTGGCAGATGCTCGGCGACCCATCGAACTCGTTTCTCGGGGTCCCCAAGGAAGAGGTGCGCAGAGAACTGACGGACAATTTTATGAGCCCGTCGGATATGAACATCGAACTCAACTCGTTCGTCGTCAACAACAACGGAAAGACGGTTTTGTTCGATGCCGGACTTGGGTCATCGAAGATGTTCGGTCCGAAGGGTGGTCTGCTCGCAAAAAATCTCGCAGAAGCGGGCATCAAGCGAGAAGACATTGATGCCGTTGTCATTTCGCACGGCCATATCGACCACATCGGCGGGATCGTCGATGAAAGTGGCGCGCTCCTCTACCCGAACGCGCAGGTCTACATAAGCCAAGCCGATTTCAGTTACTGGACGGACGAAAAGCAGATGGACTCGCCTTGGAAGAAGGCATTCGTGATTCACGCCCGCAAGAACCTTTTGCCGGTGCGAGACCGAATGATATTTTTCAAGGACGACCAGGAATTTCTGCCCGGCATCACCGCGGTTTCTGCCCCCGGCCACACGCTCGGGCACACCATGTTCAACGTGCAATCGAATGGTCAATCGTTCATCTTCGTCGGCGATGTCTCGCATCACTCCGTACTGCTGATTGCAAATCCACGCATGGAATTCCTATACGACACGGATTCCAAGCAAGCAGTGACGACGCGACTCAAGATGTTGTCGTTTCTCGCCGAAAATCGCATTCCGATCCTAGCCTACCATTTCGCGTGGCCCGGTTACGGTCACTTCGTGAAACAGGGAGAAGGCTTCCGCTACCTCCCGGCGCCGATGAACATGAACCTCTAAGTGCCCAACAAAAAGAGAGAGACATCGCTCCAACTGATACCGTTGATAATAGGAGGTCGCCTATGAAGTTGCGCGGCCACAATGAGGAAAAAGCTATTCATGCCGTCATCTTGAGCTTCGCATCGTCAATAGCAAAGCTCCTTAGTTCTAACGGGATCCAACTATTTCCGCCTATAGAGCTGGCCTCTATGCGCAGGCAGTAGTTCTTATTCTTGCGGTCGTTTCAATCGCTTCACCTTTGTCATCGTCTACGGCCGACTATTAGAAGCTCGCACAGAGCTGCTAGTCGCGAGACCACAGCGGCTTCAGCGCAAAGCAGAACTGCGCGATAGCCAATAGAGAACGCATTTACGTCAGGTGCGAAAGCTCAGCGTGCTTCAAGATCGCGCTGCCTCAAACGTGCGCCGCTCCATCCGCATTCGCCAATTCACATGCGAGGCTTCGCATTTTCAGCGCTTTCGCAGAACGCTCGCGGAGCTTGATACTTTGCGCATGGCGAAACAAGCGCCAGCACACTGGCGCGCGGCGATTGCAAATCTTCACTTCATGAGGACATCAATGGTTCACGATCTCGCAACCCTCGAACGGTCTGCCGGAAAGAAATCCGTCGTTCTTTCCGGAGTCGTTGCCGGCAGCACGGCGATCTGCTCAGTCATTCCCGGCGGCGACAACTTGCGTTATCGCGGATACGACATTCGTGACCTCGCCGACGGCTGCACGTTCGAAGAAGTTGCTTATCTTCTCATTCACGGCGCGCTACCGACCGCCGAGGAACTAGCCGCCTACCACCGCAAGCTCGCCGGTTTGCGCGTCCTTCCTATAACCGTGCGGCGCGTGCTCGAAGCGCTGCCCGCAGCCGCACATCCAATGGACGTTCTGCGCAGCGGGATTTCGGCGCTCGGCTGCGCGCTCCCCGAAGCAACCGACCACAATATCCACGGAACGCGTGAAATCGCCGATCGCCTGATCGCATCCTCGGGCTCAATGCTGCTCTATTGGTATCACTACGCCAACAACGGTCAGAGGATCAGCCTCGATACCGGAGAGGACACCGTTGCCGGACAGTTCCTCCATTTGCTTCACGGGACCGCGCCAGATGCGGAGCAAGTCCGCGTGCTCCAGGCCTCGCTCGTCCTTTATGCCGAGCATGAATTCAACGCCTCGACATTCACCGCACGATCAATCGCCGCAACAGGATCGGATTTTTATTCCGCAGTGATCGGCGCAGTTGGTGCGCTCCGCGGCACAAAGCACGGCGGCGCCAATCAGGCAGCCTACGACGTGATCGTGCGCTACCGAAACGCCGCGCAGGCCGCATCCGACATTCGTGCGCGCATCGCGAACAAGGAAGTCGTGATGGGCTTCGGGAACGGAAATCACGCTCAATACATCGAACAACGAAGTGGCCGTCTGCAATCTGGGTTCGATCAATCTGGTGGCTCACGTCACGAACGACGGCGTTGATTTCGATAAGCTTGAACGCACCGTCAAAACAGCGATGCGGATGCTCGACAACGTCATCGACATCAACTTTTACACGATCCCGGAAGCGCGGCGCTCGAATTTGCGTCATCGTCCCGTCGGCCTGGGCTTGATGGGTTTCCAGGATGCGCTGCAGGCGCTGCGCATAAACTACGGCTCGGAGGAAGCCGTTGCGTTTGCCGACGCGAGCATGGAAGCGATCAGCTTCCACGCGATCTCTGCTTCCGTCGATCTCGCAGCAGAGCGGGGGCGCTATCCGTCGTTCGACGGCTCGCTCTGGAGCCAAGGCATCCTGCCGATCGACTCGATCGAGCTATTGAAATCTGCGCGTGGCACAGACCTTCGTCTCGACACATCATCGACGCTCGACTGGGACGGCCTTCGAGATCGTGTTCGCACGACCGGAATGCGCAATTCGAACACGATGGCGATCGCTCCGACGGCGACGATCTCCAACATTTGTGGCGTGGCGCAGTCGATCGAACCGGCATTCCGGAATCTCTACGTCAAGTCGAACATGTCCGGCGACTTCACCGTCGTTAATCCCTTCCTCGTGCGCGATCTGAAAGCGCGCGGGCTCTGGGACGAAGTTATGATTTCAGATCTCAAGTATTTCGACGGATCGCTCGGCGCCATCGATCGCATTCCCGAAGATCTGAAGGCGCTCTACGCAACCGCCTTCGAAATCGACGCGCATTGGCTGGTCGATGCCGCCGCGCGCCGCCAGAAATGGATCGACCAAGGCCAGTCACTCAATCTCTACATCGCGGCGCCGAATGGCCGGAAGCTCGATGCGCTGTACCGCTTGGCGTGGGAGCGTGGCCTCAAGACGACATACTATCTGAGGTCGCAATCGGCGACGCATGTCGAGAAATCGACGCTCAAGGGCACGGACGGAAAGCTCAACGCAGTCTCGAGCTCCATTCTGCATTCGGCACCAGAAAGCATCGAGGCGATGGCCGGCAAAGCTTGCCTGATCGACGATCCGACCTGCGAAGCTTGCCAATAATTTCAATTCATCGAAACGGAGATAGTCCATGCTCGACTGGTCAGAACCAGCCGCTCACCTGCCATCGGCTCGCAAGCTCGCACCCGCTGTCGTTCCCGAGGACGCGACGGGCCTCGGCAACATCGATCGCAACGGTGGACGCGTGCGCGTCGACGACAAGGCCATGATCAATGCGCGCGCCGACGTCAATCAGCTTCTGCCGCTCAAATATCGCTGGGCCTGGGAGAAATACCTGGCTGGCTGCAACAATCATTGGATGCCGACAGAAGTTTCGATGCAGGCTGACATCGCGCTCTGGAAATCAAAGGATGGCCTGACGGAAGAAGAACGGCGCATGATTAAGCGCAACCTCGGTTTTTTCGCAGCCTCCGAGTCGCTCGTCGCCAACAACATCGTTTTCGCCATCTACCGGAATCTGACAAATCCGGAATGCCGTCAGTATCTGCTGCGGCAAGCGTTCGAAGAGGCCGTGCACACGCACACGTTCCAATACATCGTTGAGAGTCTTGGCCTCGATGAGGGCGAGCTTTTCAATATGTATCGCGAGGTGCCGTCGATCACCGAAAAAGCGGCCTGGGCGCTGGCCTACACCAAGCACCTCGACGATCCTTCCTTCAAGACTGGAACCAAGGAAACGGATCAGGCATTCCTTCGCGATCTCGTCGCCTTCTACGTCGTGTTCGAGGGCATGTGGTTCTACACGGGCTTCGCGCAGATCCTGTCGCTTGGCCGGCGCAACAAGATGGTGGACATCGCCGAGCAGTATCAATACATCCTGCGCGACGAGAGCATTCATTTAAACTTCGGCATCGACGTCATCAATCAGATCAAGGCAGAGAATGCGCATCTCTGGTCCAAGGCGTTTCAGGATGAGGTACGTGGAATGCTGCGGGATGCCGCGCAACTCGAAGCCGCCTACGGCCGCGACACGATGCCGACGGGGCTATTGGGACTGAACCCCGGCCTGACCGAGCAGTACATGGAGTTCATCGCCAACCGCCGCTGTGCGCAGCTTGGTCTTACGCCTGTGTTCAAGGATCGCGAGAACCCCTTCCCGTGGATGTCCGAGGCGATGGACCTCAAGAAGGAAAAGAACTTTTTCGAAACACGCGTCATCGAATACCAGAACGGCGGCGCATTGAGTTGGGAGTAAGATGAAGCCGAAGTGACGGCAACGGAAAGCGGGCGCGTTGGTCCTCGATGTCCGCTTTTCGACGCAACGCCTATAAAGAGGTCTTCGGCATCGCCCTCCCGAAAGGCGTCAGGATCAGCGTTCGATCTCGATGATCGGCATGTCAGCCACTCTTCGAAGCGCGATCAATGATGTACACGGGAAGAATTGCGATATCCGGCAAGGGTGAAGAACACCACGACCGCCAGCATCGCGATCACCCCGGCGGCCGTCATCAACAGAACTGCATGCGCCTGAGAGAAGGCGACCTTGCCTGCCTCGATCAATGCCGCGCCTTGCTCACCCGCAATTAGGCCAGCGACGATGAAGGTGTCGCCGATCGTTTTGGACGCCTGTTCGGCCAAATTCTGCGCCAAGTGCGCGGGCAGTTCGATGGCACGGCTGAACACGGCCGACGTGACGACGCCGAACAGGGTGATGCCGAGACCGGTGCCAAGCTCGTAGCCCGTCGCCTCCAGCGAGCCCGCCGCGCCGCCCTTACTCGCATCAACAGAGCCCATGATGGCGATTGATGAGGCCGTCAGTCCGATGCCGAGCGTGAGCCCGAGAACGGCAAGCGCGAAAGGCACTAGGATGCCAGGATCATGGAAATCGCTGTGCGCGAGACACACCAATGCGACAGCCGAGATTGCGAGCGAAAGTGTGGCGACCAGCCGCAATCCGAACCGATTGGAAAGATAGCCCGCGACAGGGCCTCCCACGGCCGCCGCCGCCATAATGGGGATCATGAAGATGCCGGCCTGCAACGGCGTCTTGCTCAGTACATATTGCAGTTCCTGCGCGAGCGTCAGTTCGACGCCGGCCAACGCACCTGATGCAACGACAGCCATGATCACGCCGGCAACGATCGCCGGATGAGACAGCAAGGAGAGATCCAGCATAGGCTCGGACGAGTGCAGTTGCTTGCGCGCGAACAGCGTCAGAGCGGCAATTCCGAACGCAACGATGAGGATGACGATCGTCACAGGCTGCTTGCCGCCGAACCCGGCCTTGATGCCGTACACAAGCGATATCATGCCTACGATCAGTAACAGGGCCTGTCCGATCGCCCATTTGCCGGGCGTCGTCTGCTCGCTGCGCGGCAGCAGGAAATAGCAGGCCGGCGCCACAACGAACATGATCGGTACGTTGATCAGAAAAACCGAGCCCCACCAGAAGTGCTCCAGAAGAGCGCCGCCAACCAGCGGACCGACCGCCGCCCCCGCTGCGCCGACCATGCCCCAGAGCCCGAGCGCCATGGCGCGCTCACCCTCGTCCTCGAAGGTCTTGCGGATGAGGCCGAGAACGCAGGGCATGATCATCGAGCCGCCGAGCGCCAGCAATACGCGCGCGGCGATCAGCATGGCGGCGCTTTGCGCAAAGGCGGCCCACGCAGACGCGACGCCGAAGATGACAAGGCCGATGAGCAGGATCTTGCGATTACCAACCCGGTCCGCGAGCGTGCCCATCGGCACGAGAAGCCCCGCCATCAGCAACGGATAGATGTCGATGATCCACAGCACTTCGGTGCCCGACGCATTCAGCGATTGCGTCAGGGTCGGGACGGCGACATGCAAGATCGTCATGTCGATGACCGCCGGTAGAAAGGCCAGCGTGACAGCAACGAGGACAAACCAGCGGTTGGCCGGAAGAGAGGCGGACGACATCATTCACCTGATGAACATTGCATTCCCTGATATAAATACATACGTATGTATTTCAATGGGGCCAGACTATGAAGGAGTGACGATCTGGGTAGAAAACCGACCATCACGCGTGAGGGCTTGCTCGAAATCGCGGAAGGCCTCGTTCGCGGCGAAGGTGCAGCTGCGCTGACCATCGATGCCCTTGCCAAAGCAGCGGGCATATCGAAGGGCGGGGTCCAGTATTCATTCTCATCGAAGGATGATCTGGTCCGCGCGCTGGTCGATCGATGGACGCAGAAGTTCGAAGAATTGCTCGGAGAGATCGATGAGCTTTCGCCCGCCGATCTCTTGCGCAGGTACATCAAGGTCATGCGAAGTTCGCAGGCGGCGATGAACGCCAAGATGGCTGGGCTGATGATCGCCTACATCCAGAATCCGGACAACGTGCCGGAAACTCGGGAATGGTACCGGTCCATGTTCAAGCGCTTGAGCGCGTCAGCGGAAGACGCACAGGCGGCGCGGGTTGCGCTATTGGCGGTTGAGGGACTGTTCATGCTGCGCATTTCCGGCATAGACGAAAATGGGGAATGGAGCGCTTTTCTCGACGATGTCGAGAGCGTCTTCGAACGCTTGCTGAAGAAACGCTAAGCCGGCGTCAGACACAGTCTGGAACGATAATGCCGTGGGCAGTTGTATCGATATGATGCCCTTCACGCCATTCGCTTTCGCGCACTGGTGACATCTTCCACGACGCTCGTTGAGCTAGAAAGAAAGGCACCGCGAATTTCGCGGCCTCCCAAGCGCCAGCACGAATTCGACAGCAAGAAACGGAGCGCAGCTGCTCGGTCCGGGTGCTCAAATCGTCTAGCTTCAATAATGGGGTTCCCAATGCGAACACGTCTTCTTTTAGCCCTTCTCGTCACGCCCGCCGGAGCACTGGCTAATCAGGACAGCAATTTACAGTCGGGCGAATACGAGGTGCAGATGCGGCTGGAGCTGCCGCACGTTGAGGACATGAACGTACAGAGGGCCGCGAAGGTCTGCATCACCGAAACAGGTACGCACGGCATCATCGTGTTGAGTGAGAATAATCCCTTGGTCCACTGTCCAGCAGAGAACATCAAGGAAAGTGCCGGAGAGCTCACTTTCGACGTCATTTGCGAGGGACACAACCAAGCTGTTGCTTCGGCAAAGTTCAAACTCTATCGCGAACGATTTGATGGAGCTTTCAACATGAAGATGGGCGGCAAGAACATGACGATGACGGAGCGTCAGAGCGGCAAGCGCGTCGGCGATTGCGCCAACCGGCCTCGTTCCTGACAACCCTATCGTCAATCAGCGCAATAAGAGCGCTCGCGGCCGGCAAGCGCGCCTCGGCACCATTCGGCGATTTATTTGGATGCCAGATAGTCGTGCAGAACACGTCCGTAAGGAAGCGTGAGGTCGGCGATGAAATGGTGTGCGCCGACGATCTTGCGGACGGGCAAATCCGCGACCGGCGCGTTGACGTGCGGAACCAGATGCAGCCGTCCCGGCCCAAGCCACGATCCCTTGACGGTAATGTCCGTGAGATTGTAGCCGACAAGCTGACAGATGCCGGGCTTACCATCAACGCCTGGAATGAGCTTCAAATTGACTTGTGTCTTGGACAAGGTCGCCATCGTGCGCTCGCCGTTGCCCGACATCTTCTCGTGCTTGTAGCCCATCGTCCCCATCGCGACGAGCTGGCCTGAATATTCCAATGTGCCCGTCAACGTATCTTTGACGACCTCAAGCTTGGGATGCGCATACTTCTTCGGAAAGCCCCAGATTTCGCGCCCCGCCGCAATGGGGGGATCATCGTCCAGATACATCTGCGCAACAAAGTTGACCTCTTCGTCACCGAACCGGCATGGAATGACTATGCCGGATTCCGTGTACGTCCCGAATCCGGAGCTATCGGGCATCTTAATCCACTCATAGTGAACCAGGGGCTGGCCGACAGGCGACAGCGGCTCCGGCAACTGCTCGCGGATCAGATCGGCATCCGTCTCGTAGGTGATAACCATGTATTCGCGATCAACGAACCGGTAAGGACCGTCCGGATAGCTCGGCCCGGCAAGTGGCATTGAAGGCAGCTCAAGAATTTGATCGGCGCGCACGCATCGCTCCATTCGCTTGGTTCAGCCGTTTTTCGCCAGGCATTCGCTAGGCAGACGAAAGACCGTGCTAGTGCGCGGTCCATCCGCCATCGATCGGAATGTCGGCGCCAGTGATGGATGCCGCCGCATCGGTGCAGAGAAACAGGACAAGCGCCGCGACCTGATCGACGGTCACGAACTGCTTTGTCGGCTGTGCTTCGAGCAAAACGTCGTGAATCACTTCTTCACGCGAGAGATGGCGGGCTTCCATCGTCGCAGGAATTTGTTTCTCGACAAGCGGCGTCCAGACGTAACCTGGAGATACGCAATTGACGGTCACACCGAATGTCGCAAGCTCGAGTGCGGCCGTCTTTGTCAGCCCCGCGACGCCGTGCTTGGCGGCGACATACGCGGCCTTGAACGGCGACGCGACGAGCGAGTGGGCTGAAGCGGTACTGATGATGCGGCCCCATTTCCGTGTTTTCATTCCGGGAATAGCGGCGCGCATGGCATGAAACGCAGCCGAAAGATCGATGTCGATGATTTGTTTCCACTTCTCGATCGGGAAGTCTTCGATCGGCGACACGAACTGTACGCCTGCGTTGTTGACGAGAATATCAACTGATCCGAGATCGCGTTCAGCGTTGCGCACCATATCCGCGATCTGCGTCGGGCACGACATGTCGGCCGGCGAATAGAGACATTTGACGTTGAATTCGGATTCAATCGCGGCGCGTTCCGCTTCAACGGCTGCGGCGTCCCCGAAGCCATTGATGACGACATTCACGCCGGAGCTAGCGAGTCCGCGGGCAATCGCAAGTCCAATACCGCTCGTCGACCCCGTGACGATGGCGTTGCGCTGCTGCGACGACGCTCTTTCCGGAAAACTCGATGAAGGATTTGCGATAGCGTCCACGCGGCTCTCCCTGGGTTGGGTGTCGAGATGGATTGCCATGACACCGGCCCTTAACACCCGTGTGACCAAGGCCCGTCGTACGCCTGTAATCTAACCCCACGAAAGTGGCGCAATGTTCTGGCCGTCAGAAATCCTCGCGCTCACGCGCGCTTTTTTACTCAAAGGCATCCAATGACGACGAACCTCAATGGATCGAACGGCATTCACGCAAAATCGTCGTGGCCGGATGAAGACACCGTCGTTGAGGGGCCGTCGCCCGGCGAGAAACCGTCCGCAAACACGCGCCATCCGCGATCACCCACGGGCTGGCGTCCGGAACGGTGTGACCGCATTGCGCTCATCTTTCAGGGCGGCGGCGCGCTTGGAGCATACCAGGCCGGTGTCTACGAGGCGTTGCACGAAGAAGGTATCGAGCCGGATTGGATTGCCGGAGTTTCGATTGGAGCCATCAACGCCGCTATCATTGCCGGCAACTCGCGCGCGCGC
>Ga0209933_1002047_pt1 | contig 13329 bp, 14 predicted proteins | sample ThiBiot_300_biof_FD_183944 | JGI IMG/M metagenome (GOLD analysis project Ga0209933, IMG submission 183944) | Wastewater bioreactor microbial communities from Cape Town, South Africa - Thiocy_cont_300_biof (SPAdes) | ecosystem: Engineered > Bioremediation > Thiocyanate > Unclassified | place...
GCGGGCATTCATCTCATCATGGCGACGCAGCGTCCGTCGGTCGACATCATCACGGGCACGATCAAGGCCAACTTCCCGACGCGCGTTTCGTTCAAGGTCACGTCGAAGATCGACAGCCGCACGATCTTGAACGAGCAGGGCGCGGAGCAACTGCTCGGACAGGGCGACATGCTCTATTCGACCGGCGCGGGACAGTGCGTGCGCGTGCACGGCGCTTATGTTTCGGACGAAGAAGTCGTCGCGTTCGCCGACGTTCTGAGGCAAGAAGCCGCCCCCAAATATGTCGAAGGCATCACAGATGCGCCTTCGGCTGCCGAGCCTGCACTCGGCGGCTCGGGCACGGGCGAAGAAGATCTCTATGATCGCGCCGTCGCGATCGTCATGCGCGATGGCAAGGCTTCGACGAGCTACATTCAGCGCCGTCTGTCGATCGGGTACAATCGCGCTGCGGATCTCATCGAACGGATGGAGCGCGACGGGCTCATTTCGCCCGCGAACGGCGTCGGCAAACGCGAGATCCTGATGTCGCGTGGTAGCGGCGCGGATGCTGCCGCGTAACATTTGAACGCATCTCATAATCACATGCGCATTGCATGCTTGCGATTCTCATGGCGGGCGCTTTAGGCATAGCGCGGCAGCGATTCGCCAAGTTCTGGACGCAATCTTTGTCGAAACGAGTAATCTGCGATTGGAGCCCGTTGGGCTCGGGGCCGTGGGGGCCGCTATGGGGAGCTACATGAGGGATTTCCAGCGCCTGCTGGCTGCTACGGCAGTTTTTGCGCTCGCATTCGGGGGCCACGCTTTCGGCCAGGACCCGAGCGGACCGTCCGAAACCCTAGCCAACCCGGTTGCGGCGAAAGACAAGACGGCTGTCAAAGGCTGGACGGGTCAGGTTGAGGCCGCGAAAAACGATGGCACTGTGGTGCTCGACGCCGAGCAGACCAAGCTCGTGAAGCAGGTGAGCGATTATTTCGGCTCCGTGCAGGGGCTCAAGGGTGCATTCGTTCAGGTCGATGCCGACAACAAGCGGATGAAGGGCAAGTTCTTCGTCAAGCGTCCCGGCCGGTTCCGGTTCGACTACTCGCTCCCCTCCAAGCAGATCATTATTTCGGACGGCGAGAACCTCGCGATCCAGGATCTCGACTTGAACAACGAGGACCGGGTGTCGCTCGATCAGACGCCGTTCAGGATGCTGCTGCGCAAGGATGTCGATCTGCTGCGCGATGCAAAGATCACGGAAGTCCAGCAGGCGGACGATCTGATCGTGCTGGGCCTCGAAGACAAAGATCCCGACGCTCCGGGCAAGATCAAACTCTATCTCGCGACCAAGCCCAACATGGAATTGAAAGAATGGGTGACCACCGACGCGCAGGGTCTGAACACCCGGGTGGAGCTGCTGGGTCTGGAAAAAAGCAACGACCTCGATAGTAATTTGTTTAAAATTCAATCACTTGGACCACACCGTACGACGCCGAACTGAAGATTTTCACGGTGAATCAATGTGTTGCGCATTTACCCAAGGCAATGCGGAACCTGGGGATATTTTTTTGAGCCAATTCACATTTTCGTGATCGGCTCTCGCGGGCTCTATTGAATTTCCCGGCTTTGCGCTTAACTCATGGACATGCAGGTGGCGTCACCCTGTATTCGGTAGTGCCCCCCGTCTAGCCGAAGACGCCGCCTCTGGTATCGGTTTCCCTCCCGGTACCGAGCGCGTAAATGCGCATCGCGCCCAGTCCCTCCCCCCGGGACTGGGCGCACTCTTTTGTGGCCCGTAATTTTTTTTGTGGCCCGTAATTTTTCAAGTCATCTAGAGCAACGCAGTCATTGCATGGCGCGTGCTCGATCTCCTTGCGAAAACTCAAGCCGCGATTCCGAAGCGACTGCGGCGGTGACTGAACCTGAGAGCAATGTCTCTACAGCGAGCAAGTCGGTCGCAAGCGTGTGCAGACGTTTTAGTATCAAAGATGAGAAGTGCGACGCCAGATCGACGTCCTGGCGCATCAGCTCGTGCATCTTCTCGCGCGAAATCCGGAGCGCTCTGACCTGATCGCGCGCCATGATCGTCGTCGGATGAGCGATTTCGATCATCATCGCCAACTCCGCCACGAGTGATCCCTCGGGAAGAATTTCTTCGTGTGATTGCTTGCGATCGACGGCGCGCCGAATGCAGGTTCCGGAGACGATGAGAATAGCTGCGTCAGCGATCTGGCCTTCGGCGGTTACGACGTCGCCGTTGCGGTAGACGATGCGCTCGGCATGGCGCGCGATTTCGCTGATCTGCAGCGGTTTGAGATCGCGAAAGAGAGGCAGCGCCAGAAACGGTTTAACGAGGGCGTCGATGGCCATCGGTCCAATTCACAGGATGAACACTTCATGATGGGACCGAGATGCGACGCGCCCATGCCGCCGATGTCGGCAGCAACGGCTTTCAATACACGAGTCCGCCTGTGGCTGAACGTGGATAAGTCATCCGCAGGCATGAGTCTGTGGATGGGTGTGATCGTGCAACGGAAATGCTGAGAAGCGGTGTTAGGGCGCGAGCTTGTAACCGCCGCTTTCGGTGATCAAAAGCTCGGCGTTCGAGGGATCTTTTTCGATTTTCTGACGCAAGCGATAGATGTGCGTTTCGAGCGTGTGCGTCGTAACGCCGGCGTTGTAGCCCCAGACTTCGTGCAGAAGCACGTCACGCGAAACGACCTTGTCTCCCGAACGATAGAGATACTTCAGAATCGACGTTTCCTTTTCGGTCAGGCGGATTTTGCTGCCCGACTGGTCGATGAGAAGTTTGGAGGCCGGCTTGAAGGTGTAAGGTCCAATCGTGAAAACGGCGTCTTCGCTTTGCTCGTGCTGGCGGAGCTGGGCGCGAATGCGCGCGAGGAAGACGGCGAATTTGAAGGGTTTCAAAACGTAATCGTTGGCGCCGGCGTCGAGTCCCAAGATCTGATCTGCGTCAGACGTATTTCCGGTGAGCATCACGATCGGCGTTTTATAGCCGGAGCGGCGCAGAAGCTTCACGGCTTCGCGGCCGTCCATGTCGGGCAATCCCACGTCGAAGACGACGAGATCGAAACGCCCGTTACGTGCGGCTTCCATGCCCTTGCTGGCCGTTCCGGCCTCGTACACCTCGAACTCGTCGTGCAGCACGAGCTGATCTTTTAAGGAGGTGCGCAAATCATCATCGTCGTCGACGAGGAGGACCTTTCGGGCCGTGCTCATGGAGATTGGCTCCAGCATTATTGGACTGCTCACGCGGGGCAGAAGACTAGCATCGCGCGCTGGGGCAACATAGGCTTTGGTGGCAAACAGACAAGAGGAATGGCTAGTTCCCATGTTCCCGGTACGGCCGATACAACGGCATGGCGCATCAACCAAGCTCGTTGTCAGAGCTTTGAATGCGGCGGCGCAGCGGGGGTGTCTTGCGGTCGGATCGTTTCGCATGCCATGCGCGCTCGGGCGTTCCGGAATCAAAGCGCTGAAGCGCGAGCGAGACATGGCAACACCGCGAGGAAGGTTCGTGTTGCGTGGTGTTTTGTACAATCCCGCACGATGCGCTCGTCCGCGAACGCAGTTAGATCTGCGCTCTATCCGCAAGATTGACGGTTGGTGCGATTGCCCGTCCGATCGAAATTATAATCGCAGAGTTTCGCTGCCTTATGGAGCCAGCGTGGAACGCCTCTGGCGCGACGACAATCTTTACGATCTCGTCGTCGTCCTAGGCCACAATGACGCACCACGTGTCCGGCATCGCGGCAGCGCCGTCTTCATGCACGTCGCGCGACCGGGGTTTTCCGCGACGGAGGGATGCGTCGCATTGAGGGCATCCGATCTCAGGCGCGTGCTGCAGGTGATCAAGCGGCACAGCCAAATCATCATTGAAGTTTAGCGGCTGAAACAAAAAAGGCCCGGCAGCGAAGGGTGCCGAGCCAAGTGGGAGCACGATAAAGCGGGGACCGTGCTCGGGAGAGGTTGCTGATCGCTCGCAGCCCGTGGAGCCGCGAGCGATCTCATTCTCACTTAGTAGTGATAGGCGCGTTCGCCGTGGTCGGTGATGTCGAGGCCTTCGCGCTCGCGCTCTTCCGACGGACGCAGCCCGATGATGATGTCGACCAGCTTGAAGAGGATCGCCGAACCGATGCCGCTCCAGAGCAGGGTCAACCCGACGGCCTTGAACTGCGCGACCATCTGCGACGCCATATCGTAGGTACCAGCGACCATCTCGCCGGGCTTCGATACGTAGTCGGCGATGCCGGCGCCGCCCCAATCGGGGTTGACCAGAAGGCCGGTTGCGAGCGCGCCGACGATGCCGCCGATGCAGTGGACGCCGAAGACGTCCAGGCTGTCGTCATAGCCGAGCGCAGTCTTGATCGCCGAGCAGAACAGGAAGCAGATCGGGCTGACGATGAGGCCGAGCACGATCGAACCCATCACGCCCGCAAATCCGCAGGCCGGCGTGATCGCGACAAGACCCGCGACAACACCCGATGCAAGGCCGAGAGCGGAAGGCTTACCCTTCGAGGTCCACTCGATGATCATCCAAGAGAGCGCCGCAGCCGCGGTGGCGACGAAGGTGTTGATGAACACCTGCCCGGCGAAGCCGTTTGCCTCGAGGCCAGAGCCCACGTTGAAGCCGAACCAGCCGACCCACAGAAGCGAGGCGCCGATCATGCAGTTGACCAGCGAGTGCGGGGGCATCTGTTCCTTGCCGTAGCCAATGCGACGGCCGAGGATGAGGGCTCCGACGAGGCCTGCGATACCAGCGTTGATGTGGACGACCGTGCCGCCAGCGAAGTCGAGCGCGCCCCACTTGAAGGAAATGCCGGCGTCATTCATCACCGCGTCATAGGCGGCCTGAGCCTGCGCCTTCGCTTCGGGAGCTGCCGAAGCGAGCGCCTTTGCGGCGGATGCGAAGGCATCCGGGCCGCCCCAGTACCAGACCATGTGCGCTATCGGGAAATAGATGAAGGTCACCCAGAGGCCCATGAAAACGAGCATAGCGGAGAACTTCAGGCGTTCGGCGACGGCGCCGAGGATCAGGCCTGGCGTGATGCAGGCGAAGGTCATCTGGAAGACGATGTAGACGTATTCCGGAATGTAGACGCCGTTGGAGAAGGTTCCTGCGACGGTCGTCGAATCGACGCCCTTCAGGAAGGCTTTCGAGAAGCCGCCGACGAAGTCGTTCAGCGCGCCGCCGTTCGTGAAGGCCAGCGAGTAACCGTAGAACACCCAGAGCAACGCCACGAGGCAGAGCGTGGCGAGAACCTGCATGAACATCGACAGCATGTTCTTCGTGCGTACGAGGCCGCCGTAAAACAGGGCGAGGCCCGGAACCGTCATCAGCAGCACGAGGATCGCTGCAGTATACATGAACGCCGTGTCAGCCTTGTTCGGCACGGGCGTTGGAGCTGCGGTCTGGGCGAGCGCTGGATCAATGAGGAGCGCGGTCGCGCCAAGGGCTGCGAAGGCCCCTGCGTACCGCGCCAAGTTTCGAAACTTCATGTTGTGTGCTCCCTGATTGAAGGAAAACAAGTGCAGGTTCTGAAAATCGCCTAGAGCGCGTCTTCGTCGGCTTCGCCGGTTCGGATGCGGACCGTGTGCTCGATGGGAGAGACAAAGATTTTTCCGTCGCCGATCTGGCCCGTCTTGGCTGAGCGCTGAATGGCGGCGATGGCCTTGTCCACCTGAGCGGCGGGCACGACGACTTCGATTTTGATTTTCGGCAGGAAGCTCACGGCGTACTCGGCGCCGCGATAGATCTCGGTGTGACCCTTCTGGCGTCCGTAGCCTTTGACTTCGGTGACCGTCATGCCTTGCAGCGCCAGGTCCGTTAATGCCGAACGGACCTCCTCGAGCTTGAACGGTTTGATGACAGCAGTAATGAGTTTCATGGGTGCGCCCCCTCCTCTCCAACCGGATGTCCACGACTGCGCTTTCGGCCTACGCCGAAGCGAGATGGGGAAAGAGGGAGTCAAGACGCGTGCCAGTTTGGGCGCGAATGCTCAATGCATTGATATTACGATATAAAACTGATCTTCGCGGGCGCGGAAGGCGGTCCTGGCGCGCTCAATAAGCACAGAAATTATGCACTGAATGCCGTTTGCCTGTTATTTAATCTGAAAGGCAGTCTCGCGCGGCCGCATCAGGCCTTCTTGAACCGTCGACGCCACCAGATGGCCCTGACGATCGAAGATGGAGCCGCGGCAGTAGCCGCGCGCGCCGGAGGCGCTGGGGCTGTCCTGGACGTAGAGAAGCCAGTCGTCGGCCCGGAACGGGCGATGGAACCACATCGCGTGGTCGAGGCTTGCAAGCTGGATGTCGCTGTCGAACAGAACCTTGCCGTGTGCGATCAGGGCTGTGTCGAGCAGGGTGAAGTCCGAGGCGTAGGTGAGGATCGCCTGGTGCAGGTGGGGGCTGTCGGGAAGCGTGCCATTGGCGCGCAGCCAGATGGATTGCGCGGGTGTTTGCGGCTTCCGGCTCGCATAGCGGGAGGCGTCGACGATGCGCACGTCGATCGGATGCTCGCGATTCCAATACTTGCGCATGTTTTCGGGCAGATGGTCCAATACGCCGCGCATCAATTCCTGGGCGCTCGGAAGCTTATCCGGCGGCGGCACGTCCGGCATCGTCGATTGATGGTCGTAACCTTCTTCGGCCTTATGGAAGGAGGCACTCATCGAGAAGATGGCGCGGCCATGCTGGACGGCGCGCACGCGGCGGGTCGTGAAGCTACCGCCGTCGCGGATGCGCTCGACGTCGTAGATGATTTCGCGCTCGGGATCGCCGGCGAGAAGAAAATAGCCATGCAGCGAATGAATTGGTCGTGACGGATCGACGGTTAACGCCGCCGACGCGAGCGATTGTCCGAGCACGAGGCCGCCGTAGACCCGTTGCCAGCCTTCGCTGGAGCGCGGGCCGCGGAAGAGGTTGTCCTCCAGCGGCTCCGGCATCAGCGTCGCGATCAGGCTTTCGAGAGCCGTTGGAGCAGCGGACTTGGCTGTCATGGAGCGATTTTCCGGAACGTTTGCTAAGATGCAGGCGGCGGCAGACAAGCGGGCCTCGGCTGGCCTAAGGTCTCACGCTTAGCCTGAAATGCAAGTTGGGGTAATTGCGGCGCGATGGACGGCCGGACAACAGCACAGAATTTCGATATCGCGGTGGCGGGCGGCAGCTTCGCCGGGCTCGCTCTCGTACGCGGACTGGTGCAGGCGCTGGGTTCCGATTTGCGGATCGCGATCATCGACCGGGCGGCGAAACCCGGTGTCGCGCCCAATGACGGCCGCGCGTTTGCGATCTGGGCTGGCGCCAAGGCGGTCCTTAGCAACCTCGGCGTCTGGGATGCGATCGCGCCGGACGCGCAGCCGATGACGTCGATCGAGATTTCGGATTCAGCCTTGTCGGACGGCATCCGGCCGACCCGCCTCACATACGATGCGCTGACGGACGATGGTGCGCCGGCGGCCTACATGGTGCCTGCCGCGACGCTGGCGGCAGCGCTTCATGCGTCGATCAAGGATGAGCCCAGCGTTACGTGGATCGCGCCTGCGGACGCCGACAGTCTGAGCCTCGGCAAGCACACGGCGGATATCGCGCTGCGCGATGGCTCAGGCATCAGCGCGTCTCTTGTCGTCGCGGCCGACGGTCGGACATCGAAACTTCGCGACGCAGCCGGGATCACGACGCTCAGGCGCGGCTACGATCAGACCGGCATCGTCGCGACGGTCAAGTTCGGTGAGCCGCACAACGGCGTTGCGATCCAACATTTCCTTCCCGGCGGGCCATTCGCCATTCTGCCGCTCAAGGACAATCGTGCGTGCATCACCTGGAGCGCTGCCCGCGAAGAAGCGGCACGCGTCACGGCGCTCGACGATGACGGGTTCCTTGCCGAACTCGATCTCAGGATTGGCGGCCGGTTCGGATCGATCGCTCTCGATGGACCACGGCAGTCGTGGCCGCTCGATATCGTCGTTCCGCGCGAGCTGATCGCGCCACGTTTCGCGCTCATTGGCGATGCCGCGCATGGCGTTCATCCGGTTGCCGGACAAGGCGTCAATCTCGCATTTCGTGATGCGGCGGCGCTGATCGAGGTGATTGCGGATGCGGCGCGACTGGGTCTCGATATCGGCTCAGGTCCGCATCTCGAGATCTATCAGCGCTGGCGGCGGTTCGACTCGCTGATGTCGGCGTCGCTCTACGACGGCATCAATCGCATCTTCTCCGTCGATGGCATTGTGCTGCGCGCGGGCCGTGGTGCGGCGCTCGGTGCGCTCGATCACGTCGGTAGCATCAAGAAGCTCATTCTTGCGGAAGCCGCCGGGCTGACGGGCGAGCTTCCGAAGCTCGCCCGCGGCGAGGCGGTTTGATTTAGGTTTGCTCCGGTTCGTCGGTTTCGGCGTCTTCGCTTTCGTCGCCGGTCGATGGCGGCCGTCTGATCACGACGGTGCGCGTCGATAGATCGACCTTCGGCACCCATTGGTCCTCGAACGGGATGAACTCGCTCGCACCCTCGGGCGGCTGCAATTCGAGAAGGTCGCCGGCGCCGAAATTTTGAACGGATACGATTTTTCCGATCGGCGTGTTGTCTTCTGCGACGGCATTAAGGCCGATCAGATCGGAATGATAAAATTCCGAAGCCCCGGTCTCGGGAAGTTTCTCGCGTGCAATGAAAAGCTTCGTGCCGCGCAGAGTTTCAGCCGTGGTGCGGTCCGAAATTCCCGCGATGCGCGCGACCACGCCTTTGTCGGTCACGCGGACGATCTTGAGCGAAAAGGTTTTCGTGCCAGCTGCATCGGTCAGCGGACCGTAGCTTGCAATGGCGTCGGGTGTCGCCGTGTAGGTGCGCACCAGGATGTCGCCGCGAATGCCGTGCACGCCCGAGATTTCGCCGAGCAGAATGCGTTTTGAATGTTCGTCTTTTGTCATCGGCCTCTGATGCCGTGCCCAAGGCGTTACGGCAAGGGGCCGATGTACGTTATCTTCACGGCGACGGTCTTGCGGCCGACAAGAAGTTTAGTGAGCTGGCTTCGGGCCATCGGGTCGATCTCGCCAGTGACCGAAACACTGCTCTGCATATCGGCCGTCGTCCCGCGACGAGGCTTCACGCGCGGCGGCGTTTCGTAAATGGCGTCGAGGAAGCCTTTGCGGACCGCGTGCTTCGCGTACAGCCGCAGCCGACCTTTATAGATGCGACCGCGCGCGTCGGCTCCGAACAGACGGCCGGATCGGCAAACGAGAAGCGCATGGCCTGCCGAAGCGACAGGTTTTCGGTGCCGGCATAAAGCAATCTCATAGAGTCCGTCCGCGTGCATGGCTTTTACGGATTTGTATCATTTCAAGTTCGACGCCAGCGCACCTCCAAGACTCGGGCCAGTGAGATCGGCAACACAAAGCCTTCCGGTCGGATAACCGGAAGGCTTTGAAAACTGCGTTGATGTTAATGGTTTAAGCGGCGTCGCCCTGCGCGCCTTCAGCGGCTTTCGCCTTTTCGGCGGCAGCGGCTGCGCGTTCCTGGGCCTTCTTCTTCGGCTTGGCTTTTTCCGGGTTGTTCGATGCGGTGCGCTTCGCCAGACCCTTCGCGTCGAGCAGGCGGAGCACGCGGTCGGTCGGCTGAGCGCCAACGCCGAGCCAATGCTTCACGCGCTCGTCGTTCAGCTTAATGCGGTTGGGATCGTCCTTCTTCAGCATCGGATCGAACGTGCCGATCTGCTCGATGTAGCGGCCGTCACGCGGGCTGACGCTGTGGGCGACGACGACGTAATAGTAAGGACGCTTCTTGGCGCCACCGCGCGAGAGGCGAATTTTGACCGACATGCTTTCGTTCTCCTATGTGTTCGAAAAAGTGTGTTCGCAGATCAACGTTTCTTTCCGGGGAGCCCCGGGAATTTCGGCATTCCACCACCCAAGCCCGGAAGACCTTTCGGAAGGCCGCCGCCAAGGCCCGGCAGCCCGCGCGCAAGGCCGGGCAAGGAACCGCCGGACACTGCTGGCGCGCCTTTGGCGATCTGTTCTTTGAGATCGTCCGGCAATTGTTCGAGGGCTTTGGGATCGAGCTTCGCGAGCTCGGCTTGCATGGATTGAAGATCGGCTTCGGACGGCCCGCCGCCCGTACGGCCAAGGAATTTGTTCAGCATGCCGCCGTTGCGGCCCATGGTCTTCATCATGTCCGCCATCTGGCGGTGCATCTTGATGAGCTTGTTGATGTCTTCCGGCTTGGTTCCGGAACCGGCCGCGATCCGGCGCTTTCTCTTGGCGTCGAGAATCTTTGGATTGCGGCGTTCCTTCGGCGTCATCGACGAGATGATGGCGCGCTGATGCACGAGGCTTTTGTCGAGGCCGGCTTCGTTGATCTGGCCTTTGATCTTGGCGACGCCGGGCAACATGCCGAGCACGCCGCCCATGCCGCCGAGCTTCTGCATCTGCTTCAATTGCTCGGAAAGATCTTCGAGGTCGAACGACCCCTTCTTCATCTTTTCCGCGATCTTCGTCGCTTTTTCGACGTCGATCGTCTGCGCCGCTTTCTCGACGAGCGAGACGACGTCGCCCATGCCGAGGATGCGCGATGCAATGCGGCCGGGATGGAAGTCTTCGAGCGCGTCCCACTTTTCGCCGACGCCGATGAGCTTGATCGGCTTGCCGGTGACGGCGCGCATCGACAGGGCTGCGCCGCCGCGGCCGTCGCCGTCAGCGCGCGTCAAGACGATGCCGGTGACGCCGATGCGGCCGTCGAAGGCCTTGGCCGTGTTGACGGCGTCCTGGCCGGTCAGAGAGTCGGCGACGAGCAGCGTTTCATGCGGATGGATCGCGGCTTTGACATCGCGGACTTCATCCATCAGCTCTTCGTCGACGGTGACGCGGCCGGCGGTGTCGTAGATGATGACGTCGAATCCGCCGAGCTTGGCGGCGTCCTCGGCGCGGCGCGCGATCTGCAGCGGCGTCTGTCCGGCGACGATCGGAAGCGTCGCGACGCTCGTCTGCTCGCCCAGAACGCGGAGCTGTTCCTGGGCTGCCGGGCGTCGCGTATCGAGCGACGCCATCAAAACTTTCTTGCGATCGCGGTTGGTCAGCCGGTAGGCGATCTTGGCGGTCGTCGTCGTTTTGCCGGAGCCCTGCAGGCCGACCATCAGGATGCCGACCGGAGGCGCCGCGTGCAGGTCGATCGGCTGCGCGTCGGAGCCGAGCATCGCGACCAGTTCGTCGTTGACGATCTTGACGACCATCTGGCCGGGCGTGACGGAGCGCAGAACTTCAGCGCCGACAGCTTTCGCCTTCACCTTCTCGGTGAAGTCCTTGACGACATCGAGTGCGACGTCGGCCTCGAGCAGGGCGCGGCGAACCTCGCGCATCGCCTCGACGACGTCGCTTTCGGTCAGCGCGCCGCGGCGGGTGAGCTTATCGAGGACGCCTGAAAGGCGGTCTGAGAGACTTTGAAACATTCAGCCGTGCGAACCCGCGTTTCTAATCCGTTTCGGACGTCACCCCCGCGGAGGCGGGGATCCGCCCAAGCTTTCGACCTGGATGGATCCCGGCCTTCGCCGGGATGACGATGGATGTGGGAACGCTTGTGCGTTGCCCAAAACACAAACGCACCCGGGGGCGCAACGCGCTGCCGGATGTTAACCCCCCTGCCTCCCGGACCTTTTCGCTGGGAAATGGCCATGTGCAGGGCGGCGGCTCTGAGGTCAGGGCCGTCGGAATTGGGCGTGTATGGGGGAAAGGGGTCGGCAAGTCAACTAAGCCTGCCGATTTCAGGGCAGCCCGCCGAGCAACGCGACAGGCTGCGGCAACCGGTCGCTAGAAGCGGTAGCCGTACCGGACGCCGATGCGGTCGAGACCCTCATTATACTTCTGCGTGTAGGCGTTCGAGGTGTGCTCGAAATAGACCGAGAGGTCGTTGTGGGCGTCGATGTGGTAGCCGACTTCCAACGGGATGTGGAATAGGACGCGCGAGCCGAGCCATTTCATCTCGGGGTCCGATCCCGCGCCGCCGGTTTCGCCGTCATGGATCGCCGCTCCGAGACCAACCCCGAAGAAGATGCCCGAAGGCAGGTCGCCCTGCCAGCGGGCATCGATGTAGGCGTGGCTGGTGTCGCCGCGGGTGTTGATCGTGCCGCCGACGACGGGGCGGATGGCGCCCCAGGGCAGTGCCCAGGCGGCCGCAAATTGGGCTTCGATGTTGATGTCGGCGGCGTTGTGCTCGACTTGAAAGCCGCTCCAAAGGTCCGGCACGTCGTGAGCCAAGACACCGATTTTCAAGGCGTAAAGCAGATCGTCAGCGCGCGCAGCATTTGCCGCGCCAACGGCCAGGATCGCTGAAAAACCGCATACCATGGCAGCACGGATCAAAGCATTCATGAGCCAACAAGTCCCCCAAGGGCGGCTCAATGCTCTGCTCCGTTTCATGACGGCCGGCAAGCAGGCGGCTGCGAAATTTACGACGCGCTGCGCCGGGGTCACAGAGGATGGGTTTTAGTCTGCTTTATGGGCAAGACGCTCAAGAGCCTGCCTTCGGCGTTCCTTTTTCAGGAAGTGGCCCCAGGCGCGGGCCAGTCTGAACACCCGTCGCTCATAGGCGCGCTCCTCCGGCGTCAGGCATATGCAGCCGTAGCAGTAGCAGGGGCGGGCTCTCGCGAAAGCGATGCGGAACAGGAGCCGGTTCGGGCGTTGGCGGGGGCGTGTGCGTCGGACTGTGGTATGCGTCATGCTGTCTAAACGGCGGGATTGGCTTGCATGTCGAGGTTAATGCCCTCGGCGGGTTCTTGTTCCGTCCGAGAGAATATCTCCACGGCGCGCGATTTGTTGAATAAGTGTCCCTGACCCGCTGCCGAATTGTCAATTCGAACGCTTCTCGCCATATAAGGCCCCATGAACGCCGCCTCTTCCCTCCCTTTCGTCAAAATGAACGGCCTCGGCAACGAGATCGTCGTCGTCGATCTGCGGGAGAGCGCGAAGGTCTTTACGGCGGATGAGGCCGCGGCGATCGCGGCCGATGGGAAATCGCATTTCGACCAGATGATGGTGCTGCATCCGGCCAAGACGCCCGGAACAGAGTCGCTGGTTCGTATCTATAATGCCGACGGTTCGGAAGCTGGCGCCTGCGGCAACGGCATGCGCTGCGTCGGTTGGATTCTCGCGAACGACATCGGCCGAAAGCAATTCAAGGTCGAGACGCGGGCGGGCGTGCTCGATACCGTCGTCAGGGACCAAACGTCCATCACGGTCGATATGGGCGAGCCGAGGTTCGGCTGGCAGGATATTCCGCTGGCGGAAGAATTTCGCGACACGCGCGCCATCGAATTGCAGATCGGTCCGATCGACCGGCCGGTCCTGCATTCG
>Ga0209933_1002049_pt1 | contig 13310 bp, 10 predicted proteins | sample ThiBiot_300_biof_FD_183944 | JGI IMG/M metagenome (GOLD analysis project Ga0209933, IMG submission 183944) | Wastewater bioreactor microbial communities from Cape Town, South Africa - Thiocy_cont_300_biof (SPAdes) | ecosystem: Engineered > Bioremediation > Thiocyanate > Unclassified | place...
AACGGGGGAACCGCCGGCTCGATCGTCGGGGACGTCGCGAACAACGGTTCACTGGTATTTTTCCATTCCGACGATATCGGATTTTCCGGCCTGATCTCGGGAACGGGGTCGGTGGTGCAGAACGGCCCGGGCGTGCTGACGCTGACCGCGGGCAACAGCTACGCCGGGCAGACGCTGGTCAACGCCGGAACGCTGCGCATCAATGGCGATCAGTCGGCGGCGACCGGGCTGACCACGGTCTTCTCGGGCGCGACGCTTGCGGGCAGCGGCGTTATCGGCGGCAGCGTCGACATGCGCGACGGCGCCACTTTGGCGCCGGGCAACAGCCCGGGGACGCTGACGATCAACGGCAACCTCTCGCTCGCCGCGGGGTCGACGCTCGCTTATGAGTTCGGCGCGCGGAACACGGTGGGCGGTCCGCTCAATGATCTGGTCAATGTCGGCGGCAATTTGACGCTCGACGGCACGCTCAATGTCACGGTCCCGGCCGGGGGCAGCTTCGATATCGGCCTCTATCGCGTGTTCAACTATGCCGGCACGCTGACCGACAACGGCCTCGCACTGGGCACGATGCCCACAGGGCCGGCGCTCACGGTCCAGACGTCGATCGCGGGGCAGGTCAATCTGGTCAACACCGGCGGCGCGCTGCTCAACTTCTGGGACGGCAGCGCCGGGGCGAACAAGCTCAACAATATGGTCGACGGCGGCAGCGGGATGTGGCGGACCGCGCTCGACAATAGCTGGACCGAGGCGACCGGCGCGGTGAACGCCGCCTATGACAATGGCGCGTTCGCGATCTTCGCCGGCACCGGGGGGCTGGTCACGATCGACAACAGCCTCGGCACGGTCACCGCCGCGGGGCTCCAGTTCGCGACGACGAATTATCGCATCCAGGGCGATGCGCTGACGCTGACCGGGCCGCAGTCGGTGATCCGCGTCGGCGACGGCACCAGCGCCGGGCTCGGCTATAGCGTGATCATCACGTCGGAGATCACCGGCAGCACCCAGCTGGTCAAGACGGACGTCGGCCGGCTCGAGCTCCTCGGCACCAACAGCTACACCGGGGGCACCGCGATCAACGGCGGCACATTGCGGATTTCCCGCGACGCCAATCTCGGCGCGGCGACGGGCGGGCTCTCGTTCAACGGCGGCACGCTCAACACCACCGCGGATCTGACCTCGGGCAGGGCGTGTTCTCGGTCGATGCGGGCACGACGCTCACGCTCACCGGCAATCTCACCGGCGCGGGTCTGATCGGCAAGCTCGGCGCGGGCACCCTGGTGCTCGGCGGCACGGGCAGCCAGACCGGCGGCATCGAGGCGGTGCAGGGCGCGCTGTTCGTGACCGGCGATTATCGCGCGGCGACCGGGCCGGTGACCATCGACCAGCTCGCCACGCTGGGCGGCACCGGGACGATCGGCGGCAATGTGAACCTGCGCGGCACGCTGGCGCCCGGCGTCGGCGGCGTGGGCACGCTCACGATCAACGGCGATCTGCTCATCAGCCAGAGCGCGACGCTCGCTTATGAGCTCGGCCAGGCCAATGTGTCGGGCGGCGCGCTCAACGATCTCGTCAATGTCGGGGGCAATCTCACGCTCGACGGCACGCTCAATGTGTCCACCCCGGCGGGGGGCGATTTCGGGGCCGGCGTCTATCGCCTGATCAATTATGGCGGCACGCTCACCGACAACGGCCTGACGCTCGGCAGCATGCCGGGCGGGAGCAATGTCGCGGTGCAGACGTCGGTCGCCGGGCAGGTCAATCTCATCAATTTCGCCGGGTTGTCGCTCAATTTCTGGGACGGTGCATCCGGCCCGAAGGGCAACGGCGTGATCAACGGCGGGTCGGGCGCGTGGCAGAACGGCACCGGCAACGACAATTGGACCGACGCCAATGGCGTGGTGAATGCGGCCTATAGCGACGGCGCGTTCGCGGTGTTCGGCGGCAGCGCCGGGACGGTGACGGTCGACAACAGCCTCGGCGCGGTGACCGCCGCGGGGATGCAGTTCGCCGCCAGCGGCTACACAATCAACGGCGACCCGATCACGCTGACCGCGCCGCAATCGGTGATCCGCGTCGGTGACGGGAGTTCAGCGGGGGCCGGGTTCGTTGCGACGATCAACGCGGCGCTCGCGGGCGATGCGCAATTGGTCAAGACCGACGCGGGCACGCTCGTCGTCACCGGCACCAACAGCTACACCGGCGGCACCGCGATCAACGGCGGCACGCTGCAGATCGCGCGTGACGCCAGCCTCGGCGCGGCGAGCGGGGGCCTGCGCTTCGACGGCGGCGCGCTGGTGACCAGCGCGACCTTCGCCAGCAACCGCGCGGTCACTGTCGCGGGAGCTGGGACGATCGCGACCGCGAACGCCACCACGCTCACGCTCGCCGGCCCGCTTTCCGGCAGCGGCGCGCTGACCAAGACCGGCGCCGGCACCTTGCTGCTGACCGGCAATGGCGGCGGCTACACCGGCGCGACGACGATCGCGGCGGGGACGCTCGCGGTCACCGGGACGCTGGGCGGCACGGTCAACGTCGCCAGCGGCGCGCGGCTCGAAGGCACCGGATCGGTCGGTGGGGTCACCAACCTCGGCATCGTCGCGCCGGGCCGCGACGGGTTCGGCACGCTGACCGCGGCGAGCTATACCGGCGCGGGCGGCCGGCTGGAGATCGAGACCGTGCTCGGCGGCGACGCCTCTCAGACCGACCGGCTCGTCACCGGCGCGACCGCCGGGCGCACGACGATCGATCTCGTCAACCGCGGCGGGCTCGGCGCGCAGACGGTCGAGGGGATCAAGATCGTCGACGTGACCGGGGCGTCGGACGGCACCTTCCTGCTCCACGGCGATTATGCGATCGGCGGCGAACAGGCGGTGATCGCCGGCGCCTATGGCTATCGGCTCTACAAGGGCGGGGTCGCCACCCCGACCGACGGCGACTGGTATCTGCGCTCGACGCTGCTCGTCGCGCCGGAGCAGCCGCAGGTGCCGCTCTACCAGCCGGGGGTGCCGGTCTATGAGGCTTATGGCCAGACGCTGCTGGCGCTCACCGATATCGGGACGATGCAGCAGCGCACTGGCAACCGGCAATGGGCGGCGACCGAGAGCGGCAAGCCGTCGGGAATCTGGGGCCGGATGCAGGCGGGCCGCTCGCGCCCCAATGCGACCGTCTCGACCAGCCTCGCCGACGTCAATGTCGACAGCTGGAAGATGGAGATCGGCGCCGATCATGTGCTGAGCGAACGCGGCGACGGCGCGAGCCTCGTGCTCGGCGTGCTCGGCGGCTATGGCGAGGCCAATGCGAGCATCGCCTCGGTCTATGGCGGCGGTAGCATCAAGACCAAGGGCTATAGCGCGGGGGCGACGCTGACCTGGTTCGGGCCGAAGGGCTTCTACATCGACGGCCGCGCGCAGGCGACGTGGTTCGACAGCAGGCTGCGCTCGGCGGTTCGGCCAGACCTATAGCCTGGAGGTCGGCAAGCGCGCGCCGGTGGGGGCCAAGCTGTCGGTCACACCGCAGATCCAGATGGTCTATCAGCATGTCACCTTCGACCGCTTCTCCGACCCGCATGGCGCGGCGGTCTCGTCGCATCTCGGCGGCAGCCTCAAGAGTCGCTGGGGGCTGTCGGTCGAGCGGCAGGACGCCGGGCGCTATCTCTACGGCATCGCCAACCTCAGCTACGAATGGCTCGACGGGACGGTGGCCGATGTGGCGGGGACGCCGATCCGGCGCGAGAACCACCGTTTGTGGGGCGAGCTGGGCGTCGGCGGCAGCGCGCTGATCGGTAATCGGCTGACTTTGTTCGGCGAAGCCTCGGCCAACACAGCGATCAACGATTTCGGCAAGAGCTATAGCGTCAAGGGCAACGCCGGGATCAGGCTGGCGTTCTGAAAAGGGTGGGGAGGCGATTCACGCCTCCCCGATCGCGTTATGCCGCCAGCGCGCTTTCGATCGCGGCGGTGAGCGCGGGATCCTCGGGCGCGGTGTCGGGGCTGAAGCGGGCGAGCACCTCGCCGTTCTTGCCGACGAGGAACTTCTCGAAATTCCAAAGCACTTCCGGCTCGGGGTAGATCGGGATGTCCTTCGACGCCAACCGCTCGCGCATCGCCGCGCCGCCGGTGCGCGCCGGTCGCGCCGAGACCAGTGCCGCATAGAGCGGATGGCGATCCTCGCCCGCGACGCTGATCTTGGCGAACATCGGGAAGGTCACGTCATAGCTGGTGGTGCAGAATTGAAGGATCTCCTCCTCGCTGCCCGGTTCCTGCGCGAGGAAATTGTTGGCCGGAAAGCCGAGGACGACGAGGCCCTTGTCCTGATAGGTGCGATAAAGCTTTTCGAGCCCGTCATATTGCGGGGTGAGCCCGCATTTCGAGGCGACATTGACGACCAGCGCGACCGATCCGGCATAATCGGCGAGCGATGCCGGTTTGCCGTCGATCGTCGTGACGGAAATATTCTGGATGTCCGTGCTCATCGATGAATCCTTCAATAGGTGATCCCCTTCGCCGCGAGCCGCGCGTGGAGCGCGGGGTCGACGGCGTCCTCATGCGCCTTGCGCAGCTGGATCAGCGACGCAAGCGGGCATTCGACATAATGGATCGCGCGCCAGCCCTCGGCCGTCCGCCGCAATGTCATGCTGATCCGCACCGGGCCACCGAACGGCTTGGGATAGAGCCGGTTGCCGGGCAGATAGGTGCTCCAATTGGCGTGGAAGAAAGCGATCGCGACATCCGCGCCGGCCTGTACCGCATGGAGATCGCGCCATGTCAGCAGCCGTTCGGCCTTGGAGCGATCGACGCCCCAATAGCCGAGGATCGCCTCCCAGCCGATATGCGGCTCGCATTCCTCGGCGAGATAGAGCGCCTTTTCCTCGCTCTCGTCCCACAAGGCGCGCATCGCGGCGACGTCGTAGCGATTCCACGCCGCGAAATAGGCGTCGAGATAATCGGTCAGCTCTTCGTGCAGGTCGGTCGACATGGTTCAGGCCCCCAGCTTGCGCAGATTGAGCGGGCGGCGCGGGATGCTCACCGCTTTCTGGCGCGTGTAGAATGCTTCCGCCGCGCGCCCGCCCTCGGCGCCGACCCCGGATTCGCGGAAACCGCCGAACGGCGCGCGCAAATCGCGGAACATCGGGGTGTTGCACCAGATCGTGCCGGCCGAGATCCGTTCCTGCGCCTCCATCACCCGCGCGATGTCGCGCGACCAGGCATAGCCGACCAGCCCGAAGCGCGATTCATTGGCGATGCGATAGGCGTCCTCGTCGCTGTCGAACGGCATGATCGCGGCGAACGGGCCGAAAATCTCCTCCTGGCACAAGCGATGCGCGTTGGATTCGACCTCGGCGATCGTCGGCTGGAAATAGAAACCGCGCTCGAACCCCGGCGCGCGGCCGCCGCCGGCGAGGATCCGCGCGCCGCTATCGCCGATCGCGGGGACGAAGCTCATCACATGCGCATAATGCTGGCGCGTCGCGAGCGGGCCGATCTCGGTCGCGGCGTCGCGCGGATCGCCCACCCGCACCTTGCGCGTGCGCTCGACGAACGCCTCGACGAATTGCTTGTAGATCCGGCGCTGCACCAGCACGCGTGATCCGGCAAGGCATTGCTGGCCGTTGTTGCTGAAGATGCCGATCAGCGCGCCGTCCAGCGCCGCCTCGAAATCGGCGTCGTCGAAGATGATATTGGCCGATTTACCGCCCAATTCCATGACCGACGGCTTCAGATTGGCGCCCGCGGCCGACATGATGATCCTGCCGGTGCGCGTGCCGCCGGTGAACGAGACGCAATCCACGTCGGGATGACGCACCAGGCGGTCGCCGACGCTTGCGCCGAAGCCGTTGACGAGATTGACCACCCCGGCGGGCAGCCCCCCGCTTTGGATCGCCTCGATCAGCATCGTCAGCCCGAGCGGATCCTGTTCCGCGGGCTTGAGCACGCAGCTGTTGCCGAACGCGATCGCCGAGGCGACCTTCATCGAGCCGAGCGCGAGCGGCGAATTCCACGGCGAGATCAGCGCGGCGACGCCGACCGGCTCGCGCCGCACATAAGTGAGATATTGCGGATCCTGCTCGTACAGTTCCGCGGTCATCTGGCCGATATAATCGGCGAAGAAGCGGAAATTGCCCGCCGCGCGCACCACCTGGCCGTTGCGGACCTGCGCGTAGGGGATGCCGGTATTGGCGCATTCCACATCGGCGATGCGGTCCGCCGCGGCGTCGATCGCATCGGCGCAGGCGCGCAGCACCGCCTGACGTTGCTCGACGCTGGCGCGGCTCCACTCGCCGCGCTCGAACGCGGCGCGGGCGGAGGCGACCGCGCGGTCGACCAGCGCGTCGTCCGCCTCCGCGACCTCGGCGATCACCGCCTCGGTCGACGGGTCGACCACCTCGATCGGCCTGCCGGTGCCGGCGATGCGCTCGGCATCGATGATCGCTGTCGCGTGAATAGTCATTGCGGGGAATGTCCTTCGTTGGATGGGGTGAGCGCCGCGGTGAGACGCGGGTGCCAGTCGATCGGATCGGGTTCCGCCAGCCCGAGCTGACGGCACAGGCTGCGCGCGAGGCACAGGTTCGAGGAAAGCAGCGGGGCGCCCGGCGGCGGATCGGCGAGCAGGGCGAGCGAGGGCATGCCGGTCCCGCTCAGCAGCACCGCATCGACATCGCGCGCGGCAAGCGTAGTCGCGATCGGGCGCGCATCGGCGCTGCCCAGCGCATAGATACTCCGTGTGTCTGCACTGCCGGTCTCGATGCGCCGGACCTCGGCGACGTCATAGCCGCGCGCGCGCCAGAAAAGTGCGGCGGCATCGGCCAAAGCGGGCGGATAAGGCGAGGCGAGCGCGATGCGCGTCGCGCCCGATCGCTGCAATTCGGCGTGGATCGCATCGGTGGCGGTGATGATCGGATAGCCGAACCGTGCCTCCAGCCGCTCGATCAATGCGCGCTCGCGGTCGCGATCGATCAGATAGGAGGAACCGGTGCAGGCGAAGCCATAAGCCGCGGGGCGCAGCGTATCGAATTGCGCCAGCGCGCGATCGAGATGTGTGAGATAATCGCGCAGCCGATCGATCGACTGATCCGCGGTGCTGGTCAGCCGCGTGACCGCGACCAGCACCGCGGGGGGCATCAGCACGCGCATCTCCGCCTCGACCGTGGGGTTGGCCTGCGGCGTGCCGATCCCGATCACCCCCGCGCGGCCATAATCATAGGTCGCGGGGGTCATGCGATTTCGGCGGCCTTGCGCAGGCCGTCGATCATCGAGGTGCGGAGCAGATGCGCGCGCGCCTCGGCCGGATCGCCGGCGGTGCGCTGGAGCGCGGCGAGCATCGCGCGGCGCTTCGCCGGATCGCGCTCCTGCATTCGCGCGCGGTTGCGGTCGGCCTGGGTCAATATCTCCTGCAGCGCGATCGGGCGCCGGCGGCGCGTATAGCGATCGAGATGCGCGATCGGCCGGCCGTCGAACACCGCGGCAAGCGTCGCGACCAGCTCGTGCGCGTCGTGAATCCCGCCGTTCATCCCCATCCCGCCCGAGGGCGAATTGACGTGCGCCGCGTCGCCGGCAAGCAGGATGCGGCCGTGGCGATAATCGTCCACGATCCGCATATGAATGCGATAGGGGCGAATCTCATCGACCACATGGCCGTCCGGATTGGGCGCAATCTCCTGCAGTTTGCGCGCGATGCTGGCGGGCTCCAGCGCGTCCTCGATCGTCTCGTCGCCATCGGGATAAAGGCTGCAGCGCCACAGATCGGGCAGCCGCAACAGGCTGAAGGTGCCGTTTTCCTTCCACACGTAATTGACGTTCGACAGCCCCGGCAGGTGATCGTGGAACGGGAAGCGCGTCGTCGCGAGGATCGTCGTCTCGGGATAAGTCTTGCCCTCGAACGCGAGGTCGAGCTTGCCGCGCACCACGCTGCGCGCACCGTCCGCGGCGATCAGGAAGCTGCCGTCGAAGCGATGCAATCCCCCGGCTGCGTCGCGCGCGATGACCGACACGCCATCGTCGTCCTGCGCGACATCCTCGACCGCCATGCCCATCCGCACGTCGCCGCCCTGCGCGCGGACCTCATCGAGCAGGATGCGACACAGCACCGATTGCTTGCATTGCAGGCGATAGGGATGCGCGGTGGCATCGCCGATCGCGGCGAGATCGAATATTGCGCGCTCGCCGCTGGGATGCATGCGAATCTGCCACGTCGGGCTGACCAGCCCCTTCGCGATCAGCGCGTCCGCCACCCCGAGCCGGGCGAGCATGTCGAGCGTCGGCGGGTGGAAGGTCGAGGCGCGCAGATCGTCGGGCAGCGCCTCCGCCTGTTCGAGCAGCGTGAACGCAATGCCGCGCCGCAGCAGCAACAGCGCTGCCGTCAGGCCGACCGGCCCGGCCCCCGCTATCAACACCCGCTTCATCCCTCTCGCCGGCCTCCCTTGCAATCTCATTTGTACTAGATATAAGACTATTCAACAGCCTTAAGCGCCTGTTGTCCAGAGGGCGAGGGAACGAAAGGTTGCAACGGGACGCTGACGGCAGGTGCCGGCAGGAGGGATGTGACATGGCTTCCAACGCGCCGCTGGATCGACGCAATTCGGTGATCCCCGATATCGAGGCGCTCGCCCGACCGACGCTGGAGGAGCGCGGACGCCAGCGTTTCTGCAGCGCGCTGCGCCGCTTTGCGATCCAGGACATGCCCGAGATGCTCAAGCGCGATTTCGACGCGCGCGTGAAGCCGCAGCGCGCGGCGAAGGGCGAGGCGCTCGACGATGCGCTGGCGATCGAGCGCGCGATGAAGCGCGAGGCGTCCTATCGTTTCTATTCCACGCTACGCTATAACGCGCAGGAGATGTGCTTCCTCTCGGTGCAGGACAGCATCGAACGCGCGCTGCCCGAGATGATCGAGGTTTCGCGCGAGGCGGCGGCGCGCAACCCGGCCGGCGGCTCGCTGCGGCTCGATCCGGCGCTGGAGATGCCGCGCTATCTCACCACGCTCGACGTGCATCTCACCCCGGGGTGCTTCCACAGTGAATGGGTCGAGGACGATGTTGCGCAGGGCGCGGTCGTCAGCCTCGGCGCACGGGTCTTTTCGGCGACGATGAGCCACCGCAGCTGGGGTGGGGTGGCGCGGGTGATCAGCCGCTGCATCAAGCATGAGCGGCCCGATTTCCGCCCGCTGCGGATCCTCGATCTCGGCACCTCGTCGGGCAAGAATCTGATTCCTTATGTCGAGGCGTTTCCCGGCGTGGAGGCCTATGGCGTCGATCTCGCCGCGCCGTTGCTGCGTTGGGGTCATGCGGTCGCCGAACATGAGGGGATAAAGGTTCATTTCAGCCAGCAGAATGCCGAAGCGCTGGATTTCCCCGACGGTTATTTCGATCTGATCGTCTCGAGCTTCTTCTTCCACGAGATCCCGGTGAAGGCGACGCGCAAGGTGCTCGCGGAATGCCGCCGGCTGCTGCGCCCCGGCGGGATGATGGTGCATCAGGAATTGCCCGCGACCGGCCTTGTCGATGCCTGGGAAGATTATTTCTGGAACTGGGATACCGACAATAACAACGAGCCCTTCTACACCGCCTTTCGCGCGCAGGATCCGATCGCGTTGATGGAGGCGGCCGGGTTCGATCGCGCGCGCAGCTTCGCGCAGATCCTGCCCGACGTGAACGCCTATCCCGATCGCCACCACGCCTTCGGCTGGGACGAGCCCGGCCGGCCGCGGCACGGCAAGGGCGGCTGGTACGTCTTCGGCAGCAGTTTGCCGCTATAGTATCTCAATATAACAAATATTTTACGGGAAGAAGGGACGCCGGTGGAACAGCGCACGGGAGCATTATACCGTTGGTATGTCGTCGTCCTGCTGCTGCTGGTCTTCGTTCTTTCCTATTTCGATCGCTACATCTTGTCGCTGCTGGTCGAGCCGATCAAAAAGGCGATGGACCTGAGCGACTTTCAGGTCGGGCTATTGATGGGGCCGGCCTTTTCGACGTTCAACGTGCTGGTGACGATCCCGCTCGGGCTGCTCGCCGACCGCACGAGCCGCAAATGGCTGCTCGTCGCCGGCATCGTCATCTGGTGCATGATGACGACGATGAGCGGCTTTGCGATGAGCTTCCTCCCGCTGCTCTTCTTCCGCTTCGGGCTGGGGTTGGGCGAGGCGGTGGTCAGCCCCTGCTCGGTCTCGATGATCAGCGATTATTTCAACCGCAGGGAGCGTGCGCGGGCGATCAGTCTTTATATGGCCGGGCCGTATCTCGGCGCGGGGCTGGCGTTCCTGTTGGGCGGCTATCTCGTCTCGGCCCTGCACGACAGCGGGCCGATGCACTTGTTCGGGCTGGGCAGTTTCGAGCCGTGGCAGCTCGCCTTCTTCCTCGTCGGCATTCCGGGGCTGCTGTTCGCGCTGCTGATGTTGACGGTGCGCGAGCCGGCGCGCACCGAGCGGCTCGCGCCGCAACAGGGGCCGCAGGCGAGCGCGCTGCGCTACATGCTCCAGCGTTGGCGCGGGTTCGGCGTGGTGACGCTGGGCGCGACGTGCAACTTCGCGATGAGCACGTTGACCTTGTGGAACGTGCCGCTGTTCCAGCGCGTCTATGGCTGGAACGTCGCGGAAATCGGCGCGGTGACGGGGCTGTTCTATTTCACCGCCGGCCCGATCGGCACCGCGCTGGCGCTGTGGGCGAGCAACGCCTTGGGCAAGGGCAAGGAGGATAGCGCGATGCGCGTGCTGATCCTCGGCCTGTTCATCACCGTGCCGGCGAGCGCGCTCTATCCGATCATGCCCTCGGCGCAATGGGCGGTGGTGGCGATGTTCATCGCCTTCATCGGCAAATCCGCCGCCACCGCCGGCGGTCCGGCGGCGTTGCAGATGATCACGCCGGGCGAGATGCGCAGCCGTTCGGTGGCGATCTTCAACACCGTGATCACGTTGGTCGGCCCGCTGCTCGGGCCGCCGTTGATCGGCGCGGCGACCGACTGGATGGGCACGCCTAAGGCGATCGGCGTGGCGCTGAGCGGGTTCGTGGTGATTATCGGCCTTCCGACCCTGTTATTCGTCTGCCTCGGCCTCAAACATTATCGCGCGCTGGCCGCCGATATGGCCGAGACGCTGAGGGATGAAGCGCCGCGCGCGGCGGGGCAGGCCGAGCTCGCGACCGTCTGAGGCGGGCTGCGCCGCGATCACCGCGCTTGATTTCGCGACGCGCGGATGATTTGATATATAAATAGTACATTTGATTTCGGCCGAGCGATCGGGATGGGGAGCACGCGTGGACGCTGCGGAGCAGGTGCGACAGGATGACGATATCGATCTGCTGATCGTCGGCGGCGGATCGGCCGGGCTGCCGGCCGCGATCTTCGCCGCGCGGCGCGGCGCGCGTGTTCTGTTGGTCGATCACGCCGATCGGCTCGGCGGCTCGCTCTGGGTGGCGACGGGGCAGATGAGTGCGGCGGGCACGCGGCTCCAGCGCGCGCGCGGGATCGAGGATAGCGCCGACCTGCATTTCGAGGATGTGATGCGGATCAGCCGCGGCACCGCCAACCCCGGGCTGGTGCGCCGCGCGGTCGATCATGCCGCTGCGACCTTCGACTGGCTGATGGACGAGGGGTTCGAGCCGTTGCCCGAGCATCCGGTCACCGGTTTCGGGCATGAGCCCTATCGCGTGCCGCGCTATTATTGGGGGCGCGAGGGCGGGATCAGCGTCAAGAACGTGCTCGTCCCGATCGTCGAGCAATTGGCGCGTGACCGCGCGATTACGGTGCGGCTCAATCATGCGCTGACCACTGACGATGCGGGCGCGGTGACCGGCGCGATCGTGCGTGGGCCGGATGGCGTGGCGCACGATATCCGTGCACAGGCGGTGCTGCTGACCTGCGGTGGCTATGCCGGCGATGCCGAGGTCTTCGCCGCGCGCAACGGCGTGCCGCATTACAATGCCGCGCCCTGGCCTTGGTCGCGCGGGGCAGGGCTGGCGCTTGGCGAGTCGGTGGGCGGCTATGCGCGCGGGGCCGAAAACCTGTTCTGCAATTTCGGCACCTTGTTCAACAGCGACAACTTTCCCGCGCGCGCGGTGGGGCGCATCGAGCATTTCCCCGAGCGGCGCCAGCCGTGGGAGATCTACGTCAATGCCGCCGGGCAACGCTTCGTGCGCGAGGATATCGACAGCGTCGATGCGCGCGAGATGGCGTTGTTCCACCAGCCCGGCCAGCGTTACTGGATCGTCCTCGATCATCGTATGCTGACCGAAGCCCCGTCGATCGTCGAGGGCTGGACGCGCGACCAGGTGATCGCGGCGTTCGCGGCGGGCGGGCCGGCGTTTGTGACCGCGGATACGCTCGCCGATCTCGCGCAGCGCGCGGGGATCGACGCCGAGGGGCTCGCCCGGTCGGTCGCCGGGTTCAATTACGGCGTCGAGACCGGGAAGGATTTCTTCGGGCGCGAGCATCACCCGCTGCCGATCGCCGAAGCGCCGTTCCACGCGATCCGGCTGCAGGCGAGCGCGGTATCGAGCGCGATCGGGCTGGCGGTGGACGACGAGCTGCGCGTCATCCGCCCCGACGGCACGCCGATCGCCAATCTCTATGCCGCCGGCGAAATCCTCGGCTCCAGCCAGACGATGGGCAAGGCCGCGTGCGGCGGGATGATGGTCACCCCGGCGATGACCTTCGGTCGGTTGCTCGGCGATCATATGATCCCGCTCGAGGTGCGGCGATGACGTTGCCGATCCTCACCGCGCTGCCCGGCGAGCGTCGCGGCTATGTCGACGGGCCCGAGGGGCAGCTTCATTACCGCAGCCTGGGCGAGGGCGCGCCAGTCGTACTGGTGCATCAGGCGCCCTGGGCATCGATCCAGTTTCGCCATGTGCTGCCGATGCTCGCGCGATCCGGCTATCGCGCGATCGCGCTCGATCTGCCGGCGCACGGCATGTCCGATCCGCCGGCGCGGCCGGGGATCGAGGTCTATGCCGCCGCGATCGGCGCGCTGATCGAACAATTGCACCTCGCCCCGGCGGTGGTGATCGGCCATCGCGGCGGCGGGCTGGCGGCGGGGCATCTCTCGGCGGAGCGTCCCGAGCTGGTCGCCGGGCTGGTGCTCGACAATGCGCCGTTGCTGGACGCCGCCGAGCGCGAGGCGCGCGTCGGGCGGTTCGCCGACGATCAGCAGATCGCGCCCGACGGCAGCCACTTTGCTGACCGCTGGGCGTGGGTGCGCCGCGTCGGCGATGCCGACTGGAGCGACGAGACGGTGCACATCGCGGTCGTCACCTATTTCGCGCATGGCCCGTGGAAGGAACACGGCCATTCGGTGATCCCGCGCCACGATTTCGAGCGGGA
>Ga0209933_1002057_pt1 | contig 13231 bp, 12 predicted proteins | sample ThiBiot_300_biof_FD_183944 | JGI IMG/M metagenome (GOLD analysis project Ga0209933, IMG submission 183944) | Wastewater bioreactor microbial communities from Cape Town, South Africa - Thiocy_cont_300_biof (SPAdes) | ecosystem: Engineered > Bioremediation > Thiocyanate > Unclassified | place...
CGTGGTTTTGCCAACAGTCTGGTACAGAAATAACTGGATGTGGGGTTATAATGATTATAAAGCGAAACTTGGCTTTTCTAAGCCGGGCGAAATTGATGTTCATCACGATAGTCTGAGCATCAAAAAATTATATTCCCGAAACCGAAATGTGGATGCTTTGTTTTGTGAAAATGAAACGAATCGTTCAAGACTCTTCAATCTTCCGAAGACAGAAGGTTTTTTCAAAGATGGAATCAATCAATATATTACAAAAGGTCTTGACACCGTTAATCCGTCTAAAACCGGAACAAAAGCTGCTCTTCATTGTGAAGAAATCATAGAAGCGAACAGCAACAAGGTTTTCGAATTCCGATTGTCGCCTCATATGATGGATGATGCGTTCTGGGATTTTGATGAAATTGTCTCGAGACGAAAACAGGAAGCCGACGAATTTTACGCTAACATCCAGAAAGACATCGATAATGAAGATGAGAAAAATGTTCAAAGACAAGCTTTTGCCGGTTTGCTTTGGAATAAACAATTTTATCACTACAACATCGGAAAATGGCTGAAAGGTGACCCTAATTTCCCGATCCAAAGAAAAGGTTTCGTACGAAACAGCGACTGGGAACATCTTCATAACAAAGACATCATCTCGATGCCCGATAAATGGGAATATCCCTGGTATGCAACCTGGGATTTGGCATTCCATTGTGTAAGTTTTTCTGTAATTGATTCGGAATTTGCAAAGAATCAATTAGTTACGTTAACCAAAGAATGGTATATGCATCCGAATGGGCAATTACCTGCCTATGAATGGAATTTTGATGATGTGAATCCACCGGTTCACGCCTGGGCAACATTCCGTGTTTTTAAAATCGATGAAAAAAATAATGGAAAACCGGATTTAGCTTTTCTGGAAAGAGTTTTCCAGAAGTTATTGTTGAATTTCACCTGGTGGGTTAACCGGAAGGATTACAACGGAAATAACCTTTTCGGAGGCGGATTCCTTGGTCTGGATAATATCGGAGCGTTCGATAGAAATATGGAATTGGGCGACGGCGAACATCTTGAACAAGCCGATGGAACCAGTTGGATGGCGATGTATGCCTTGAATATGATGCGTATTGCAATGGAACTGGCAACTTACAATCCGGTTTATGAAGATATGGCCATTAAGTTCTTTGAGCATTATCTTTATATCGCTGAAGCTATGGAAAACATTGGTGATGCCAAGCAAGGACTTTGGAACGAAGAGGACGGATTTTTCTACGACTTACTCCAGCTTTCCAATGGAGACAGTGTGAATCTGAAACTGAGAAGCATTGTTGGATTGATCCCGATGTTTGCTGTGGAAGTTGTGGAACATAGTCTCTTGGAAAAGCTCCCGGAATTCAAAAAAAGAATGGAATGGATTCTGAAAAATAAGCAAGAACTGACAAAACTGGTTTCCCAATGGTATGTTGAAGGTGAAGGAAACAAACATCTTTTAAGTATTCTCAGAAAAACAAGATTGACCAAAGTTTTGACAAGACTGGTTGATGAATCTGAATTTCTAAGTGATTACGGAATCCGTGCGATGTCCAAGGTTTATGAGGAAAACCCTTTCCGATTTACTGTTCACGGACAGGAACACGTGGTTTATTATACACCTGCGGAAAGCGACAGCCGAATGTTCGGTGGAAACAGCAATTGGCGCGGACCGATTTGGTTCCCAATCAATTTCCTGATTGTTGAGAGTTTACAGCGTTTTGATTTCTTTTTCGGTGATTCCTTAAAAATCGAATATCCAAAAGGAAGCGGCGAGTACAAAAATCTGGATGAAGTTTCAAAAGATATCAGTAACAGGCTTTGTAAGATCTTTCTGAAAGATGAAAATGGAAATCGTGCTTTCAATGGTGGTGTTGAAAAATTTAATAATGACCCGCATTTCAAAGATTACATTATGTTCTTCGAATATTTCCACGGTGATAATGGTCGCGGTGTTGGTGCTTCCCATCAAACCGGATGGACTTCTACGGTGGCGAAGTTGATTCAGCCGAGACTTTCTAGTCGATAAACTAAAAACCTTATCAGATTTTTGATAAGGTTTTTTAAATTTTATTATTCTACGATAATTCCATTAACGCTGACTTCATAAGAAATCTCAACATTCGGTTCCAGAGTCTTGGAAACAGAGCAATATTTTTCGAAAGATAATTCTGCTGCTTTTTTTGCTTTTTTCGGATCGATTTCACCTTCTAGGAAAAATTTCACTGTGATAGATTTGAAAGGCTTTGCTTCATCAACCTGAACTCTTTCGCCTTCAACTTCGGCTTTGAAATCTGTAATCGTCTGACGTTGTTTTTTTAGGATCGAAACCACATCGATTCCGCTGCAACCGGCAACCGCCATTAACAAAGATTGCATTGGCGAAACACCTTTTGCGCCTGGCAGAGTCGTGTTGTCTAAAAGGATTGAGTTGCCTTGTTCATTGGAACATTCGAATAAAAAGTCGTCGTTGATTCTATTAAGTGTAATTTTCATTTTTAATTTTTTTAACACAAAGCGCACAAAGATTTTTCTACTTAATTTAATGCTTTTAAGTTCATAAAGACGCTTCGCTTGGATAAGATTTGTAATTAAATTCAAATTTACAAAATTCCTCTTGCTTTTATCTCCAGATATTTATTAATCACTTCTATATTGAGATTTTCCGGAAGTGTGTAAATGCTGTAAATCCCATATTTTCTGAGTTCCTGAATAATCAGTTTTTTTTCAAATTCAAATTTCTCAGCAATGATTTCGTCATAAATTTCCTGCATATTTTCCGGATTGATATTCAGCAATTTGTGAACCTCAGAATTCTTGAAAAATACGACTACCAAAAGATGATTTTTAGCGATGCCTCGCAGATATTTCATTTGACGATTGAGGGCGTCCAACGTTTCAAAATTGGTAAAAAGCAAAATAAAACTTCTTTGATTCAAATGGTATTTCGTATCCTGATACAGCCTTCCGAAATCACTTTCGAAGAAATCGGTTTGAACGTTGTACAAAGCTTCGGAAATCTTTTTTAATTGTCCGGATTTATTATCTGCAGCAACCTTATTTTCTGTCTTTTTAGCGAAAGTCATCATTCCGGCGCGGTCGCCCTTTTTCAGAATAATATGTGACAAAGCCATAGTTGCATTGATCGAATAATCCAGCAAACTTAAGCCATTGAAAGGCATTTTCATTGTCCTGCCTTTATCAATCAACATCATAATCCGTTGTGATTTTTCATCCTGAAACTGATTGACCATTAATCTGTTGGTCTTGGATGTCGCTTTCCAGTTGATACTTCGGATGTCATCGCCCTGAACGTAATCCCGGATTTGCTCAAACTCCATCGTGTGTCCCAGCTTTCGGATTTTCTTGATTCCGCCCAACAAAAATTCGTTTTGAAGCGCCATCAATTCATATTTTCTGAGATGGATAAATGATGGATAACTTGGCAACTTCGCGTCTTTTTGAAATGCAAATCTTCTGGAAACCAATCCGATCGGCGAATTAACATAAATATTCAGATTTCCAAAACTGTATTCACCACGCTCTTTTGGTTCCAGAATATATTCGAACAATGAATGATTTCCACTTTCGATATTTTTCTTGATCAGGAAATCCCGTTTTTGAAACTGGAACGGAATTTCGTCAATGATCTTAGTATTGATATTAAAATTATAGTTGTTCCGGACATCAATTTTCACCGAATTTTCATCGCCATTGGAAAGTTTTTCCGGCAAGATTCTCTGCGCATTGATTCCTTCTTTGTTTTGAAATAAAATTAAAGCATCCAAAATCGTTAACAACAAAACAAAAACCAGTAACGAATTGGCTATCCACATCATCACCGGAAAGAAAAATGCCAAAACATAGCAGATTCCGACACCGAATAATGCAAAGAAGAATTTGTTATTGAGATATAAGGATTTCATCGAGGTTTTAGGTTGTAGGGTTTGAGTCTTTGAGAGAATTGATTAAACCACTTAACATTTTAGAAATTTCAATAATATTAAAACTAAGTTCCTCAAAGCTATTTTCATCGATAAATCCTAAGTTTTTGGAGATAATGATTTGAGTTTCTACTTCGCTACAACTTCCTCTCGCTATTCTTAAAAACTGTACATAATCAGCTTTACTTCGTCTGGTATTTCCTTCAGCGATATTACTTGGGATTGATACTGATGCTCTTCTTAATTGAGAAGTCAAACCATAGATTTCGTTTGACGGAAATTTCTCCGTCACTTTATAAATTTTCGTTACCAAATCAATCGATTTTTGCCAAACAATTAATTCTTTAAAATGTGCCATAACTGAAGCCTATTTCCTAAAACCTATTACCTAAAATTCTATCTCGGAACTTCGATGCTTTCTAAAATTTGCCTGATGATTTCGTCCGCTGTCAGACCTTCCATTTCACGTTCCGGAGACACAATAATTCTGTGTCTTAAAACCCCAAACGATGCTTCTTTAATATCTTCCGGTGTTACAAAATCACGAGCCCGGATTGCAGCAAAAGCTTTACTTGCTGCCAACAAAGCCAAACTTGCTCTTGGTGAAGCGCCAAGATATAAAAACTGATTTTCTCTTGTATTGATAATGATTTTTGCAATGTATTCCAGAAGGTTTTGCTCGACAATGATATCTTTTACCAATTGCTGATATTGCTTCAATTGCTGCCCGGAAATCACGGTTTGAACCACATCCGTTTTGTCTTCTAACTTATTATGATGTTGATTTTTGATGATTTCAATTTCCTGTTCCAGGTTTGGGTAACCCACTTCTATTTTGAAGAGAAAACGGTCGAGTTGCGCTTCCGGCAGTCTGTAAGTTCCTTCGTGTTCGATTGGGTTTTGAGTAGCAACCACCAAGAATGGCTCTTCCATTGGATATTTGATGCCGTCCATTGTGATTTGACGTTCTTCCATCACTTCGAACAATGCCGATTGCGTTTTCGCTGGTGAACGGTTAATCTCATCAATCAAAACAAAATTTGAGAAAATGGGACCTTTTTTATATTTGAAATCTGCTTCCTTCACATTAAAAACCGATGTTCCCAAGATATCAGACGGCATCAGATCCGGTGTGAACTGTATTCTGCTGAAATCGACCGAAATTGTTTTCGCCAACAGCTTTGCAGTAATGGTTTTGGCGACGCCCGGAACGCCTTCTATCAAAACGTGACCGTTCGAGAGCAGTGCTGCGAGCAAATGTTCAATCATATTCTCCTGACCGATAATCACTTTGGCGATTTCTGCTTTTACGCGTTCCAGATTATTTCGTAATTCCGTCATATCCAGCCTGGACTGGAATTCGGGCGCCTGATCTTGATATTGTTCTTCCATAATTATTATTTTAAAATTTGATCCAGAAGCTGATTCATCTTTATCAAATCCTCCTTCATCACACTGGCGTAAGGGTCTTGTCCTTTTTTCACCAATGCAACAGCTTCTTTTATAAGTTCTATGTTTTTTCCGGTTTTCAAATGTAATTTATTAATGAATTGCTCATCCAGATGCTGCGTATCGATCAGCAAATCCATTCTTATTCTGTTCAAAAAGTATTGAGCTTTTTTGGCCATCATCTCGTGAAAATCTCCTTCCTGAAGGTAAAGATTCCCTATGCTTCTGATAAAATCGAGAGATGTGTTTTTTAATGGTTCGATCACTGGAACAATCCGTTGTTTTCTTTTCGCATTGAATAGCACAAAAATTAACAATCCCAGCAATAACAAATACCAGGCATATCTCAACGGTGGATTGTTGAGAATAAAACGCATCGGCGACATAGACAACGGCGTGTCTGTTTCCACAAACCAAACCGTCTGTCTGTCTGGGAGATATGACAAAACGTTTTCCAGGTATTTATTTTTTGACTTAAGGAAATAGTAATTTGTCAAAATCAATGGCTCCGAATGAACATAAAAATGTCCTTTTCCAAAATTGATTTTAACAAAATCTGCACTTATCGAAGATTCGTTATTACTTTTTTTATGCAAAGTTTTCCCAAGAATTTCAATGTCACTTCTGATGTAAGAAAAACCCTGATTATCCGGAAGCTTATCAATCAGTAACCGACTGCCTGTTAATTTCTTATCCGTTAGCTGAAGGTAATAATTGTCCTCGAAACTCACTGTTTTGAATCGAAAACCCAGCGTATCTCTCAATTTGGCGGTTGTGTCGTTGGTGAACCACATTACATCGGAACCGTTAGCCACTTCATTCATAATATATTCCCAGGAAACATCGTCTAGTTTTTTCTGAATGATTAAAATATTATGTGGTTTTTTATACTGATTTTTTTGATAATAAGCATAAGGTGATATTCTTGCTTTTTCCAATTTGCCTTTGAATAAAGAGGTTGATTCCTGATCAAAAACATAAAGTCCAAAGGGTGTTTTTTTCTCTACATTATAATTTTTCCGCCAGTCCAAAACCGGCTTTTTGTTCATCTCAAACATACCCATCACAATCAGAATGATGATGAAAATGACAGCGTATATTTTGAAAGTTTTACTCATTGATGTCGAATTGATAAAATCGTTTTATCAGAATTTGTTAAAATAAGCTTTATAATGTTGATAGTCTTTTTCTTCGGTTTTAAATTCTCCGTACCAGATGTAATCATAGATGTAAATGATGCGTCTGAAATCTTCCTTCAATTGATTGTTTTTCAATTCCCGCAGATAATCCCGATTGGTTTTTTCAGGATTCCAGGTAATGAGATTTTTATCTGATAATTTTTTCAGCGCCTGTAGAAAATGATAGCGGATTGCCGAACGGTAATCGTGTTGTTTCTCTAATTTCAAAATAGCTTCCGGAAAGTTGATTTCGTGGATATTTTCTTCCAGATCCTGATTCTTGATATTGATTTTCCTATTCTTCTTTCCAAACAAGAAATTCCCATCTTTAGACATCAGATACCGAACTAAAAGAAACAGCAAGGTTCCTATAATAACGATTCCAAAAAAACGCAGGATATTGACTGTATAATCATTCGCCTTGTTGGGATCGATATCTTTAAAAATCTTTGATAATAGTTTAGCAATCTGTCTTTTGACTTTATCCCAAATAGATTCTTTCGGTTTCAGGACTTCATAATCAAATTCGTTTCCTTTGTATTTGCTTTTATAATTAGGTTCAAAATTTTTAGGATAAAGCGTATTATCTGTAGAGTAATGGCTTTTGACTAATGAATCTGTCAGAATAAACTCTTGTCCTTGATCTGAATAATTTGCAGAATCGGTCACAACAACCTCTTCCACCTCTTCGTACTGAGAAAAAACAGGCGTTGCTAATGAAAAAGAAAACAGTAAAATAAAAAATCTAAATCTCACCCTGTCCTATTGTATCAATTTCATTGAGATCCAAATTTCTGTGCAGATCCGTACGGCTGTCATAATATTGCAGCCCGGCATTAACATACATCACATTATACAAAACAAAGGTCACCAGTATCGATATCCCATACATCAGGAACATAAATATCCCAAATCCTCCGGAAAAAAGCTGCGTCGGATCTTGCTGCGTTCCCATCTGTGGAATTGTAGCAAAACCGAAAATCATTATCATATATGGGATCATCGTGAAAATGGTCAAAACTACATAAACTACCAGAAAAGTGATAACCGTAGATCCCCAATATTTCCAAAACTTGGCTTTACGGGAATCAAACATATCTGCAAAATTGACTCTCATTGCATAGCTCAGAGAATCGAAAAAGCCTCTTTTTGTACTCAAATAATCGAACAATGTATGATTAACGACATTAACAAACGCCGGCATCAGCAAAATCAATAAGAAAAATCCAATAATGATAATCATTAGAAAAGACGAAATCGCCATCATAATGAGCATCAAAGGTGTGATAATGAATAGCATTCCCAAAAAGAAAATGATCATTTTCCCCACATTCTTTCGGATATCAGACAACATTTGATCCGGTTTAACATTTTTATTTCCGGTTTCTGCAACCCGCTTCATATATAGCACAGGAAAAGCGTACATAATAATACTAAGTGCAAGAATTAATATAAAAAAAATTGCGAAACCTAAAATCAATAATAAACTGTTATTCTGGAAATAAGCCTGAAAAAAATAAGTGTCTCCATTGACATTAGCGTTCATCAACTGTAAAAAGAATTCCCGATAACCAAATATGAAAATGATGACGAACAACAGCAGCAAAACACCATTAAGCGTAAAATAGTTCTTAAAATAATTTTTACCATATTCTTTGAAAAAGGTAAAAGTATCACTAATCAAATTACCGAATTTTCTCTCCTGGTACAGCTGCATAGTTTAGTTTTTTGAATACAATATAAGGATATATAAAATAATAAAAGGCAATAACGGATAATGTTCCAAAAATGATAATAATGTTCAGCATCAAAGGCATTGTCTGTGCATATCTTGTCACAAAACCTTCTATCAGCCCTGCAAATATGGTAAATGGAACTGTACTGAGATAGATTTTGAAACTATTTCTGAAACCCTGTTTAAAAGATTCTGATCTTGATAAAGTTCTGGGAAACAAAATGGAAGCTCCCAAAACAAGTCCGGCCATCGCTTCCACAACCATACCGAAAATCTCGAACGCACCGTGAAGCCAAATTCCTTTTGCACTTTCTAATAGAACATTCTGTGTTTTGAAAAAAAACTGAAATGCTCCTAACATAATGCTGTTCTGCATCAATGCATACAAAGTTCCGATTCCTCCGAAAATCCCGTAGATATACAGCTTTGTGCCAACCACAAGGTTATTAATGATAATCATGAGAGAGGTGCTCCAGTTAGCTCCTGTTCCATAGATAGCTGTCGGATCTCCTTTTTTGATATTTTCCAACGTCTGATTCACATAACCTTCACCCAATATAAGCGTAGCAAAATCCTTATCATAAACAGACGAAATAACACCAATTCCTACGAATAAAATAAAGAAAACAAATGCATAATACAGATAACGTCTATATTGGTAAACTGTCAGTGGCAATTCTGTAGTAAAAAAGTATTTGATCCGGTTCTCCTCTATCCTTTTAGTTTTATAGATCTTCTGAAAAATCTGCGAGGAGAGAAAATTGAGGTAAACCGTTGTTTTACTTTTCGGATAATAGGTTTGTGAGAATGAGAGATCATTAATCAGATTGATGTAAAGCGACGAAAGATCATCCGGATTTTTTTTCATTTTTCCGTTGATCACCTGCTCGATTTCCAACCATTTTGCTTTATTTTGCTTTATAAAAGCCACTTCTCTCATAATGCTAAAATAATAAAAATATGAATCAGATTGCCATTAATACTTCGCAAAATGTGAATGTTAATTTCACATTGGCCGGTGTTGGAGAAAGGATCTTAGCTTTTTTTATTGATTTGCTGATCAAGGGACTTTATGTATTTATTATATTTTGGCTGATTCGTAATCTTTTTGATTTCGCAGGTTTTGTTAATGGTATGGATGGATGGTCTATCGGCGCCATCATATTTATTATCACATTACCGGTTCACATTTATACTTTAGTTTTGGAAAGCATAATGGAAGGTCAAACCGTAGGAAAAAAATTAATGAAGATCAAGGTGGTGAAGATTGATGGTTATCAGGCTGGCTTTGGTGATTACCTGATGAGATGGATTTTTCGGTTAGTTGACATCTATACCAATTCCGGAATTGTTGCCATCTTAAGTATGATTATTTCTAAAAATCATCAGCGTCTTGGCGATATCGCAACAGGAACGGCAGTTATTTCCCTTAAAAACAATGTGAATATTTCGCACACTATTCTGGAGCAATTGAAAGAAGATTATGTCCCGACTTTCCCACAGGTTATTTTGTTAAGTGATAATGATGTAAGAATCATCAAAGAAAACTTCCAAAAAGCAGTCAGGGCAGATGACCGTCAAATAATTAATCGATTAACTCTTAAAATTGTAGAAATCCTCAAACTAGATCCCGATTCTATAAAGCTTACCCAAAGACAATTCATCAGCATTGTCATCAAAGATTACAATTTCTATACAGGGAAAGATTTTTAGTAGATTTTGAATCCAATAACTATATTTGCAGTAATAACCAACTTAAATTGAATCACGTGAAGAAATATCTTTTTCTCATTTTTTGCTTATGTTCCGGCTTTCATTTTTCCCAGACTAAAGAACAGACTGAAGCTGCACAACTAAATCAACAGGCGGAATTTCCAGGTGGTGAAAAAGCTTTCCGAGATGAGTTCATGAAAATGGTTCATGCTTATTTTGATATAACAGCTTACGCCGTCAACGGAAAATTTTCATTTATCATAACTATTGACGAAAAAGGAAAACCGAGTGATCTGCAAATCTACCCGAAAGTAAAATACGACGAAGAATTTCGTCAGGATATGACTTTCGCAATGAAGCGAATCAAGAAAAAATGGGAACCAGCAATGAAAGATGGTGTTCCTATCAGTTCCAACCGGATTATCGAAATCAACTTTTCATCTGACCATGCAGATCATGGGGAATAAACTAAAAACACAATGAAATTTAAATTAACAACTTTTTTTCTATTATTATTAATGCAATTTTCAAATGCTCAAGAAACTATTATTTATGACGCATATCCATACGGACAGGAAGCATATCTGGGAGGCAAGAAAAAACTTTATAATGACATTCATCACGCCTTGATTAATAATAAAATTCAAAAATGTCAAGACTCAGCACAGAGCTATAAAGTGAAGCTTATTGTAAAACAAGATGCATCAATATTATTTGTTAAAAATCCAGACACAACATATATCAATAATAATAAATGTGCTTACGAAATGTCCAAGAATGTTCTTAAATATCTAAAAGACTGGAAAGCAGCAGAGCATAAAACTGGAAAATTAAATGCTATTTATGAGTTTGATTTTTTTCCTATAGACTTATTTGATGACTATAATGAAAATTACATTGGAATTCATATAGACAAAAACATTCCTCAATTCCCAGGTGGTTTAAATGAATTCAGAAATCAATTTCAAAAAGCATATAAATATCCTAATTCTGATTTTAAAGGATTAATAAAATGTGACGTTTACTTTATGATAGATAAAGAAGGGTTAATGACAAGCCTAATTGTTAAATCATCTCCTTACAATTCAGATATAGAGAAAAGCGTTACAAACGCATTACAAAAATTAAAAAAATCAAAATGGATTCTTCCGAATAATTATTCTTCTTTGAAAGAATTATATCGTGTAAGATTTCCAGTATCATTTAACTCACATTAATAAACTGCCATTCTGTCACAATATTTTGTATCTTTGCAAATTAAACTCAGAAGCTATTCTGAAAATTAAGTTTACAAAAGTGCAGGAAAAATATATAGACGAAACGAAACAAGGAGAGGCATTTGCCATTGCAGAAAAACCCGAAAACAGCAAAAAATTGTTTTTGGAAAGTTATGGTTGTCAGATGAACTTCTCCGATTCCGAAATCGTTGCATCCATTCTTAACGAACAGGGCTACAATACGACCTTGAATCAGGAAGAAGCTGATTTGATTTTGCTAAACACTTGTTCCATCCGTGAAAAAGCAGAGCAAACAGTTCGTATGCGTTTGTCTCAGTTCAAAAGTCTTAAAAAAGAAAAACCAAATCTTACCGTTGGTGTTCTTGGCTGTATGGCTGAACGTCTTAAAACCAAATTCCTGGAAGAGGAACAATTGGTTGATTTGGTTGTTGGTCCGGATGCTTACAGAGATCTTCCAAATCTCCTTAAAGAAACCGAAGACGGCAGAGACGCCATCAACGTTATTCTCTCAAAAGAAGAAACTTATGCTGACATCAATCCGGTTCGTTTAGGCGGAAATGGCGTTACAGCTTTCGTAACGATCACAAGAGGCTGTGATAACATGTGTACTTTTTGCGTGGTTCCTTTTACAAGAGGCCGTGAAAGAAGTCGCGATCCGCATTCTATTATTGATGAATGTAAAGATCTTTGGAATAACGGTTATAAAGAAATCACATTACTTGGACAGAATGTTGACTCTTACCTTTGGTATGGCGGCGGCCCGAAAAAGGATTTTGCCAAAGCTTCAGAAATGCAAAAAGCAACCGCTGTTGACTTTGCGCAATTACTAGAGCTAGTTGCCAATGCAGTTCCGGAAATGAGAATCAGATTCTCGACTTCCAATCCTCAAGATATGAACATCAATGTTTTTGAGGTGATGGCAAAGCACAAGAATATCTGCAAATATGTTCACTTGCCTGTTCAAAGCGGAAGCGACAGAATTCTTCAATTAATGAATCGTCAGCACACGCGCCAGGAATATCTGGATCTGATTAAAAAAGCTAAAGAAATTGTTCCGGACATTTCTTTTTCACAAGATATGATCATCGGATTCTGTACAGAAACGGAAGAAGATCACCAGGATACGCTTTCATTGATGAGAGAAGTGGAATATGACTACGGCTATATGTTTGCTTATTCCGAAAGACCGGGAACACCGGCTCACAAAAAAATGGAAGACGACATACCCGCAGATGTCAAACAAAGACGTCTGGCAGAAGTCATTGCTTTACAAGGTGAACTATCCAGAAAAAGAATGACTTCTTATGTTGGCAGAGTTCACGAAATACTAATTGAAGGGGTTTCCAAAAAGAATAAAAACCAATGGAAAGGCAGAAATTCTCAAAATGCTGTTTGCGTTTTTGATATGCTGGAAGGACAAAAAATTGGTGACATTGTTTCCGTTTTCGTTCATGGAAACACACAAGGAACGCTTTTGGGGGAAACGGTTTAATCATTCATAACCTAGAATTTTTAAACTCAAATTTCAAAAACATCAATTAAACAATGGCAGACTTACAATCTATAAAAAACCGCTTCGGAATCATCGGGAACTTTCCTGCGCTTAACCGTGCTCTGGAAAAAGCTATTCAGGTAGCGCCAACCGATATTTCCGTTCTTGTAATTGGAGAAAGTGGTGTCGGGAAAGAATTCATCCCGAAAATCATTCATTCAGAATCAAGAAGAAAACATCAGCCTTATATTGTTGTCAACTGTGGTGCAATCCCGGAAGGAACCATTGACTCCGAGTTATTTGGTCACGAAAAAGGAGCATTTACAGGCGCAACTTCTACCAGAAAAGGTTATTTTGAAGTCGCTGACGGCGGAACGATTTTCCTTGATGAAGTCGGTGAATTGCCTTTGCAAACTCAGGTTCGGCTTTTGAGAGTTTTGGAAAGCGGCGAATTTATGAAAGTCGGTTCTTCG
>Ga0209933_1002060_pt1 | contig 13222 bp, 13 predicted proteins | sample ThiBiot_300_biof_FD_183944 | JGI IMG/M metagenome (GOLD analysis project Ga0209933, IMG submission 183944) | Wastewater bioreactor microbial communities from Cape Town, South Africa - Thiocy_cont_300_biof (SPAdes) | ecosystem: Engineered > Bioremediation > Thiocyanate > Unclassified | place...
CCGATGCTTTCGGCTACTATGCCGAATATCGCCACCCGCTGAAGAAGGTGCGTATCCTGGGCGTTTCAGTTTGACCTTGCACATCAGTAAGCGCTTACTTACAATGCGGGTCCACAACTCATCAGAGCCCAGGCATGCCGGATAACATTCAGGATCAGCTGCGCGCCTTCTACGATCGCCGGCATCCAGCCTATAACGGGCTCGTCGAGCACTGGAAGTTCCTCAAGGACACCTATCGCGGCGGCCGCGACTGGTTCAACTCGAACGTCTTCCGCTACTACAAGGAGGGCGACGAGGAGTTCAAGAAGCGCCTCGAGCGCGCCTTCCGCTTCAACCACACCAAGGAAGTGGTTGAGCTGGTCCAGAAATACCTGTTCAAGGCCGATATCAGCCGCAACGAGAGCCAGGCGCCGGAGATCGTGCGCACCTTCTGGAAGCGCACGACGCTGTCCGGACTCTCGATCAGCCAGATGATGCGCATGTCGGCCGCCGCCAATTCGATCGGCGGCCGCGTCGCCGTCGTGGTCGACAACAACATGCCGGCGACCACCGGCGTTGTGTCGCGTGCCGAGGCGCGGGCGAAGAAGTTCCGCATCTACGCCTATGTCGTGCCGGCCGAGGACATCCTCGACTATGCCTGGGATGAGGACGGCGACGGCGAGCTGCTCTGGGTCAAGCTGCGCGAGCGCGTGCGCGACGACGCCGATCCGCTCACCTCGAGCGGCGACATCGTCGAGCGCCAGCGGCTGTGGACGCGCAAGGAATGGATCCTCTTCGAGGACCAGGAGGTCCAGGAGACGACCGTCACGCTCGGCCAGTCCCAGATGAAGCGCAAGATCGTCGAGGTGAAGCGCGGCACCCATGGCCTAGGCTTCGTGCCGGTGCGCTTCCATGACCACACGATCGGCGAGGATCCCTATCGCGTTCCCGGCCTCATCGACGACATCGCCTATCTCGACCGGGCGGTCGCCAACTATCTGTCGAACCTCGACGCGATCATCCAGGACCAGACCTTCTCGCAGCTCGCCATCCCGGCGCAGGCCGTGCAGCAGGGCGACGACCTCTACACCAAGATCCTCGACATGGGGACGAAGCGGATCTTCGTCTATGACGCGGGGCAGGGCTCCAGCGCCGCGCCGCACTATCTCTCGCCCGATCCGAAGCAGGCCGGCGTGATCCTGGCGGTGATCAACAAGATCATCAACGAGATCTACCACACGATCGGCCTCGCCGGTGAGCGCACCAAGGAAGACAATGCCGTCGGCATCGACAATTCCTCGGGCGTCGCCAAGGCCTACGACTTCGAGCGCGTGAACTCGCTGCTGCTCGCCAAGGCGCAGTCCTGCGAGAATGTCGAGAACTGGCTGGTCAACACCGTGCTCGCCTGGGCCGGCGAGAAGCCGGTCGTCGAGGATCTCGTCACCTATCCGACGACCTTCGACGTCATGCGCCTCGTTGACGATCTCGTCACCGCCGAGGCGCTCGCCAAGATCGCCGCTCCGATCGAGGTCCGCCGCCAGCAGATGCGGCAGACCATCGACAAGCTCTTCCCGCAGCTGGCTATCGACCTTCGCAAGAAGCTCGAGGCGAGCATCGATGACTGGCTGGAGGGGACCGACGTCCTCCTGCAGCCGCCCACCGCCTTCGGCGGCCAGAAGGCCGCCGCTGCACCGAGCAAGCAGGGCTCGGTGACGAAGAACACGCCAACCACCAAGGCACCCGCCAGTAAGGCAACGGCTGCCTGACACCGATCCGGCCGAGAAACTGGCCATAGCTGAAGATCGCCCGAGAGACTGGGCAAGGAGACCGAAATGACGACCAAGACCAACACCGCCGGCGTGCGCTTCGCGCCGTTCACGAGCTTCATCGGCGCCCCGCGCGTCGTGTTCTCGCCGAACGAGGACGGCACCCCGACCGCGGAAGAGACCGCCGCGGCGGCTGCGGCGAAGGAAGCCGAGGAGGCTGCTGCCCGCGAGGCTGCCGAAAAGGCGAAGGGCAAGGAGAGCGACGATCCGCGCGTCGAGGCGCTGGAGCGCGAGAAGGCCGAGCTGCTGCGCGAGGTCATGAAGCGCAAGGACGCCGAGAAGCAGGCCAAGGAGGCGCTCGCGGCCTATGAGGGCATCGACCCGGTCAAGGCCAAGGAACTCGCCAAGGCGGCTGCCGACGCCGAGAAGGCCGCGGCCGAGACGCGCGGCGACTTCGAGCGCGTGAAGGCGATGATGGCCGAGGAGGCCGAGAAGGACAAGGCGAAGCTTCGCAGCGAGCTCGAGGAGCTGCGCCGGGCGCGCGAGGCCGATGCCGCGGTCATCGACCGCCTGACCATCGGCTCCGACTTCTCCGCCTCGACCTATATCCGCGAGAACCTGACGCTCACCCCGACCAAGGCCCGGGCGCTCTACGGCGCGCACTTCGAGACCAAGGACGGCGTGACCATCGGCTATGACAAGCCGGCCGGCGCCCCCGACCGCACGCCTCTCGTCGATGCCTCCGGCCGGCCGCTGCCGTTCGACAAGGCCTTCGAGCGCATCATCGACGCCGATCCCGACAAGGATACGCTCCTCAAGTCGAAGATCACGCCCGGCGGCGGCTCGCGCACGACCGAAGAGAAGGGCAATGACAAGCCCAAGGACACGCTGTTCGGCATGTCGCGCATCGCCGCTTCTCTCCAGAAGGGCGAATAACCACTCGTTATAGCAGCGAAAGTAAGTGGCGACTTATTTTTCTGCTTGATCGATGACCGCCTCATGGTTTAGGGTGTGGGTAAGTCATCACTTACTTATCCCGCCCTGGGATCACTGAGGAGTCAACAATGCCGCTGCTCGTTACCGAAGCCGCGAAGCTGGCCATCGAAGACCGGCAGCGTGGCGTCATCGAGGAGATCATCACCGAGGATGGTCTCTACGCCCTGCTCCCCTTCGTCCATGCCAATGACAAGGTCTACAGTTATGTCCGCGAGGCGACGATTGCCGGCGGTGGCTGGTTCTCGGCCTATGAGGATCTGGAAGAGAGCGCCTCGACCTTCACGCCCGTCAGCACCGAGCTGAAGGTTCTGGCTGGCCAGGTCGACATGGACAAGTTCACCACGACTGTCCGTTCGGGCCTCAACGACCAGATCGCCATCCAGCTCGCTGCGAAGACCAAGGGCGTGTCCCGCGACTTCCGCAATACGCTGATCAACGGCTCGGTCTCCGTCAATTCCAAGCAGTTCGACGGCCTCAAGGTTCTGACGCCGGGCGCCCAGACGCTCTATGCCGGCACCAATGGCGGCCCCGTCACCTACGACCTGCTCGACCAGCTCAAGGACACGGTCAAGCTCGGCGCCGACGTGCTGATGATGCAGCGCGCCACCTGGCGTGCGATCAAGGCCATGAACCGTCAGGCCGGCGGCAACACCGCCGACATGATGATGATCGAGAACTTCGGCAAGCCGGTTCCGGCCTATGACGGCACCCCGGTCATCTTCAACGAGTTCATCCCGATCAACGAGACCCGTGGCTCGAACAACGACACGACCTCGATCTACGCCCTCCGCCTCAATGAGGTGGACGGTCTGCACGGCCTCTACGGTGGCCCGTCGGCCGGTATGCGCGTCGAGAAGATCGGCACCCTCGAGGGCCGCGACGCCGAGCGTTGGCGCGTGACCTGGTACTGCGGCCTCGCCCTCAAGGCGACGCATGCGGTGGCCCGCCTGGCCGGTGTGACCAACGTCTAAGGTTGCACCTAAGTCAGCACTTACTTATGATAGGGGCAGAGGCAACTCTGCCCCTTTCATTTTGGACCCTCCATGACCCGCATCGAGATCTACGGCCGTGACGGCTGCAGCTATTGCGACAGCGCCAAGATGCTGTGCGAGCTGCGCGGCTATCCCTTCGTCTACCGCAACACGACCGGCGACAGCCAGGCGCTGGCCGAGATGATGGCCCGCAACCCGGCCGCCAAGACCTTCCCGCAGATTTTCGTCGGCGACACCCTGATCGGCGGCTTCGCCGAGCTCTCCGGGACGCCCAAGGCTCACCTCCAGCAGCTGATCGGTGAATGACACCATGAACAAGAAGATCCGCCTGACCGGCAAGGCCTATCGCGGCTATACCGGCTTCCTCGGCACCGTCGAGTTCGTCGACGGCGTCTCCGTGCATCCGCTCGACATCTATGCCCGCGACCGGATCGCGCTCTCCTTCGACGCCAACGAGATCGACGAGGACGGCAACGAGGAGCGCGCCGGCGTTGCGCATCGCCTGGTCGCCGCCTCCAAGGCCGCGGCGCCGGTGATCAAGGCTGCCGAGCGGCAGACGGAAGAGGAGAAGGAGGCCGAGCTGCGCGCCGACAAGCTCCGCGCGAACCAGGCGCCGGCCGACCAGATCTATACCCGCGAGGAGCTCGAGGCTCTGGCGCGCAAGGAAGGCATCGCCGGCCTCCGCCACAAGGTCGCCGACAAGTGGGGTCTCAAGCACCGCGCCATCGGCACCCTCATCGAGATGGTTCTCAAGGCGCAGGAAGCCTTCATCGCCAAGAAGAACGGCGGCGTCGCCGACCCGGTCGTCGCCAAGGATGCCCCGCCGCCCGAGAACCCGGTCATCCCGCCGCCCGTGAAGGAGGCCGGCGAGGAGGTCGATCCGGACGATATCGGCCTGCCGCCGGCGCCGGTCGAGAAGGATGAGAGCGACGAGGATGACGAGGTGCTGCCACCGATCGTCGGTCTCGCCGAGGCTCTGATCAAGGCCGAGCAGGATGCGGCTGCCGAAGGGGAGGGCGCCTCGAGCGAGGCCCAGTAAGCCATGAAGGTCTATCCGGAGAACAGCACCCCGCAGCTCAATGTCCCGTTCACCGATCTCAACGGCGATCCCCTGACGCCGCTGGAGGTGATCGCCCATGTCTATGACCAGGACGACGCGCTGCTGGGCGACCTCGGCGACATCGCCTTCGATGCTGCCTCCGGATCGACCATCCTCACCGTCCCGGCCGAGTTCAACCAGCTTGCCGCCGGCGAGATCTTCACCGTTCGCACGGTGCGGGTCGAGCTCATCAATGCCGAGCAGGCCGTCATGCGGGAGACCGCCTATATCCTGCAGGGCGCCTCGCGCATCGAGCTCCTCAAGAACTCCTTCCTGTCGCTGGCCATGGCCGAGGCGATGGCGCGCGACCAGGTCAATGTCTCCGGCTGGACGGTCGCGCCCGAGCAGCAGCGCATCGCGGCACTGATCGAGGCCTTCGGGCGGCTGATCTCGATCCCGATGCGCTATGCCCGCAAGAACAGCTTCAACCGCCTGGTCCAGGAGGACGAGGTGGTCATCCGGCGCGACGAGTGGCTGGAGCTCACCACCGAGGCCTGGAATGCCTTCCCGGTGCATTTCCGCACCGCGCTGCGCCGCGCCCAGTTCATCGAGGCTAACGAGCTGCTGCAGGGCGACACCATCGCCCAGCGCCATCGCGCCGGCATCGCCTCGGAGACAATCGGCGAGAGCTCGGTCACGCTGCGGGCGGGCAAGGTCGATTTCGGCGTCTCCAGCCAGACCCTCTCGGCGCTCGCCGGCTATGTCTACTTCAACAACCGGGTGGAGCGCGCATGATCTCGGCTCTGCTCGACACCGAGGCCGATCTCGCGGCCGGCCGCTACGAGCTCCTCACCGACAGCCTGCAGAACCTCTTCGCCGGCAGCTTCGGCGCGCCCGATGCCGGCGCTGGCGCCCAGACCGTCCGCGTCGTCGCCGATGCCTACCAGATCGCGGAGACCTGGCTCGGCGCGGAGAAGGCGCATGTCACGCGCGTCGTCGACGCCATCGCGAGGGAAGCGCACAGAGCGACGCTTTTCGAGATCGCAGGTGACGTGCATGACGATCTCGCGGCGCACGCCCTCGAGCATCTGAGCGTCTCTGAGCAGTATCTCCTCGACGAATTGATCGCGCAGATACACCGCGACATCGCGCTGGTGCGTCAGACGCTGCAGGGCGTCATCCTGGACATCTCGATGCGCTCCCGCACGCGCCAGATCCCGGTGCGCCAGGCGCTGATCGAATATCGCGTGCAGTCGCCGGACACGATCCAGTTCGCCTTCATCGACCGCTCGGCCCGCCGCTGGACCTCGAAGCGCTTCGTGCGCACAGTTTGGCGGCACACGCTGCTCGCCGTCTACAACGAGGTCGTGATGATCACGATCGCCGATCATGGCCTCGGCACGGCTGCGGTGGTGCGCGAGACCGATGACGGCCTGGAGAACGTCTCCTCCATCTCGCTGACCGGCGAGGGCGATCTCAGCTCCTATGCCGAGATCCGCGCCGAGATCTTCCATCCGAACTCGAACGCGCGCCTGGCGCTGGGCTGATCCATGTTCAAGCCGAACTCCATCGGACTGCTGTCCCGGCGCACCGGGCGCGACGTGCATGGCCGCGCGGTCTATGGGCCGGTCGGCGAGTGCCCCTTCGCGCCCGTGAACCTTGCCGTCGGCGCCGACAAGACCTCGGTGCGTGCCGACTCCTCCGCCTCGCGCGGCGCCGCGGACGAACTCGCCGCCGTGCGCGCCAAGATCCTGGTCGTCCCCTATGTGCCGATCGAGATCGGCGATCGCTTCGTCTTCGAGGGCGTCAACTACCAGGTCTCGCGCAAGCATATCCGCCGCTCGGTCGCCGGCGTCGTCGACCATGTCGAATGCGACCTCGAGGTGACGCCGTGATCGAGATGCGCACCTATGGCTTCGGCGCCGCGGTGACGCGCCTGCGCCATATAGGCGACCGCGTCGTCGACGCCGCCCGCAAGCAGATGCACCGCTCTGCCGACAAGATCGTCGAGCTCGCCAAGCTCCAGGTGCCGGAGCAGGACGGCGATCTCAAGGAGACGATCCGCAAGGAGAAGAGCTACGGCTATCGCGGCCGCCTGCAGATCGACATCGTCGCCGGCGGCATCTCCTCGCTCGGCCGCGACACGACGCGGTATGCTGCCCTCGTGCATGAGGCCTATGAGACCGCGGTGGCGCCAAACGGCCCTGGCCCACGCACGGCGCGCAAGATGGCCGCCTATCCGCACATCAAGATCGGCTCGGGCTTCCTGTCGCGCGCCGCGGAAACCGAGCGCGCCAAGCTCGACCGGCTGATGGTCGACGCCATCACCAAGATCGACGGAGTGGATGAATGATCTTCGACATCCTCGAGGCGAAGCTCGCCGCGGCCGGTCTCGGTACGCCGGGCGTCAACATCTTCCGCGGCTTCATGCCGGCCGAGGTCACGATCGGCATCATGTCGCGCGATCCGCTGCAAGGCATCCCGGTCGACCAGGAGATCCCCGGCTGGTATCGCGGCGATCTGCAGTTCATCGTCCGCCATGTCGATCCGGTCGAGGGCCTGGCGCTCGCCAACCGCGTCATCAAGGCGCTGATCGTCCAGACGCCGGAGAATTACCCGGCGACGGAGGAGCGCGGCGCGGCACGCATCGTGCGTTTCTTCCCCAGCCAGCTGCCGATCAAGTATCCGCTGCTCGTCGGCAATGGTATCGAGTGGTCGCTGCACTTCGACACGGCATTCACCCTGAAATCTGACTGGACCTGACACCGAAAGTAAGCCCTCACTTACTTTCCGCTTGCCCACAAGGCGCCTCCTGGTTTAGGGTGATGATAAGTCACCATTTACTTATCAGGAGCGGCTGCTACGCTATGGCCTCGAACACGGAAAATGTGAAGCTGGGCGTCTGCAACGTCTACTTCGACGGCATCGACCTCGGTTACACGAAGGGCGGTGTCGAGGTCGAAGTGGCGACGGCGACGCATGAAGTCACCGTCGACCAGCACGGCTCGACCCCCATCTCGGAATTCATCACCGGCCGTTCGGTCTCGGTGAAGGTACCGCTCGCGGAGACGACCCTCGAGAACCTCGTCCTCATCATGCCGGGCTCGACGCTCGTCACCGATGGCGTGCGCTCTTCGGGCACCGTCACCTTCGCGACGGCCGCGCCGGTCAACTCCGACAGCGTCACGCTCGCCGGTACCGCGTTCACCTTCAAGACCGTGCCGGTCAATCCCAACGACATCGCCATTCCCGGCTCGGTAAATGCCGCGGCGGTCGCGCTCGCCGATGCGATCAACAACTCCGGCCTGCCGTTCTCGGCCGTGGCTGCTCTCGGCGTCGTGACCATCACCGCCAAGCAGCGCGGCGTCGCCGGCAACGTCACCCTCGCCAAGGTCGCGGCCACCCCGGCCAACATCGCGGTCTCGGGCGCGACGCTGACGGGCGGCGTGGACGTCACCAAGGCGCGTGTCGACATCCGCCACGGCATCAACGTCAACCTGCTCTCGGTCGCCAAGAAGCTCATGCTTCGCCCGGTCGGCACGACGGGCGCGGACGACTTCGTGGTCCACAAGGCGGCCTGCCCGGGCGCCCTGACCTTCGCCTACCAGACGGATGCCGAGCGCATCTATTCGGCGAACTTCAAGGGTTATGTCGCGGACGCGACCGGCAAGCTGGCTTCGGTCGGCGACGCCGCGGCGGCCTAAGCGCAACACGATCCAGCGGGCCAGGAGCGATCCTGGCCCAACCCTTCTCCCTCCTGAACCGAGCCCATCATGACCCAGTTTGTCGATCTCGACTCCGTCGTCGACGAGAGCCCGCTCCAGCTGAAGCTCAACGGCAAGATCCACCTGCTCAAGGTGGCCGACGTCGAGACCTTCCTCATCAATCTCAAGGAGATCGAGGAGCTTCCGCTGGACGCCTCGCCGCGCCAGGAGATCGAGCTCTACATGCGCCTCATCAAGCGCGCCTTTCCGACCATCGAGGATACGGAGCTGCGGAAGCTGACGATGGCGCAGCTGAAGAAGGTCAACGAGGTCGCCCAGGGCGTCTCCGGCCAGAAGGTCGAGCAGACCGGCGGTGACGAGGGAAACGCAACCCCGGAGTCGTAAAGTCGATCGACTTCGGCTTCCTCTTCGCAAGGGTCATGCGGGAATTTGCAATCCCGTATGACGCGCTCCTGAAGACGCCGATCAAGCGCTTCTGGTTCCTCAACCGGCAGGTCGACCGGCTCCGGGCGGAAGACGATCTCCGCCGCATGAAGGTGCTGGTCGCGGTCAACTCCAACGAGAGCTTCCAGCAGGCGCTGGACGGCTTCACCAAGCAGATGGGCACCATCGCCGTCTTCGAGGAAAAGACCAGGGAACTGGTCATCGATCCCGAAACCGGACTGGACCCCGAATTCGACAGGGCCGGACTGCACGCTCTCAAGGCAAAGCTCTGATCGCCCGGTCGAGTAAGTCACCACTTACTTAGGCGATCAGGACATGACGCAGATCCGTGTTGAGCTCGAACTGGCGGATGGGTCTTTTCAGACCAAGATCCTCCGCGCCGGCAAGGGCATTCAGGATCTCCGCAACGAGATCACCCGCACGAACCCGGCGCTCGCCCGCATGGCGGCGTCCGGCGCGGAGATCGTCCGCTCCTACACCCAGGTCAACAACGCCACCAAGGGCTTCCTCGGCACGCTCCGCGACGTCTCCATCGTCGCGGGGCTGGCCTCGCTCGGCATCTCGAAGCTCGCCGGCGTCAGCAATTCCTGGATCGGCGACGTCGTCCGCATCAACGCGGAGATGGAGCGCCTCAATGTCCAGATGCAGGCGATGTCGAGCGCCGCCGATCCTGTCAAGCAGGCCGGCGACACCGTCGCCTATCTGCGCGCCCAGGCGCAGCAGATGCCCTTCTCGCTCACGGCGATCACCAACGGCTTCGTGAAGCTGAAGGCGACCGGCATCGACCCGACGCAGAAGGCCTTCAAGTCGATCGCCGACGGCGTCGCGGCCTTCGGCGGCACCGACGAGTCCTTCAGCCGCGTGGTCCTCGCGATCACCCAGATGAGCGGCAAGGGCGTCATCCAGATGGAAGAGCTGCGCCAGCAGCTCGGTGAAGCCATGCCCAACGCGGTCGCGCTCATGGCGCGCTCGATGGGCGTCTCCATGGCGCAGCTCCTGAAGGACATCAACACCGGCACCGTCCAGGCGAAGCCCGCCCTCGAGCAGCTCTATGCCGAGCTCGACCGCACCTATGGCGGCCGCGCCCAGGCGATGATGCAGACCTTCGACGGTCAGCTGAAGACGACCGTCACCCAGCTCAACAACTTCGCGCTCGCCATCGGTGGCCAGACCGCCGAAGGCACCTGGGCCGAGGGCAGCTTCTTCGCGACCGTGAAGGAGCAGCTCTCCGACATCAACGACATGCTCGGCACTGACGCGGCCAAGCAGTTCGCGACGTCGATCGGCAGCGGCCTGACCCAGGTCGTCGTCGGCCTGCGCGAGACCATCAATACGCTCTTCGTCTTCCGCCGCGAGCTTCTCGCGGTCGGGCAGATCGCGGCTGGCGTCTTCGCCTTCCGCATCGCCAGCGCCGGCCTCGCCTCGCTCCAGCTCAGCCTGCGCGAGACGACCGTCCAGCTGTCCAATGCCGGGCTCAAGTTCCAGCAGGCACAGAGCTGGTTCGCCTTCACCTCGGGCGGCTTCACCTCCATGGCCACGGCCGGCCTGGCGGCGCAGGGCGCGCTGCGCGGCGTCGCGGCTGGTCTTGCCGGTGTCGCTGCCGGCTTCTCGGCGATCATGCCCTGGGTCGCTGCGATCGGCATCGCCGTCTACGCGGCCTCCTCCTATTTCGACATCTTCGGCACGCGCGTCCGCGAGGCCTATGACGACCTCGTGAAGTTCGGCGCCGAGAGCAAGCGCCAGGCCGAGGAGATCGTTGCGACCCGGCGCAAGCAGATCGAGAGCGAAATGGCGGTCATGGACCGTCGGCGCCGCCAGCGCGGCACGATGGGCCAGAATGACTATGCCGAGCAGCGCTTCCGCGAGCTCCAGCTGGAGCTCGAGGCTCTCGTCGAGGAGTCCGGCGGCCTCATCGAGGATGCCGAGCGCCGCGAGATCGAGAAGGCGCAGCGTCTCTACGAGCGCAAGATCCAGGACCAGATCGCGACCCGCAAGCGCGGCTACAATGAAGAGGCGAACGCGCTCTCGGAGAAGTACGAGGCCGAGCAGTCGGCGGCGGTCAAGGCCGGCGAGAGCATCAAGGCGATCGACGAGAAGTACCAGAGCGATCTCCTCGAGCTGCGCAAGAAGCTCGCCAGGGAAGAGCTCGCGATCTATCGCGAGCAGATCCGCCAGGAAGAAGGCGGTCTCGCCAACGCCACCGACAGCCAGCGCAAGATTATCCAGTCGCATCTCGACTGGCTGAAGGATCAGGCGCGCGCGGCACGCGAGCAGCTGACCGCGATCGAACAGTCCGGTCTCGCCGGCTTCGGCGTCGCGACCATCGCCAAGCCGACCGACGACAAGGCTGCCTTTGAGCGCGGCCAGAAGGCGCTCGACGCGCTGAAGACCGACGTCGCCGCGCTCACCGCGCGCCTCGGCGAGGCTTCCGGCGCGGCCGCGGCGATGATGCAGCGCATCCAGGCCGGCGACTACGGGAACATCAAGGACGGCACCGAGGCGGTCAGGGAGCAGGCTGCCGCGCTGATGGAGCTCGCCACCCTCAAGGAGGCGCTCGACAAGGCCGCCCAGGGTCAGCGCAAGATCGAGCAGGACATCGAGAACGCGCGCCAGAAGGCGATCGAGGAGGAGTACGAGCTCCGCGCCAAGGCGACCGGCCGCGAGCTGACCGATGCGGAGAAGATCCGCCTCAAGCTCGACAACGGCTATTACGCCGGCCTCGGCTCGCTCGAGAACATCCGCAAGGCCTTCGAGGGCGTCATCTCGACCTTCAAGGTCCAGGGTGAGGCCTCGAACCAGCTCGGCACCGTGCTGCGCGAGAACACCTTCGGCGCCCAGACGGTGCAGCGGATCAACACCGTCACCGAAGCCATGCAGAAGATGGCCGAGACGATCGGCACGATCGGCAGCGGCCTCAACGGGCTCGACTTCAACCAGATCTCGATGGATGAGGGCCTCGACCGCCGCGGCGAGGCGCGCTTCGGCGTCACCACGGCTGGCGCGAACTTCCGCAACAACATCTCGCTGGTCAGCCAGGATCTCGCCGACTTCCACGCCCAGATCGCCGGCAAGGCGAACCTGATGTCGCGCTCGGAGGGTCGCTTCGGCAACCCGGCCGACGACCAGTGGCGCACGAACAATATCGCCGACATCAGCACGCCGTCCGGCCTCAAGGTCGCGGTGAACAAGCTGTCGGCCGGCTATTTCGAGGGCTTCCTGCGCGAGCTCGAGGAGAGCGGCTACAAGATCTCCTCGATCGGCGGCTTCTCCTACCGCAACAAGATCGGTCGCAGCGCGCTCTCCGAGCACGCCTACGGCAACGCGATCGACATCAACCCGGCCAAGAACCCGTACTCGCAGACCCTCGAGACGGACATGCCGGCCAATATCTCGCTGCTGGCGGCGAAGTACGGCCTCTCCTGGGGCGGCGACTGGAAGAGCGTCAAGGATCCGATGCACTTCGAGTGGACGGGCATGAACCCGCCCGGCCTCGCGCGGAAGGCTGCCCAGTGGCCGCCGAACGGCTATGGCGCCGGCGCTGCACCGACCGCTCCCGCGGCGGCTGGCCCGCTGCCGACCTTCGACAGCGTCGGCATCCAGGAGCAGGTGAACGGCCTCGTCGCCGATCGCGTCGCGCTGACCAAGACGCTCGAGGATGAACTCGCCGAGATCGACAAGCACGAGAAGTCCAACCAGGATCTCAAGAAGGACGTCGCCCGCAACGAGACGCTGAAGGAGCTCAAGGAGGCCGCGGCCGACGCCTCGCTCGATGTCGAGAAGCTCGGCAAGAACTATGCGCGCGTCACCAAGGCGATCCGTGAGGGCAAGCTCGGCAAGAGCACCGATATCGGCGCTCCCGAGTACAAGGACGTCCTCAAGGCGGCCCAGGATCTCGACGCGACCGAGAAGCGCATCGCCGAGACCAAGTCGGCGCAGCGCGCCTCTGACACGCAGCTCAAGGATCTCGAGGCGCAGCGCCTCGACCTGGTGCGCCAGGCCGAGGACGCGCACCGGAAGATGCTGGATCCGCTTCACCGCGAGGCGTCCAGCGCCTATCGCGCGCTCGAGAAGGATCTCGACCAGTATCTCGCCAATGTGAAGCGCGTCTACACCGAGGACAGCGCCGAGTTCCGGAACGCCCAGCAGTTCAAGGCGCAGATGCTGCGCCAGCAGAAGCAGACCGAGCTCACGCAGGAGATGGCGACGGGCGAGGAGGAGCGGCGCCAGCTGCGCCTCTCGCTGATGTCCGAGACGCAGCAGCGCCAGGAGAACCTGAAGCGC
>Ga0209933_1002061_pt1 | contig 13221 bp, 10 predicted proteins | sample ThiBiot_300_biof_FD_183944 | JGI IMG/M metagenome (GOLD analysis project Ga0209933, IMG submission 183944) | Wastewater bioreactor microbial communities from Cape Town, South Africa - Thiocy_cont_300_biof (SPAdes) | ecosystem: Engineered > Bioremediation > Thiocyanate > Unclassified | place...
ACAAGAGCCTCGCCGACGGCATCGTTCAGATGATGGAGCCGCTCGGCATCCGCGTCATCCTGAACACCGTCGACGGCAAGCAGCGCGACGCGCTCGCCCAGGCCGGCAAGTTCGACTGGATGGTCCTGCGCAATGGCGAGGAGCTCACCTCGGTTGTCCAGAAGACGGTCAACCTTGCTCCGGTCGGCCCGCAGACCGCGGCCTTCCACCGCGCCGGCAAGGATGGTCAGCTCGACCTGCTTCCCTTCGAGCAGCAGATCGTCGACGTCGTGAACAAGTTCATCGCGTCGAGCGACAATGCCGAGCGCAAGGAACTGATGAAGCAGTTCCAGAAACTGTACACGGACAATGTCTACGGCATCGGTCTCGTGCAGTATCCTGGCGCGCTCATCATCAACAAGCGCTTCGCCAACATCCCGAAGGGCACGCCGATCAACCTGTTCAACTGGGCCGAGGATTCGATCATCCGTGAGCGTGTCTTCGTCCCGACCGACAAGCAGGGCAATTACGAGCTGCATGCGGAGACGTTGCCGGGTGCGCCCGGTTCCGCCGGCCCCGTGAAGAACTGATCCCGCGATCGTTTTCGCAATCGGACAAGGAGGCTCCGGCCCCCTTGTCCTCCCACCCGATCACGGAGACCGAAGCCGATGTTGCGCTTCCTCGCGATCAGAATTCTCTCGGCGATCCCGGTCCTGCTGGTCTTGAGTATCGTCACCTTCGCCATCATCCAGGCGCCCCCGGGCGACTATGGCGATTTCATCCGCTCGCAGCTGATGAACCAGGGCGGAGCCTCGGCCGTGGTAGCCGAGGCGCAGGCGGATGCCTATCGCAAGGCGCATGGCCTCGATCAGCCGATCATCGTCCAGTATTTCAACTGGATCTCCGGCATCGTGACGCGCGGCGATTTCGGCCAGAGCTATTTCTACAACAAGCCGGTCGCGACCGTGGTTGCCGAGCGCCTGCCGCGCACGCTGCTCCTGGCCCTTGTCTGCCACATCCTGGCATCGCTGATCGGCATCAGCTTCGGCATCATCGCCGCGACGCGGCAATATAGCTGGGTCGATTCGGTCCTCGCTTTCGTCTCGTTTCTCGGCACGACGATCCCGCGTTTCCTGATCGCGATCGTCATCGTCTACATCCTCGCCTTCCGCCTCAATGTGCAGGAGATCGGCTCGTTCTTCTCGCCGCAATATGGCGGCGCGCCCTGGTCCTGGGCGAAGTTCGTCGATCTCGTGAAACATGTCTGGCCGGTCATCGCGATCGCGACCTTCGGCGGCCTCGCCTACAATATGCGAGTCATGCGGGCGAACCTCCTCGACACGCTCAACGCGCAATATGTCGAGACGGCGCGGGCCAAGGGCCTTTCCGAAGGCGCCGTGGTCATGCGCCATGCGGTGCCCAATGCGCTGCATCCGCTCATCATGTATCAGGGCGTCGTCCTGCCCTACATGCTGACCGGCGAAATCGAGGTCGCCATCGTGTTCTCGCTCGCCACCGTCGGCCCGGCCATCGTGCAGTCCATGGGCGTCGGCGACGTCTATGTCAGCGCGACTTTCATGATGGTGCTCGCGGCGACGCTCATCGTCGGCAACATCATCGCCGACATGCTGCTCGCCCTGCTCGATCCCCGCGTCCGGCTCGGCGGAGGAAAAGAATGACCGATACCAATTCGGCGGTAGAGGCCACCGCGCATGCCGAGGAGGCGGTGCGCAAGGAGCACGAGCGCGAGGCGGCGGCGAAAGCCCAGGGCGGTCGGTTCGCCCATGGCAACGAGACCTATCTGGCCCTCGTCTGGCGGCGCTTCCGCCGCTCCGTTGTCGGCATGATCGGCCTCGTCATGGTGCTGGCGCTGCTCATCATGGCCGTGTTCGCGGATTTCTTCGCGCCGGTGAATCCGAAGGAGAACGGCGTCGCCTTCGCGCCGCCCGAGACGCTGTCCTTCTTCAACAAGGATGGCAGCTTCACGCTCTGGCCGCGCGTCTATCCGATCGTCGAGAACGGCGAGTTCGATCCGGTCACCTTCCAGCCGCTGACAGGGCCGGATTACGACAATCCGCACGAGATCGGATTCTTCGTGCGTGGCTACGAGTATGAGATCTTCTGGCTGATCCCGTCCGACATCCACTTCTTCGGCGGCCGCGACGGCAAGCCGGTTCATCTGCTCGGTACCGACAAGTTCGGCCGCGACATCCTCTCGCGGGCCATCGTCGGCTCGCGCATCTCGCTCACCATCGCGCTCATCGTCGTGTTCCTGACAACGACGCTCGGCACCGGCATAGGCATCACGTCGGGCTATCTCGGCGGCCGGTTGGATACCTGGACGCAGCGCTTCGTCGACATGGTGCTCGCCTTCCCGCAACTGCCGCTCTACCTGGCGCTGACCTCGCTGATCCCGATCACCGCGCCGTCCAACGTCTTCATCGCCTTCGTCATCGGCGTGATGGCGGCGCTCGGCTGGGCGCAGCTCTCGCGCGAGGTGCGCGGCAAGACCCTGGCGCTTGCGCGTGTCGACTATGTGCGGGCCGCCATGGCGGTCGGGGCAGGCGATGGCCGCATCATCGCGCGGCATATCCTGCCGAACGTGCTTTCGCACGTGATCGTCTCGGTCACGCTGGCGATCCCGGCGATCGTGCTGCTCGAATCCTTCCTCGGCTTCCTCGGCTTTGCCGTGAAGCCGCCGCTGATCTCCTGGGGACTCATGCTTCAGGACACCGGCTCCTTCTCGGTGATCGGCTCCTATCCCTGGATCCTGTCGCCGGTCGGTTTCGTGCTGGTCACGGTGTTCGCGTTCAACGCGCTCGGCGATGGCCTGCGCGACGCGATCGATCCTTATTGAGGCAATGGTCATGGCCGAGACGGAGACTTTCTGCCCGCCCGAGCGTACCGACCTCAATCAGCATGGTCGGGAGCTCATCGTCGATGCCCGCAATATCGGCGTCACCTTCAAGGTCGAAGGTGGCACCGTTCAGGCGGTGCGCGACGTGTCCTTCCAGCTTCATCGCGGCGAGACGATCGCCGTCGTCGGCGAGAGTGGTTCCGGCAAGTCCGTGACCGCGCGCACGGTCATGGGCCTCCTGTCGAAGCGGGCCAAGATCACGCCCGGCGCGCGCATCCTGTTCGAGGGCAGGAACATCCTCGAATTCTCCTCGGCGCAGCGCCGGCGGCTGCGCGGCGATCGCTTCGCGATGATCTTCCAGGAGCCGATGAGCTCGCTGAACCCGGTCTATACGATCGGCCAGCAGATCTGCGAGGTCATCCACCTCCACAACAAGGTGAGCCGCGCCGAGGCGATGAAGCGGGCCGAGTCGCTGCTCGCCGAGGTGAAGATCCCCGAGCCCGCGGCGCGGCTGAAGCAGTATCCGCACCAGCTCTCCGGCGGCCAGCGCCAGCGCGTCATGATTGCCATGGCGCTCGCCAACAATCCCGACGTGCTCATCGCCGACGAGCCGACGACGGCGCTCGACGTGACCGTTCAGGCGCAGATCCTCAATCTGATCAAGGACCTGCAGCAGCGTCACGGCATGGCGGTGATCCTGATCACGCATGACCTGACGATCGTCCGCCAGTTCTCGGACTATGTCTACGTGATGCAGAATGGCGAGGTGAAGGAGCATAACCGTACGGAGGAGATCTTCCGCGCGCCGCGCCACACCTATACCCGCCATCTCCTCGCCTCCGAGCCGAAGGGCGCCGCCAATCCGCTGCCCGCCGGCACGCCCGTGATACTCGAGGGCAAGGATGTTCGCGTCGCCTTCACGCTGAAGCGCGGCGGCTTCTTCCGTCCAGAATATTTCCCGCTGATCGCGGTCGACAATTTGAGCCTCGATCTTCGCCGTCACGAGACGCTCGGCCTTGTCGGCGAGAGCGGCTCGGGCAAGACGACCTTCGGCCAGGCGCTCTTGAGGCTCATCCCGAACAATGGCGGCGAGATCACCTTCGACGGCGAGCGGATCGAGACCCGCAGCCGCGCCGAGATGCGGCCGCTGCGCTCGCGCATGCAGATCGTCTTCCAGGATCCCTTCGCCTCGCTCAATCCGCGCATGTCGATCGGCCAGATCATCGAGGAGGGGCTGATCGTCAACGGCATCGGCTCCGACCGCCGCGACCGGCTGGAGCGCGTCCGCAAGGCGCTGCGCGATGCCGGCATGCCGGACACCATCCTGTCGCGCTTCCCGCACGAGTTCTCCGGCGGCCAGCGCCAGCGCATCGCCATCGCCCGCGCGATCGCCATGGAGCCTGAATTCATCCTGCTCGACGAGCCGACATCGGCACTCGATCTTTCGGTCCAGGCGCAGATCATCGATCTCCTGCGCAAGCTGCAGGACGAGAAGGGTTTGAGCTATCTGTTCATTTCGCATGACCTCAAGGTCGTGCGCGCGCTCTGCCACCGCGTGATCGTCATGCAGCATGGCAAGATCGTGGAAGAGGGCCCGGTCGCCGACGTCCTGACCCATCCCAAGAACGACTACACGGCACGGCTCGTCCGCGCCGCCTTCGAGATCGCCGCCTGAGCACCAGTCGGCACGTGCATTTCTGCCTGGAGTCGAACATGCCCCATCCCAAGATAACCTTCATCGGTGCCGGTTCTTCCGTCTTCATGAAGAACATCGTCGGCGACATCCTCCAGCGTCCGGCGCTCGCCGGCGCCGAGATCGCGCTCATGGACATCAATGCCGAGCGCCTCGAGATGAGCGAGGTCATCGCCAAGAAGCTCGTGCAGACGCTTGGCGTGCCGGCGACGGTCACCAGCTTCAGCAACCAGCGCGAGGCGCTGGACGGGGCCGACTTCGTCGTCGTCTGCTTCCAGATCGGCGGCTACCAGCCCTCGACGGTCGTCGATTTCGAGATCCCGAAGAAGTACGGCCTCCGCCAGACGATCGCCGACACGCTCGGCGTCGGCGGCATCATGCGCGGCCTCCGCACTGTTCCGCATCTGTGGAGCATCTGCGAGGACATGCTGCAGGTCTGCCCGAACGCCATCATGCTGCAATACGTCAACCCGATGGCCATCAACACCTGGGCGATCTCGGCCAAGTATCCGACGATCAAGCAGGTCGGCCTCTGCCATTCGGTGCAGGGAACGGCGCATGAGCTCGCCGACGATCTCGGCATTCCCTACGAGGAAATCCGCTACCGCGCCGCCGGCATCAACCATATGGCGTTCTATCTCGAGTTCGAGCATCGCCAGGCCGACGGCAGCTATCGCAACCTCTATCCCGACCTCTTCGCCGCCTATCGCGAGGGCCGTGCGCCGAAGCCGGGCTGGAACCCGCGCTGCCCCAACAAGGTGCGCTACGAGATGATGACGCGCCTCGGCTATTTCGTGACCGAGAGCTCGGAGCATTTCTCCGAATACACGCCCTATTTCATCAAGCGTGGCCGCGAGGACCTCATCGAGAAGTTCGGCATCCCGCTCGACGAATATCCGAAGCGCTGCATCGAGCAGATCGAGCGCTGGAATGCGACGGCCGAGGAGTATCGCAAGGCCAACCGCATCGAGGTCAAGGAGTCGAAGGAATATGCTTCGGCTATCGTGAACGCGGCCTGGACCGGCCAGCCGGAAGTCATCTACGGCAATGTCCGCAACACCGGCCTGATCACCTCGCTCCCCGAGGGTTGCGCCGTCGAGGTGCCGTGCCTCGTCGACCGCTCCGGCATCCAGCCGACCCATATCGGCAAGCTGCCGCCCCAACTCACCGCCATGATGCGCACCAACATCAATGTGCAGGAGCTGACGGTCGCGGCGCTGGTCGAGGAGAACAAGGAGCACATCTATCACGCGGCGATGCTCGACCCGCACACGGCGGCCGAGCTCGATCTCGACCAGATCTGGGCCCTCGTCGACGAGCTGATCGAAGCTCACGGCGACTGGCTCCCGGCCTGGGCGCGTGGCCCGCGGCGGAAGGTTGCGGCCTGATCTCTCAGCGCTGCGCCTTTCAGAAGGCCCGGCCGCCCCTCCCGGCGGCCGGGCTTTTTTCATGCCCGCTTGATCGCCGGCCCGCGCTTCGGCGACACTTGGCGCCGCACTGGCGGAGGCGGCGGGATTGGATCTCTATTCGGCCTATGAGGCGGAGTACCGGCTGATCGAAAGCTGGCTCGACACGGTCTTTCCGCAGGCCTGCATCGATGCCGGGCTGCCGCTCGCCCAGTCGGCGCCGCCGGCCCATGTCAGCGACATCGCCCGTGACGAGCGCTGGTTCTCGGCGGGTCGCGGCGACGCCGTGCCGGCCCTGCTGCAGGTCTATTGCAACACCAATCGCTGCAATGTCGTTATCCTGATGCCGGCCGAGACGCCGGAAGATCACCTCGCCGACAAGATCGCGGCGACGACCGTGGGTGCGGCGAAGCTCGGCTGGACCTTCCACACGGTCGACCCACGCTGCGTCGTCTGCTTCTTCGATGGCATCGATCTTTCGGCGCCGTCCGGGCTCAATTCCGGCTGGATCGCCCGCGACACCGCCCGCATGCTCCGCTGGCTGCTCTCGATGGCGACGACGTTCTGAAGCGCTCCGTCTTCGCCTCAGCCGAGCGCGTTCACGTGCCGGAGGAATTCGGCATGCCCGAGCGCCTTCGCTGCTGCCCCGCGATATTCGCGCACCAGGCTCTCATAGGTCTCGCGGGCGAACTGGCGCAGCTTCGGATCGCGCGCCATCTCGATTCGGGCGAGTTGCGGGTCGAGGAGACCGAGCCCGTCGAGGACGGGGTAATGCAGCTGCGTCTCGACATGCGGCAGCCCGCCGAGGAAGGACGGGAAGTGCTCGCGGCGCGGCATCTCCTTCTTCCAGAGCGCGAGCCGCTGCTTCGTCTCGGGGTGCAGCCGCTCGGCGCGGACATTGCGCCAGAACGCCGTGTCCTGTCGCTCCGTAACATAATGCGTGTTGATAAATGTACGGAAATCGTCGACTTGGCGTCCGATTCTACGGTTGTAGTCGGCCCGGTCGGCCTCGTTCATGGCGTCCGGATGCTTGAGATAGTTGTCGGCGAACAGCATCAGCTGCACGATCGAGCCATGGATCGACGTCGCCTCCAGCGGCTCCAGGAAGGAGGAGGCGAGGCCGACGGCGAGGCAGTTGCCGAGCCAGGGCGTCGCGAGACGGCCGATCTGGAAGCGGATATCGTCGCGCACCTCGACCTTGTGGCCGAGCGCCCGCTCGATCTCGGCATGCGCCTCGTCGGGCGTCTTGAACTCGTCCGAGAACACATAGCCGCAGCCATAGCGGCCCTGCGTCGGGATCTGCCACATCCAGCCGGCTTCCAGCGCCCAGGCGAGCGTATAGTTGGCGATCTCCTCGCCATCGCGAATGTCGATCCAGAAGGGAAGGGCGCGGTTGACGGGCAGTTCCTGAGCATAGGAAACCCAGGGCGCCTCGAGTTCCTTGACGATGATGCGCTTGCGGAAGCCCGTCGCGTCGACAAAGAAGTCGCCTTCCAGCCGGCTGCCGTCATCCAGCGCGAGCGCACGGATGAAGCCCGTCTGGGCATCGCGCTCGACGCCGGCGATCGTGGCATCGACCGTGGCGACCCCGCGCGAACGCTCCTTGAGGAACTTGCCCACCCGCGCCTGGTCGAAATGGAAGGCGTGGTGGAATGGCCCGAGCGGCAGCAACGTGCCGTCATCCTTGAGCGCGTAGGGCGCCTTCTTCTGTTCGAGCAGCGGCCCGAACAGGTGCATGTCCTGCAGCTTGCGGCCGGCCGCGACGGCATAGACGTTGAGATAGTCCGAAGGCGCGCCTTGCGGCGGCTTCACGACCTGATGCGGGTCGTCGATCGGCCCGTCATAGGTGAAGCCGACCCGGCGCCAGTCCTTGTGGCGGATGCCGAGCTTGAAGGTCGCGCCGGTCTCGCGGAAGAACTCGAGCTCGTTTAGGTTGAAATACTGCATCAGGACGCGGAGCGCCGCGGTCGAGCCCTCGCCGACGCCAACCGTCGGGATCTTCGAGGATTCGACAACGGTCACGCGCGCGTCGAGCTTCAGCCGGCGGGCCTTGTCGTTGATGATGAAGGCGGCCAGCCAGCCGGCAGTCCCGCCGCCGACGACCACGAAATGCGGTTGAGCCCCCAACGCGTCCCCCCGTTATTCGGCCGCCTCAGGCGGCTCTGTCGGCCTCTTCGAGCCGCTTGAAATGCCGCCAGCCGAAGGGCAGGGCGACGAGATAGGCCGTGGCGCCGAGAGCCAGCACATGCCAGGGGTAGCTGAGCAGCGAGGCGGCCACGACGACGACCACGACGAAGAGCGGCAGCACGATCTCGCGTGGAACCCGTGCGCCCATCTTCTTGCCCGACCAGGTCGGCAGCTTGCTGACCATCAGGAGGCCGATGGCGATCGTGTAGATGAAAACGATCGGCACGCCGACGGAGGCGACCGGAATCTCGAGATTCTCGAGATAGACCGGCAGCATGACGATGAGCGCTCCCGCCGGCGCCGGTACGCCCGTGAAGAAATTGCCATGCCAGTCCGGCTTGGTCGGTCCGTCGATGGCGACGTTGAACCGGGCCAACCGCAGGGCTGCGCAGATGGCGAAGACGAGCGCGGCGATCCAGCCGAGCGAATGCACCTGGTCGAGCGCCCAGACATAGAGGATCAGTGCCGGAGCGACGCCGAAATTGACGAAATCGGCAAGCGAATCGAGTTCCGCCCCGAAGCGCGAGGTCGAGCGGAGCAGCCGCGCCACCCGCCCGTCGACCGCGTCCAGCACCGCGGCGATGACGATGAGCCCGATCGCCTCGCCATAGCGGCTCTCGATCGCCATGCGGATCGCCGTCAAGCCGGCGCAGAGGCCGAGCAGCGTGATGAGATTGGGCAGGATCACGCGGATGGGGATCTGGCGGACCTGGCGCAGGCGCGGTCGGTTATTGCTCTCGTCCGGATCGAAGGGCGGAAAGATCGTTTCCATCAGTCGATCCTGATCGTGCGGTCGGACGGGCCGCCGAAACGCGCGATCACGGATTCGCCCGCGATGGCAGTCTGGCCCTCGGCAACGAGCGCGACATAGCCGTCGGGCAGATAGACGTCGAGCCGGGAGCCGAAGCGGATCAGACCGAAGCGCTGGCCGGCCGTCAGCGTCTCATCCTCGCGGCTGGAACAGACGATGCGGCGGGCGACGAGGCCGGCGATCTGCACGACTCCGACCTTGCCATGACTGGTGTCGATCACGACGCCGTTGCGCTCGTTGTCGTCGCTGGCCTTGTCGAGCTCCGCGTTGAGGAACTTGCCCGGCCGATAGGCGATGCGGAGGATGCGGCCGCTGACCGGGGCGCGGTTCACGTGGCAGTTGAAGACGTTCATGAAGATCGAGATGCGCGTCCGCGGTGCTGGCCCGAGCTCCAGCTCCGGCGGCGGCGTCGCCGGCCCGACCTGCGAGACACGGCCATCGGCGGGGCTCACCACGATGTCGGCGCCGAGCGGCGTCACACGCGGCGGGTCGCGGAAGAAATAGGTGCACCAGGCGGTGGCGACGAGGCCGATCCAGAACAGCGGCGTCCACAGCCATCCGAGGAACAGTGCCAGAAACGCGAAGATCGCGATGAACGGATAGCCCTCGCGATGGATCGGGACGAGCGCCGCGCGGATCGATTTCAGAATGGAATCCATGCTCACCCTGCCTTGGAGCCGCGATAGAGCCCCGATAAATCACGGATCGGCGGCAGTGTGAAGCGCGCGCCGCCGCTCAAGAGACCACCTCCGGCGCCGGTCGCGGGCCGCGCACGACGATGCCGAGCGTATCGCTCTCCTCCACTTGGCGCAGCCTTTCGGCCGCCTCCGCCGCCTCGCGCTGGCGGTTCCACATCGAGGCATAGAGGCCGTTTTCGCGGATCAGCGCCTCGTGGCGGCCGCGCTCGACGATACGCCCGCCTTCGAGCACGATGATCTCGTCGGCATTCACCACCGTCGACAGGCGATGCGCGATCACGAGCGTGGTTCGGCCCTTCGAGACGCGGTCGAGCGCGCCCTGAATCTCGCGCTCGGTATGGGTGTCGAGCGCCGAGGTCGCCTCGTCGAGCACCAGGATGGGCGGGGCCTTGAGGATCGTCCGCGCGATCGCGATGCGCTGCTTCTCGCCGCCCGATAGCTTCAGACCGCGCTCGCCGACCTCGGTGTCGTAACCCTTGGGCAGCGTCTCGATGAAGCCGGCGATCTGCGCCATGCGCGCCGCTTCGCGGACTTCCTCCTCGCTGGCGGCGGGTCGGCCATAGCGGATGTTGTAGGCGATGGTGTCGTTGAAGAGCACCGTATCCTGCGGGACCATGCCGATCGCCGCCCGAACGCTCTTCTGCGTCACGTCGCGGATGTCGGTGCCATCGATGGTGATGTGCCCTCCGGTCACGTCGTAGAAGCGGAACAAGAGCCGCGAGATGGTCGACTTTCCAGCGCCGGAAGGGCCGACGATCGCGACCGTCTGGCCGGCCGGCACCTCGAAGCTGACGCCCTTCAGGATCGGCCGCTCGACATCATAATGGAAGACGACATCCTCGAAGCGGACCGCGCCGTCGCGCACGACCAGCGCAGTCGCGCCCGGCTTGTCCTGAACCTCTTCGGGCACCTCGAGCAGGTCGAACATCGCCTCGACATCGGCGAGGCCCTGCTTCAGCTCGCGATAGATCGTGCCGATGAAGTTGAGCGGGAAGGACAGCTGGATCAGCAGCGCGTTGATCATCACGAAGTCGCCGAGCGACTGCGTCCCGTTCAGGATCGCGACGCCGGACAGCACCATGCAGATCGTCATGCCGGTGGTGAAGATCACCGTCTGGCCGATATTGAGCCAGGCGAGCGAGGTCCAGGTCTTGACCGAGGCGGCCTCGTAGCGGGCGAGCGACATGTCGTAGCGCGCCGACTCCATGTCCTCGTTGCCGAAATACTTGACCGTCTCGTAGTTGAGCAGCGAGTCGACGGCCTTGGAGTTCGCCTCGGTATCGGAGGCGTTCATCGTCCGGCGCAGCGCGATACGCCAGTTCGAGGCGACGATCGTGAACCAGACATAGGCGATGATGGTCGCGACGATGACGCCGAGATAGGTGAGATTGAACTGCCAGGCGATGACGATCGCCGCGAGGACGAACTCGAGCAGCGTCGGCGCCGTGTTGAGGATGATGTGATCGACGATGGCATCGACCCCCTTCATCCCGTGGTCCATCGTCCGCGACAGGCCGCCGGTGTGGCGCTGCAGATGGAAGCGCAGCGACAGGCGGTGCATGTGCACGAAGGCGCGATGGCCGAGCTTGCGGATCGCATGCTCGGAGACGCGGGCGAACAGCGCATCGCGCAACTGGTTGAAGACGTTGAGCATGATGCGGCCGCCGCCATAGGCGATGACCAGCATGATCGGGACCGTAAGCACTGCGGCGGTGCCGGTGGCGACGGCGCCGGCCGCCGTGTTGCCGCTCAGCGCGTTCGTCGCCCATTTATAGAAGAACGGCACCATGACCGTGATCAGCTTGGCGATCACGAGCACGATCAGGGCGCCGACGACCCGGGCGCGAAGGTCGGGCCGATCGGCGGGCCAGATATAGGGCCAGAGCTGGCGAATCGTGTGGATGGCGGGACGCTCGTCCGGGCGCTTGGCTGCTGTGCCCTTCGCTCCGGCCTTGCTCGCGGCGGAGGGCCCGCCCGTTTCGGCGCTGCTGCTCACGCCCGATCTCCTTCAACGGCGCCGCCTGACGGCGCGAAACCGTCCGGGCCGCGGTAGCCCTGAAGGGCTGCCTACGACTGCGCCGGACGGCACTTTGGCGAAATTTCATCCCATGTGGGGATGCGGTCTCATTCCTTCCAGCGGGTATCGCCGGCGGGGAGGAGGAAGACCTGGCCGGGATAGATCAGGTCCGGATTGCGGATCTGGTCGTTGTTGGCCTCGTAGATGGTCGAGAAGCGCACACCCTTGCCATAGAGCTTGCGCGAGATGGTCCACAGATTGTCGCCGCGCTTGATGACGACCTTCTGAAGGTCGGCACTGCCCGAGCTGGCGATACCGGCCGAGCCGCCGCCCGCCGTACCGACATCCATCAGCGTCGCAACGTCGCCTGTCTGCTGGAAGGGGACCTCGGCGCGGGCGATGACCTTGCCCGTCTCCTTCTCGATCCGGTCGGCGCGAATCGTGTGCTGGCCGGAGCCGACGGCTCGGTCGGTCGCGATCTGCCAGCGGCCGTCCTCGTCCACCGCCGCGTCGCCCACGACGACACCGTCGACATAGATGCGCACGATCCCTCCGATCGCCGCCGAGCCGGAAATGAACAGCTTGCCGTCCTGGAAGGCGACTGCATCCACCGTGACGTCGGGCTTCGGGCCGGCCGCCGTGCCGCTAGAGGGCTGCGGGGTCTGCAGCACCTTGGTCGCGCCGCCGGGATTGTCGAGCACGACTAGCGGGCTGCTGCCCGGCTTCTCGGGAACGCTGACCGCGACGCTCTGCTCGGAGAGGGTCTCGGTCTTCTTGTCCGGCGAGGTCGTGCGGATCGTCAGGTCGTGCGAGCCGGGATCGAGCGGCGTATCGAGCGTCATCGCCCACTCGCCGCGATCATTGGCGGTGCCTTCGGCGATCGTCTTCGCTCCGTCCATGATCTGGACATTGGCGTTCGGCTCGGCGGTTCCGGCGACGACGGCCTCGCCGCTCGGCTCGACCCTGACGACGTCGAAGCTCGGCGCTACGGTGCCGGGAGCAGGGGTTTCCGATGCGGCCGCAGCGTTGGGGGCCGGTGCCGAGGCGGTCTGCTGGCTGCCAGGCGTCGCGGCTTCCGGCGTGGCGGGTGCGGGCTCTGCCGGCTGAGCGACCGCGGTGGCGTCGGGCGCCGGCGTTGCCGGGGCAGGGGCGGCAGGCGCAGCGGCAGTTTCAGACGGCGCAGAGGCGGCCGGCGCAGCCGGCTTGGCGGCGCCATCGGCGGCCGGCGGCACGACCGAGACCTCCACGGCCTCGCCCGCCTTCTGGTCCGGCCGGGAGGACAGAGCGTAGTAGCCGCCGATGATGAGGACCACGATGACGATGACCGCTGCGATGCGGCCCGCCCAGCTCTGACCCGCGCTACCCTGTTCAGCCATAGACGAAAGAACCTATTCTACCGGACGGAGACTCGGCTCCGCTGCCCCACGCGCCCGATCTCCTTCGCCGGCAGGCAATTTACTGCCTGCGGACCGGGCTTTTCATGGCCTTTTATACGCGCTTTCGCTCCCGTCACAAGCCGCCCCGGAAGCGGCATTTTCCCTTGGCGCGCCGCCATTCCGGAGCGCTTGACGCC
>Ga0209933_1002063_pt1 | contig 13217 bp, 13 predicted proteins | sample ThiBiot_300_biof_FD_183944 | JGI IMG/M metagenome (GOLD analysis project Ga0209933, IMG submission 183944) | Wastewater bioreactor microbial communities from Cape Town, South Africa - Thiocy_cont_300_biof (SPAdes) | ecosystem: Engineered > Bioremediation > Thiocyanate > Unclassified | place...
ACGTAAACGTAAGCGAGAGGAGGACCCAGCCCATGTCGAACGCCGAGGCGAAGGCGAGCCGGCCGCTCTCCCCGCACCTGCAGATCTATCGCTGGCCGATCACGATGACGATGTCGATCCTGCATCGGGCGACCGGCATCGCGCTCTATGGCGGCACGCTGCTTCTGGCCTGGTGGTTGATCGCCGCCGCCGCCGGTCCCGGCCCGTTCGAATTCGCCAATGCCGTGTTCGGCTCCTGGATCGGCCGCATCGTTCTCTTCGGCTACACCTGGGCGCTGCTGCATCACCTCCTCGGCGGCCTGCGCCATTTCGTCTGGGATGTCGGCGCCGGCTTTTCCAAGAGCGCCCGCGACAATCTCGCCTGGGCCAACATCATCGGCTCGGCCGTGCTGACGATCCTCGTCTGGATCGTCGCCCTGGCGCTCTCCTGAGGTCACCCGCATGTCGTCCTCCTCGTCCACGCCTACCCCTTCCATGCGCACCCCGCTGTCGCGGGTCCGCGGCCTCGGCTCCGCCCGCGAGGGCACCGGTCATTTCTGGTACCAGCGCCTCACCGGCGCCGCCCTGGCGGTGCTGACCCTCGTCTTTGTCATCCTCGTCATCGCACTTGCCGGCCGCCCGCATGGCGAGGTGGTGGCGGTGCTCGCCAATCCCTTCGTGGCGCTCTTGATGGTGCTCATGGTCGGCAGCTGCGCCTGGCACATGAAGATCGGCATGCAGGTGATCATCGAGGACTATTTCCACGGCACCGCCAAGGTCGCGCTGCTCGTGGCCAACGCTTTCTTCTCGGTCGCGGTCGGCGTCGCCACCGCGCTCGCCCTCATCAAGATCACCTTCGGAGGCTGACGATGGCCGAGGCCAATGGCAGCGCGCCGGCAACAAACGGCCGCGCCTACACCTTCATCGACCACACATTCGACGTCGTCGTCGTCGGAGCCGGCGGCGCGGGCCTGCGCGCCGCGCTCGGCGCCAGCGAGGGCGGCCTCAAGACCGCCTGCATCTCGAAGGTGTTCCCGACCCGCAGCCACACCGTGGCGGCGCAGGGCGGCATCTCGGCCGCGCTGGGCAATATGGGCGAGGACGACTGGCGCTTCCACATGTACGACACCGTCAAGGGGTCGGACTGGCTGGGCGACCAGGACGCCATCGAATATCTCGTGCGCAACGCGCCGGCCGCCGTCTACGAGCTCGAGCATTTCGGCGTGCCCTTCTCGCGCACCGAGGCGGGCAAGATCTATCAGCGCCCGTTCGGCGGCATGACGACCAATTTCGGCAAGGGCATCGCGCAGCGCACCTGCGCCGCCGCCGACCGCACCGGCCACGCCATCCTGCACACGCTCTATGGCCAGTCGCTGCGCCATGCCTGCGAGTTCTTCATCGAGTATTTCGCCATCGACCTGATCATGGACGAGGGCGTCTGCCGCGGCGTCGTCGCGCTGTCGATGGAAGACGGCACGCTGCACCGCTTCCGCGCCGCCAAGACGATCCTGGCGACCGGCGGCTATGGCCGCGCCTATTTCTCGGCCACCTCGGCCCATACCTGCACCGGCGACGGCGGCGGCATGGTGCTGCGCGCCGGCCTGCCGCTGCAGGACATGGAATTCGTGCAGTTCCATCCGACCGGCATCTACGGCGCCGGCTGCCTGATCACCGAGGGTGCGCGCGGCGAAGGCGGCTACCTCACCAATTCAGAGGGCGAGCGCTTCATGGAGCGCTATGCGCCCTCGGCGAAGGACCTCGCCTCGCGCGATGTCGTCTCGCGCGCCATGACCATGGAGATCCGCGAGGGCCGCGGCGTCGGCAAGGGCAAGGACCACATCCACCTGCATCTCGACCATCTCGACCCCGCGCTGCTGCATGAGCGGCTGCCGGGCATTTCCGAGAGCGCCAAGATCTTCGCCGGCGTCGACGTGACCAAGGAGCCGATCCCGGTGCTGCCGACGGTCCATTACAATATGGGCGGCATCCCGACGAACTATCACGGCGAGGTGCTGACCAAGGTCGGCGGCGATCCGGATACCGTCGTTCCCGGCCTGATGGCCGTCGGCGAGGCGGCCTGCGTCTCGGTGCACGGCGCCAACCGCCTCGGCTCCAACTCGCTCACCGATCTCGTCGTCTTCGGCCGCGCAGCTGCGCTGCGCGCCATCGAGACGGTCAAGCCCGGCGAGAAGCAGCGCGAACTCGCAAAGAGCGACGGCGAGGGCGCCATCGCGCGCCTCGACCATCTGCGCCATGCGAACGGCGCCACGCCGACCGCCGCGCTGCGCCTCAGGATGCAGAAGGTCATGCAGTCCAACTGCGCCGTCTTCCGCACCGGCGAGGTGCTCGACGAGGGCCATGAGCTGATCCACCATGTCTGGCGCGACGCCTCGGATATCCGCGTCACCGACCGCTCGCTGATCTGGAATTCCGATCTCATCGAGACGCTGGAATTCGAGAACCTGATCGTCCAGGCGGTGGCGACGATGGATTCGGCGCAGAACCGCACCGAGTCGCGCGGCGCCCATGCCCGCGAGGACTATCCGAACCGCGACGACGTCAACTGGATGAAGCACTCCCTCGCCTTCGTCGACACGGCGACGAAGTCCGTCCGCCTCGAGGACCGGCCGGTGCACACCTACACGATGTCGAACGACATCGCCTATATCGAGCCCAAGGCCCGCGTCTATTGAGGCGATGACGGTGACGGCGCCCCTCCCCGAGGCCGGCTATTCGAAGCGGCCGCTTTCCGAGAAGCTCGGCTTCCGGGCGGGGATGACGGTTGCCTTCATCGGCTTGCCGGAAGCGCTGGAACATCTCGCGGCGAGCGCCGAATTCGGCGCCGTCGCGCGGCTCGACGACTGGTCCGCGCCGCTCGATCGCGGACGGTTCGACGCCGTGCATGCCTTCACGGCGTCGCGGGCCGAGGTCGAGGCGCATCTCGCCGCGCTCGAGGCCGCCATCCGCGCGGACGGCATGATCTGGGTTTCCTGGCCAAAAAAGGCCGCGAAGGTCCCGACCGACGTGACCGAGGACGTCATTCGAAACGCCGCCCTCGCGCTCGACCTCGTCGACGTCAAGGTCGCCGCCATCGACGCCATCTGGTCAGGCCTCAAGTTGATGATCCGCAAGGATCGGCGCGGAGCGCACTGACCATGCTCGCCCGGCGCCACAACCCAAATATCTCCCTGCAACCGACGCTCGACTCCCGCGGCCCGCGCACGTACAGTCAAAGAAAACAAGACGTGGCGAGGTCGAGGCGCTACGGAATCTCCCGCTGCGCCGTCGGGAGGACAACGCGCATGCAGGGACTGTCGAGGCTGGCCCGTACCGTTTGCCCAGAAGCGGCGGCGGGAGGATTTTCGAGACGCGACAACACGCTCGCGTTCTACCTTCGCGTTACGGCTCTGATCGAGCCCACATCTGTCGTTCTCGATCTCGGCGCCGGTCGCGGCGCCCAGTTCGACAGGCAGGACTTCCGGTCGCGCTTCATCCGCTTCCAAGGCCGCGTCGGCCGCCTCGTGGGTGTCGATGTCGATCCGGTGGTCCTCACCAATCCCGCTCTCGACGAGGCGCATGTCATTGCGCCCGACAAGCCGCTGCCCTTCCCCGACGCCACCTTCGACCTCATCTATAGCGACTGGGTGCTGGAGCATATCGAGAAGCCGGATGTCTTCGCCGGCGAAGTCGAGCGCGTGCTGAAGCCCGGGGGCTGGTTCTGCGCGAGGACGCCCAACCGCTGGGGCTATATCGCGCTCTCGGCGCGGCTGGTGCCGGAAGGGCTGCAGTCGCGCATCCTGAAATTCACGCAGCCGGCGCGGAAGGACGAGGATGTCTTCCCGAAATTCTACCGGCTGAACACGATGGAGGCGGTGCGCAGGCACTTCCCCGACGACCGCTTCGACAATGCGAGCTACACCCTCGAATGCGACCCGTCCTATCATGGCGGCCGCCTGTGGCTCTATCGGCTCATCGACCTCTACCAGTCACTCCCCTCGCGGGTCTTCGACACCGTCCTGTTCGTCTTTTTGAAGAAGAAAGGAGACGCCTGAGATGCCTCGGGCGTTTGCATAGCCTGCCATGGTCCAGCTCACGCTTCCCAAGAACTCGACGATCAACGAGGGCAAGGCCTGGCCGCGGCCGGCCGGCGCCAACAATGTGCGCGAGTTCCGCATCTATCGCTGGAATCCGGACGACGGCGCCAATCCGCACGTCGACAGCTATTTCGTCGATCTCGACGAATGCGGGCCGATGGTTCTCGACGCGCTCATCAAGATCAAGAACGAGATCGATCCGACGCTGACCTTCCGCCGCTCCTGCCGCGAGGGCATTTGCGGCTCCTGCGCGATGAATATCGACGGCTCCAACACGCTGGCCTGCACCAAGGGCATCGAGGACGTGAAGGGCCCGGTGAAGATCTATCCGCTGCCGCATATGGCGGTGGTGAAGGATCTCGTTCCGGATCTCACCAATTTCTACGCCCAGCATCGCTCGATCGAGCCCTGGCTCAAGACGGCGACGCCGGAGCCGGAGAAGGAGTGGCTGCAGAGCCATGAGGACCGCGAGAAGCTCGACGGGCTCTATGAGTGCATCCTCTGCGCCTGCTGCTCCACCTCCTGCCCGAGCTACTGGTGGAACGGCGACCGCTATCTCGGCCCGGCCGTTCTGCTGCAGGCCTATCGCTGGCTGATCGACAGCCGCGACGAGGCGACGGGCGAGCGGCTCGACAATCTCGAGGATCCGTTCCGCCTCTATCGCTGCCACACGATCATGAACTGCGCGCAGACCTGCCCGAAGGGTCTCAATCCGGCCAAGGCGATCGCCGAGATCAAGAAGATGATGGTCGAGCGGCGGGTCTGATCTCGCCGGGAACGTTGGCCCTCCGCCGGCGTTCGGACCCTAGCCCCGCACCTTGTCGCGGGGCGGGCTGGATACCGAGGAGGATGCCATGTCGAACCCGACAGGAACTGCCGCCGGACGCTCCGGGGCGGCCGATCAGGACCAGCAGTCCGCGGCGCCCCTCCCGAACACCCATCTCGGCGCCTCGCATGCGGCCGAGGCCGGACCGCGCTGGACGGTCGAAGCGGTGGACCGCCTCAGGGACCTCGCGAAGGAAGGCGTGGCGGCCGAGGTGATCGCGCAGGCGATGCACCGGCCGCTGTCCGAGGTCACCGCCAAGGCGGCGGAACTCGGCCTGGCGCTGCGGCCGGAGGAGCGATCAACCTGAGCCTTGGGAGCAGCCGCATGATGTCGGTCATGCCGCCGCGCCTTGCCGCTGGCATGATCGGCGCCGAAGGCGCGCCGCCCGGCTACGCCGCAGCCTCGGGAGAATGCCCATGTCCACGCTCGACCATATCGGCATCCAAGTCGCCGATTTCGATGGTTCGGTCGCCTTCTACGAGCGGGCGCTTGCGCCGCTCGGCATCGCGCTCGTCATGCGCATTCCCGAGGCGGCCGGCGTCAAGGGCGCGGGATTCGGCGCCGGCAAGCCAGATTTCTGGATTTCCGAAGGCGGCCGCACCACGCCGCATGTCCATGTCGCCTTCGCCGCCCGCCGGCGGGCCGAGGTCGATGCGTTCTACGCCGCCGCGATCGCCGCGGGAGGCATCGACAATGGAGCGCCGGGCATCCGCGCCCATTACCACCCGAACTACTACGGCGCCTTCGTGCTCGATCCCGACGGGCATAATATCGAGGCGTGCTGTCACGCTCCCGAATGAGGAACGCGGCCGTTTTTCGGGCTCTGTGTCTTTCGCGTGCCTTGTCGCTGCCTTGAAGATGCCGTATGCGCGAACCGAAGGGTGGATGTGCGGCGCAGCGAAAGACTGCCGCGCCGCTTGGCGCCGCCCGACAGGCCCGATGGAATGGTCCCTATTTCCATGTGCGACCGGGTGCCCCGCCCGATGAAGGAGAATCCGATGCGACTTGGCCGTCTTGCGCCGATCCTGCTCACTGCGGCGCTGGCCGGCTGCGGCTCGTTCGGCGCCGTCGGGCTCGGTCCGGTCGATCAGCAGCGCGTGGTCGACAACGACACGCTGCCGCCGGTCGCCGCCGCTCCGATCGAGAAATCGGCCCTGCCGCCTCCAGCCGCGGATCCCAACGCGCCCGGCCTGCCGGCGGTGCCGCCCGCTTCCGCGACGCTGCCGCCCGCCGACGCCGCCACGCTGCCGCCGGCCACGCCGGCGACGCCCGCGCCGGTCACCGCGCCCAACACCTCGACCGCCCGCGCCGAGCTCGGCCGCACCGATCTCCTCGGCGGCTGGTCGCTGAAATCGGGCGGCGAGAGCTGCCAGCTCTTCATGACGCTGACCTCCTGGACCGGCGGCTATCGCGCTTCGACCCGCGGCTGCACCTCGCCGACGCTGAAGGGCATCTCGGCCTGGAGCCTCTCGGGCTCGCAGGTCGTGCTCGCCGGCGCCGGCGGTTCGCCGGTCGCCCGTCTCAGCCCGGCCGGCACCAACCGCTTCGAAGGCTCGGCCGATTCGGGCCAGCCGGTTTCCTTCTCGCGCTGATCGCGCCGCCAGCATCCGGAGGACCGCCGCGTGAGCGAGGGACTGCCGGTTCGCGGCGCGGTCGCCGACGCCTATGAACGGCTGGTCGCGGACGGCGCCATCGAGGCCGATCCGGCGCAGCGCGCGCTGGTCGCCCGGCTCGACGCGCTGAACCGCGACCTTGCCGGCCGGCGGCTCGCCTCGAAATCCAGCGCGCTCGGCTGGCTGTTCGGCAAGCGGCAGAAGGAACGCGAGGCGGTGCGCGGCCTCTATGTCCATGGCGCCGTCGGCCGCGGCAAGACCATGCTGATGGACCTCTTCTTCGCGGCGGCGGTGCCCGAGAAGAAGCGCCGCGCCCATTTCAACGACTTCATGGCCGATGTGCATGCGCGGGTGTTCCGTGCCCGCGAGGCGATCAAGGCCGGCACCATCAAGGGCGACGATCCGATCGCCCCGGTCGCCGACGCCATCGCCACCGGGACCGAGCTCATCTGCTTCGACGAGTTCACGGTCACCGACATCGCCGATGCGATGATCCTCGGGCGGCTGTTCACCCGCCTCTTCGCCGCCGATGTCGTGATGGTCGCGACCTCGAACGTCGCCCCGGACGATCTCTATCGCGGCGGGCTCAACCGCGACCATTTCTTGCCCTTCGTGTCGCTGCTCAAGCAGCGCTGCGCGGTGGTGGAACTCGGCGCGCGCACCGATTATCGCCGCGAGAAGCTCGATGCTCTGCCGCTCTATCTGACACCGCTGGGGCCGGAGGCGGACGCCGCGCTCGACGCCGCCTTCGCCAAGCTCACCGCCGGCGGCGACCCCGGCCCGACCACGCTCTCGGTGCTCGGCCGAGACGTCGCAGTGCCGGCCGCGGCCAAGGGCGTCGCCCGCTTCGACTTCGCCGATCTCTGCGGCCGGCCGCTCGGGCCGAGCGACTATCTCGCCGTCGCGCATGCCTTCCACACCGTCGTCATCGATCACATCCCGGTGATGGACGAGACACGGCGCAACGAGGCCAAGCGCTTCATCACATTGATCGACGCGCTCTATGACGGCCATGTCCGCATCATCGTCTCGGCCGCCGCCGAACCCGACGATCTCTATCGCGCCGAGACCGGAACCGAGGCTTTCGAGTTCGCGCGCACCGCCTCGCGCCTCACCGAGATGCGCTCGCGCGACTACCAGCAGAGCGGCCACAAGGGCTTCATCGCCGAGACCTGACGTTAAGGTAAGTTGACCGCGAGATGGCGGAATTCCTCGCCTCGCGGGATTTGTTCGACTTGCGCCGTTCATGTAATCGCGCTATGGCGACCCCGTTCCGGCAGCCATCCGACTGTGGACCTTACGTTTAGGTAAACCTCTCGCGGGAGACCTTTCACATGGCTCGAGCCAAGATTGCCCTGATCGGTTCCGGTCAGATCGGCGGCACGCTCGCCCTTCTCGCCGGCCTCAAGGAGCTCGGCGACATCGTCCTGTTCGACATCGCCGACGGCGTTCCGCAGGGCAAGGCGCTGGACATCGCGGAGGCCGCGCCGGTCCTCGGCTTCGATTCGGCGCTCTCGGGCGCGTCGTCCTATGAGGCGATCGCCGGCGCCGACGTCGTGATCGTCACGGCCGGCGTGCCGCGCAAGCCCGGCATGAGCCGCGACGACCTGCTCGGCATCAATCTCGGCGTCATGGAGCAGGTGGGCGCGGGCATCAAGACCTACGCGCCCGACGCCTTCGTCATCTGCATCACCAACCCGCTCGACGCGATGGTATGGGCGCTGCAGAAGTTCTCGGGCCTCTCGCCGAAGAAGGTGGTCGGCATGGCCGGCGTGCTCGACAGCGCGCGCTTCCGCCACTTCATCGCCGACGAATTCAAGGTCTCGGTCGAGGACGTCACCGCCTTCGTGCTCGGCGGCCATGGCGACACCATGGTGCCGCTGACCCGCTACTCGACGGTCGCCGGCATCCCGCTGACCGACCTCGTCAAGATGGGCTGGCTCACCGAGGCGCGCCTGGAGGAGATCGTCCAGCGCACCCGCGACGGCGGTGCCGAGATCGTCAATCTCCTGAAGACCGGCTCGGCCTTCTACGCCCCGGCCGCCTCGGCGATCGCGATGGCCGAGAGCTATCTCAAGGACAAGAAGCGCGTCCTGCCGGCCGCGGCCCAGCTCGACGGCCAGTATGGCGTCTCGGGCCGCTATATCGGCGTGCCGATCGTCATCGGCGCCGAGGGCGTGGAGCGGATCATCGAGATCACGCTCGACGACGCGGAGCAGGCGATGCTCGACAAGTCGATCAGCGCGGTCGAGGGCCTCGTCGAGGCCTGCGTCAAGATCGTCCCGGCGCTCGGCGCCTGATCCCGGCAGAGCCAGCGGAGCGCAACCGATGAATATCCATGAATACCAGGCCAAGGCGGTGCTGAAGGAATTCGGCGCCCCCGTGTCGAACGGCGTCGCGATCTTCTCGGCCGCCGAGGCGGAGGCCGCGGCGCGCACGCTCGGCGGCCCGCTCTGGGTGGTGAAGTCGCAGATCCATGCCGGCGGCCGCGGCAAGGGCAAGTTCAAGGAAGCCGCCGCCGGCGAGAAGGGCGGCGTCCGCCTCGCCAAATCGATCGACGAGGTCAAGGCCTTTGCGGAGCAGATGCTCGGCAACACGCTGGTGACCGTGCAGACCGGCCCAGCCGGCAAGCAGGTCAACCGCCTCTATGTCGAGGACGGCTCGGATATCGAGAAGGAGTTCTACCTCTCGCTCCTCGTCGACCGCGAGACGTCGCGCATCGCCTTCGTCGTCTCGACGGAAGGCGGCATGGACATCGAGGAGGTCGCGCACTCGACCCCCGAGAAGATCAAGACCTTCTCGGTCGACCCGGCCACCGGCATCATGCCGCATCACGGCCTCACGGTCGCCAAGGCGCTCGGCCTGTCCGGCCCGCTCGCCAAGGAAGCCTTCGACGTCGTGTCGAAGCTCTACGCCGCCTTCGTCGCCAAGGACATGGCGATGCTGGAGGTCAACCCGCTGATCGTCACCAAGGACGGACACCTGAAGGTGCTCGACGCCAAGGTGTCGTTCGATTCGAACTCGCTCTACCGTCACCCCGACATCGTCGCGCTGCGCGACGAGACCGAGGAGGACCAGAAGGAGATCGAGGCCTCGAAGTTCGACCTCGCCTATATCGCGCTCGACGGCACGATCGGCTGCATGGTCAACGGCGCAGGCCTCGCAATGGCGACGCTCGACATCATCCAGCTCTATGGCGAGAGCCCGGCCAACTTCCTCGATGTCGGCGGCGGCGCCAGCGAGGAGAAGGTGACGGCGGCCTTCAAGATCATCACCTCCGATCCGAAGGTGAAGGGCATCCTCGTCAACATCTTCGGCGGCATCATGAAATGCGACGTCATCGCGCGCGGCGTGCTCGCCGCCGTGAAGGCGGTCGGCCTCGAAGTGCCGCTGGTGGTGCGCCTCGAGGGCACCAATGTCGAGCTCGGCAAGCAGATCATCCGCGACAGCGGTCTCAACGTCATTCCCGCCGACGATCTCGACGATGCGGCCCAGAAGATCGTCAAGGCCGTGAAGGAAGCTGCCTGATGTCCATCCTCATCGACAAGAACACGAAGCTCATCACCCAGGGCTTCACCGGCAAGAACGGCACCTTCCATTCCGAGCAGGCGCTCGCCTATGGCACGCAGCTCGTCGGCGGCACGTCGCCCGGCAAGGGCGGCCAGACCCATCTCGGCCTGCCGGTGTTCGACACCGTCGCCGAGGCGCGCGAAGCGACGGGCGCCGATGCCTCGGTCATCTATGTGCCGCCGCCCGGCGCGGCCGACGCCATCTGCGAGGCGATCGACGCCGAGATCCCGCTCATCGTCTGCATCACCGAGGGCATTCCGGTGCTCGACATGGTGAAGGTGAAGCGCTCGCTCTCCGGCTCGAAGTCGCGGCTCATCGGGCCGAACTGCCCGGGCGTCGTCACGGCCGGCGAATCGAAGATCGGCATCATGCCGGCCAATATCTTCAAGCAAGGCAGCGTCGGCATCGTCTCGCGCTCCGGCACGCTGACCTATGAGGCGGTGTTCCAGACCTCGAACGAGGGCCTCGGCCAGACGACGGCTGTGGGCATCGGCGGCGATCCGGTCAAGGGCACCGAATTCATCGACATTTTGGAAATGTTCCTGGCCGATGATGCCACGCAGTCGATCGTCATGATCGGCGAGATCGGCGGTTCGGCCGAGGAGGACGCGGCGCAGTTCATCAAGGACGAGGCGAAGCGTGGCCGCAAGAAGCCGATGGTCGGCTTCATCGCCGGCCGCACGGCGCCTCCCGGCCGACGCATGGGCCATGCCGGCGCCATCATCTCGGGCGGCAAGGGCGGCGCGGAAGACAAGATCGCGGCCATGGAATCGGCGGGAATTCGTGTTTCGCCCTCCCCGGCCCGCCTTGGAAAGACCTTGGTCGAGGTCTTGAAGGGGTAGTCACAAGGACCGACATCAGCGGGGCAGCTCATGTCGGACAACGAAACGGCGCGGCCATCTGCGGCCGCGCGATCAGGGAGAGAGGAGCGGCGGCTCCTCGCTTGAACAATGGCACGCGAACAAGCCAACGCGGCGTTCCAATCCTCGTCGTTCCTCTATGGCGGCAATGCCGCCTATATCGAGGACCTGTACGGGCGGTACGAGAAGGATCCCGCCTCGGTTGATGCCGAGTGGCGGGATTTCTTTTCAGCCCTCAAGGATGACCCGCGCACGGTCGCGGCCGAAGCCCGCGGCGCGACCTGGCAGCGGCCCGACTGGCCGATCCACGCCAATGGCGAGCTGGTCTCGGCCATGGACGGCAACTGGGGCCAGATCGAGAAGATCGTCACCGACAAGCTGAAGGCAAAGGCCGAGAGCGCAGCGAAGGCCGCGCCCGCCGCCAACGGCGCCGCGCCCGCCCCCGCCGTCTCCGAGGCGGCGCTGCAGCAGGCGGCGCGCGACAGCGTGCGCGCCATCATGATGATCCGCGCCTATCGCATGCGCGGCCATCTGCATGCCGATCTCGATCCGCTGCATCTTGCGACGGTCGGCGACCACGAGGAACTCCACCCCTCGAGCTACGGCTTCACCGAGGCCGACTACGACCGCAAGATCTTCATCGATCACGTGCTCGGGCTCGAATTCGCCACCATCCCCGAGATGCTGGCGATCCTGAAGCGCACCTATTGCTCGACGCTCGGCGTCGAGTTCATGCACATCTCCGATCCGGCCGAGAAGGCCTGGATCCAGGCGCGCATCGAGGGTCCCGACAAGGCCATCTCCTTCACCAATGAAGGCAAGAAGGCGATCCTCAACAAGCTGGTGGAGGCCGAGGGCTTCGAGAAGTTCCTCGACGTCAAGTTCACCGGCACCAAGCGCTTCGGTCTCGACGGCGGCGAGGCGCTGATCCCGGCGCTCGAGCAGATCATCAAGCGCGGCGGCAATCTCGGCGTGCGCGAGATCGTGCTCGGCATGGCCCATCGCGGCCGCCTCAACGTGCTGACGCAGGTGCTCGCCAAGCCGCATCGGGCCCTGTTCCACGAGTTCAAGGGCGGCTCCTACGCCCCCGACGACGTCGAGGGCTCGGGCGACGTCAAGTATCACCTCGGCGCCTCGTCGGACCGCGAGTTCGACGGCAACAAGGTGCATCTGTCGCTGACCGCCAACCCCTCGCATCTCGAGATCGTCGATCCGGTGGTGCTCGGCAAGGCGCGCGCCAAGCAGGACCAGCGCAAGGACTATGTGCGCTCGGAAGTGCTGCCGCTGCTGATCCATGGCGACGCGGCCTTCGCCGGCCAGGGCGTCGTGGCTGAGTGCTTCGGCCTCTCCGGCCTCAAGGGCCACCGCACCGGCGGCTCGGTGCACTTCATCGTCAACAACCAGATCGGCTTCACGACCAATCCGCGATTCTCGCGGTCGTCGCCCTATCCCTCCGATGTCGCCAAGATGATCGAGGCGCCGATCTTCCACGTGAACGGCGATGATCCGGAAGCCGTGGTCTATGCGGCCAAGGTGGCGATCGAGTTCCGCCAGCGCTTCCACAAGCCGGTCGTCGTCGACCTGTTCTGCTATCGCCGCTTCGGCCACAACGAAGGCGACGAGCCCGGCTTCACGCAGCCGCTGATGTACCGGACGATCCGCAGCCATCCGGCGATCGTCGATCTCTATGCCGGCAAGCTGATCGCCGAGGGCCTCGTCACCGCCGAGGAAGTCGAGGAGCTCAAGGCCGCATGGCGCGCCAAGCTCGAGACCGAGTTCGAGGCCGGCCAGGCCTACAAGCCGAACAAGGCCGACTGGCTCGACGGCGCCTGGTCGGGACTGAAGGCCGCGCAGGCGGACGATGATCCGCGCCGCGGCAAAACCGGCCTCGAGATCGACGAGCTGAAGCGCATCGGCGCGCGGCTCACCGACATCCCGGCCGATTTCCGCATCCACCGCACGGTCCAGCGCTTCATCGACAATCGCAAGAAGGCGATCGAGACCGGCGTCGGCATCGACTGGGCAACGGCCGAGGCGCTCGCCTTCGCCTCGCTCGCGGTCGAGGGTCATCATATCCGCCTCTCGGGCCAGGACGTGGAGCGCGGCACCTTCTCGCAGCGCCACTCGGTCCTCTACGACCAGGAGACGGAAGAGCGGTTCATCCCGCTCAACAACATCCAGGAAGGCCAGGGCAATTACGAGGTCATCAATTCGATGCTCTCGGAAGAGGCCGTGCTCGGCTTCGAATATGGCTATTCGCTCTCCGACCCGAACA
>Ga0209933_1002064_pt1 | contig 13205 bp, 8 predicted proteins | sample ThiBiot_300_biof_FD_183944 | JGI IMG/M metagenome (GOLD analysis project Ga0209933, IMG submission 183944) | Wastewater bioreactor microbial communities from Cape Town, South Africa - Thiocy_cont_300_biof (SPAdes) | ecosystem: Engineered > Bioremediation > Thiocyanate > Unclassified | place...
GTTTAATGCCAAGATCAAAGCCTTTCGGGCTCAATTCAGAGGGGTTCGAAATGTGGAATTCTTCTTATATCGGCTCACTCAGTTATATGCTTAATCCAAGTTGCTCCACAAGTATTGTCCTTGATCCGGTTTCCATCTATCGCTTGATGAAACTAGCCTGTCGCAGGGCGAACTTTATACCATCCTGACCAATAAGGCCACCAAAGGTGGCAAAGCCAGTATCGTGGCCATTGTAGCAGGAACTAAAACCGAAACCGTCATTGAGGTATTGCGTAAGTTACCTGAAAGTCACCGCAAAAAGGTAAAAGAGATTACCCTGGACATGGCCGATAACATGGCCCCAGTACCAATGCCTCGGCTGAGTCATTCAACTATGCGACGGGCCGTGCAAGATCAAAGCCTTCAGAAGTCAGTTGAGACGGTTCGCAATGTGGAGTTCTTCTTTATCGACTTTCTCGATTATATGCTTGACGCTATTCCAAACAGACGCTACATTCAATAAATATAGAAAAAAATTGTGTGACAATATTCAATTAGTATAGTCTAGAAGATGAAATGATTTAATTCTATACCTATTATTTGTCAGCCGTAAATACTATTACTCGTGCCAGTATATAAAAAGGTATAGTGTAAAATAGTTTCAGATTTAAAAACTAACCTTTCTTGTTTATACTAATTTATCTACCCAATAAAATGCTACTTACATACGCCCAAACTGTACATGAATACGAGGTGAATCCTCCAAAAAAAACTATTTTAAATCGGTTTGTTAATCGATTAAATAGTCGGTTGTTTTCTTATTTCGTCAAGCAAAATGTTCTTGTCGATTTTAATGTTGGAAAGTATAAATTAAAATTACCTTTTTCTCACGCCCTGCCATTTATTTTCAAACTGTATCCGCAGTATTCCAGTAACCTGGCACGTATAGCCGGTCAGGTTCATAAAAAATACTCCGATCTAACGCTCATTGATATTGGCGCTAATATTGGTGATACAGTAGCTTTACTACGCTCTGTAGCAAACTTCCCAATTCTGTGTATCGAAGGAGATGACTACTTTTTTTCGGTACTTGAGACCAATAGTGCACAATTTTCGGACGTACACCTCGCTAAAAAATACGTTGGTGATGCATCGGAATTTGTTAATGCGGCTCCCGTTGTGTCAAGTGGTACAGCTCATTTGACTAAATCCGAAACCACAGATGGTAATGGAATTCAACTGGAAGCTTTATCCGATATTTTGAAAGATCATTCAGCTTTTCAGCAGGCCAAACTGCTCAAAGTAGATACGGATGGTTTTGACAACAAAATATTGAGAGGTTCGACTGACTTTTTGAACGCAGCCCGGCCTGTTATATTCTTTGAATATGATCCTTATCTATTAGCCAAACAAGGCGACGATGGTCTTTCGATCTTTTCCACACTTTCCTCAATTGGATATACCAGAATACTGGTTTATGAAAATAGTGGTGATTTTGTCATGTCTGCCAATTTAGCTAACAAACAACATTTGATAGAACTCAATAACTATTATAGCGGCCGTGAGGGAAAACGTTATTGCGATATCTGTGTTTTTCACGGTGAAGATGAAGATTTATTTTATTCTATCCGGAAAAATGAATTAGCTTTTTTCGAAAAAAGCCGATTTGAATTATCGGACACAAGTGCCAAACAGTTTCTTTTCTTATAAGATTAAGATAGACTTATACTGCTGATGATTTTTTAAGCTTGTCATTGTAGGAATCATGCAGATATTCGTGAATAAATATTAGTTGTAAGAACCGGATTAACGGTTTAAATGCGCGTTTTTTTTACTGCGAGGATGGGGAAATCTCGGTATAGCCTTAAATTGATCAGGCACACTGCGATTTCCCCTTGATTGCTTTTAAGGAAAGAGCAAACAGGCTCTTAAATTCGAGTAATATCTGCTCTTTTGGGAAGGTTGGATCATTCGCTGAGCTATAGGCTTCCGCACACAGTTCTTTTGATACCTTTTCAGGGCTAGTCCACTCCGCTGCCTTCAATTTTTTAAACCCGTTGCATCTTGATGCCCCAGCCTTATTTCGAATCAACATCAATTATGCTAGGTCGGGCTCTTATAACTCTTCAAAAGCAGTTTCCATACGTCTGTTTAGGCCAAGTGTCAAAAGCGTTGATAAACTGGATTCCAGGCACTAAACCGCTCGGGCAAGTCCCGCCAGGGCCATCAATATAAGCTAGTCACAGAATGTCAGTACAGTTCATAGTCAAACGACACGGTTGCCGTGACGATGCGGTCAGGATAACCTGAGCGAAAAGACGTTCGACTAGTAGGTAAGCCAGCGCTATTATAGGTATAGATAAAATCGGAATAGCCATCAGAGGTTATATTATTAGCACAAAGTGACATTAAATTGGCAATGCCGTCGTTTTTAGGAGGATAAACGAAGACGGATACGGGCGCAATGGTCACCGGGTCAAGATTAAGGGTGGCAATGGGCATCACAATGCCGTAAAAGGGATTAGGCTTATTGTCGTAGCTAAAGTCAATTTCACTTATCTGATTGGTGGGCAAAAAGGTTATCCGAGCCGTCTTTATATTGCCTCCTGCATAAATAAATTGGGTAGAAAATTGAATGGATTGATAGCCATTGTAACTCTGAACCTGGTTACCAATGATTTGATTAGTCGAATTGTAGATTGGCTTACAGATAAAATTGAGGCTATCGGCGGCATCATTGGTATATAGTATTTGAGCGATTTGTCCTCCTATCGTATAACTGAAGCTATATGTATCGGTTTTTGTCCTGGGAGGGTCGTTGGTCAGGTGAGTTTGAACGACTCGTTGTATCTGACTGAGTCGATTTTGATTATCGTAGAGATAGATCGTGTTTTCCTGGCGTTCAGCATCTGTTCGATGGGTTTTTATATTACTTAATCGCCCCTGCGGGTTATAAAAAAACTCACTCACTAATTGGGAACTACCAATGACCTCGGTTAGAGTTTTTATCCGTAGTCGGCTAGGCGTTAAATCGGGAAATCGGTGGTCGTTACAGGCAAAAAGCAGAGAAAGTAGCAAGAGGCAGCACAAGCTCAGGCTCAAGCGAATAGGGTGGTTATTCATGATGAGGGAAATAGTTAGTGTGACCGATGAACCAGGATAACTACCAGTAAGAAATAGATACTAAAAAGCGAATGCCTTCTGGAGTAGTCTGCCTGATACTATCGTTGCAAAGGACACCATCAAACCAATCTGTTACTATGATGATAGTCAGTTGATGGTATGATTTGTGCATCATGTACTTCTATTGCCTGATGATGCCAGGTTGTCAAATGATAGTTACCTGTTACCTGGTGTAGCTATCGGCAGGTTATTTACAGGAATACAGTAAAGTGGACGATGACAGTACTTTCTCTTTGCAATCATCTGATGTTTGTACTGTTTCGTATGCGGCAATTGCTTATTTCTCTGGCCCTGATTGGTTTGTTCAGTTCATTTCGTCATCCAGAAATGAGCTGGGTGGCCATTGGGGATTCCATTACCTATCTCAATGAGCATCTGAATGAAACCGGGAACCGGATTACAAAAGGCTATATGACCAGGGTGGTTGAGCAATTGCCCTATATTCACTACACGAATCAGGGGCATAATGGCTGGACGGCGGTGCGAATTGCGCAACAAATCGAAGCGTTAGGACTAACAAAAGCCGATTTATATTCAGTATTTCTGGGGACCAACGACTGGTGGTCGGGTAGACCATTAGGGCGGTTTACTGATTATGAAGGCAATACAGGGACGAATACCGTATATGGATCGTTTCGAGTGATTATCGATAAGTTGAGAAGCCTGAATCCGAAAGCGCCGATTATTCTGATCACACCCATGCAGCGGGTCGATTTTGTGTATTTAGCTAATTTCAAGAATAACGCGTACGGGTCATATAAGCCTAAAAATGGTCAGCTTCTTGAATCGTTTGCGCTGGCAATTGATTCGATAGCCCATTATGAACAGTTCCCAATTGTAGACCTATACCATCTGAAAGGGCTGGATTTAAAACGATTGGTGAAATACAAACGATTGAAGAATCCGCAGACAGGGTCTTATATGAACTACAAATATCCGGCGTTTATCGATGTACCGTTCAATCCTGAAACCGACGAATATCCCTATCCTGCTGAGGCAATCGATAAAACGTATGATGGGCTTCATCCTTCCGATAAAGGGTATGCGTTAATTAGCCGCCAGTTGGTCAAAGCAATCAAAAAAGTAGTTGATTAGCTAGTTAACGATAGCTTCGATAGGCTTCCTGTTTATAGGCAGATAAACGCCCTCGGGCAGCAACGGTCGCCTGGTTTAATAATTTAAACAGGTAATCTCTGGCGAGTTGAAGGTTTTTGAGTTTTTCGGCTTCTTCCATGATCTGCTTCGTTTGCCGATTGAACTCATGGGCCTGTTGGCGAAGGGTATTCAGGCAGACAGATTCATGAAGCGGACTGAAATTTACCACTATGAGAAGATCAATAAACCAGCTATAGTACTGACCCAGCAACGCGTAAGAATCTTCATAAAGGCGAATTTCTTTGTAAAAGAAGGGTTTACGCCCATTAATTGGAAAGGCAGGAAGCGTGAACCGTTGAATTTTCTGATGTAGGTTTTTTACCAGTGAGGTGGCGACACTATCGCTGGTCGATTGATCACAGACATCGGTCCATACGCGATCGATTACCTGGCGAATGCCGGAGACTGACCCGTTGGCTACTTCTTTACGGGCATCCGTAAGGGTTTGGTACTCGTGAAGTTGTTCGTCGAATTGTTGATTGATCTGGTCAATCCGGTTGATGATCGACTCCAGAATTAATTCTTCCGGGAATGCTTCCTGTTTGGATCGTTGCCGCCACTTCGCCATCATTTGGCCCAGCTCGAAAGCCTGGGTCAGTTTTTTGGCCAGCGTGCCTTCGTAAGGTGTCATGAATCGTTTCGCTCTGAATACATACGTTTACACCACCACCCGAAACTGATTTTGGGTAGTTGGTATGAAAAACATTTTGTTATCCGTCAAAACCCACTCATAATACGTCCCTAATATTCATTAATAGGTAATAATCCTCAGAATACTAGATAGTTAACTTAATAACGTGAGTTTGTCGGTTAATCGGTGGAACAAATAAACAACAACCACTCTGGGATTAAAAACAGGTTAAACAATGATAATATTGGCTTAATCCTGGGGTAACATTAGCCAGATAGTTTTGCGCTGCCAAAAAGCGACACCCAAACTATCTTTATGAACCGCAAGCTAGTTCTTCTTTTTTTCTCTCTTGTTTTTACACTACAAACCACCAGGGCACAGGTAAACGTAGGCACTATTCGCGGCACCGTTCGGGATGGCCAAACCAAGGAAGCCTTAATAGGCTGTACAATTCGAATCGATGGGACACAATTGGGCGTAACGACCGATGTTGAAGGTAACTTCCTGCTCACCAACGTACCCGTCGGAAATCAGAAGGTGATTATCTCCTACATTTCGTACCAGACGAAGGAAATTCCGAATGTTCGGGTGGAGTCAGGAAACACAACAGCCATTGAAACCGAACTGCTGACCGAAGGGAAGGCACTGCAGGAAGTGGTGGTTCGGGGCAATCGCGCGACTAACACCGAAGTGGCCGTGATTACCGAAATCAAGCAGATGAAGCCGATAGCGGTGGGGATTTCGGCCCAGCAGATTGTTAAATCGCAGGACCGCGATGCGGCAGCCGCTATTCGTCGGGTTCCGGGCGTGAGTATTGTCGATAACCGCTTTGTGCTGATCCGGGGATTAGCCGCGCGGTATAACTCGGTGCTTATCAACGATGTCATTACCCCATCTACAGAAGTAGATACCCGTTCGTTCTCGTTCGACCTGGTCCCCAGCAACATTATCGACCGGATGATTGTATTCAAATCCGGCTCTTCCGAATTACCCGGCGATTTTGCGGGGGGCGTTATCAAGATATATACCAAGCGTCGGCCCGATCAGAATTTTATGGATGCGGGTCTGACCCTCGGGTATCGTGCGAATACAACGTTTCAGACGGTACAGACCCAGACCCGAAGTGGCTTGAACTGGCTGGGCCTCTGGGGAGCCGATCAGCAGATTCCGAGCAGCTTCCCTACAAAATTTGGAGAGTTCAATTCATTGAATCCACTTCAGCGGGCTGCCTATGCCCAATTGCTGCCTAACTCCTGGGGATTGAAAAATTATTCGGTAACGCCTGATATCCGGTTTGCGTTAAACCTGGGTCGTCGGTTCGATGTGGGCGCTATTCGGTTTAGCAACCTGACCAGTATCAACTACGCTTCGACCAATCAGTTTTCGAACATCGATTTCAAATTGTACGATAACGGCACCATTGCCAACGCCGTTGCCGAACAATATAATGATGCCAATTACGCACGGCAGTCACGGCTGGGAGTACTCCATAACTGGACGGCCCGGTTCTCACCAGGGTTTACACTGGAGTGGAAAACACTCTTCAATCAGCTCAGTATAACCGAAACGGTCGTGCGTAGCGGTCAGCGTGTTCAGGATGGATTTGATGTGCGGAGTTTCTCGGAGCGCTTCGAAAACCGAAGTATCCTGACGTCGCAAGTGTCGGGCGAGCATTCGGTAAGTGACCTGACGAAGTTCAACTGGATTGCCAGCTTTGGGTATACGGGGCGCTGGGAGCCCGATTGGAAACGTGTTCGTTATCAGCGGGTAACGGGTGCTACGGGAGCCGATGGGCAGCTGCAAACCTTCTCTATTGCCACACCGAACGACCCGAACCCTATTGATGTGGGTCGTTTCTACTCGAAGTTGCATGAATATGTCGTGTCGGCTATCGGCAATGGCGAACATACCTTTGGCAACCCTACCGACCGGGAGCCCAATCGGATTCGGTTTGGTGTGTATGCCGAACGTAAAAATCGGGATTATTCGGCCCGGTTCTATGGGTATCAAAGTGTTGGTAACAGTTCAGTTGCGAAAGCCAGTGATATTAACAATGCCTTTAGCCCAGCTAACGTAAATGGTCAGAATGGATTCTCGCTGCTGGATGGAACCAAGCCGCTGGATTCATACAAAGGCATCAACACCTATCTGTCGGGGTATATTACCGGCGATGTTTACTTCGGGCCGAAAGCGAATTTGACGCTTGGTTTCCGTGGTGAATACAACGACCAGGGCATTCGGGCTACCCGGACAACGGTTGAAGAACAACTGGTTTCCAATAAAGTATTTAGCCCACTGCCTTCGCTGAACTTTACTTACAAACTCAGCGACCGGACCAATCTCCGGCTGGCGTACTCGTCGTCGGTAAACCGGCCTGAGTTTCGTGAATTAGCGCCATTCAGTTATTTCGACTTTAATCTGCTGGCTGATATTCGCGGAAATACGGCACTAAAAACGGCGAACATTCAGAATATCGACGCCAAATGGGAGTTTTATCCAACACCAAATGAGTTAATTTCGGTAACGGGTTTTTACAAACATTTTACAAACCCTATCGAATCGTTCCTGCTGATCCAGGCGAATGGGCTGGCCTATACGTTTGCCAATGCCAATTCTGCTCAGAATTACGGTGTTGAGCTGGAAGTGCGCAAAGGATTTCCAAATTCATCGAGTGTCTTTCTGCAAAATCTGTCGGTAGTTGGTAACGTATCACTGATCAAAAGCCAGGTTAACGTAGGCGATATTGTCCGGGCTCCTGATTTGAGTGGCGAGGTTCGGGAATATGATATTCGGGGCATTGCCGATACCCAGCGCCCACTGGCAGGCCAGTCGCCTTATCTGATCAATGCCGGTCTGTATTATGCAGCTCCCAAATCGGGCTGGCAGGCCAATATTCTCTACAATGTATTTGGGCAGCGGATTTTCGCGGTAGGCAACCGGAACAACCCGACCATTTACGAGATGCCGCGTAACGTAGTGGATCTGAATGTGACCAAGCTGGTCAATAAAAAGCTGGAGCTGCGGCTGGGCATTCAGGATCTGCTGAACCAGTACGTCCGGTTTGTACAGGATTTCAATCATGATGGCAAAATCGGTAGCGATGTTACATCGCAAACCGCTGATGCTGACCAAACGATTCGTCGATTCAAACGGGGTAGTTACTACACTCTTAGTGCCGTGTACACCTTTGGTCGCCGAACGATAATTCCTTAAGTGTTTACCAATCCAATTCAACTAAATTAACTGTTTATGCAAATGCATCAAGTGCGCCGTCGAATGGCTGGCTGGGCTTATCTGCTACTGACGGGTGTCGGACTGTTTGCTGCCGTTTCGGCCTGTAAAAATGATGATACCCCGGCTCCAGTATTGAGTATTACGTCTATTTCGCCTACGTCGGCACCCGTTGGGTCTAGTGTAGTAATTACGGGTACAGCCTTCAATGCTACGCCATCCAGCAACACGGTAACGTTTGGTACGATCCCCGCACAGGTAACCGGGGCCACCACAACATCGTTAACGGTAGTTGTTCCGGCGAATGCAGGTACACCTATTGCCGTGACAACGGGCGGAGCAACGGTAAGCAGCACAACGGCATTCCAGTTGGGTAACAAACCAGTTATTACGGTGGCTAGCAATATCACGGCCAGTACGAACTGGACGGCTGCTAATGTGTATGTTATCCAGGGGTTTGTGAGTGTTACATCGGGGGCTACGCTAACCATTGAAAAAGGAACGATTATTAAAGGGGCTCCGAAAGAGCAGGATCCTTCGGGTCAGGGTAAAGGCGGTACGCTGATTATCCAGGCCGGGGCAAAAATCAACGCCGTCGGTACGGCTGACTCGCCAATTATTTTTACATCCAGCAAGGCGGCCGGTTCACGTGGTTATGGTGACTGGGGTGGGGTTGTACTGATTGGAAAAGCTCCCCACAACCAGCCAGGTGCTACGGCCTTTGAAGGTGGTATTCCGGGTACAATTGGTACATTCTCCGACGTGAACGACAACTCGGGGGTTATGCAGTATTGCCGGATCGAATTTGCCGGTATCGCGCTGACCAATGTAGCAAACAGTGAGATCAATGGTCTTACGCTATACGGTGTAGGGGCCGGAACTACGATTGATCACATCCAGGTGTCGTACAGCGGTGACGACTCGTACGAGTGGTTTGGCGGTACGGTCAACATGAAGTATCTGGTGGCTTTCCGGGGTTGGGACGACGATTGGGATACCGACTGGGGCTATTCGGGTAAAGTACAGTATGGCGTTTCGCTGCGTGACCCAGACGTAGCTGACCAGTCGGCTTCTAATGGCTTTGAGTCGGATAACTTTAACCCAGGTGCCCCCGCAACGGCTGCCAATAACGGCTTACCCTTGACAGCCCCAGTATTTGCTAATATGAGCAACTTTGTAACGGCTGGTACACCATCGAACGCGGCTTCGGCAAAAGGAAGTGGTCCGTTTCAATCGGGAATGCACCTGCGTCGGAATACGTCGATCAGCATTTTCAATTCACTGTTAGTTGGTTACCCAGAAGGCTTGCGGTTAGATGCCCAGACTGGTACGACGAATACGCTGGATAACGCTACGGCTGGCAACCTGCAACTGCGTGGCCTTGTGATCGCTAACTGCACCACGCCGGTTCGTGGGGCTCAATCAATCACGAACGACCAGGCAACGACTTTCTTTACTACGACTGCCTTCCAAAACCAGATCATTGCCAGCACGGATTTAAGCAAGCTGCTGCTCAACACGGCTAGCTTTACGTTGACCGCCCCCAACTTCCTGCCCCAGTCGGGTTCTCCGCTGCTGACAGGAGCCATCTGGGATGGTAAAGGAGCGGATGCGTTCTTCACGAAAGAAACGTTCAAAGGGGCTTTTGGTACCACTGACTGGACGAAAGGCTGGACAAACTGGGACCCGCAAAACGCTAACTACGATAAGTAAGCCTTTCGTTTCCATACAGTCATAAAAAAAATAGCCAGCGACCCTGGCTATTTTTTTATGACTGTTGACTGATTAAGAGCTAATTATCGGGCTGAACAGCTGATGGCTTGTGTGACTGTTGTACTGAAACCACCGGGTCCGTAGTCGGAAGTGCCGTTTCGTTTGAGCAGCGAATCACGATCAGCCGTGCCGCATACCTCGTAAGTTACCGAGTTCGAAGTAGGGACATAAACCCCCGCTGCGCCTTTGTAGCTATATCGAATGGAACAATCATAGCACTGACTAGCCTCAACATCGTCCTTTTTTTTGCAGGCTGTAAACAGGGCCAAGAGGCCGATAAAGATCAGTGTAGATTTATTCATGGATGAGTAGAACAGGTAAAAGGCTAGGTAAATAAATGAAAATTTGCCATACTTCGACCGAATTGACAACTTTTACGAAAATATACGACTTTGTACGATCAGAAGAAGCAACAACTTTGTATCTGGCTGTTTGTCTTTTATAGGATAAAAAAAGCTCTGATAACGCTTTCATTACCATATAGTTATTAGGTACAAAAAAAATGCCAATCCTTACAGTCACCTGGCCGATGTGGTTGCTGAGGGGATTCAAGGAGAGAATCGGTCAACTATCCAATGTGGAAAAGTACTCCTAAAAACACTGTATCGATCCCTACGAAAGCTGGTTGTTGAGCAAGGGCTGCTGGCGAAGTAAGTCGAGTGTGGCTGGGTCGAAAACCTGCTCAAGGGTCGTTAAATGAGTCAGTCGATGGAGATCGCTGCCGATAAAATCAATGTCTTTGGTTTGGAGGAGTTTATGCGCAAGTTGCTGAGCCCGTTTGCCATAATGGCCTGCCAGTGACATCAGATTGAGCTGAAATAGGCACCCTTTTTCTTTCAGAGCCATCAGTTGCTCGGGTGCACTTTGGTAATAGTGGTATCGTTCGGGGTGCGCTAGTACAGGTTTGTAACCCTTTAGCTGCATCAGAAACAAATATTGCTCCAGTTGCCGGGGGGAGTTTGCCCAGCCCGTCTCAAAGAGTACATACCGATCTTTTCCAAAGCATAGCACCTCATTTTGTTCCAACAAGGTGTAATACCATTCATCGACAAGATACTCTGCGGCCAACGTGAATCGAATGGGGAGGTTAGCATCCGCAATAGCCTGCTGAACGGTAAGCGTGACCTGTTGCAGTTGCTGTATTTTGTTAGGGTAATAATCCTGGCTAATGTGAGGAGTGCAAATAACCCCTTTTATACCCCAGTCTACGTATTTCTGAAGACAGGTGAGGGTATCCTCCAATGTAGGTAAGCCATCATCTACGCCTGGTAAAATGTGGTTGTGTAGGTCAACGGGCCAAATGTCTGCAAAGCTTTTCTGAACAGTCGAGTGTTTATTGGTAAGCCAATTTGCTAAGTCTTTCCACATAAAGTGTGCAAATACTCTTTATAATAAAAAAATTATTTATATTTTTGATAATAAGTAAACTAAATATAAGTGACAATTCTTTTTAATTTCAAATATGTCTACTTAATATAAGTCAACTAATTACTTGTTTTAATTCAAAGTTAACAATCGTTCTATGGAAATGAAACGCGATCGGATGCTGAAGGCTACGATTGGGTAGAATATGATGGAATGGATTTGAAAGGCTTGCAGGTAAACGGTTGATCGATAAAGTTATAATTAACGTAGATGGGCAGGGTTGATGAAAGTACTGATACTACGGTTCTCCTCGATAGGTGATATTGTACTGACAACCCCCGTTGTCAGGGGCCTGAAACAGCAAATACCGGGAGCGGAAATTCATTTTTGTACCAAACGAGCTTATGCATCGCTGATTGAGCACAATCCTTTTATTGATCGGTGTCATTACCTGGACAGCAGTTTGTGGGTGTTGGTTCGACGGTTACAGGCTGAACGATTCGACCTGATTATTGATCTGCACAACAATGTGCGCACAAGTCTTATCAAGGCGGCTCTATTGACGAAAGCCCATACGGTCAATAAATTGAATATCCGAAAATGGGTATACGTGCGCTGGAAATGGAATGTTATGCCTGAAGAACACATTGTCGATCGGTACATGGCGACTGTTCAGCCGCTTGGCGTTGCTGAAGATGGTTTTGGACTGGATTATTTTATACCGGATCGGGACCAGATCAGTAAAACTGAGTTGCCCTTAACGCACCAGTTAGCGTATGTAGCCTATGCCATTGGCGGACAGCATGCGACCAAGCGGTTGCCTGTAGGACCTATGATTGAACTTTGTAAAAAAATTGATGCGCCCATCGTCTTACTGGGCGATGCCGAAGATCGGGAAACGGGTGATGCCGTTGTGCAGGCACTGGGTAGTCAGTTGATTTATAATGCCTGCGGACAGTATTCGTTGAATCAATCGGCATCTTTACTACAACAAGCCCAGGTCGTGTTTAGCCACGATACGGGTCTGATGCATATGGCAGCTGCGCTGAAAAAAACAGTATACTCCATCTGGGGAAGTACAACGTTCCAACTGGGGATGTATCCGTATAAAACCCGTTACGTGTTAATCGAAAACAAAGGGTTGTCTTGTCGGCCCTGTTCGAAGATTGGCCATAACCAGTGCCCCAAACAACATTTTCGATGCATGAATGATCTCTCGTTCGAGTCGGTGGAATCCGTTCAATCATCGGTTTGGTCGGAAACAGACAAGCTGGTTCAGACTTCCTAGTGACTGGCGAACAATCTTAGAACGATAAGCAACCCCTATATGCTTGCAACCCCTTCCCGGCAAACGCTGAAACCAGATACGCGTAAATTTTTTTCGACCAACTGGACGTACCTGCTGGTTGCTGGACTGGTTGTGGTGCTCGTCTCGCACCTGGGCTTAATTCCGCTCGATATGGGTGATGAGTCGCGTAGGGCGCTCGTTTCGCTGGAAATGATTTTATCGGGCGATTATATCACGCCCACACTAAACGGCGAGCGGTATTTTAATAAACCACCCCTTTTCAATTGGCTGATTATTGGCTCGTATAGCCTGTTTGGCAACTATTCGTCGTTTGCCCTTCGATTTCCCATGCTTGTTTCATTGCTGCTTTTTGGGTTAACGATTGGCGCTTTTGTACGACGATACACTACGCCGACTATTGCCATTGCTGCCTCGTTGATGACCCTGACAACGGGGCGGGTACTGCTCTATGATTCCATGCTGGGGCTGATCGAAATTACGTTTGCCTGGATCACCTATACGGCCATGATGCTTGTGTATCATTTCGATCAGAAACGCCAGTATGGGTGGTTATATCTGTCGACCTATTCGCTCACGGCG
>Ga0209933_1002069_pt1 | contig 13140 bp, 10 predicted proteins | sample ThiBiot_300_biof_FD_183944 | JGI IMG/M metagenome (GOLD analysis project Ga0209933, IMG submission 183944) | Wastewater bioreactor microbial communities from Cape Town, South Africa - Thiocy_cont_300_biof (SPAdes) | ecosystem: Engineered > Bioremediation > Thiocyanate > Unclassified | place...
GTTTTGCTTAAGAAATTAGAAGCCAAATCCCAAATCTTCGAGGAATCACTACACAAAAATCATAACAATTATGAAGCTGTTTTATTCCAAAATCTGCTTTACACTTTTGGATTAAAAGTGAATGCCGAAATTTTTCTTCAAATAGCGGAAAGTCTTGATTTTGCAGTTGTCCAGAAAATCAAGCAAAATGATATCCACCTGGAAGCTCTGTTTTTTGGAATCTGCGGTTTTTTGGAGGTTCCGAAAGATGAAATTATGCAAATCTGGAAACGGGAATTTGATTTTTTGAAATTGAAATTTAATTTGCCGGATGTCCGGATTTATCCCAAATTTTCCAAACTTCGTCCACCGAATTTCCCAACCATAAGATTATCCCAAATAGCCAATCTTTATCATTCTCAACCTAATCTTTTTTCAAAGTTGATTGAAGCAAAAACGATTGATGATTTGTACAGTCTGCTTAATAATGTCAAAGCTTCCGAGTATTGGGACAATCGGTTCAATTTCGGAAAGATTTCGACGGTAGAAAATAAAAAATATCTTAGTGAAGATTTCATTGATTTGATAATCATTAATACAATTCTGCCTTTGAAATATTTCTATCATAAAAATCACAATCCGGAAATAGTCGATGATATTTTTGATTTCTATAAGCAGATGAAATCTGAGAAAAATTCTATTATTGCTGAATGGAAAGTATTAGGAATGAAATTCGAAAATGCCTTACAGACCCAGGCCTTTCTTTATCAGTACAAAATATTTTGCAGTCAGAAAAAATGCTTAAATTGCAGTATTGGTTTTCAGTTGCTGAAAACGGATGCTTAAAATTCGATTTAAAAGAAATGAAAGAGCCTAGAGTTGTTAACGGTTTACGACATAAGATGGAAAGGGAGTGGTTTGGTGTTTTGACGAGATACGGAACCAAACTCGGTATTCCTGTTTCCAAATTACGGGTTTTCTTTATCTATTCTACTTTTGCAACAGCAGGGATTTTCTTTTTGTTTTATCTTGGCCTGGCTTTTATGCTTTGGGTAAAGGATTGTATCATTACCAAAAGGCCGAGTGTTTTTGATTTGTAAGTTATTCCAAATGAAAAATCCGGTTGAATTGCAACCGGATTATATTTTTTTATGCTCTGTTTTTTAGATTAAGAATTAGCTGTAGTAAGATTAGCTACGGCATATTCTCTGTTCATTCTTGCAATATTTTCCAGAGAGATTCCTTTTGGACATTCTACTTCACAAGCTCCGGTATTGGAACAGTTTCCGAAACCTTCTTCGTCCATAGCTTTCACCATGTTCAGGACTCTTCTTTTCGCTTCTACACGACCTTGTGGCAATAATGCAAACTGAGAAACTTTGGCACCCACAAATAGCATTGCAGAACCATTTTTACAAGTAGCTACACAAGCTCCACATCCTATGCAGGCAGCGGCATCCATTGCTTTATCAGAATCTTCTTTTGGAACAAGAATATTGTTTGCATCGGTGGTGTTCCCGGATGTGTTCACAGAAATAAAGCCGCCTGCAGCCATTACTCTATCAAATGCGCTTCTGTCAACCACCAAATCTTTGATTACCGGAAAAGCAACACTTCTCCAAGGTTCGATGTGGATCGTTTCGCCATCCTTGAAATGACGCATGTGCAGCTGACAAGTGGTAATCCCAGTGTCCGGACCATGCGCTCTACCATTGATATATAGCGAACACATACCACAGATTCCTTCACGACAATCATGATCAAATGCAACCGGGTCTTTCCCGTCGTTGATTAGTTGTTCATTCAGGATATCCAACATTTCCAGGAATGAAGAATCTGTTGAAACGTCAGAAATTTTATAAGTTTCGAATTGTCCCTTCGATTTATTATTTTTTTGTCTCCAAATTTTCAGCGTAAGATTTAAGCCTTTTTTTGCACTCATTTTTATATATTTTTGAATGGAGATTATTTGTAACTTCTTGCTTTAACTTCGATATTTTCATACACAAGCTCTTCCTTGTGCATTACTTCGGCATTGATGTCCATACCTTTATATTCCCAGGCGGCAACATATTTGTAATTCACATCATCACGTTTTGCCTCTCCATCCGGAGTAGAGTGGTCTTCACGGAAGTGTCCTCCACAAGATTCGTTTCTGTTTAGCGCATCGATTGCCATCAGTTGTCCTAGTTCCAGGAAGTCAGCAACTCTGAAAGCTTTTTCCAATTCAGGATTCAGATTATCGGCTTCACCGGGAACTTTTACATTCTGCCAGAAGTCTTTTCTTACTTCTTCGATTTCTTTGATGGCTTCTCTTAAGCCCTCAGGCGTTCTTCCCATTCCCACTTTATTCCACATGATGTGGCCTAGTTTTTTATGGAAATAGTCAACTGAATGCGTTCCTTTATTAGTTAAGAAGAAATTGATCTTATCTTTAATCTCTTTTTCTGCATCGTCAAAGGCTGCAGATTCTGTCGGAATTTTACCAGTTCTGATGTCAGCAGAAAGATAATCAGCAATTGTATAAGGCAAGACGAAATATCCGTCTGCCAAACCTTGCATCAAAGCAGACGCTCCTAATCTGTTAGCACCGTGATCTGAGAAGTTAGCTTCTCCGATTACGAAACATCCGGGAATTGTAGATTGCAAATTATAATCTACCCATACGCCACCCATTGTGTAGTGTACCGCAGGATAAATTTTCATTGGCGTTTTGTAAGGATCATCAGCAGTAATTTTCTCGTACATTACGAATAAGTTACCGTATTTCTCTTCAATCCACTTTTTACCAAGATCGTATATCTGTTGTTCCGTTGGATTATGGATATGTTTTTCGATAGCGGCTTCTTTACCTTTTTTCATGATTTCTGTAGAGAAATCCAGGTAAACGCCTTCTTTCGTATCATTATTTTCAATTCCGTAACCTGCATCACATCTTTCTTTACCAGCTCTGGAGGCAACGTCTCTTGGTACCAGGTTACCAAAAGCAGGATATCTTCTTTCAAGGTAATAATCCCTGTCTTCTTCTTTAATATTTTCAGGTCTAAGTTTTCCTTCTCTGATCGCTACAGAATCTTCAATATTTTTAGGAACCCAGATTCTTCCTGAGTTTCTAAGAGATTCTGACATCAAAGTCAGTTTAGACTGCTGAGTTCCGTGAACCGGAATACAAGTCGGGTGAATCTGTACGTAACAAGGGTTTGCAAAATAGGCTCCCTTTTTATGAATTTTCCAGGCTGCAGAAACGTTGGATCCCATTGCGTTGGTAGAAAGGAAATACACGTTTCCATAACCTCCGGAAGCAATAACAACTGCGTGGGCTGAATGTCTTTCGATCTCACCGGTTACAAGATTTCTTGCAATGATTCCTCTTGCTTTTCCGTCAACAATTACAAGGTCCATCATCTCATGACGGTTGTACATCTTGATTCTGCCTTTACCGATCTGACGGCTCATTGCAGAGTATGCACCTAACAATAGCTGTTGTCCCGTTTGTCCTTTTGCGTAAAATGTTCTTTTCACCTGAACCCCACCAAACGAACGGTTATCTAGCTGACCACCGTAATCTCTCCCGAAAGGAACTCCCTGAGAAACACACTGGTCGATAATATTAGCAGAAACTTCGGCTAATCTGTAAACGTTAGCTTCTCTTGCGCGGTAGTCTCCACCTTTGATCGTGTCATAGAACAATCTGTAAGTTGAATCACCGTCGCCCTGATAATTCTTAGCCGCATTGATTCCTCCCTGAGCTGCAATTGAGTGTGCTCTTCTAGGAGAATCCTGATAACAGAATGCTTTTACATTATAGCCTTGTTCAGCAAGAGTCGCAGCAGCAGAACCGCCGGCTAATCCTGTCCCAACAATAATGATATCTATTTTGTCTCGGTTGTTTGGAGCAACCAAGTTCATATGATCTTTATGATGTTTCCATTTGTCCTTAAGCGGACCAGCAGGAATTTTTGAATCTAAACCCATAATTAAGTAACGAAATGATAAATTGCAATGATGATAAATCCAAGCGGAATGATAATAGAATACCAGTTTCCAAATGCTTTGATAAATGGCGTATACTTTGGATGTCTTGCTCCTATAGATTGAAAAGAAGACTGGAATCCGTGTGCTAAGTGCAGGCCTAATAATACGAAAGCAATTACATACAGAACAACTCTCCATATATCATGGAACTTGTGGTGCAATTCTTCCCAATATCTCAACTCATCAGGATTGTTCCCTTGGATATACTTATAACTGATTTCCGGATACCAAAAATCATAAAAATGCAAAGCTAAAAATGCTAAAATAACAGCGCCGGAAATCAACATGTTTCTGGACATCCATGTAGAGTTTGCAGAACCATTGTTCATCGCATATTTTACAGGTCGTGCATTATTGTTCTTGATTTCCAGAACAAAGCCCATTACAAAATGGAAAACCACTGCAAAAATCAGGATTGGCTGCATCAAAAACTGAACGGCAGGATTGTATCCCATAAAATGAGATGCCGTGTTGAATCCATCTTCGCTGAAGATTGAAATAAAATTGGTGGACAAGTGCATCACCAAAAAAATCAGCAAAAACATTGCTGAAAGTGCCATAGCATATTTTCTGCCTATAGAAGACGTAATACCTGCCATAATTCTGTTGTTATTTGAATTTTCACAAATTTAGAAAATAGTTGAGTGATATAACATTGAGAAATGTCAGAAAAATACAGTTTGTAATCTTTCTAAATAACGTTAAAATAATGTTAACGAATATCTCGAAATTTATAATATTCAGTTTGTAAAATCAATAAAAAACCTCGAAATAATTCGAGGTTGGATTTATAATTCTTTTCTTAATCTTGCTACCGGGATATTCAGTTGTTCGCGGTATTTTGCAATTGTTCTTCTTGCAATGTTGTAGCCTTTTTCTTTGAGGATTCCCACAAGAGCGTCATCAGTATAAGGTTTTCTCTTATTTTCCTTGTCTATAGCTTCCTGCAGGTGTTGCTTGATTTCTTTTGTAGAAACCTCTTCGCCGTCATCATTGGTTAATGAATCAGAAAACAGGTTTTTAAGATAAACAATTCCGTTAGGAGTGTCTGCATATTTGCTTTTTACTACTCTGGAAATGGTCGAGATATCGAAGCCTGTAATGTCAGCAACATCTTTCAGAATCATCGGTTTGATGTTTTTCTCGTCGCCGGTCAGGAAATAATCTTTCTGAAGTTTTACAATCGCAGTAATAGTTTGCAGTAGTGTATTTTGTCTTTGGTTGATTGCATCAATATACCATTTTGCAGCATCCAGTTTTTGTTTGATGAAAAGTGCTGCCTGCTTATGTTCTGCAGAATTTTTATCGTGAGAATAAGTTGATAGGATTTCTTTATACTCTTCAGAAACCCTTAGAGTGGGCGCATTTTTATTATTCAAAGAAGGGATAACCTGGTTGTCTTTGATTTGAATCACAAAGTCCGGAATAATCTCTTGATTAATAGTGATCGTTTGTGTATCAAAGTTTCCTCCAACTTTTGGCGATAATCTTGAGATTTCGTCCAAAGCTTCTTTCAGATCCTCTTCTTCGATGTCATACTTCTGAAGGATTTTATTGTAATGCTTATTTGCTAATGCATCAAACTGATTTCGCAGGATGTTTCCTGCTAAAATTACCGCGGAGTCAGAGCTTACTTTTTTCTCAATCTGCAAAAGAAGGCATTCTCTCAGATCTCTTGCGCCAACACCTGGCGGATCCAGTTTTTGAACATAATTTTCAAGAATATCGGTTACTTTTTCGATAGTTGTATATATACCTTGTGAGAATGCTAGGTCATCAACGATGGATTTGATTTCTCTTCTCAGGTAGCCGTCTGTATCAAGGTTTCCGATAATATATTCTGCAATTTTCAAATCTTCTTCATCAATATTAGAAAGCCGAATTTGTTCCAAGAGATAATCGTAAAGTGTCTGACCTTCTGTTAAAAGGGACTGATTGTCAAATTCTTCATCATCGGCGGAATAATTACTGCTTGCGGTTTTATAGCTTGGTTCGTCATCGTAAAGATATTCATCAACATCAAAATCTGTTTCGATACTTTCATTGCCCTCACTTTCGTATTCTTCGTCTGCTTTGGAATAGTCTTCTTCCGCATTCCAATTCCTCTTCAAACTCCAAAGTATGAAGTTGTATCAGCTTCATCAATTGGATCTGTTGAGGCGCTAGTTTTTGACCGAGTTTAAGTTGTAGATTTTGCTTTAGCATAATTTTTCAATTGTCAATTTAATGATCAACTTTACGAAGTTAGAAAAATATTTTTTAAAAACAACAAGTTTAGCACGATTTTTGATGTGTTAATTTTAAGTTAAATAGTTAGTAAAATAAAAAACCTTCAGATTGCGGTCTGAAGGTTTTTTATTTACCAGATTTTGATTCGGTGTTCCGGAGCTACGTACAATTTGTCTCCAGGCTTGATGTCAAATGCTTTTTGAAATGCATCCATATTCACCAGTGGTCCAAAACTTCTGTAATATCCCGGCGAATGCGGATCGGTTTTAACCTGGTTGGTCATATACTTGTCTGTAGATTTGGTTCTCCAAACGGTTGCCCAGCTCATAAAGAATCTTTGATCTTGTGTCAAACCGCTAATTTTTCCAGGATTTCCGTGGTCTTTCAGATACATTTGTAAAGCTGTGTAAGCGACATTAATTCCGCCTAAATCTCCAATGTTTTCTCCACTAGTGAATTTTCCATTCACGAAACTTCCTTTCACTGGTTCGTATTTATCATACTGCGCTGCCAGCTGTCCCACTTTTTCATCAAAGTTCTTTCTGTCGCTGTCTGTCCACCAATTGTTCAGATTTCCATCGCCGTCGAAACGGGAACCGCTGTCATCGAATCCGTGAGAAATCTCGTGTCCTATAACACCACCGATTCCGCCAAAGTTAACAGCAGGATCGGCTTTGAAATTGAAAAACGGCGGTTGCAATATCGCTGCCGGAAAGACAATTTCGTTATTCGAAGAACTGTAGTAGGCATTCACGGTTTGTGGCGACATTCCCCATTCCGTCTTATCTACCGGTTTTCCTACTTTGTCCAGATTCTTCGCATATGTCCATTCTGTGATTTTCTCGAGATTATCAAAGTAGGTTCCGCCATTGGATGCGAGTTTAAGATTTAATTTTGAATAATCTTTCCACTTGTCGGGATAAGCGATTTTCACTTTGAATTTTGATAATTTTTCCAATGCCTTTTCCTTGGTTACTGGCGACATCCATTCAAGATTTTCGATATGGAGCTTGAATGATTTTTTGATGTAATCTACATACGTTTCCATTTTTTGCTTGGCTTCCGCTGGGAAATTTTTCTCAACGTAAAGTTTTCCAAAAGCTTCTCCTAAAACGCCGTTGATTACTCCAAGTCCACGTTTTTCCATAGAACGCTGCTCCTGCTGACCTTGCAGATATTTAGAATAGAAATCAAAGCGGATATTGTCCAGATTCTGGTCCAGATTGCCTGCATTGTTGTTAAGAAGGTCATACTTCATATATTCTTTGATGAGTCCGATATTGTTGTCGGTCATCCAAGAATCCATATTTTGATAATATTTCAATTCGCCAATAATCACTTTGTCTGTGTTAACGCCAACCGTTTTAAGATAATCCGGAAGGTTGATGTTTTTCACCAAAGGTTTTAATTCTTCAACGGTTTTCGGATTGTACCGCAAATTCGCATCACGACCTTGTTCCAGAGTCAAAAGATCTTGTGCCAGTTTTTTCTCGAAATCAACAATTTGCTGAGCTGTTGCATCAGGATTTTTGTTGCCTAAAACCGTCTCAAGTTTGGCAACGTAGTTTTTATATTCAGCTAAAGTTTTGGTATTGGCATCATTTACTTTTTGATAGTAATCTTTGCCTAAACCTAAACTTGGTCCACCCAGATAAACCGCGTTCATTACGGAGTTTTTCATGTCTGCACTAACTCGCCATCCATAAAAAGGATTATCTCCGGAAGGTGTAGCTTCGATAAGATATTTTTGTAGATCCTTGACGTTTTTAATGGCGTCAATTTTTCCTAATTGTGATTGAATAGGCTTGATACCTTCTGCATTTCGTTTTTTCCAGTCTATGAAAGTTCCGTACAATGCCTGAATTTTTTCGCCTTCCGAATTGGGTGCAAATTTCTCCGAAAGCACCTTGTTCAGAATATCCAAAGATGCCACGTCCACATCCTCTCTCAAAGCGTTGAATGAGCCCCAACTTGGCTTGTCAGAAGGAATTACTGCGGTTTTCATCCAGCCACCATTTACATAATTATAGAAGTCATCCTGAGGTCTCACATTAGTGTCCATATAGGAAAGGTTGATGCCTTCATCTTTTGGCGTGTTGGTTTGTACGGATTTCTGGCTTGCGGTTTTGTTCTGTGCCGTGACAGTACTGCCAACATAAAAGGTGGCGCCGACTGTCATCAGGTAAATGCTTAACTTTTTCATTAAAGATTTATTTTTAATATTTTCAAATCTAATGATTTTAAATTTTATCGATATTCATAAAAAAATTCCTTCATTTTTAATTGAAGGAATTTTGCTTTTATTTATTGTCTGAATAATGCTTAGAATTCTGCACTTTTCGGTGTTCTTGGGAAAGGAATTACATCTCTGATGTTGGCCATTCCTGTTACAAAAAGAACCAGTCTTTCCAATCCTAAACCAAATCCGGCGTGCGGAACTGAACCAAATCTTCTAGTGTCAAGATACCACCAAAGTTCTTCTTCGTCAACGTGCATTTCTGCCATTTTATTTTTCAAAACATCCAGTCTCGCTTCTCTTTCAGAACCACCGATAATTTCACCAATTCCAGGGAAAAGGACATCCATTGCTGCAACCGTTTTGTTGTCATCGTTCAGCTTCATATAGAATGCTTTGATTTCTTTCGGATAGTCGAACAAAACAACCGGGCTTTCAAAATGTTTTTCTACTAAGAATCTCTCGTGCTCAGACTGTAAATCGGTTCCCCATTTTTCAACGGGATAAACGAATTTCCCTTTTTTATTTTCTTTAGAATTCAGCAAAATCTCAATCGCCTCTGTATAAGATACTCTTTTGAATCTCTTCGCAATCACATTTTCCAGCTTTTCGATAAGACCTTCTTTTGCTCTTTCTTTTTCTGGTTTAGATTTTTGTTCTTCGGCAAAACGTTTGTCAAGGAAATCCAAGTCATCTTTGCAGTTATCAAGAACATATTTGATAACATATTTCAGGAAGTCTTCTGCCAAATCGATGTTATCTTCCAAATTGTTGAAAGCAACTTCCGGCTCAATCATCCAGAACTCAGCCAAGTGACGTGTTGTATTGGAGTTTTCTGCACGGAACGTTGGTCCAAACGTATAAATTCTCCCCAGTCCCATTGCCGCAGTTTCGCCTTCCAATTGTCCGGAAACTGTCAGGTTGGTTTTTTTACCAAAGAAATCCTGAGAGAAATCGATTTCTCCTTCTTTTGTTTTTGGAATATTATCGAGGTCGAAGTTGGTAACGCCGAACATTTCACCAGCGCCTTCTGCATCAGCTCCTGTAATTACAGGTGTGTTGATGTAGAAAAACTGATTTTGATTGAAGAAGGAATGAATCGCAAAACTCACTGCGTGTCGCACTCTGAAAACTGCTCCAAACAAATTGGTTCTGAATCTCAAATGCGCTTGTTCACGCAATTTTTCCAAACTGTGTTTCTTAGGTTGAAGAATGGTTGCCTGTAATTCGTCAAAGAAATTATCTCCCAAAACAGTGATTTTCTTAGCGATGATTTCTACAGTTTGACCTGCACCTTGACTTTCCACTACTTCACCTACAACTTTCAAAGACGAAGCAGTATTGATTTTCTTGATAGTTTCTTCGTCGAAATTTTCAAAATCCACAACCACTTGCAGATTATTGATTGTAGAACCGTCATTAAGAGCTATAAAACGGTTAGAACGGAACGCTCTTACCCAACCCTGAACGGTAATGTCGTGATGCAAAACTTTTTTGTAATCTGCTAATAAGTCTTTAATCGTCTGTCTTTTCATCGTATAAACTTTGTAAAGTTCCTTCTTTAAAATTAAGTGAGTGCAAATTTAGAAAAAAAAGACAACCTGAATGTATAAATACTACCATATTGATATAGAATTAAATATAAATTTGTTTATTTGATGTAAATCCCGATATTTATTTTAAATTCAAAAAATGAACACACTTCGTAATGGCGAATTTTTTGGACGGACCAATGAAAAGCTCAACTTCGATGGATTGACCATTACGGACACAGAATACACGCATCCTTATGTCGATTGGCATTATCACGAGAATCCTTATTTCACTTTTCTGCTTCAGGGAAATATGACGGAAGGGAACAAGAAAGAAATCTACGATTGTTCTGCAGGAACTTTGCTTTATCATCATTGGGAAGATGCGCACTACAACATCAAACCGGACATTTTTACGCGGGGTTTCCATATCGAAATTACAGAAGAATGGTTTGAGAAATTTCATCTTTCGAAAGAAAATATGGAAGGCAGCTTTAATATCAAAAATCCTGCTTTCAAATTATTGATTTATCAGATTTTCAAAGAATCAAAATTGAATGATAATTCTTTTGAATTAAGCATTAATCAAACTTTATTGAATCTTTTTAGCCAATTGTCCAATCAGAAAAGTTCCTCTGGAAAGAAACCGATTTGGGTCAATCAGATTGATGAAATTCTTCACGAGAGTTTTACGGAAAAGTTGAATTTAACCGAACTTTCAAAAACTCTGAACATTCATCCGATGCATTTGAGTCGTGATTTTCAAAAATATTTTCAGTGTAACTTGGGAAAATATATCAGAAAACTTAAAGTCGAAAAATCATTGATTTTACTTAATCAAAATGATTCTTTGTCCGAAGTTGCTTTGGAATGCGGATTTGCGGATCAAAGTCATTTTATCCGGTGTTTTAAAGAAAATATTGGAGTCACGCCATTTAAATTTAAAAATATTCTGAAAAAACTCTGATTTACCACAAAGACACAAAAGCTTATTTTTATAACACAAAGATCACAAAGTTTGACTTCGTCAAATATTAAAATAATTTGTGTTCTTTGTGAAAATCTCTGTGTCTTTGTGGATCACAACGATGTTAATTTCATTCTATTTTTTTCAAAAGTCAAAGTTTAATTTTGTCAGATAAAATTTACAATGAAATCAACTTTTTTATTTCTCCTGATTTTTGTATTCGGATTTTCTCAAAGTCAAACTAAAAATATCTTTGAGCCTGAAAAAATCGAAAAACCTGTTCAGAAAAAGCATTTGAATCAAATTCTATTTTTAGATAAAGTAGTTTCAATTGACAATCTACAGGAAACTGATTTTCTTAAAACTATGACTTTTCAGGAGGACAAAGATTTTGATATTCGGGTTTTTCTGGATAATTCTTTGGTCAATTATCTTTATCAGCTTGATGATTCTTTGACTGTTGATGAGTTGCTTAAAAAAGGAAATTACCAATTCAATTTTTATGTTGACGGAAAATTGATTTATACCGAAAATCTAAATTCCGGAGCGGGAAAAATGGAAGATAAAAAAATTAAAACCAATTTTAGAATTCCGTTTCTGAACACCCAAAATGAAGATTCTTGGGGAAGATATCTTTGGATGAGATTTTTCTTTGCAAATGGCGGAATGGATGCTTTGGATGTTGGAAACCATACTTTGAAAATCGAAATCAAGCCATACTTAAAAAATCCAGATTTGAAAATTGGAAATGTAATTGCTTCTGGCGAAATCAACTTAATTGTTCCAAAAAAGAATATTTCCGAAGAACAGATCGCTTTTCAAAAAATCAAACCAAACAGTGGTTGGAAAGTTTCTAATGAGAAAATCAACCAAGAAAAAATCAGACTTCTCAATCAGAAAATTGCTGAAAACAGATTCAGAGAGATTACAGGAATTGTTGTGGTTAAAAATGAAAAACTATTGCTGGAAGAATATTTCAACGGTTATGGAAGAGACAGTTTAAATGATACACGTTCGGTCGGGAAATCCTTTTCTTCAGCTTTAATGGGAATTGCAATCAAAGACGGTTATATCAAAAATGAAAATCAAACTCTGAAAGATTTTTATGATTTGAAACAATTCAAGAATTATTCTCTGAAAAAAGATAGTGTTACGCTTAAAAGCTTATTGACAATGAGTTCTGCTTTTGACGGAAACGATGAAGATTATGATTCTGCAGGTAATGAGGAAAATATGTATCCAACGGATAATTGGGTGAAATTTACTTTGGATTTGCCAATGACTGAAAATAAGATTGGAAAAACTTGGCATTATTTCACCGCAGGAGTTGTTGTTACCGGAGATATTCTGGACAAATCTGTTCCTAAAGGTTTAAAGGATTATGCAGACAAAAAACTATTCCAACCACTTGGCATTACGAATTACAAATGGCAGTTCACACCTCAAAACAAACCTTCTTTAGCAGGTGGATTACGAATGCGAGCTTTGGATTTTGCCAAGTTCGGGCAGCTTTATAAAAATAACGGAACTTGGAACGGGAAAAGAATTTTGGAAAAGAATTGGATTCAGAAAACCTTTACCAACTATTTTGCTGATAACAAAGAATCAGAAGGTTACGGTTATCTGTTTTGGCGAAAAGTTTACAAAGTCGGAAACAAAAGCTATGAATCTTATCAATCCAGCGGAAACGGCGGAAACAAAATTATTATTTTTAAAGAGTTTCCTATTGTAATAGTTATCACGGCAAAGGCTTATAATAGACCTTATGCACATTCGCAGGTAGATAAAATTGTTCAGGAATATCTGTTGCCAGCCGTTTTGAAAGAGTGATTTTTTTATTCATCTTTTTTAGAAGGAATCAGGAAAACGTCCATCAAACCTTCTGGTAAAAACATCTTGATGAATTTCTCTTCACGATTCACTTCCAGAATCCAGTCTCTGATAATCGGAATGATGATTTCTTTTCCGGCAAGGTCAAGGATGAAATAATTCTGAGCGGTCTGGTCATTGATAGAAACAATATTTCCACAAGTTTTTCCATCAGCTTCACGGATTTCGAAACCAATCACTTCGTGGTAATAGAATTTTTTCCCGGTCAATGGCGGTAGAGTAGAAAGTGGAAGATAAACACCTTTTCCAAGCGATTGATTCACCAAGGCTTC
>Ga0209933_1002073_pt1 | contig 13125 bp, 15 predicted proteins | sample ThiBiot_300_biof_FD_183944 | JGI IMG/M metagenome (GOLD analysis project Ga0209933, IMG submission 183944) | Wastewater bioreactor microbial communities from Cape Town, South Africa - Thiocy_cont_300_biof (SPAdes) | ecosystem: Engineered > Bioremediation > Thiocyanate > Unclassified | place...
TCGCGCGGCTGTTCGCGGTGCGCATTCAGTGCGCATTTCTCGGTTGGCCGGATGAGCTTCACGAACCGTTACTCCAGTGGGTACGCAAGAATCACGAGGCGACGCTCGCCCGTGACGTCGAGGCGATGGCGGCCGTTGCGCTGGAGTTCGACGGATACATCACGGCGCTGCTCGATGCACGGCGCCAGGCTGGTGCGTCCGCGCCGGACGACATCACCACCGATCTGGTCCGTGAAAAGATCAACGGACGTCCGTTGAAGGACGACGAGATCGTAAGCATCCTGCGGAACTGGACGGTCGGCGAACTCGGCACCATCACGGCGTGCGTCGGCATTCTGGCTCATTATCTCGCAGAGCATTCGCAGGTTCAGAAGCAGCTGCGCGCGAATTTGGATCAGCTGCCGGCCGCGATCGATGAGATCCTCAGAATCCATGCGCCGCTTATTTCCAATCGGCGCGTGGCGCATAGGCCGGTCGAAATCGATGGTCGCAAGATTGCCGCCGGGGAGCGCATCACGTTGATGTGGGCATCGGCAAATCGCGATGAGGCCGTTTTTGAGAACGCGGACGAGCTTCGTCTCGACCGCGATCCGGAGCAAAATCTTCTCTATGGGCGCGGCATCCATGTTTGTCCGGGTGCGGGACTGTCGCGCCTGGAGTTGCGCGTGATCATGGAGGAGCTGTTACGGGCAACCGAGACTATGGCGTTCATTCCCGGCCGTCCGGCGACGCTCGCGGTCTATCCAGCAGGCGGGTTTGCAGCGTTGCCGATGCGGATAGCGTAGCTTCGCATGCGGATCGTGACCGTACTCCGGTCACGGTCGAAATTTTTAAGTTGGAACGGGACGCGAAGGGGAAGTGGAAGCGTGCCGTTCTCATCACATTTTTAGACGCAGTACATTGATGAAGTTGGATTAGGCGGAAATACATGGAACACAACGATTGGCGGACCATCCGCGCGACACCGTTATTCAGTTCTCTATCGCAAGAGGTGACGGAGAGCATTGTCATCGGGCAAGGCGTGCGGACGTATGAGAAGGGCGCGCTGCTCTTTCAACAGGATTCGCCGTCGGACGCGTTCTTCGTCATTCTCGAAGGTTGGGTGAAGCTGTTTCGGATCACGCCGAACGGAACCGAAGCCATTGTCGGTGTTCTGAGACGTGGAGAGTCGTTCGGAGAGGCCGCAATTTTCATGGATCGCCAGTATCCCGTTGCGGCCGAGGTCGTGACGACGTCGCGGCTCCTGAAGGTTGACGGCGACAGCTTCCGGCGGCGCATTCGTGTCGAGCCGGATCTGGCGCTGGCGATCCTCGCGTCGCTATCGCAACATCTAAAGTTTCTTGTTGGGCACATCGAACAGATCAAAGTGCTCGATGCCTCGCAGCGGGTTGCGGATTTTCTCGTCGAACTCAGCGGTCAAACGCAGGGGTCGGCAGTGATCGTTTTGCCGTACGAGAAAGCGCTGATCGCCAAACGCCTCGGCATGACGCCAGAGAGCCTGTCGCGGGCATTGGCAAAGCTGCGGCCGTTCGGTATCTCTGTGCATCAGGAAAACGTGACGGTCGCGGACGTGGCCGCCTTGCGCAACCATGTTGCGATGGGGCGCAGTCATGCAGCAAACTCTTAACGGCGAGGCTGGAAGGGCCAGGCGCATGGCGATCGACATACCCGTACTCGCTGCCATCCGTGCGGCAGGCAAAACGCCCGTCGATGCGACGCTTGCCGAAGCCGCCGCGGTTCTTCGCTCATGGGGCGTGAACGTGCGCGGCATCGTGCAGGAAGAAGTTGACGGCGTCGACGGAGCGAAGCCGACCACGCAATTGCGCGACGTCGCGGATGGCTCGTTGATGCAGATTTCTCAGGATCTCGGGCCCAATGCTCGCGGCTGCCGCCTCGATCCCGGAGCGCTGGCGGAGGCGACGCGACGGCTGGAAACGATCGTCGAAGGCGGTGCGGACCTTCTCATTCTCAACCGGTTCGGCCGGTCGGAGTCGGAGGGAACCGGCCTCAGACCGATCATCGAGAATGCAATTCTGTCAGGCATTCCGGTGCTGATCGCCGTGCGCGACGAATACATTCCGGCGTGGGATATGTTCCACGAGGGAATGGCGACGTGGCTTCCCGCCGATACGAATGCGGTTCTGGATTGGTACCGGACTACGGTCGCGAAGCCGTATACGGAAGCGCCCGCTGCTTGATACGCGATTGCGTTTAGCGTTTGCTTGCGGACGTCAGTCTGAGTTGCGTTTCAGCGGCTGCGCCGACAGTGTTTCCAGTTCGCGAAGCGCGTCGGCGGCTTTGTCCGCCTGATCGGCGATTTCATCGAACAGCAGCGCAAGTTCCTTGAACACAGAGATGTCGGTCTCGTTCTCGGTAATCTCGTCGATATCGGCGAGATATGAAATCTGATCTGCGATCAGATCTCGACGATGCCGCGCTTCCTTTAACGCGCTGCGCAACTGCCGCCGGGCTTCCAGAACCGAGAAGCGGTCGAGCGCCTGATCCAGTTTCGTGCGGCATTCGCAATCCAATTCTGCCGACGACAAAACGCGATGCAGCCGCAGGGAGAGATCGGAGCGGCGAGGAGATTTGACGGTCCTGGTCAATTTGCCATTCCCAATGTCGACGTCACGGACGTGAGCGTATTTAAGCCGGGCTCAACGTGCTCCGGGATAACATAAAGCAAGGAACCCGGATTGTTTCAGCGCAAGCGCGACCGTGGATGGCCCGTACCGAAGGCAAATTGTGATCGCTTGCTTTATTCACCAAACCCAGAACAGAACGAACCATCCGGCGTTGGCGGGAAGCATTGCGCCACAGAACGCGGCCAGCGCCGCAATTCTGCGTGCCGTGCGGTCGGAATAGAGCCCGGTGATCTTCCAGCACAAAGTCGCGGCCCACAGAGTCGCGAGGACCAGTATGCTTGCGCGGGCTTCGCTGACGTAGGGCAACATTATGCCGTCGGAACGGAGGTGCGTTACGGTCAGTGCTGATAGTCCGAGAAAGACTCCGGCGCCGGCGAGTGGGATCAAGGCCTGCGCCATGTGGTGAAATCTGGCCGCGTTCCATGAGCCCAAGCTCCGCGTCGCGAGTGCCAGCATCAGCGTGATCGCCGCGCCGCATGCGAGCGTGGCTGCGAAGATGTAGGCAACCAACAACGCTCCATCGAGCAATGTCAGCACGTCGTTTTTCAAGGGATAATTGGTCAAAATCCACCACGGCGCCGTTGTCTCGAGCGGCCAGGTCACGTTGGCGGAAATCAAGCTCTGCGCGGCCCATTGTTTGACCGAGATCAGAAACGGGCTCGACGACCACTGGAACGCGCCGACGACGAGACCCATGAGGCCGAAGACGATGAGGATCGTTTGCCAGGGCTTGGGTGTCTCGCCCGCCACGTGGACGATTTCATTATTGGGCGAGCGGCGCGCCAGGCGGATTGCGCCGCGAAAGCCGCTGCAGCGGCCACACATATGGCATGCGGATGCGCCCCGCATGTTCTTTAGCGGCACGAGGGGTGCGCAGTTCACCGGACCGGGCCGGCAGCCTGCCGATTGAGACTGTCGCCACTGTTCCGGATCGACGTGAAAATGCAAAGGCGCGAGCTTCGACAGAAGCGCGAACACGCCGCTGACGGGGCACAAGTAGCGGCACCAGACTCGCTTGTTGCGGCCATAGAGATAGCCGACGGCTGCTGCCGCTACGGTCGATCCGCCGAGAATGAGAAGCGTCGGCAGCGGGTATTGATAGACGCTGACCATCTGGCCGTAAATCGTGGTGATGGCAAAAGCGACGGTTGGCCAACCGGCCCATGTGATCCAGCGCGGCGTCGCTCTCGCCCGGCCGACGCTGCTTGCATATTCGGTGATCGCGCCTTCGGGGCAGAGCAACCCGCACCACATGCGTCCGACCAGCGCCGTTCCTAAGATCACGAATGGCCACCAGATGCCCCAGAACGCGAACTGCGCGAAGCGCGTGACGTTGGTCCAAATGTAGGCTGCGTTATCGGGCAGGGGACGCAATACGGGAACGATGAGCAGGACGAGATAGATCGCAACGACGGTCCATTGCGTTTTGTGGATGGTTCGTTGATGACGCTGGAGCCAGTCGCCAAGGCGAGCCCAGACGTCCGGCTGTGCGGCGGCGAGGGCGGGTGCGCGGTCTCTATCTGGCAGCGTGCAGATCGTCATTGGGCCGTCTCCCCTGCGCGTGTGCGCGCCGGATATCGTCGTGCGATCGGTGCAAGCCGGTTGAGACGGCTGAGGCAACGATCGGTAATTCAACGTCCGTGTCACGGGCTGACGGGTTCCCGCGCGATCAACTTGGCGGGTGGCGTGTCGAGATGGAAATCGTCGAAGAACTCATACTCGCCGGGATCAAGGCGCCGGATGACAATGAACGATGACGCGCCGGCACCTAGAACTTTTTCCCGGCGCAACTCGTTGCTCTCGAACTCGACCGGTGTCGTTCCTTCGTTGTGCAGAATTAGCTTGAAGCGGCGGTTGGCCGGAACCTCGACGACGGGCGGATCGATTTTGCCGTCCGCGAACTTGATGGTGAAGACCGGGTCTTCCTCAGCCAACGCCGCGGCTCCGGAAAAGAGCGCCAGAAAAGCGAGCGACATCAGCCGGACTGGAAATGACATGGTGCTTAGGCCTTCTTTTCTGACATCCACCTAGTCCAGTGCAATCGATGCGCTGGACTAGGTGGATGAAACGCAATTCTGTCGATCGACGATCAGTATGCGCCCTTCTTGCCGGTGCCGGCGTACGTGAACTCATAGTCGACGCTGAATGGCGCGGCCCACGGGCCAACGCCGGTTTCCTTATCGACGTGGCGTCCAAAATGGTCCGCGGTTTCAGCGCCGAGCGATTTGATCGTGAAGGTCAGTTTGTATTTTCCCGCGCCCATCAGCTTGACGTTGTCGCCGTAATGCGGGCCATCGCTTGCCACCATCGGCATGAACATGCCCGACGTGCGTTCGCCACCGTCGACCTTGACGAGCGTGTACTCGATCTTGAGGTTGGGAATCCAGTCGCCTTCGGCGAAGCCGTTTTTATTGTCCGCCAAGGCGTGGATGTCGGCTTCGAGGTGGATGTCGGATTCGGCCGCGGCACGCATGATATGCGCGGGCTCCATCTCGATCGGCTGAAGGTAGACGGCAGCGACTTCGATGCCGTTGGTCTTGTGCGGACTGCCAATCGGGTATTCGGCGGCAAACACCGAGGGCGCGCTCAGCCCCAGCAATGCCATTGCCAGGGGGAGGATCGAACGTCGTGCCATGTTGGCTCCAATCTCGTGTGCGGTCTTGACGAATACGGCGCCACTCATCGGCCCATGGGGTCTGGCTGGCCGCGATATTCATTACTTATCTAGTAAACTTAGTTCTGGCGCTGCTTGACCCAGGACAAGAGAGGTGCCCCCGGCTCCTGCGTCAGACTGCCTTGCTGTGCCTCTGGGCAGAGCGGTCGAGGTAGGAATCGAACGCTGCCGCAACAACACGGACGAGGTAACGATGATCGTTTTCGATCCGGAGGATGTTGCCGTCCATTTGCGCCAGGCCCTCGTCGATGGCGCGCGAGAGCCTTTCGTTTCCGCCGGTCAGCGCCGCGTGGTCGAGGCCGTATCGTGAGCAGATGCCTGGAATGTCGGCCTCGAAGTCGCACATCAAGCGTTCGATGATCGCGGCACGGCCTCGGTCTTCGGACGTCAGGCTATAGCCTTTCGCGGTGGCGAGCCGGCCGTCGCGAACACGCGTCGAGTAGTTGCCGATCGCGGTTTCGTTTTGAACATAGCCTTGCTTGGTTTTTCCGATCGCGGATGCGCCGAAGCCGATCAGGGCTTCGCAATCATCCGACGTGTAGCCCTGAAAATTGCGGCGCAAGCGGTGCGATGCCTGAGCTACGCCGAGTTCGTCATCGGGAAGTGCGAAACAGTCGAGGCCGATCTGCTTATATCCGGCGTTGACCAGCGCGTCAGCGATGGCGACCGTCTGCTCGACCCGCTCGGCGCTGTCGGGCAGTGCTTTCACGTCGATCAGGCGCTGATGCTTCTTGACGTCCGGCACGTGCGCATAGCCGAAGACCGCGAGGCGGTCCGGCTTCATGGTCAGCGCCGTTTTGACCGTCTCGATGCAGGACTGAACAGTCTGGTTCGGCAAGCCGTAGATCAGATCGAAGTTGATCCGGTTGATGCCAATGCGCCGGAGCGCCGCCACGGTTTGCGACGTGCATTCCACGCTCTGAATGCGATTGATGCTTTGCTGAACCTTCGGGTCGAACGTCTGCACGCCGATGCTGGCGCGATTGATCCCGCTGCCGCGCATCGCTGCCAGCATCTCGCGGGAGATGGTTCGCGGATCGATTTCAATCGCCAGCTCTGCATCGTCCACGATGTCGAATGCGTCGCGCAGCAAATGCACGAGCCCGATGAACTGCGCGGGTTTCATGATCGTCGGCGTGCCGCCGCCGAAATGGACGTATTTCACGCGCTGGCGGCGCCCGATTTGCGACGCGACCATTTCGATCTCGCGATGCAAGACGTCGAGGTAGTTGGCGACCGGCTCGTCGCGAGCGCTGATCGTGGTGTTGCAACCGCAGTACCAGCACATCGACCGGCAGTAGGGGATGTGAAGGTAAAGCGAGACCGGGTCGCGGGGTGCAAGCGCCGAAAGCCAGCCTGCGTAGACCGTCTCGTCAACGACGGGAGAGAAAAGCGGAGCGGTTGGATAGCTCGTATAGCGCGGCAGCCGGGCTTCGCCGTAAGCACGAAGGAGTGTCGATTGCAAAGCCCTTCTCCCGATTTCTGCGAAAACGGGAAGAATGCTACTCCGATCTGGCGCAGACTCTTTGCGCTAGGCCAACTGATTTTGGGGGTCAGGTGCGTCCGAATAGCCGTTGCGCCGGCTGTTAACTAGGCGCGTGCTCGCAATCGCATTCTGACGTCCAGACAATTCGCGATCGCCGATCAGCGGCCTATGGATTTCAGCCGTTCGTTCAGTCCGACTAAAGCGATCAAGATGACGGCGGTAATAAGGGAAATGATGGTGCCGCCCGCCATCAGCAGGAGCACGAGCGCGCCTGAAAGTGAAAAAATACTGTCCATGAGTTCGCTCCATGAGTTCGTGACGGCGCCGGATCAACGTCCATCAGTCTGCGGCTAGATTTGTCCAACAAACATGGCGGTTGCGATCGCGATTGACAACAGGGCAGCGACGACCGCGCCCGTCTTCGGGATGGCGCCCTGGCGGTACATGAAGAAGATGAAAACCAGAAGGACGGGCGTGAGGGTGACCAGTCCCACCTGTTGCTCGTTCATTGCAATGATCCCGAAATGGCATGGGCGCGAGAGGCCAGAACAGTTCCGGCGGTGTAGATCGCGAAGATCGCACCCGAGAGCGCAATGAGATAGATGGCGAATAGCGCACGCCAGCCGCCGGGCGCGCTTCGAAGTCCGAGAAAGTGCTGCAGGATCGTCCAGGCTTTGACGCCCGCAACCGCCACCACGACCGCGACCTGCGCAAGGATCGGGATTGCGCCGTCCTGGACCGCGCCGGCCCACATTGAGATCAGGGTCAGCACCACCAGGACGATCCAAACCTTCACTAACGTCGCCATGTTCAGCGCACCAGATAGATGATGGGGTAGATGAGCACCCAGACCATATCGAGCATGTGCCAGAACGCGGCTCCGGTCTCCAGGTTCTCGATGCTGTCGGCGAAATAGACGATCGCGAAAATTATCAGCCCGAGGATGATGTGGGCCGCGTGAAATCCCGTGATCAGGAAATACAACTGAAAGAAGGTGTTCGTCTCGATGTCTATCCCGGCAGCGATGAGGTCACCGTACTCGACGCCTTTGACGGCGATGAAGACTAGCCCTAGCGCCATCCCAGAGAGCAGGAGCAGGCGGGCATCGCGTCCCTCGCGTCTGTGCCAGATCGCCGCCGCCACCAGAAATCCGCTCGTGACCAGGACGAGCGTATTCAAACCGCCGAGCACGCGATGCAGATGATTTTGCGCGTCGGCGAACGTTGCGGGATCAAGCGTGCGCGCCACAGAGAAGCCCAGCAAAAGCGCGCCAAAGACAGCCAGTTCGCCCAGGATCAGGATCCACATCATGGGATTTCCGGGCAGGCCGTTAAGGGGTCCCCAATCCGCGGTTTGCGCTTCCGACGTTTGCTCCTCCGTCTCTCTATACGTCTGCGCCAATGTCATCCAATCCCGTGCGACTACCTGCGCCTATAATATGAATTTAAAATACCTCTTTATTGTCCGAGCGCAAAGAGGGGACCGCTTGGCCTTTGATATTAAGCCCGCCGATGATCCCGGCATGCGTGTGTGCCGGGAGCGAGATCGGGACAAGGCTGGAGGAGACGAAGGGCAATGAGTGAGAGATTCACTAAGGCGGCTGCCCGCAATATTTTCTACGGGGGGTCAATTTTTTTCTTCATTATTTTCGTCGGTTTGACGGCGCAGACGGACTATTACATTCGAACGACGAGCACCGCGAGCGCTGAGCTTTCCGATAGCGTTCGGCGCGGCAAGCACGTCTGGGAAAAGAACTCCTGCATCAATTGTCACACCTTGCTTGGTGAGGGCGCTTACTTCGCACCCGAGCTTGGAAACGTCTGGGTGCGATACAACGGTCTCGAGGATCCGAAGGCGGCTCGCGAAGGCCTCTTTGCCTGGATGCACTCCCAGCCCAGCGGCGTCGAAGGCCGGCGGCAGATGCCCGACTTCAAGCTGAGCGATCAAGAAACCAATGATCTGATCGATTTCCTGGAATTCACCAGTCGCGTGAAAACGCAGGGCTGGCCGCCAAAGGCTTCAGGCTGAGGAGAAGCGAACAATGAAATATCCTACACAACGGGTCGCTTTGGCCTACTTCGTCTGCGCCATGGTTCTCTTCGGCGTTCAGATCATCGTCGGCGTCGTGGCCGGCACTGTGTACGTCTTGCCGAATTTCCTATCCGACGTCGTTCCCTTCAACATCCTGCGCATGATCCACACCAACGCGCTGATCGTGTGGCTGCTGATGGGCTTTTTCGGCTGCGGCTATTATCTCGTGCCGGAAGAAGCGGAACGCGACATCGAAAGCCCGATGCTGGCCTACGTGCAGCTCGGTCTGTTGATGTTCGGGGCGCTTGCTGCGGTCGTGGGCTATCTCTTCGGCATTCATGAAGGCCGCGAGTTCCTCGAGCAGCCGCTGTGGATCAAGGGCGCAATCGTCGTGGTGGCGCTGATCTATCTCTACAATATTTCGATGACGATCATGAAAGGCCGGAAGACGGCGATCGGCAACGTGCTGCTGCTTGGCATGTGGGGCATCGCGGTGTTCTGGCTGTTCGCATTCTACAATCCCGGCAACATCGCGCTCGATAAAGTCTACTGGTGGTACATCGTGCACCTTTGGGTCGAGGGCGTGTGGGAACTTGTGATGGCGTCCATCCTCGCGTTCCTATTGATCAAGATGACCGGCGTCGATCGCGAGGTGATCGAGAAGTGGCTCTACGCTATCGTTGGTCTGGCGCTGTTCTCGGGCGTGCTCGGCACCGGCCATCACTACTACTGGATCGGTGCGCCGGGATACTGGCAGTGGATCGGCAGCATCTTCTCGACCTTCGAAGTCGCGCCGTTCTTCGCGATGGTGATCTTCGCCTTCACGATGGTGTGGAAAGGCCGCCGCGATCATCCGAACAAAGCAGCGATGCTGTGGTCGCTCGGCTGCACGGTCGGTGCGTTCTTCGGCGCCGGCGTCTGGGGCTTCATGCACACGCTGTCGTTCGTCAACTACTACAGCCATGGAACGCAGGTTACGGCGGCGCACGGGCATCTCGCGTTCTTCGGCGCCTACGTCATGCTGAACCTCGCCATGATCACCTATGCGATGCCGTATCTCCGCAAGCGCGCGCCGTATAACCAGGTGCTCAACATGTGGAGCTTCTGGATCATGACGTCGGCCATGGCGTTCATGACCTTCACGCTGACGTTCGCGGGCGTCGTCCAGGTCCATCTGCAGCGCGTGCTCGGCATGAACTACATGGAAGTGCAGGATCAGCTGGCGCTGTTCTACTGGATGCGTCTTGGCGCCGGCGCCTTTGTTGCAATTGCCTGCGTGCTGTTCCTCTATTCGATCTTCGGACCGGTACGGGAAGAGAAGCCGGCTCGTATAGACATGCCGCTGCAGCCGGCAAACTAGGTTCGTAACACGAGGGATCATGGCATGTTGAAAAGTGTCAGTACGTCAGCGAAGCAAAAAGACTTGCCGTTCTATGCGCCGGTCGGTTCGGAATGCGAGATTTTCGAACACGCCTATCGCAATCGCCTGCCGGTTCTGCTCAAGGGACCGACGGGCTGCGGCAAGACACGTTTCGTTGCGTATATGGCGGCGCGGCTCGGCCGTCCGCTCTATACGGTGGCATGCCATGATGACCTGACTGCCGCGGATCTGACTGGCCGCTATTTGCTGAAAGGCGGCGACACAGTGTGGGTGGACGGGCCGCTGACGCGGGCCGTCCGCGAGGGCGCAATCTGCTATCTCGATGAGGTTGTGGAAGCGCGCAAGGACGTGACGGTTGTCCTGCATCCAGTAACCGACGATCGTCGCACGTTGCCGCTCGAGCGTACGGGCGAACTGCTGCAGGCGCCACCGGAGTTCATGCTGGTGGCGTCCTACAATCCAGGCTATCAGAACGTGCTCAAGACGCTGAAGCCGAGCACGCGTCAGCGTTTCCTTGCGATGGAATTTGGCTTTCCGACGCTCAATACCGAAGCCGACATCGTTGCGCATGAGAGCGGCCTGCCGCACGAGCGTTGCCTGCCGCTCGTTCGCGTCGCGCAGGCATTGCGCGGTTTGAAAGGACAGGACATCGAGGAAGGCGCATCGACGCGGCTCGTCGTCTATTGCGCGACGCTGATCCGCGCTGGCGTCGACTATGACACCGCCTTGCGCGTGGCGCTGATCGAGCCGCTGTCGGACGATCCTGAAATCGTCGATGGCCTGAAGCGCGTCGTGCAGATCGCGCTCGGGTAGTTCGCCATGCCGCTGTTCGAGCCGGAAGAAGCCTTCGGGCAATACTGGCACCGTCTCGTCGGATCGTCGCGTTCCTATCGCGGCCATGCAGACGCGGCGGTCGCGCTGGATCCGATCCGTGTCCGGCTCGGATTGCTGTTCCGGGCCGGCGGCGGCGACGGCGCGATCCGCATCGTCGGCACTGCCGCTACGGCCTCAGGGCATCGGCTCAATCTCAAGCAGGCGCTGGGTCTTGGCACCGAGATGATCGAGCGTCCGACGCTCGACGCGAGCGCGCTGCGGCTGCCGGGAAGCGTCGATCTGTTTGCTCAATCGAAAGACAACGAAGCGCTTTACGAGTGGCTGGCCATCTGGTTCGCGCACGCCGCTCCGCCGCAGCAGGATGATGATCCGTTGCGCAACGACCTCTATTACCTGCGCGCCGCCTTACGGACGACGCGCAGGACGCTTACGGCTTGGCCGGGCCTGCGGCCGGTCTACGATCGCCTTCGCCACATGACATTGAACGAGCGGCCACGGCGCAATCTGCCGGGCGTCGAAGGGCAGATCGAAGCCGCGATCGTGCATGCGCTCAGTGGAACGGTTCCGGCGTCCGACGCGATTGTCGACGCGATTGCGGGACATGGCGAGATCGATCCGAGTCTCCGCTCGACGCGGGGCTATCGCACATTTCTCCCCGTTCCGCTGTGGGGCGACGTCAAGGCGGACGCGGCCGGCGCGAGCGGTCCGGATGCGGACGAGCCGGGCGGCGATTCGATTGCCGTCGATTCAAAACGCCGGACCGGCGTGCGCAAATCGACTGACCAAAGCGATCGCAACGATCCGCTGATGCTGCATCGCTTCGAGACGATCTTCAGCATCGCCGAGATGATCAACGTCAATCGCGACGTTGACGACGACGATGACGAGGGCGCGCGGCAGGCGCTGGAAGATACGCCGGAACTGACGATCGGTTCGAACAAGAAGCGGCCGTCGGCGCGACTGAAGATCGATCTCGATCTTGCGCCGCGCGAGATGGAGTCGACAGCTCTTGTTGCCGACCATACGTATCCGGAATGGGACTGGAAACGGCAGGCTTACCGTCCCGACTACTGCCGGGTGATTGCCGGGCAGGCGTCGGAAGAGGGGGAGGACTGGTCGGCGGATGTGGTGACTCAGCGGAATATTCGCCACGTTCGCCGCCAGTTTGAAGCTTTGCGGCCGCGACGCCAGACATTGCATGCCGAGCCGGACGGCGAGGAACTGGACCTGTCGATGCTGATCCGCTCCATCGCAGACCGTAAAGCCGGAGAGTCCGGCAGCGAACGCATCTTTACCGATGTGCGGCCCGCGGCGCGCGATCTGTCGGTCGCGGTGCTGATGGACGTGTCGCTGTCGACCGACGCGTGGATGCAGGAGCGGCGCGTCCTCGATGTCGAGAAGGGTGCGCTTCTCGCGTTGACGCACGGTTTGACGGCGTGCGGCGATGAGCATGCGATCTACACCTTTACGTCGCGCCGTCGCACCAACGTGACGGTGACGACGCTCAAAGGCTACGATGAGGCGCTCGATCAACGCATCGTGCGCAGGATTTCAGCGTTGAAGCCTGGACAATACACGCGGATCGGTGCCGCAGTCCGGCATGTCACGAGCGAACTCGTGAAGCGTCCGCAGCGGCATCGTCTGCTGCTTCTTCTGACCGACGGCAAGCCGAATGATGTCGATCACTACGAAGGCCGGTTCGGGATCGAGGATACGCGGATGGCGATCCGCGAGGCGCGCAAGGCCGGGCTCCGGGTGTTCGGCGTGACCATCGACGAGAATGCGCGAGATTATTTTCCGCATATCTTCGGGCGCGGCGCCTTTGCGATCGTGCGCGACATCGCGCGTTTGCCCGCGGCGCTGCCTGCGATTTATCGCCAGCTCACGACATAGCGCGAACGGTCTTGCCCGTTGCATTGCCTAGTGGTGCTGTCGCATCTGCCTGATATTTATCAACGTGGCGGTTTTCGGCGGCGCTAGCTTCGGACTACATTCGAGTCGGTTCGCAATGCTTGAGGGACTATGCGCTTCTCGTGGTTTGCCGCTGCCATGTTGCCGCTTGTCGCGATGATGG
>Ga0209933_1002074_pt1 | contig 13121 bp, 7 predicted proteins | sample ThiBiot_300_biof_FD_183944 | JGI IMG/M metagenome (GOLD analysis project Ga0209933, IMG submission 183944) | Wastewater bioreactor microbial communities from Cape Town, South Africa - Thiocy_cont_300_biof (SPAdes) | ecosystem: Engineered > Bioremediation > Thiocyanate > Unclassified | place...
CCGCCAGCTCAGGCCGGGTAATTTTTTCGCAAACGCCCCTTCTATCAGGCCCGATACTACCCCCAATCCGCCGTTGGTGGCTCCCACTAGATTGATTTCTCCAGCCACTCCCGGCCGGGTAGGCATGGATTTGGGTTCTACCAGAATGACACCCCCGATCGCGTCTGACCCATACCGAATACTGGCAGCCCCTTTTATCACCGTTAGTCGAGAAGCCAGAAATTGATCTACCTGTGGAGCATGTTCTGTCCCCCACTGCTGATCTTCCTGCCGGATACCATTATTCAGAATAATAATCCGGTTGCTGTAAAGGCCATGAATCACCGGCTTGGAAATGCTCGGCCCTGTCTGGATGGAATACAAACCCGTCAGCGTCTTCAGGCTCTCTCCCAGTGATTGCCCCCGTGTTTGGTCTAGTGCCGCCCCCGACAGACTACTCTGGGTTTGGAGTAACTGCTGGGCTTCGGAACGATGTTCTGAGATAACAACCTCCTGTAATGTCCGGCTATCGGCAACTAACTGAACGGGCTGGAGAATCAGCGTTGAATCTGTATTCACCACTATGGGCATACTAACCGACTTATAACCGATGTATTGATATTCTACCGTGTATTGCCCTTTACAGAGCGCAGATAAGCGAAAAATGCCCGTTGTATCGGTCGTAGCCCCCGTTTTTAACTCCCGTACGTAAACGGTGGCCCCTACCAAGGGTTGCTGGTTCTCATTGGCCAGAATCTTACCCTGAACGCTCCCCTGACACGCAATGGTTTGCGCCCAGAGCGTATGACTACCCACTGCAAGTCCAACCAGTACGACACTTAATTTCCAGCAACGATGCATGCCCACAATTCAGGTTGTATACTCTTCCCTAATTCGGCTGCAATTTATGCAACAACGTTGCAATTAAAAAACAACTTGGCTTAAAAGCTTCATTTTTTAATCGCAGGCAAGCCATTTTAATCGCCAGTACTAGCTTATACCCCTGTAAAAACGTCAAGCCGCCCCGAAAATCGGGACGGCTTTAGCTGAAACGTAACGCGGGTGGAAACCCGCGCCATATACATCTACAAAGCGCGGGTTTCCACCCGCGTTACCCTGAGCTCAATGCAGAATATCGAATACCAATTCCCGGAGAATATCCCGTTCACTCATCGTTGGGGCGTCAATGCCCTTGCTCTGCGCATCGGCCCGACGGATGGCGTTAATCACGGAAGCCACTTTAGCAAGGGGAAAGGTTCGGGCCGCTGACAGATAATCTTTCACAAAAAATGGATTGACACCCAGCAGGGAGGCCAGCCCTTTATCCGTCTGATCCTTGGACGCCTGCACCATCAATACTTTACTGAAATAGCCGAATAACTGCGCCAGAATCACGACCAAGGGGTTATCTTTCGGATTGTGTCCAAAATAGTCAACGATCTGGTTGGCCTTTACGACATCGCGCTGGGCAAGTGCTTTCTGAAGTTCAAAGACATTATATTCCTTGCTGATACCGACCAGCCGTTCGACAGTGGCAGCCGAAATCTCTTCGCCTACATGCAGGTTGATCATCATTTTGTCGATCTCACCTGCCAGCCGTTTCAGGTCGTTACCGATATGATCAGCCAGGAGTTGACAGGCTTTAGGGCTTATTTTAGCCCCCTGTTCACGACAGTACTCACCCACCCAATCGGGCACTTTGTTGTCATATAATTTCTTTACGCCCAACAACTTACCTTTTGTCCCGAAGGCTTTCACCCACGACTTACGCTCGTCGAGGCCGGGTTTACCATCCTCTTTAACATAACATACCATCAGAATGGTACTTGGCAACGGATTAAGCGCATAGTCTTCCAGTAAGGTTTGTGCTGACTTATCGCCCAACCCTCCCATTTGCTGGGCTTCCTTCACCAGCACCAACTGACGCTCGGCCATAAACGGATACCGACGGGCGTAATTCAGCACGGCTCCCACATCGGTATCTTTACCAAACAACACGAACTGATTGAAACCTCGCTCGGCAACCGGAACGGCTACCTTTTCGAGTTCGTCGGCAATTCGATCAATATAATACGGCTCGTCGCCATGAATGAGGTAAACGGGGGCAATCCGCTTGTTGCGGATGTCTTTTAATAGGGTATCAACGGCAGCAATCAATCTTTACTAAATGTTATGGTTCGTGGTGTGCTCGCCCAACTGGAAGCAGACCATCTGACAAAAGTAAGGGTTTAAGCCACTATCCGATACGCCTGCCTCAGGTATTGATTGGATGATCACTACAGCCACCTAATCTCTATTGATAACCAACAGTCTTTCTTGGAACCTCTCACCGACGAATCAGTACACCCGGATAAACCCCGGTACTTTTCTGACCTTTATAGACCAGTTGACCAGCTACCCAAACGGCTTCGATTCCGGTCGACAGGGCTTTATTGTCGCCAATACGGGCGTTATCCTGCACGGTGTCGGGGTTAAGTAAAACCAGATCGGCATAATAGCCCGGCGCAATCACACCCCGATTTTTCAGCCCCAGATGTTCGGCGGTCAGGCTGGTCATTTTCTGAATGGCCGTTTCGATCGGCATTAGTTTCAGTTCACGTACATACCGACCCAGCACTCGGGTAAACGCTCCGTACCCGCGTGGATGCCCATCATTGGCGCCGTCGGAACAGATATTGGTATGCGGCCAGACCAGAAAGCGTTTCACATCGACATCATCCATCGACTTACCCATAATGCCTTCTATACCGCCAGCTTCCGGATTTTTCTCCGAAAATGCGGCTGCTTCCGCCACAAGTCCCATCAGGGTTTGAGCGGAGCTTTGCTGCCGCATCTGGGCTACTTCGCCAACGGTTTTCCCAGCATATGTTGGGTTTGCAGCAAACCGAACCAGCACCGACTGCGAGGGGTCGAATAATTGATTGACGGCAAATTCAGCGCTCGCCAGGTTGGTATAATCCCGTTTTGGGAATAAGACCCGCAAGGTCGACATCCAGTACTCGTATGGATAACAATCGGCGGTAATATTGATGCCTTCTGAACGGGCCCGTTCGAGTTGAGCCAGTAGGCGCGTCGATTGGCCCCAGTTGTTCCGAAGGGCAATTTTCAGGTGCGAAATCTGAACCGGCATTTTTGTAGCCCGCCCAATCTCGATGATCTCATCTACGGCATCGTCCATCATCGCATCTTCACTACGGATATGACTGATATACCGCCCACCGGAATCCGCTGCGACCTGCGCCAGTTGAACCACTTCGTCCCGATTCGAAAAAAACGCAGCTTCGTATTCCAGCCCGGTCGATAAGCCCAGCGATCCTTTACTCATTTCGGTCTGCAGCAACGCTTTCATCCAGTCAACCTCATCGGGTTTGGCAGTTCTGTAGAGACCATTGACACCCATACTTTTCTGTCGTAACAGGGCGTGCCCCGTGTAACTCGCTACATTGATGGCGGATGGCTGCCGTTGCATACGGCTCTGTAAGGTATCCATCCAGTAGCCACCGCCATCCTGACCGATTACAATGGTTGTAATACCCTGATTCAACGCTGGGATGGCATCGGGTCTCGTACTGACATCGTGGTGGCTATGACTGTCGATAAAGCCCGGAGCCAATACCAGCCCACGCCCATCAGTCACGGATTCGTTCGGAAATGCTGTTAACTCCCCCACTTCCCAGATTCGGTCGCCCCGCATCCGGACAGCCGCATTCCGACTGGCTGTTCCCGTACCATCAATCAGCCGAATGTTCGAAATAAGCTGCGTTTGCGGCAACTGAACAGGTTTCCCTTCCAGAATCTCACGGGCAATACGGCCAGCCGCATTGGACCCGTTTGTCAGCACAATCAATGTTTGTTTTTTATCAATATAGCGCAGGATCAATGTCCGAAAACCGACCCAGCCGCCCGTATGCATCAACACCTTGCCATTGTCTTCGATCATCCAGCCAAACCCATAGGGGTACGCGGTGCCATCATTCAGTTTAACGGGCGTAAAGGCCTCCTGTAAGGTACTGGCTTTGACGAGTTTTTCGGTGTACAGTGCCTGACTCCAGACGAGCAGGTCCTCCGCCGACGAATACACGTTCCCATCGCCCACGACTCCATCCAACCGGATCAAATCGTCTGGCACATTTCTGCCATTCTCCCGCCGAAATCCGTACACCCGATTGTGGGGAACGGTACTGCTTTTGTGGTAATAGATGTACGTATTCTTGAGCTTGAGTGGCCGGACAATAGCCTGGTTGAAAAAGTTTTCGATGGGCATTCCACTCACTTTGGTAACGATGGCTCCCAGCAGCACATAGCCTGTATTGCAGTATTCCCAGCGGTCGCCGGGTTGAAAAAGCAATGGGGGTTGGTAGTGATGCAGTAACTGAACCAGCCCGTCGTTGGTCAGCGTATCGAGTGGACCCAGGTATTTTTGCGCCAGATCGAAGTATTCGGGTAATCCGGATGTATGGTTCAACAAATCCCGGACCGAAATGCCTGAGTACGGAAAATCGGGCAGATAGGTCTGGACACTTTCATCGTACATCAGCTTTCCCCGCTCCTGCAACTGCATGATCATCATGGCAATAAACTGCTTCGACACAGAAGCCAGGTTAAAAGCCGAACTGGTCGTCAGTGGTTCAGATGTTTCGCTATTGGCCACACCCAGCGCCTTTTTGTAACGAATTTTACCCTGTTCCGCTACCAGGACCACCCCATTGAACATGGCCCGCTCATGGAGTTTAGTTAAAGCAGAATCGAGTGTTTTTAATCGGTTGCTTATTTGCGAAGTTGTCTTTTGGGCAAGGCTGGGGATGGATACAAGAAAAATCTGGGCGAGTAGGCAGAAACGGTAGAACGTACGCATAAGTTATTTAACAAAGAAGTAGGCCAATATAATCGCATGCGTGCAATATATTTGGCAATTGATAGAATTTGGTTTCAAAAAGTTTGTTAATTTCTGTATGAACAACCGAGCTATACTGCTCACGGATGGATTACTGAGTACTCCCAATGCCAAGACCGCGCACGGCCTGATTCGTGGAACTGAACGGTATACGGTAGCTGGCGTAGTGGATGCGCCAATGGCCGGAAAGGATGCAGGTGTCGTTCTGGACGGGCACCCGCGCAACATACCTGTAGTTGAATCGGTCGATGAGGCTTTAACCCAACTTTCCCCTGTTACCTATGCCATCGTTGCCATTGCGACCAATGGTGGCGTTTTACCCGCTTCTATGCTCAACGACATCAGGCAATGCCTTGAACGGGGACTGTCGATCGTCAATGGGCTGCATGAATTTTTGACCGATAAACCCGAACTCGTTGCCTTAGCCCAGCAACAGGGAGTTGAACTCATTGATGTACGACGCCCCAAACCCCGACACGAACTTCATTTCTGGACCGGAGCGGTTCGACAAATACCAGCTCCCATCATTGCCGTTATGGGTACCGACTGCGCCCTGGGTAAGCGAACCACTACCCGACTAATCCGGGAGGCTTGCGAACAACATGGCCTAAACGCCCAGATGATTTATACGGGCCAAACCGGCTGGCTTCAGGGCGGGAAATACGGGTTTGTTTTCGACTCGACACTCAATGATTTTGTTTCGGGCGAACTGGAGCATGCCCTGGTCTCCTGCTGGCAGGAGACCGGAGCCAATGTGCTACTGATCGAAGGGCAGGCAGCTCTCCGAAATCCAAGCGGCCCCTGCGGGTCCGAGTTTCTGGTGTCGGGCAATGCGCGGTATGTGGTGCTGGTTCATGCACCCAAACGCATCTATTACGATCATGATCCTGCCTGGGGCGAAATTCCGTCCATCGAGTCGGAGATCGCGCTGATTCGTGCCTATAACTCAACGGTGATTGCGGTAGCGCTTAATACCGAGGATTGTACCGAGGAAGAGGCTTATCAGTATCAAAAAGAGTATCAGAATCGACTGGGGATTCCAATCTTACTGCCTTTGCAGGACGGTGTCAATGCCATCATCCCTGTCATAAAGTCTTTGTAGAACCTACCCCTGACCATTTATTTTATTCGGGTATTGGGGCCAATTCGATTACCATGCGTATCAAATCCGTTCGGGCTTACCTGAAAAACCTGGCGTTGACCAAGCCGTACACGATTGCTTACCAGACCACCTCGGATGTGGAGAATGTATTTCTGGAAATCGAACTCGACAACGGCATTGTTGGCATTGGTGCAGCCAATCCATCTCCCGATGTAGTGGGCGAGTCGCCGGAGCAGGCGCTCCACAATTTACAGGGTGAATGGGTTTTGGGGATGGTCGGCAAAGACATACGCCTGTTTATAAATCTGATCGAACAGGCGCAGAATCAGTTTCCGAAGGCACCCGGTACGCTGGCGGCTCTGGATATTGCCCTGCACGATGCGTTCGGACAATATCTGGATGTGCCGATTGTACAATTTTACGGACAGAAGATTCAAGCATTGCCAACCTCGGTAACCATCGGCATTATGAACGTAGCCGATACACTCGCCGAAGCAGCCGATTATTATCAGCAAGGCTTCCGGGTGTTGAAAGTAAAAACAGGGCTCGATGTTGATGAGGACATTGAGCGTATTCTGAAACTACGGGAACGCTACCCTCATCCGTTTACGATCCGCGTGGATGCCAACCAGGGGTATTCACTGGCCGATTTGCAGAAATTTTGCCAGGAAACGGCTCAGGCTGCTGTCGAACTTATTGAGCAGCCCCTGCCCGTTGGTCAGGAACAGGAGTTGTTAACCATGCCAGCATCCATACGCCAGACCTTAGCCGCTGATGAATCGCTAAAAGGGCCTGAAACCGCGTTGACGCTCACCCATCAGCCGCAACCGTTTGGTATTTACAACATCAAGTTGATGAAATGTGGGGGTATTCGTTCGGCTTTGGCCATCGCCACCATCGCCGAACCTGCTGGAATTTCACTATTTTGGGGGTGCAACGACGAAAGTCGGGTGAGTATCGCAGCGGCCTTACACGCAGCCTTTGCCTGCCCACACACCCGGTATATCGACCTTGATGGTAGCTTTGATCTGGCCGAAGATGTCGTTTCGGGTGGCTTTATCGTCGAAGACGGATTCATGCGGCCAACGGGTGGTAGCGGTCTTGGACTGGCAAAATTGTAAACTCTATTACCCATGCTTCCTTATTTCCCGTTCGGTCAGCGATTTAATGATAAAATGGGGACTACCCCCTTGTCGGAATCCGACCGATTGCTGGAAATAAACTCGCTTTATCCCTCAGAAATTGGTTTGAAACGCCAACTCCTGGCCGAGTTACCCACCTATTATTTTCAGGCGCTATCTGGTTATGAATCGGCCCAATGGGAAGCGCTTGAATGGCTTCTCTATAAGCTGGCGAATACCTATCCTGCCCAGTTTTCGCTAACCAGGCAGGACAACCAGTGGCATTGGGTCAATCATATATTAGCCGAAGAAACGACGTTCAGGCAGGGGGATGACACCTCCCTTCCGCATGCACCACTCGACTGGGTTGGCCGTCAGGTTCAGGAAGATGTATTGCTTCTATCGGGTCACGAAGGGCGATTAGTAGCGGGTCAGCTCTGCTTTGCCAACGACTGGAGCCTGGACGAAAAAATCGGGCTTCCGTTCTGGCAGATTCACGCGCCAATCAACCCTATTGTTGAACCGATGATGCGTTCGGCCGAAGCCTTTATGCAGCGGCTACCAGCCGGTAAATCCTTCTGGCGGGCCAACTGGAGCGTTAAAGTAAGCAATCAGTTGGATAGGAGCACCCGGCATTTACCTACCTTAAAACAACAACTGAACGACTGCCTGCCCAGACTGACCATCGATACCATCGGCGATCAGCTATACTTACGCGTTGAACGGCAAACCCTGACCCGACTGCCCAAATCCGGGGTTATTCTGTTTACCATTCATACGTACCAAAGCCGCCTGGCCGACGAAGCCGCTGACCCCAACCGGGCTGCCCGTATGGTACAGGTTTTCAGCACTACACCGCCAGCGATGATTGATTACAAGAGTATGACCCATTTTTTACCTGCCCTGCTGAATTATTTAAGGGATAAAGCCAGAGCGATCAATGTGAATCCACTATCCTAATTTGTATGCAACATCTCGCACGAACACTCGACACGCGCTCGGCCATTTTACTGGTGGTCAGCGGAATTATTGGCTCCGGTGTTTTTAAGAAAGTGGCCCCTATGGCGGCCGAATTAGGATCGCCTTTGCTGGTCGTAGCGTGCTGGATTGCAGCAGGTTTGGTTAGTCTGGCGGGCGCCCTAACGTACGCCGAAATAGCCGGTATGTTTCCGCAATCGGGTGGTGAGTATGTCTATTTCAAAAAAGTATATGGGAAGCTATTTGCATTTCTGTATGGCTGGGGCGCTTTCACCGTCATGCGAACGGCTACCATTGCCGCTCTGGCCCACATTTTTGGCCAGTCCCTTGTTTCGCTGACCAGTATTCCTGACGCATTCGTAGAGCTTGCCGTTAAAAGCGTGGCCACGTTGCTCATCCTATTTTTAAGCGTTATCAATTACCGGGGTATTACCGTCGCCGAAGGGCTTAGTCGCATTCTTATCTACCTTATTTTCATAGCGGTAGTGATTATCGCTATCCTGGGATTTCAGGCAAAGTCGGGTAGTCTATCGAACCTCCTCCACGCCATACCACGCCCGAATACGACAGCCTATGGTAGCTTGCTCGGTTCACTGGTGGTCGCTTCACTCGGTGCTTTCTGGGGCTACGAAGGCTGGAATCAAATCGGCTATATTGGTGAGGAAATCAAAAATCCACAACGTAATCTGCCCATTGCGCTCAGCGTTGGCACCAGCATCGTTGTTGCTATTTACGTATTACTTAATATCGTGTATGTATACGTATTACCCATCGAAACGCTGGTACAATTAGCCAGCACACCGGGTAAAATTGCCGCTGTCGAAGTCGTGCGGGAAGCGGCTGGCCAGTTTGGGGCCATCTTTATTTCGGTTCTGATTTTGGTAACTACCTCGAACTCGACGAATGCATCCATTCTGATGCCTGCTCGTATTTTCTATGCGATGGCGCGTGATGGCCTGTTCTTTAAAGCAGCCGCCACGATACACCCCCGCTATCAGACCCCTTCCGTTTCCATACTGTTTCAGTCTATGTGGTCACTGATTATGGTATGGTCGGGCAGCTTCGATCAGTTAACGGATATGCTCGTCTTTGCTTCGTTTATTTTTTATGGAGCCACAGCGCTGGGTGTACTCATTTTACGCACCCAACAACCTCAGCTAGAGCGTCCCTATCGGGTTATCGGCTATCCATTTGTGCCCGCCTTTTTTTGTGGTTGCTGTGCCTTACTGGTCATTATGACCCTGATTAACCAACCACGCGAGGCATTTACGGGCCTCGGTCTCATTGCTACCGGACTCCCCTTCTACTGGGTCTGGAGGAAGCGGGCGATTTGAAGTTTTCAGTATTGGGACGCGGGTTATGATGGGCGGATGCAAGAAGTGCTTGTATCCGCCCATCGTAACTCGCAGCCGAATACCTACTCAATCACCGGATAGCCTTTATCGATCCAGTCCGTTTTAAGGTTTTTGGCAATGTTAAGCAGTTTGTGATTCTTGAAACCCATTTCGTTGAGCTTCGTAAAGGCCGGACGTACATTGGGGCAATTTTTGAACGGGCAACAGCCACAGTAAATCACTATTGCCCGGTTTTTCGATTCTTTACTCAATAACTTTTCCAGTTTCGCCAGATTCTCTGCTTCTCCGGCGGGGCCTACACCTACCGACGTTTTAATCGTAGCCGCCGGACCTATACTGATGATCAAGGGCTGCTTGGCATCTGGCGTGTTGATGGTAGCCGCCAGATCGGCGGGTTCCAGTAATTGGGCAGGCTGCCAGGGTTCTGCCCGCTTCCAGCTAACCTGAGCGACCAATACGACGATGAGGGTTGCGATCAGAACAAACGGTAAATAACGCTTTGTCCGACTCAATGATATTTGTTTTTTCATACGGTTACCCAAGGCAGGGTCATAAGGGGATTTACTCAACAAAGATAAACGCTTAGATTTATAAGGATCCATTCTTTTACATGTCAGACAAAGAAGTACTTTTGCCAATCTCCCATTCTATAGCGGTTAGTCTCTATCCACATGAAATTTTTACTGGTTATCATTAGCTGGTTTAGTCTGCTTACGGTATGTCGTGCTCAAACCATTTCCCTGACGAATCCTGCCTCACGAATTTGTACTAGTACCCCTATCTCCATTTCGTTTACAACAACCGGGAATTTTCTGACAGGTAACTATTTCACGGCTCAGCTACGCTCCGAATACAATCAATTAATTGACCTCAGGCTGGAAGAATCCAATGGCAAATTCGCCCTGCGGATTCCCGAATCCCTGATTGCCAGCGATGACCGTCGTTATAATTTGCGTATTACAAGCAGTTTACCCTATATCGCCAGCGATTGGTCGACTACTTTTCAAATCTCCAAACCTGCCTCAATAACCCTGGCTTCTATATTGCCTTCGCAAGCCAATCCCTACCAGCCGCTCACCATGCGGTTGATTACTACTGGAACCGGGACGCTATACGTGACAATGAGTGACAGCAGCCGCCTGGAACTTCCCACTGGTTACTATCAACCACTCGAACAAACCCGAACAATCTTTGCGACCAAATCGACAACCTATTCCGTAGCCTCTATCCGAAACGAATGTGGGATAGGCCCGACAACGGGCAAAGCGGTTGTTACTGTCAACGACATTGCCATCCGTACCGTGGCAGCTTCACCATCCACAGTTTGCCAGGGAAGCTATCTATACGTAAGTTACTCAATCCAACAGGGCTCTTTAAACCCAGACAACCGCTTTCGGGTTCGGCTGACCAACTACAATCCCTCTCAGGCAATACCGTATCCCGAGTTTCAGGTAAGGCAATATGAGCTTCCGGCTGAAGTTGTTGAGGGTCGCTTAAAAGTACTCATTCCGACTTCGGTTGATGCGGCTCCCTATGGTGGCTATTTTGTTCAGGTGATTAGTTCCAGTCCACAGGCCGTAAGTGATGCAATGAATGTGAGTGTACAGGTGGCTTCGCAGTCTCGGGCCGAAATGTCATCACTTAGTACTATAATCGACTGTGGGCAGCCCTATTCCATTGCCGTTAAAGCATCCGGTCCTGGCCCATACTCGTTCAGTTTATCGAACGGATCATCGTTGTATAGTATCAATGAATGGGCAAGTCAAACCGTTATCCCTCTGGCAACTACGAACTACCAGATTACTGATTTTCAGAGTAGTTGCGACCAATCGACCATAGTCCCTTCCAGCACACTGGTAACGGTGCGGCCCGGCATTCGGGTCGACTCCATTCCAGACCGTATTCCGCTTTGTGAAGGAACAACAGCCAAACTGGGTGTCTCGATGAATCTGGTTCCTACTGCTGAGACAGAGTTCTGGGTTGATATTCTACAACAGGGAGGAAATCTGGTTGTTGCTTCGGCACCCGCTAAGATGGAATCGAACAAATTGCTTTCATTTCAGGTACCTGTTGTTCCACATTCAACCGAGTTTGGCGCGTACAATGCATTTTCAGTACGAGTTCGTACTGTTAACCCATCAACTACTGGCGGTATCCTGATGAATCAATACCTGACCATAAACGCTAAGCCCTCCATTTTTATCCCCAGCTATTCATCGCAGACTATTGATAAACCGGGAAATGTGTCCCCCTACATTCAGCAACCAGGCGGGGCACCTTATGAGCTAAAGTTGTCCACTGGACGCATCTATCGCAACGATTGCATTGGCTGTACGGGACTTTATACAACGCTTTATGCGCGGCAAACAACAACATTTAGCGTCGATTATGTTAAAAATGCCTGCGGTACCTTGCAGAATCCAGCCGGAAACTTTACCATAAGCGTTAAAAATTCCTTGCCAGTGGCGGTTGAAATTGATTCTGTTCAACAGGGCATTTGTAGTTCCGACAGCATACTGGTTTATTTTCACACCTTCGGTGATTTTGCGACTGACAACGAATTCCGGGTCAACTCTGGCGACCCCGTTCTGTGCGAGGGGTGCGGCAGTTTCGAGCCAGTCGTTGGACGCGGGCTTCGCAGTCCAATCAAGGTTAAATTATCCGGCGACAGCAAAGTTCGGATAGCAGCTACCAAACCCGTCGTCAATAGTAATGAGTTTTACGTGCATGTATCAATCAAGCCTTATGCCGAACTATCTGTTCCATATATTGATCAAAACTACTCGAACGGGGCTGAATTGTCGGCCATTACGGCCGGTCAACCCGTTACGATCGTAACAGCGTGGACTGGCTTCGATTATGGCCCTTACAGCCTCACCATCACGGATGGACAGCGCGATTACCCGGTTCCTGGCAATCAATTAGTGATTACTCCTCCGCAGGATAAAACCACAACCTATCGGATAAAACAAGTCGCCAATAAGTGTGGTATTGGTCAAGCCAACCCTCGCCCTGTAGTGGTTACCCCCATGCCATTCCGCATCCTGATTCCCAAAGGCGGGGCCTATGGTCAACTGTACCAGGTATGCGGAGGCAGCAGCATCAGTATTCCGTTCTCAACCTATCCAATAACCTCTACAACGACCACATTTGTGCTCCAGGTCGCCAATAAGCGGGATTCTATTTTTACCGATTGGGCAACCGGTACCCGCTCGCCAATTGTGGCCACCGTGCCCACAAATTTGCCAGAAGGCAGTTATTACCTACGCATTATTGATCGGAGTTCAACCGCCCGAACCGCCGTTTTACCACTCGTTTTAATGCAGTCCCCTAGTGCTACCTTAAAACTAGTATCGCCAATAACAGGCGAAGTCAATCCCGGAAATTCCGTTATAGCAAGTCTTAGTTTTACAGGTACATCTCCCTGGCAGGTCCAATTTTCGGACAATCAACAGGCTACCTTCTATCAATCGCCTTCCAGCTACGAATTTACGCCAGCTACAGGCTCAAACTTTAGCATTCGAACGCTATCGAATAGTTGTGGGTATGGTACAACCAGTGGCAGTTTTACCACTCGCGTCAAACCTCAATTACAGACCACATCGGTTATCCCGACAGTGGTTTGTGCTGGTGCCAGCACGAATGTTACCGTGAAAACAATGGGGGACTTTTCCGCAAACGACCGAATGACG
>Ga0209933_1002083_pt1 | contig 13009 bp, 7 predicted proteins | sample ThiBiot_300_biof_FD_183944 | JGI IMG/M metagenome (GOLD analysis project Ga0209933, IMG submission 183944) | Wastewater bioreactor microbial communities from Cape Town, South Africa - Thiocy_cont_300_biof (SPAdes) | ecosystem: Engineered > Bioremediation > Thiocyanate > Unclassified | place...
TCGGTCAGCAGGTCAGGCCGGCCGCCCATGTGACCAGGCACCCCGCTCAGTGCCGGAACGCGGCCCTTGGGGTTGGCCGCTTTCCATTGCGCCGTGCTCGTCATCTCGCCCTCATGCCGCCCGGATGCCGAAACGAGCTCGATTTCGTAGGGCAAGCCGATCTCCTCGAGCACGATATGCGCGGCCAGCGAGCAGGCGCCAGGGGAGTAGAAGAGGCGATGCATCGGCTGGATTCTTGCTGAGGCGACCATCCTTTCTCCATCAGACCAGGGCTGATGGATGACAGTTTGCTGCTGCTTCCCAGAACAGCAATGTCGATTTGGGAAAACTGTTCTTGCACGAATGCACAAGAGAACGTCTGGCTGCGCGAGCAGCACGTCGGACTGTCGCCGAACGACCAAATCGCCAAGGCGATCGCCTGCAGCCTCGATGCCTGGGACGCGCCGATCCGCTTCCTCGACGGCTGCCGGCGCGGCGCCCTTGCGCTCGGCCGCACCGGCAGGCCGGCGAACCCTTCAGGTGAACTGGATATCCAGCGTCCTCAGGTAGGTGTGCAGGCCCGCGTCCTGCAGCGGGATGACGTGCGCCGGTTCATCCGAGTCGTTGTAATGGGCGTGCCAGTAGCCGGGCGGCGTCACGAATGCCAGGCCAGGCGTCCAATCGACCCGCGTCGGATTGGCAATCTGCTTGTTGTCGTCGAGCTCGGTGCCAACGAGTGTGTAGCAGCCCTTCTTGCAGTCGACGATAAGGTCCAGCGCAATCGACTGATGCCGGTGCGGCTTCTGCAGGGAATGCGGCTCGACGATGCCGAACATCGCCCACATCGTGTGGGTCACGGTGCGGCTTTGCGGGAAGTGCTTGTTGCCCAGCAGCACGGAGATGCGGTTGTGCTTGGCCGCGTCCGGCGCATGCTCGGCGGCAGTGAGCTTGGCGTTCGCCTCCCGGGCCGGATAGAGCGTCGGATCAAAACGCGGCCGCACGTCGGCGACGCCGAGATAGGCGAGCAGCGGCGAGTCGTTGACATAATAGAGCTTTGTCTCGCTGTCGGCGCGGATGGTGGCCAGCACGCCGCCGGGCAGCGCCATGAAGGTGCCTTGGGTATAGGCGATCTCGTGGGCGCCCTGGGTGATGGTGCCGGAACCGTCCAGGACATACAGGATCTGCGACGTGGCCACCGGATTGAGGCTCTGCTGCTCCCCGGCCAGAACCCGGATGAAGTGCGCGAGCAGGCCGGGCCCGGTCGCGGGATAGTCGACGCCGAGCTCTTTCGACAGGTCGAGCGGGATGATGCGGGTCGGTCCCTCGGCATACAGCGAGGACGGGAAGTCGTGATACGGAACCCGGGAAATGAGCTTCAGGCCGATCGGATTGGCGGCCTGGCTGTACTCGAAATATTCGGCATCGCGATGCACGTCCCGAAAAGCGGCGGCGGAGGACATGAGCAAACCCCAAACTCTGTTGTTGCGATAGCGGCCGAAGCTACCGGGCGACTGTTAAGAGACGATGGAGATCGGCCATGCGCGCGACGCTATCGCGCCTGAAGCCGGTACGCCATCGGCAGGGCGCCCACAATGAGCGGATGCGACGACGTCCGACGTTGCGCGTTGCGGCGGGACGATGTGGTCCCGGCCGCCTCCTTCCTCGGACAGGCGCATCAATCGGCGGTGATGTTGGCGGCCTGGATGATGCGCCGGTTCGTGTCGCTCTCCTTCTTCAGGCGTACCGCGATTTCGTCCGGCGTCAGCACGAGCGGCCTGAGGCCTATCGCATTGAGCGAGGCGATGGTGGGGGCATCCGACAGAATCTCGGCGAAGACCTCGCTCAGCCGTGCCAGAACGGGCGCCGGCGTCGCCGACGGGGCGACCGCGACGAACCCGCTGCTCAATTCCCAATCGGCAAAGCCGGCGTCGGCGATGCTCGGAACGCCGGGCAGGTCGTCGCGAAGGTCGTTTCCGGAAACGGCCAGGCCGCGCAGTTGTCCCGAGCGGACCAGCGGCGCGGTAATCGGATCGATGACGACGTGCACGAGGCCGGCGGTCGCGTCCTTTGCGGCAGCGGCGCTGCCGCGATAGGGGACATGCACCATGTCGATCCCCGCGCGAAGCTTGAGATATTCGCCTGCGAGGTGGCCGCCGGAACCGTTGCCGGCCGAGCCAAAATTGAGCTTGCCGGGGTTTGCTTTTGCGAAGGCGATCAGCTCCTGCAGCGTGTTGGCCGGCACCGACGGATGGACCGCGAAGACGGAGCGGGATGCACCGATGTAGCCGACCGGCTTGAAGTCGCGAAACGGCTCGTATCCGGTCCGCACCAGATGGGGTGCTATCGTCAGGTTGCCGGTCGACGCATTGAGCAGCGTGTGACCGTCCGGCTTGGCCTTGGCGACGAACTCGGCACCGATCGACCCGCCGCCGCCCGACTTGTTGTCGATGATCACCGTCTGGCCGAGCTTCTCACCCAGTTTGCGCGCAACGATGCGGCCCGAATTGTCGTTTGTGGCACCGGGCGGAAAGGGAACGACGTAGGAAATCGGCCGCCCTGGGTAGGCTTCGGCACGGAGTTGAAACGGCAGCGCCATCGTCGCCATTGCGGCACCGGCGCCGAGAAATTGGCGCCGTGTTGCCCTGCTCGCTGTCATGTCCAACTCCTACGCGTGGCTAATCCGCAATCGCCCCGGCATGAGTGATGGCAGCGATCGGTAAGACCGAGCCGTACGCCGCCGCGGCTAGTGCGCGCCAAACGTGGCAGTGGGTGCGGTGTTCTTAAATGGAATCTTCGCGTCGATGATTTCGCGACCGGGAGAGCGCCGCGTTGCCTCGCTGGTTCGAGACGGAAGATTAATCTTCGACGCGGGAATCTCGTCGGGAGCCAGCACGATCTACAGCATGGAGATCGTGCATTCAGGAGAAGTCAGGTTCGTCGCTCTGCAGCCGCTGCCGGCCTGCCCGAGCTCGATCTTCCCCCTAGAAGAAGACGTAAGCCCGGACGACGACGTTCTTGCGGCAGCGCGCATCGGCGGGGGCAGTCGGGTCGATGCAGGCGGTATGGAAGGACCAGCGCGAGACCGACCCATCGGTGACCGAGTCGTAGCACTTGAGCATCGAGACTTCGGTCGAGGTCTGCCGGGGGAACCAGTACCATTCGTGATCTGGACGATAGGTGAAACGCGTCGTCTCGCCGACCCGGTCGTCGTAGATCCGATAGTTGTTGATGTAGGGCTGGTCGGCGAAGGACGGCCAGGCGCAGAGCACGAAGGGAAACTGCTCGACGGTCTCCATCGGCTTGGCGAGATTGATCGACATGAAGCGCCGCGACATCTTCGCGTCGGCCTCGGCCTCCGTATAGTGCTGCGGGCGGCCGAAGTTGCGCAGGTTCTTGGTGAGCAGCTCGCGGCAGCGCACGCGGCCCGAGTTGTCGTTCAGGTCGTTGTGCACGAGGTTGACGTAGCGGGCGTTCACGCCCGGGTTCTTGTTGTCCTGGTCTTCCGTGCGGTCGCCTGCATAGTCCTTGTCGAAGACGTCGTGGTTGTAGACCAGCGCATCGGTGGCGCCGGGGAAGAAGTCGAGCAGGAGCTTTTCGATCTCGGGGTAGAAGACGCGCTCCACTTCCGCCGAGTCGTAGAAATTCGAGCATGTCGAGTCGAGGTGCGCCAGCGAGACGCCGAGCTTGTCCATGCATTCGGGGCTGCTGGGAGAGAGGCCCGGGTAATACTCGCCGATGCGCCGCGCGTCGCGCAGCACATGCGGGAAATAGAGGTTCCTTCGGCGGTTATCCTCTTCGTTCTTGCGCAGGCGCGCCGCGGTCTCGGCGTGCGCCGGGTCCCGCCAGATGGCGTTGGACGGGACGATGGAGTAGCTCGGCCGTTCGGAGACGGTATAGGCCAACGGCAACACGACGCCGCCTTCCGGCGCCTTGAGACTGTTCGACTCGCCGATGTACCTCACGCAATCGTCGTAGTCGCGGAAGGCGAGTCCCCACTTGGTCTTGATCGGACCGGAGGATGCCTTGTCGATCATGTCGATGACGCGCTGGCCATCGCCGCCGGCGATCTCGGCAAGCGCATCATCGAGCGCCTTGGCGGTTCCGGCATCGCCGTCGCGGTCGAACGACATGTAGGACAGGCCACCATTCGCCGCGATGGGCGCGGGCTGCCCTTCGGTGCGCTGCAGCGACGGCACATAGGCCGACGAAGCTGTCACTGTGTCTGCCGCAACCTTTGTTTCGGCGACTTCGAGCTGTCCCATGGCGGACCTCCGGCTGGTTCGACGTCACGGTGGCACAGGCAGCCAGGGCTTTCCAGAACATGAATCTTTTGCAGGTCATAAGTCCCGGTCATGCGAATGTGCCGTGATGTGGGGCGCCGTGGTGCGGGCGCGCTAAGTCATGGTGATTGGCAGAGGGTTTGACGCTACGATTCTGGCCTATCGCAGCCTGAGTATGGATAATGGTTACAGTTCGCAGTGAGCAGGTCTGTTTCGGTGGGACGATCGGAGTCTATTCCCATCCATCGAAGGAGATCGGCGCCGAGATGAAATTCTCCGTCTACGTCCCGCCCGCCGCCAAGGAACGGCGCCTGCCGGTGCTCTACTTTCTGGCGGGCCTGACCTGCACGGAAGAGACCTTCATGATCAAGGCGGGGGCCTTGCGTCTGGCCGCCGAGCTCGGGCTCATCGTCGTGGCCCCGGATACGAGCCCGCGTGGGCTTGGCCTTCCCGGCGAGGACGACGACTGGGACTTCGGCACCGGTGCGGGCTTCTACATAGATGCCGAGGCTGAGCCCTGGCGCCGGAACTACCGCATGTATTCCTATGTGACGAAGGAGTTGCCTTCGATCATCGAAGCCAGCTTCCCGGCGGACAAGGATCGCAGAGGTGTCTTCGGCCACTCCATGGGCGGTCACGGCGCGCTCGTCGTCGCGCTGAAGAATCCGCAGGCCTATAAATCGGTCTCTGCCTTCGCACCGATCTCAAACCCGTCATCGGTGCCCTGGGGCATCAAGGCCTTCGGCAACTACCTTGGTCCCGATCGCGCGCGATGGGCAGACTGGGATGCAAGCCTGCTCATGAGCAAGGGGCGCTTTCCCGCTTCGATCCTCGTCGATCAGGGAATGCGTGACCAGTTCCTCGAAACGCAGCTCCGCCCCGAAGCCCTGGAAGCAGCAGCGAAGCGTTCGGGCCAGTCCCTGACCTTGCGCTGCCACGAGGGCTACGACCATTCCTACTGGTTCATCCAGAGTTTCATCGAAGATCATATGAGATGGCATGCCGAGAGGCTCAACGGCTGAGGGCGGCGTAGGGGTCCTTGTCTTGGGGCGCCTTGTCCGTTTCAATGATCGATCAGGTGCGGCCCAGCCGTATCCCCGGCGCTGCTCACCAGTACAGCCGAGGTGATCGAATGAGGAACAGGCATTTGCGACGGCAGCGCACACCGGTGCGGTGACGACGCCTTGGTTGGCCGCGATCATCGTCCAGTGGAACGCGACGGACTCGCCGCCGAGCCGCGCCTTGTCGCCCGACTCGGCGAGACGGAGCGGCCCGATCCTGCGGCCGGCGAGGCAAGCCCGACACCGAGTGAGAGCGAGGAAAGGGAGGCAAGGGGACGGGAGCTGCACGCCGCGCAGGAACTCGCCCGACGACGGCGCCGTCAGACCATTCTGGCAAGCGCGGCGGCCGTCGTCATCCTGGTCCTCGGCGGCGGCGCAACGTGGGTGTTCCGCGAGCTGGCGGCTACGCGCGAAAGCCAGGTCGCCCAGCTCGAGTATGAGAACAGCGTCCTCTCACGATTGCTTCGCCAAGAGTACCAGCAGCGGTTCGATGCCGCAAAAGTATCTCCGGCACGCCAGGAAATGGTCGCGCAAGGCGTCCGGAGAATGCTGGCCAATCGCGCCCGCTATGAGCGCATCACGAAGTCGATGACAATGCCCTGGTACTTCCTTGCGATAATTCATGGCTTGGAATCCGACTTCAGGTTCGACGCCCATCTGCATAACGGAGATCCATTGACCGGCCGTACGGTCCGTGTGCCGGCGGGACGACCGACTGAGGGCACGCCGCCGTTCAGCTGGGAAGAGAGCGCTCGGGATGCCATCGCCGTCAATCGCTACGACAAGTGGAACGATTGGAGCATTGCCGGGATGCTTGTCGCCTGGGAACGCTACAATGGTCTGGGTTACAGGCCTCATGGCATCCACTCGCCGTATGTCTGGGCGTGCACCGACCTCTATGCAAAAGGTCGCTATGTTGCCGACGGACGGTTCGATGCGAACGCCGAATCCAGGCAATGCGGCGCCGTGGCAATGCTCAAGGGACTGATCGCGACCGGCTCGGTGTCGCCACCGGCGGGTCCGAAATAGGCTGCTACGCTCCCCAACGCGCTGGTCTTGCCAGCCCCAGGTGTTTCCAGATGTGGCCGACCGACTGATACGTGTGGTCGGCCTCAAGGACCGGCCCGCCAGGTTCATCGATTGGCGATTGGCCGGCGCTTCTTATTGTGTACGGGCGGTGGCGTCGAGTTGCATGACGCCGTACTCGTCGAACAGCTGCATGCTCTCGCCGCTCAGCACTGGCAGATAGCAGCGACTTACGGCGCGGAGCAGGCAGAGTTGCTCGCCTTCTACCGTCCAGGTACCGGTCTCGGGTCCGAGGGAGCGGTCCCAGCGCAGATAGGTCAGGCCGCCTTCAGGCTCGAGCCTGATTTCAAACGGTCCACCCTTTGCTTTTGCGCCGAAGCTGAAAGTCTTGCTCTCCACTCTCTTTGTCAGTTCGTCGCCTGCTGGCCGATCGCCCGTCGCCGTGGCGATCGAGGCGTCGGGTCCGGGGTCGTAACCGCCGGCCTTTAGAATGAGCCAAAGAAGCCTGGCAATATTTCGTGCCGAGGGCTCGGGAACGCTATTCACGAGGTCACGGTCCACACGATGCACCACGACAAGGTCGAGGGAGGGAATCACGAATGCGTATTGCCCTCCGGCACCTCGTGCGGAAATGCTGTCCTCGGGAAGCTTCACGGTCGGGGCGAAAGAACCGTCGAGAAATCCCGTCCACCAGAGATAGCCGTAACCCGAGCCGAATCCGGAAGGCGAATAGGAACGGGTACTCTCCTCCACCCAATCCCGCGGCACGATCTGCTTACCTGCCCAATTCCCCTTGTGCAGGTAGAGCAACCCAAAGCGCGCCAGATCCCGCGCACTCATACGGATAGGGTAGGCGGGGTGGATCGAATCCTTCCCACGAAAATACACCCCGTCCTTTGCCCGATATTCCTGCATGCCGATCGGACGGGCGATGAGCCGATCGAAGGCCTCGAAGATACCGACACCGGTCGCGCGCTCGTAGATCGAGCCAAGCGCATTGAAGTCCCAATTATTGTAGTACCAGAAGGTGCCGGGTGCGTGGCTGCCCCGTGGCGGCCGTTGAGCCGCCATTGCCGGTGTTTCGTAGAGAGCCGAATGATAGATGCCGGAGCGAGCCTGCAGCAATTGGCGCACCGTTGCGCCTTTCTCGGCCTCGGTCAGGTTCGGCGGATTGTCGTCAATCCCGAGTTCGCCGACGGTGCTGTCGAGCTTGATGAGATGCTCCGTCACCGCGATGCCGATCAGCGCACTGAGAAGGCTCTTGCGCACTGAAGCGAGTTCCGTGCGCTTCGTCGTGTTCCCCCACTCGGCAACCACCTTTCCGTGCTGAACGATCATGACAGCGCTCGAGCGAATCTCGTCCGAGAAGGCTCGCGCACGTGCCAGCTCTGCCTGAGACCAGCCGGACTCGACGGGAGTAACGTGTTCCCATTCGGCGCCTGGAAAGTGGTTCTCCGCGGCAACGCGGCCGCTTTGCGCCAGCGCACAGATGATGATTAGAACGAAGGTGATGCAGCGGACGTACATCGCAACCTCCAAGAGGAAAGCCGGCGGCGGTGCTCTATCGCAGCTTCCCGAGCCACAGCGCGGCGAGTGTCGAGCGATTGCGGACATTGAACTTGGCGTAGATCGACTTGACGTGGAAATGCGTCGTGTTCGGGCTCTGGTCGAGCTTCTGCGCGATCTGCTTTTCCGTGTGTCCGTCGAGCAGCCCCAGCAACACCTTTCGCTCGGCCGATGTCAGGGGCGCATTGGCGATGAGCAGGCCGTGGCTGAGCAGCTGCTGCCGGTAGAACCATCTCAGCCCGCGCATCACGAAGCCCAGAAGGTTGCTGTCCCGTTCAGAGAAGCGGGGTGCCTGTATATCGCGAAACACGAAGAGATGGATCCGCACGTCGTCGTTGATCGCGCAACGTACCGAGATGCTGTCGGCGTGGCCGACGTCAAGGTAATGGCGCCGATAATGCGCGCCTTCGAACCATTCGGGCGGCAGTGCCGAGAAGAGCAGGCGGGTGCGGAACGGCTCGTCCCCCGACACGGCCAGGATCTGAGACAGGTCGACGTCGGAGGACCAGAGGGTGTCGAACTGCTCCTGCACGGAAGCCGCCATCGCCGGTACCGGATGCAGGAGCCGAACAAGGCGCGGACGCCAGCCGAGCAAAGGATCCTTCGGCGCGGGTGAAGGCAATCGCACAGTAACGGCCCAAAGCGCATTCTGCGCCGCGACCATGGCACAGAGCGCGGTCAGCAAATGGGTCAGTGCGGCGTCGCCATCGCCTGCGGAGAACTCGGCCAACCGATCCCAGAGTGCATAGACGTCGTCGCCTCGTGGATCGGTGAGATCCGCAGATGGATGCATGTCGCTCCCCAAAGAACTGTGCGGTCACTGATCTTCGGTGAGCACAAGAAGCATGGAACCACCTTTTCAGGTAGTACCCAAGCGCGCAAAGGCACGCGATGTTCGGCGCGAGCTTCAAGGCTCGACGAGAAAATTCGTCCACAACACACAAGCGATGCCAGGGGCCAACCCTGGTCTGGTGACTGGGAGCACCATGGCCCGCAAGCTTCGCGAACCAATGGGAGACGCACGCAAGGTCCGGACAAGGACCGGTGTGGGCGGCCCAATTGCGTTGCGTGTGAACCCTGAAGACAGCAGCCCCCAACACCGAGGACTTCATGAGCCTGACGACCCGCGCGGCGATTTCCCTGCAGCTGAAGAACTTCCGCCCGCGCGGCGAAACGTGGCGTTTTACGCGAGGATCGGGCGCCCTGCCGGCCGCCCTCGCCACCGTGGCGGCCTCATGGATGGCCGTGCCGGCAAATGCCGCGAATATCGTTGTCGGCAACGAAGCGCAGCTCTCGAACGCCATCAGCACTGCGGCCGCGGGCGACACCATCACCTTCAGCGCCAACATTACCCTGACCGCTAACCTGCCGGCCGTGACGAGAAACGTCACCATCAACGGCGCCGCCTTCACCCTGTCGGGCAACAACCAGTATCGCGGCCTGTTCGTGCAGTCCGGCACGGTCGCCGTCACCGATCTCACCATTGCCAACGCCAAGGCGCAGGGCGGCAACGGCGGAAACGGTGGCACGAGCGCTTTCGCTAGTTATGGGCCGGGCGGCGGCGGCGGCGCGGGACTTGGCGGCGCCCTCTTCGTTGCCGCGGGTGCCAATGTGACGGCGACCAACGTCAGGTTGCTGGACGGCATGGCAGTGGGCGGAAATGGCGGATCCAACGACAGCAATCTCTGCTGTGCCAACAGTGGAGGTGGCGGCAGCTATGGGCCCTCCGGAGCCGACGGCGGCAATGCTGGCCGGTTCCAAAGCGGCAACGGGGGAGCTCCCACCGGCGGGGCTGGGTCTTCCCAGCACACGGGAGGCTTCGGTGAATTTGGCGGTGGCGGCGGTGGCGGATTTGGCAACGCTGGCCAGCTCGGCGGCGGAAACGGCGGCTTTGGCGGCGGTGGCGGAGGAGCCGGGTCCGGCGCTGCGGGAGGAGGAGGCCTTTTCGGGGGCGGTGGGAGGACGACGAGTGGCGGTGGCGGCGCCGGGCTTGGCGGGGCGATCTTCGTTCAGGAGGGCGGAAGCTTGACGTTGGGCGGCCCGCTCGGTCTTTCCGGCAACAAGGTCTCGGGCGGCGCGAGCAACGGCGGTCAAGCGGGGGCCGCCGCCGGACCGGGCATCTTCCTTCACGGCAGCGGGACTTTGCGTCTTGCCCCGGAGGCCGGGCAGACCCAGACGATCAGCGATGCCGTCGTCGACCAGAAGGGCGCAGGCGGCGGCACCGGAAGCTGGTCGCTGGTGAAGGCCGGCGCCGGTACGACCATCCTGGCGACGGCGAATGCCTACACGGGCGACACGACGGTCAACGGTGGCGTGCTGCGCTTCGCTGCCGACGCCAGCCTGGGCAACAGCCCGTCGATCAAGTTGAATGGCGGGTCGATCGGGACGACCGTCGATACGCCGGCGAATACCTCGATCGGCCGCAAGATCGAGCTGGTCAACGGCGGCATCGACGTGGCCAAGAATCCACTGACCTGGAGCGGCGTCATCAGCGGGGCTGGCCAGCTCGTCAAGAGCGGCGACGGCGAACTCTCGCTTACGGGAACCAACACCTACAGCGGCGGCACCAAAGTGACCGGCGGCCGCCTGCGCTTCACCACCGACGCCAATCTGGGAGCGGCCGGTGCGGGTGTGACGCTGGAGGGCGGGTCGATCGGGACGACCGCCAATGCGCCCGCGAACACCTCGATCAACCGCAGCCTCGACCTGGTCAGCAACGGCGGCATCGACGTGGCGAAGAATGCGCTGGCCTGGAGGGGCAACATCAGCGGCGCCGGCCAGCTCATCAAGAGCGGCGACGGCGATCTCCTGCTCACCGGGAACAATACCTACTCCGGCGGCACCCTGGTTACCGGGGGCGTGCTGCGCTTCGCCAACATAGCCCGTCTCGGCCCGGCCGGCACGGCGATCGTGCTGAACGGCGGCTCGATCGGAACGACCAGGGAGACACCCGCAGCGACCCAGATGGGGCGCAACATCAGCCTGACCGGCGCCGGCGGCGGCATCAGCGTGGCGCTGCATCCAATCACCTGGACGGGCAGCATCAGCGGCAGCGGCCAGTTCGTCAAAAGCGGCGACGGTGAGCTCTGGGTGACCGGGGCCACCTCCTACACCGGAGGCACCCTCGTGGCGCGTGGAACGTTGCGGGTGGACGCCGACAACAAGCTCGGCGCAGCGGGCACGGGTGTCACCCTGAAGGACAATGGCGCCCTGCGCGCGTCCGAGACTTTCGCCAGCGCGCGAAACTTCCAACTGGTGGGGGCGCCTGGCGCCGGCGGTGTGTTCCTCGTCGACGGCGACAAGACCCTGACCTTGAGCGGGATCGTCGGCGGATCGGGTGGCCTCACCAAGCTCGCCGCCGGTACGCTCGTGCTCACGGGCGCCAACACCTATGGTGGCTGGCTCAACATCAATGGCGGTACGGTGCAGGGCAGCACCTCGAGCTTGCACGGGGCCATCACTTTCGACTTCAACAAGAACAACCCGATTGCAAGATCGGTCACCTTCGACCAGGGAACGGATGGCACCTACGCAAGCCCCATCTCCGGTGTCGGCAGCCTCACCAAGACCGGCGCCGGCAAGCTGACCCTGAGCGGCAAGAACAACTACAGCGAGGGCACGAGTGTCCTGGCCGGCACACTGCAGGGCACGACCAATTCCCTGCAGGGCAAAATCCTCAATAACGCCACCGTCATCTTCGACCAGAACACGGACGGCATCTATGCCGGCCAAATGATAGGGACCGGCGCGCTGATCAAGAACGGCACCGGGAAGGTAAACCTCACCGGGACCAGCAGCGTGAAAGGGGGCACGACGATCAATGCCGGCGGCCTGGCCGTCAACGGCAAGCTGACCAGCAACGTCACCATCAACAAGGGCGGCACGCTGAGTGGTGTCGGCAATATCGAGGGCAGCATCACCAACAACGGCGGCACGATCAACCCGGGGAACTCGATCGGCCACCTGACCGTCGACGGCAATTTCACCTTCAACGCCGGAACGCTGGCAATCGAGATCGATCCTCAGGGCGACAGCGACCGCATCAGCGTGGTCGGCGCCGACCACAAGGTGATGATCAATGCCGGGCTGCTCCAGATCCTGCCCCAGGCCGGCCTCTACGTGCCCAACACGACCTACACCATCATCACGACGGAAGCGGGCGGCACGGTCTGGCTCGGCGACGTGGCCGGCGGTGTCGGATTCCTGACGCCCAAGGTGTCGCTCAATGGCGGCGTGGTCTCTGTCTCGCTGGTGCTGGCACCGAATGCCTTTCGTTCGGCTGGCCAGACCGTCAACCAGCAGTCGGTCGGCGGCGCTCTCGATGCCCTTGCGGCCAGTGGCAGTGTCGGCGGGATCGTCACGACGATGGCCAACCTGCAGGTTGCGCAAGGCGGCGCTGCGTTGCAGGCGCTGAGCGGCCAGCCCTATGCCGACTTCGGCACGCTCAATACGCGCGCCAGCCAGCTCTTCATGAATGCCGTCGGACGCCAGATGGCCACCGAACGCGGGGCCGGACTCGGCGGCCCGCAGCGGGTTGCACTGGCAGAGGCATGCGATGTGGCCTGCGACACCGCCCAGCCCAGCCGCTTTGGCGCCTGGCTGGCCGGTATCGGCAGCACCGGCAGCGTGCTGGGCGACGCCAACGCCTCGGGCTTCACCTACACGATGGGCGGCACCGCCTTCGGCATCGACTATCGCCTCGATCCTCGTTTCCTCGTCGGCATCGCCGGCGGTTACACGTCGGGTACGCAGTGGGTCGACGGCTTCTCCGGCAACGGATATTCCGACGCCTTCAGCGTCGCGCTCTACGGCTCGTTCACGCAGAACGGCAGCGGACCGGGCTTCTATGCCGATGCCCTGGCGGGCTACGCCAATGCCAGCAACCGCCTGCAGCGCGTGATCGCGCTGCCCGGCAGCCCGACCGGCCTCACCAACGGCAATACCTCGGCCAACCAGTTCCTCGGCCAGATCGAGACCGGCTACAAGTTCGGTCTCGGCATTGGCGCCAACAGCTCGATCAGCCCGTTCGCCCGCCTGCAGGTCGGCTCGATCAACCAGGCCGGCTTCACCGAGTATGGCGGCGGCCTGTTCAATCTC
>Ga0209933_1002086_pt1 | contig 12998 bp, 9 predicted proteins | sample ThiBiot_300_biof_FD_183944 | JGI IMG/M metagenome (GOLD analysis project Ga0209933, IMG submission 183944) | Wastewater bioreactor microbial communities from Cape Town, South Africa - Thiocy_cont_300_biof (SPAdes) | ecosystem: Engineered > Bioremediation > Thiocyanate > Unclassified | place...
AGTCTCCTACTCGGGCCAGCCACCCGACGGAGATCGGGCTTCTCTCAGTTTGTCACGACCAGGCAGTCTAGGCCACTACTCCGAAGCTTGTCGCAAAGACCCCGCGGCTCTTCCTGCGAAGCATAGCCGTTGATGCGCACCCGATAAAAGGTGCCCATGCTCCCGATAACCGCCTCATCGACGGTCGGGACGTGATTGGCGAGGTCAGCCCCATGCTGTGCCACGAGTTGCTGCGCCAGCGCATCCGCCTCGGCGCGCGACCGGACAGCGGCAATGTGGATCTTGTATTTGCCCTTTGTGGCGACGCCCTGTTTCGGCGAAACGGCGGCGACTTTTTGAGATTTGCTCCCGGACTTCGCGGCGCTGCCTTCGTTGACGACCGTCGCATTGGTCCAGCTCGACGTTTCCGCGACCGCGCCGGTCGAAGCCGTCGTGACGCCGGATGGCGCCTGAGCCTCAGCCGGTGCCGCAGACGAACCGCCGAACATGTTCGAGAAAAATCCCGTCACGCCCGAGCCGAACGACCCCGATTGCGCTGGCGCAGACGCCGTCGTTTGAGGCGCGGGCGCTGGGCTTGAGGTCACCGAGGACGACGCGAGCGAATTGACCGGCGCGTAGGCTGCGCGAGCCCGAGCCGCATCCTGCGCTGCGCTGCTCGATGGGTCCTGCCGCGAGACCGGGCCACCACTGGCGTCGCCCGAGCCGTTGTTTGCCGCCGCCTGTGCGATCGCCGCCGCCGACAATCCTGCCGAACCCGCGTTGGGCCCGGATGCCGGCGTTGCCGTTGGCGCCGCAGATGGTGCAGCCGGTGTTGTCGATGCCGCGATCGGCGTGCCGACGACCCGCTCGGGACCTTTGCCCGTGTCCTGGATGCCGGCCATCTTGTAGGCCTCGGCGCGTTCGGCCGTCGCGGTGTTGCGATCAGCGGTGCTGAGACCGTTCTTCAGCCAGAGCGCGCTCGTCAGATCCGAAATCGCCTGCCCGGGCTGCTTTTGCTTTCTGTAGGCGACGCCGCGCGTATAAAGCGCCTTCGCCATTTCCGGCGATGAAAGTCCGCCAGTCGTCAGCGCATTCGATAGCTGCTCGATCGCGGGCTGATAGCGGCCGTTCGCGAAATCCTTGAGTCCGGCATCATAGGCTTGCCGGGACGCCTTCTTTTTCTGCTCTTCGGGCGACAGCTTCGAATCTTCGCCACCTTGCGATCCGCTTTGCGAGGCGGCGGCCTTGGCCTTCTTCGCCGACGCGATCGACGGGGTTCCGATGGCGGCGAAAGCAAACGCGCACAGGCTCGCAACGGCGGCGAACCCCGTGCCACGCACGAGCTTCCGGACTTGCGTCATGTGCGTTTCTTTCCCCATTCCCGACGACTTTAGGCGCAATACCCCCTTCCCCTTATTGCAACCAGCCGAACTGGGCAATTTCAGGGCCCGATTCTCATGACGTTTTCCCCCGTCATTCCACTGTGACCGATTTCGCAAGGTTTCGCGGCTGATCGACGTCGGTGCCGATCTGCACTGCGGTGTGATAGGCAATCAGCTGAATCGGCACGGCATAAAGCAGCGGCGCGATGAACGAATCGATCTTCGGCATCTGAATGTGCGCTGCGGGCGTGCAGCCGGCCTTCTCGGGCGCGGCATCCGAAATCAGAATGATCTGTCCACCGCGTGCTGCAACCTCCTGGAGATTCGACACGGTCTTTTCGAAGAGATCGTCTTCCGGCGCGACGACGATAACCGGCACGTTTTCATCGATGAGCGCGATCGGTCCGTGCTTCAGCTCGCCCGCCGCATAGCCCTCGGCGTGAATGTAAGAGATCTCTTTGAGCTTGAGCGCGCCTTCGAGCGCGATGGGGAAGCTCGAACCGCGACCGAGATAGAGAACGTCGCGCGCCTTCGCCAGCTCCTGAGCCACCGACAAATAGATTTCGTCCTGGCGCAGGATCGCCGCGATGTGCCGGGGAACCTCTGTCAACGCCGTAACCAGCGCGATCTCCTGCTCCTTGGTTATTGCACCGCGCGCCTTCGCGATCGCAATTGCGAGACAGGCCAATACGGACAGCTGGCAGGTGAAGGCCTTCGTCGATGCGACGCCGATCTCGGGTCCGGCGAGCGTCGGCAACGCTGCATCCGACTCGCGCGCGATGGTCGACGTCCGGACGTTGACGATCGATGCGATCCGCTGCTTGTTGGCTTTGCAGTAGCGAAGCGTCGCCAGCGTATCCGCCGTCTCGCCCGATTGTGAAACGAAGACGGCGAGGCCGTTTTCCTGAAGTGGTGCCTCGCGGTAGCGCATCTCGGATGCGACATCGATATCGACGGGCACGCGCGCATAGCGCTCGATCCAGTATTTCGCGACGAGACCGGCGTAATAGGCCGTCCCGCACGCCGAAATCGTCACGCGGCTGATTTGCGCGAGATCGAGGCCGAGATCGGGGAAACGAACCTGCGCCGTCGCCATATCGAGATAATTGGCGAGCGTGTGCGACACGACTTCCGGCTGCTCGTTGATCTCCTTCGCCATGAAGTGACGATAGTTGCCCTTGTCGACGAGCAGCGAGCTTGCGACCGCCTTGATGACCGGGCGTTCCGTGCGCGTGCCTTGCCGGTCATAGATTTCCGCGCCCGAGCGGCGCAGCACGGCCCAGTCGCCTTCTTCGAGGTACGTGATGGCGTCGGTGAACGGCGCCAGCGCGATCGCGTCCGAGCCGAGATACATTTCGCCCGTGCCGTGCCCGATCGCGAGCGGAGAACCTTTGCGCGCCGCAATCATCAGGTCGTCTTCACCGGCGAAAATGATGCCGAGCGCGAACGCGCCTTGCAAATGATCGAGCGCCCTGCCCACCGCCGCGACAGGATCGTTGCCCTTGTTGAGCTCGTCCGTGATCAGGTGCACGACCGCTTCCGTATCGGTGTCGGTATCGAAGCGGTGTCCCTTGGCTTCCAGCTTAGTGCGAAGCTCACGGAAGTTTTCGATGATGCCGTTGTGAACGACCGAGACCTTGTTCGTCATGTGCGGATGCGCGTTGCGCTCCGTCGGACGGCCGTGCGTCGCCCAGCGCGTGTGGCCGATGCCCGTGCGCCCGGCGAGAGGCTCCTCGAGAAGCCGCTTTTCGAGGTTTCTGAGCTTGCCCTCGGCGCGCCGCCGCTCGAGCCTTCCGCCCTCGACAGTCGCGATGCCTGCGGAATCGTAGCCGCGATATTCGAGGCGGCGCAGCGCGTCGACCAGATCACTGGCGACGGCAGACTTTCCAAGAATCCCGACGATTCCGCACATACGTTTTCCCCAAATGACTCACCCTCAAGTTGCACGATGAGAGTGTTTCAAATTATTTTCAAATCACAGAGTGTTTCGTATTAACGAATGCAGATGCCGTGCCAGCGAAAGCGCGCAAGTTACCAGCATCGTTAACTAATCACATCACTTTGTAGCTTTTCTGCGCAGCATCAGCGTTCGAAATTTTTCAGCCCAGCCCGGCCGTTCTTCCTGACTGCTGCGCTCGAGCGCAAGTGCACCGGGCGTGACGTCCCGGGTGATGACGCTGCCTGAGCCGACGTACGCGCCCGCCCCGATCGTGACCGGAGCCACCAGCGACGAATTCGAGCCGATGAAAGCGCCTTCTCCGATCTCGGTCTTGTGTTTGGCGTAGCCGTCGTAATTGCAGAAGACCGTGCCGGCGCCGACGTTCGCCTTTGCGCCGATCACACCATCGCCGAGGTAGGCGAGGTGATTGGCCTTGGCGCCGGGTCCGAGCGTCGTATTTTTCACCTCGACGAAATTGCCGATGTGCGCGTCGGCCCCGATCCGGGCGCCCGGCCGGAAGCGCGAGAACGGCCCGACGCGTGCGTCCTTGCCGATCACCGCGCCTTCGAAGTGCGAGAAGCCCAGAATTCTGACACCCTCTTCGATCGTGACGCCCACGCCGAAAATGACATGCGGCTCGATGACGACATCGGGCGCAATCTGCGTGTCGAAGCTCAGCCAGACCGTTTCCGGCGCGATCATCGTCACGCCGCTCGCCATGAACTGGGCGCGCGCGCGCTTCTGCCAGATCGCCTCGGCCTCGGCGAGCTGGTCGCGGGCGTTGACGCCCAGAACCTCATCCTCGCTGCATTCGACGACGCCGGCGCGCAAACCGCTGCGAACACCGATCTCGATGGCGTCGGTCAGGTAGAATTCACCTTTGGCGTTGGCATTGCCGATCTGCCCCAGCAGCTTGGCGACATCCGGGATGCGGAACGCCATGACACCCGAGTTGCAGAGATCGATACGGCGTTCGGCTTCCGACGCGTCCTTTTCTTCCCGGATCGCGGACAGCGTTCCCTTGGGGTCGGTCAGAAGCCGGCCATATCCGGTTGGATCTTTGGCTCTGAACCCCAGCACAGCGATATGAGCGCCCGCGTCGAGCGCGGCGCGCAAGCGCGCAACGGTTTCGGGGCGGATGAGCGGCGTGTCGGCGTAGAGCACGACGACGTCGCCACTATGCTCTGCGAGAGCGGGACGCGCCGCGAGCACCGCGTCCGCCGTGCCTTGTTGCGCTGCCTGGACAAACACTTGCGCCGACGGCGTGACGCGCTGGGCTTCCGTCGCAACGGCGTCCATCCCCGGCCCGACGACCACGGCGACATCGCCCTGGACATCCGACACGGTCGCAAGCACGTGCGCCAGCATCGACTGCCCGGCGATCTTGTGCAGCACTTTCGGCTCGCTCGATTTCATGCGCGTGCCCTTGCCGGCGGCGAGAACGACGAACAACGGGGGCGATGCGCTCATGACAAACCTTGGGGCTTGGCCGCGTCCGGCCGTGGACTTCCATCCGTGCGGGGCAGGTGACTGGCCCGTCAGCGGCGCCAAGCCATAGCGCCCGAAATCCCCCCGCGGCAAGGGAGGCACACAAAATGGCGGGACCGCGCCCGTGATGAGCGCGGCAACGTACTGGTCACGTCCATTTTGCTCAAATGTTTCTAGGCGATGGCTGACGGAAGGACATCGATGCCACCATCCACAACTTCGATGCAACACAAACCGACCGGGCATTGCGAACACCTTCCCAGAGACCCAACGTTCTCAATGCGGCGAAATTGATTCGCATGAGAAATCCCGCCGCGCAGCATTCGGGACCCTTTCGGAAACTAGGACACCACACCTCATGACCAAGCCCGCCATTGATAAGCCGGTCCGTAGGAACGCGATTTTGACGCCCTACGCCGCTCTCTGGTCGACCCTCGGGACACTCGGCCTGGTCTATCTCGGCGTCGCGGTTTTTCAGCCCGACTGGCTTAGCAGCCTGACGCCGCCCAGCGCCCGCGTCGAGCACAGCGCCGAGACGCAGGCCTCGCTCATGAAGCTCAGCGCCGATGTGGACAGCCTGAAGTCGTCGATGGCTAACCTGCAAATCGATGTCTCGGGCGTGAAGTCGACACTGGATACCCAGGCGCAGCATACGCAGGAGCTTGGATCGCAAGTGACCGCGCTCGAAGACAAGATGCGCCTTGCTGAAGCCCCGCCGGCACCGCCTGCGACGGCATCCGCTCCGCAGCAGCACACCGGAACCGACGTGAACGGCGCGATCGACGATACGCCGGCCGGCCTCGATCTGTCCGAAAATCAGGCGCGGCCGCAGACCAAGATCATCAACGCGTCGCCCGAGAGATCGCAGATTGTCACCGGCAGCGTCGACAAAGCGCCTGCGCAGGCGAAGCCGAAAGCAAGTGCCGCCAACAGCGATGAGATCAGCTTCGGTCCCGCAGTCGTGAAGCCGGTGAAAAAGCCGATCGGCATCGCGCTCGCATCGAGCGCCAGCGTCGAAGGCCTCCGTCTGAATTGGAGCCAGCTCGCGCAGATGCATGGCGACAAGCTGAAACGCCTGAAGGCCCGCTACACGACCAACGGTGATCCGGCGAACCCGAGCTTCAATCTGATCGCAGGCCCCGTGAAGTCGAAGGCCGAGGCGGTGAAGCTCTGCAACGATCTGCAGGCGCAGGCGGTGTCCTGCTCGGTCGAGGACTTCACCGGCAACGCGCTGTAGGACGAAACAGCGCGACGCTGAGAACGCAAAAAAAACCGGCGCGCCGCGTGGCTCGCCGGTTTTTTTATGTCTGAATGAACTGAGACGGGCGAGCCGCCCTCAGTAGCTCGACGTGTTGAACGTATCGCACGCGTCCATGCGGCCGGATTCGAAGCCCGCCTTGAACCAGTGCACGCGCTGGGCTGCTGAGCCGTGCGTGAAGGCATCCGGAACGACGCGACCCGTCATCTTCTTCTGGATCATGTCGTCGCCGATCTGCGAGGCCGCGTTCAACGCTTCCTCGATGTCGCCCGGCTGCAGGCGCTTTTTCATCTGATCGTTGAGGTTTGCCCAGACGCCCGCCAGACAGTCAGCCTGCAACTCGGTCCGCACCTGAATCTGGTTGGCCGTGACTTCGTCGTCGGCGCGCTGCTTCAGCTCCTGCACCTTGTCGAGAATGCCGAGCTGCTTTTGCACGTGATGGCCGACTTCGTGCGCGATGACGTAAGCCTGCGCGAAGTCGCCGCTGACGTTGAACTTGCGTTTCAGCTCATCATAGAACGCGAGGTCGACGTAAACTTTCTGATCGAGCGGACAATAGAACGGTCCCATTGCGGCCTGACCCGCGCCGCATGCCGTTCGCGTGATGCCGGAATAGATGACAAGCAGCGGGTCCGGATATTTGCGGCCGAAGCTTTTGAACACGGAAGTCCAAACGTCTTCGGTGTCGGCGAGCACGCGGCTGATGAAGGCCTTTTCGTCGTCGTTGCCGGCCGTCTGCGTCTGCGGCGAGCCTGGCAATCCCGGAATGTTGTTACCCGGTGCGCGCTGCGCCGGACGCTCTGATTGAGGAAGCTGAGGCATGTTGATCTGGCCGCCGCCGCCCGATCCGAAGAGAACGTCGAGCGGATTGATGCCCATGAACATCATGAGCGCGCCGATGATCAGCAGCGTCGTGATGCTGAACCCGCCGCCACCGATCGGAATGCGCATTCCGCCGCCAGGAAATTGCAGGCCTCCGCCGCCTTGGCCGCGGCGATCTTCAACATTCGAACTTTCTCGGTCGTTCTCGTCGTAGCGCATGGCGGCCCTATAATTGAGGTACGCGTTACGGATCAAACAGCGCCGCCGAAATTAACGTGCGCTCCATAACGCCAGCCGCGCCATACTGCACGTGGAAATAGGTAAGACAAGGGCTTCGTTTACGTGTCTGGCAGCGAAAAACGGTTCAATCGGAGCCCATGGAGCGCGCCCGTTTTGCCGATGCCACGCTCGGCAGCGCGAGCAGACCAGAAGTCGCCGCAAGATCCGTAATTTGGGTGCCGGACTTGAGTAAGGCGCGGACGCCGCGCGAGGCCGCAACCGTGCCGTCCTGCGCATAGGCTTCGTGGTTGCGTTCGATTTCGCCGAGGTCGTACCGGTAATTGACCATCAGGCCGTGTGCTTCCCTGAGGCCCCGCTCGGACGTGTCGGCGAGCCAGTTGACCCGTTCGAGCCGCGCGCCATTGCCGAGATGAAAGCGCGCCACGGGATCGACGGGTCGCTCGTCCGCCGAACGCACGGCGAGAAAATACTGTGCCGCGAGCGACAGCAGCACCGGCTTCAGCTCCTCGCTCCCCGGCGCGCCTTTGGCAACGTCATCGACCCAGCGCGGATCGTTGAGCCGCGCCAGCGTTGCGCGCTCATCCGGATCGAGCCCCGTTTCGCCATCGATCGCAAGCACGCGGTCGAGCCAGCGCGCGAAGCTCGGCACCGGAGACAACGTCACGAATGTCTTGAGGCTCGGAGTGTCACGAACGAGATCCTCGACCACCTGCTTCAGCAGAAAATTGCCGAACGAGATGCCCTTGAGACCTTCCTGGCAGTTCGAGATCGAATAGAAGACGGCCGTCGTCGGCGGCACATCATGGTCGTCGCGGTGCGCATCGAGAACGGCTGAGATCGTTCCTGGGATTTCACGCATCAGCGCGACTTCGACGAAGATCAGTGGCTCATCGACCAGCGCTGGGTGGAAGAAGGCGAAGCACCGCCGGTCTTTTGGATCGAGCCTGCGGCGCAAGTCGTCCCAGCCGCGGATTTCGTGCACGGCTTCGTAAGCGATGATTTTTTCCAGAATGGCCGCCGGCGTCTGCCAGTCGATGCGCCTGAGAACCAGAAAGCCGCGATTGAACCACGACGTCAGCAAGCGCTGCAGATCGCGGTCGACCGCCGCGAGCGCTTCGTCCGCTTTGAGATGCCGCAAGAGATCGGCTCTGAGTGCAACGATCTCCGCCGTCGCTCCCGGCGCAAGGTTGAGCCGCCGGAAGAACTCCATGCGCGGGCTGTAGGAAGCGCTCTGCAATCGCGCGAGGCTCTTTTCCGACGGCTGATCGAGATAGCCGCGCGCCGCGTCGGCAACCTCCGCCGCATTCGGTTGAAGCTCATCCGCGAGGAAGCGATAGAACTGCAGACGCTCGTCGGTGGACGCCTTCTTGAGTTGTAGCAGAAGCTGCCGCGCGATCGCGACGCCCGACGCTTCGCCGCGTCCCGACATCAGCGCCCGCGCCAGAACCTCGATCGAGTCTCCGCCGACGGTTCCGAACAGCGCCTTCGGTAACAATGCCCGGCCCTGCTCGGCAATCGAGTTCATCAGCTCCTGGAAAAACGAGACGTTCACGCGTTCACCCATTGCAGCCGGAACCCCGTATTAACTTTTGCTTAACCGTATAGGCCGAGCATTGTTCGCCTACTTGTATAGGGCATATGCGACATGAGCGATCGCCTTTCCAGCGGCCGGCCGGCATCGAGTCTGGACGCCGCCAACAACGACACCGGACGCGTGGCATTTTGCGGACCCTACGTGCTCTCCGCGATTACCGGCTTCGGCATTTCCAAAATCGAGGATGTGATCCGCGAAGGCCGCGAGCTGCCGCCGCATCGCAAGCCCGTCGTCAAGGGAACGTATGCCGACGAGGTCGAATCCGCGCTCGCCCATTTCGGCTACCGCATGGTGCTGAAAGAAACGCACCTTCACCGCGCCCGCAAGGAACGTCCGACGCTCTGGACCTGGATGCAGAAACCGCGCAACGCGTGGGCCTATTACATTCTCGCAATCCATAAGGGCAAGGAAGGCCATTGGATTCTCGTGAAGGGCGTCAAGATGTGCGACACCTTCACCGAAGGCAAATGGACGTTCGTCGTCGACGGACCGCACCGCGGCTGCCGCATCATGGAGATCTTCGAGGTCAAAAAGGCGCACGACGCCTAGACGCCTCCGCCACTCCCTCCGTGACGCGCGTATGAACGTCTCGTGAACCCGCACGTCAGCCCTCGTTCAACCGCCATGCGCTAGATCTCTCCACGATGGGAGGCGTAACGCGCAATGCGAGGAGAGGTGCATGGCTGAATTCTTTCGTTCTGGTGCTTTGATGCTGATGGCCGCCGTCGTGGTCGCCGCAGGATGCGCCGTCGTTTTCTACGGCTGAAGCTGCGCCCGCACTCAGACCGCAGCGCGATCCGGCCTTGTCGGATGGGGAGAGTTGCGCCACTTAAAGGGACCTGAACGGTCCCTTTCCCATTGCGAAATGCGCGGCGCGATTTGACTGACCTCACCTACTCCGATCTCATCAGAGACGCGCAGACGCGGCTCGGCAATTATCTGACGCCGTGCGTCCGCCTCGGCGTCACCGGACTGTCGCGCGCCGGCAAGACCGTTTTCATCACGGCGCTGGTGCGCAACCTCGTGTCCGGCGGACGCCTGCCGTTCTTTTCAGCCGATGCGGAACACAGGATCGTGCGCGCTTACCTCGAACCGCAGCCTGACGACAGCGTCCCGCGTTTCGACTACGAGGCGCATCTCCATGATCTGCTTTCCGTGCCGCCGTCCTGGCCTGACAGCACGCGCCGCATCTCGGAACTCAGAGTTACGATCGAATACCAGTCGACCTCGCTTTTGAAGCGCTTCGTCGGCCTCTCGAAACTGCACGTCGACATCGTCGACTATCCGGGCGAATGGCTGATCGACCTGCCGCTGCTCGATCAGGATTATCGAACCTTCTCGGCGGAAGCGCTGGCGCTCGCGGCCGCGCCGGAACGTGCCGAAATCGCCAAGCCGTTTCTGTCGTTCCTTGCCGGAACCGATCCTGCCGCGATCGAGGACGAGCAGATCGCGATGACCGGCGCGAAGCTGTTCACCGACTATCTCCGCCGCATGCGTGAGAGCGGCGCACAATCGACGCTCGCGCCAGGGCGCTTTCTTCTTCCCGGCGATCTCGAAGGCTCGCCGCTGCTGACGTTCTTTCCGATGCCGCTCGCATCCGGCGAACGCCCGCCGCGCTCGTCGCTTGCCGCGATGATGATGCGCCGTTTCGAAAGCTACAAATCGACTGTCGTCAAACCGTTCTTCAACGACCACTTCGCCCGCCTCGACCGGCAGATCGTGCTCGTCGACGTGCTCGGCGCCTTGAACCGCGGAGCGGCAGCGGTCGGCGATCTCGAACGCGCGATGACCGCGATCCTCAAGGCCTTTCGCCCCGGAGCCAATTCGTGGCTGTCGCTACTGATCGGACGCAAGATCGACCGCATTCTGTTCGCCGCGACTAAGGCCGATCACTTGCCCGCGTCGAGCCACGATCGCTTGGAAGCCATTCTGAAGCTCATCGTCGACGAGGCGATCTCGCGCGCCGAGACCGAAGGCGCGGGCGTCAGTGCAATCGCTCTCGCAGCCCTGCGCGCCACGCGTGAGACGACCGCGAAACAAGGTGGCGAAATCCTCCCCTGCCTGCGCGGCACGCCGATCCAGGGCGAAACGATCGGCGGCGTGACGTTCGACGGCGCAACCGAAGCCGCGATTTTTCCGGGCGACCTGCCGATCGACGCCGCAGCCGCCTTGAGCGCCGCGCGCAGCGCCAAGACGGCGTCGCTCGAGCTTGTCCGCTTCGCGCCGCCAAAGCTCATCGATACGCTGCCTGATGGAAAGCCGGCCGCGTTTCCGCACATCAGATTGGATCGCGCGCTCGATTTCCTTGTATCGGATTATCTCGCATGACGTTCGAGAACGATGTCCCGCCGCCGCGAAAACCGCGCGTCTTCAAGCCCGACGACGTCGCCGCCGAGGCGCAAGTTGACGACATCGCGCGCGAAGGCGGCGCGGTAACGGCGCGGCGCGCGGCGCGCGTTCCAACGCGTCATCTGACGGTGACCGACATCAATCGCGGCTTCCGTTTCGGCAGCATCATTTTCTCGGCGGTTGCCGCGTTAGCCTCGCTTGCCGCAGGGCTTTGGTTCGTCCGCTTCGTCTCAGTTGCGCTCGAACGCCAGGATTGGGTGGGATGGCTGGCGTTCGCGCTGATGTCGATCATCGTCATCGCCCTGCTCGGCATCGTGCTCCGGGAATTGATCGGTTTCCGCAGACTCGCCCGGCTCGCGAAACTTAGAGCGCTGGTCAAAGCGGCGGTTGCCAAACCCGAGCGCGCCAGCGAGCACGCGGCCGTCAATGCGTTGCTCTCGCATTATCGCGGACGCGCCGACCTCGCGTGGGGTCTCGCTCGGGTGCGTGATCATCTGGGCGACGTTCTGGAGCCGACTGAGCTGCTGCGCCTTGCCGACCGCGAGCTGCTGCATCCGATCGACGGAGAAGCGCGACGCGTGATCCTCAAGTCCGGCAAGCGCGTTGCGACAGTCTCGGCGCTGTCGCCGATCATGTGGATCGCGATGGCATTCGTGCTCGTTGAAAACGTCCGGATGTTTCGCGCGATCGCCGGGTTGTATGGCGGCCGGCCCGGCGTGCTTGGTGCTTTGCGCCTCGCGCGTCTCGTCGTCGGTCACGTGATCGCGACCGGCGGCATCGCGATGACCGATGATCTGCTCGGACAATTCGTCGGGCAGGACGTCCTTCGCAGGCTGTCCCGCCGTCTCGGCGAAGGCGCATTCAACGGAGCCTTGACCGCGCGGCTCGGAGTTGTCGCGGTCGAAGTCACGCGTCCGTTGCCCTACCTCGATGCCGAACCCTTGCGCGTGCGCGAAATCTTCAGCGAGCTGATACGCTCGCTCAGAGGTTCGGAAAAAACCGACAAGCCGCAATAGGCGTCGCTCACGCGGCCGCTGCTTCCGGCTCGGCATTCAACCCGCCCGGCGTCGCAGCGCGTCGCGCCCAAGTATTCGAGCGGTGTCCGGCGTCGATCAAAACCGATGGCGGCGACAGATCGACGTTGGTTGCAAGCGCCCAGCGTTCGAGCGGACCGGCGCGCAGCGACGTGATCCAGCTCACCGGCCCGGCGAGCACAAGGCCGAGAATAACCGGTGCCATCCACATGAGAAGGCCCGGCGAAACCGTCCACGCGATGCCGCCCGCGATCAGACCGATCAACGTGTGCCAGCGCGCGAACCACATCGCGTCATCGAACGATAGCGCACCGTCGTTGCGGTTCTGCGGCTTCCATCCGGAATCGAGGCCTGCCAGAATTTCGGCTGAGGCGACGGTCTGCGTCACCATGAAGATCGGCGCGATCAGCATCGAGTAGATCGTCTCGACGAAGACGCCGACCGTTACGCGCACCGCGCCCAGAAGGTCATGCCGGGCACGCGCTTCCTTCCACGCGAGGAACAGGCCCAGAAACTTCGGCAGCAGCACGACGACCAGCGTCGCCAGGAAAAGCCTGAGCGCCGCGCCGGGGTCGATGATCGGCCAGATCGGAAAGAGCGTCTTGGCGTCACGGAAATAGCTCGGGATCATCTGCTGGCCTTGCAGGGCCAGGATGATGCCGACGACGAGCGACAGAGCCCAGACCGCCGAGATGAGATACGACGTAGCGCCCATCCCGAGATGCAGGCGACCCATCGGCGTCAGGCCGCTTTGCGACACGATGGCGAGATGCTGAAGGTTTCCCTGCGCCCAGCGGCGGTCGCGGGCGACGATGTCGACGATGTTGGGCGGCATGCCCTCGTACGACCCCTCGAGCGACGGCATCATGTGCACGCCATAACCGGCGCGTTGCAGCAGAACCGCTTCAACGAA
>Ga0209933_1002088_pt1 | contig 12980 bp, 10 predicted proteins | sample ThiBiot_300_biof_FD_183944 | JGI IMG/M metagenome (GOLD analysis project Ga0209933, IMG submission 183944) | Wastewater bioreactor microbial communities from Cape Town, South Africa - Thiocy_cont_300_biof (SPAdes) | ecosystem: Engineered > Bioremediation > Thiocyanate > Unclassified | place...
GCCGACATGGACCATCGTGTAGCCCCGTCCCGCCAGCCAATCGATCCCGGTCATATAATGGAACTCGACCGTTACCACCGCCTCGCCCGCGAGCGCGAAGCCTTGCGGCAGGTGCTGCTCGAGCAGTGCCGCCTCGGTGAGGAAGCTCGCCGCGACGGAGAGACGATGCGGGCTCCGCATCGGGTCGGTCGCAATGCCGTCCGGCATCTGCCGCGGCCCCGGGGCCGGGCCGAAATGGGTCGGCATGCGATAGATGCGGCCGGCCTCGAAGCGGTACGTCATCGGCTAGGCTTTCCCATGATCAAGCAACTTCTCTCGGACATCCGAACGGCCGAAAGGTAGCGATCCTCCGATCGCTTGAAACCGTCCGCCGCGATATTTCAGAGATAGCAGCCGCGAATGATCGTGCCGCTTGCAGGTTCGATAGGACGCTTTTGGCTGGTTGGGACGGTCAGCCCGACCTGGAGAGAACGAGCGTGCATTGGCTCTCGTTCGGCCCCTGCGCGTTCTTGAAGTCCGCGCGCGAGACCGTCGATGTCGTGACTGTGTTGCCCGAGATCGTCGCCGAGAACGCTCCGGTCAGTTTCTTTTCCTGATTCCTCGGCTGCCAAACGACCGTCCCCGACAGCTGGTTGCCTGACAGGCTGATCGTCACCACCGTGCCTGTACCGGCGGCGCCCGAGAAGCTCTGCGAGGCGCTACCGTTCACGAGCGCCAGCGTGATCGGAATTCCGGACGACGCCCAGAGATCGCATTTGAAGTTGCCGGTCCACCGCACCTCGCCGGACGGCCCAGCGGCCGGCACCGCCGGAGCCGCAGCTGCCGGCGCGGCAGGTCCTGCTGCAGGCGGCTTGGCCTTGGCCCCGTCCTCGGCCGCTTTCTTGTCGTCCTCGACTTTCTTCTTCTGCTCGGCATCGTGCTTCTGCACCGCCGGCGCCGCCTCGCGCATCAAGGCGTCGTAATGTGTGCCGTCGAGGAAGCCGGTCGGGGGCCGGTTCCGCGCCTTCTGCCAGGCGGCGATCATCTCGCGGCTGCGCGGCCCCAGGGCGCCGTCGCTGCCGCGCGTGTCGAACCCGAGCGACGTCAGGGCGACCTGCACCCGCTGACGGTCCGCGGCGCCCAGCCGCAAACCCGCTTCCGTCGCTTCAGCGGCCTTCCGTGCCGTGGCATCGGCATCGGCCTTCGTCTTGGCCTCCGCTTCGGCAATCTGCCGGGCATTGGCGTCGGCCTTCTCCTTCGCTTCTGCTACGGCCTTCTTGGCGGCTTCTTCTTCCGTCTTGCGGCGTTCCGCCTGCGCTTTGGCGAGCGCTTCGTCGGCCAGCCGCTTGCTCTCGGCTTCCGCGGCGGCCTTGCGGCGCGCGTCGTCTTCGACCTGACGAAGGGCGGCCATCTCCGCTTCGGCCTTGCGTTGCGCCGCTTCGGCCTCGGCCCGCCGCGCCTCGTTCTGCGCTTCCTGCCGGCGTGCTTCGATCTCGGCCTTGAGCTTCGCGAGCTCTTCCTCGGCCGATTTGCGCGCGGCTTCGGCCTTCTCCAGCTCGGCATCGGCCGCCAGCTTGGCCGCGGCGTCGGCCTCGGCCTTGCGCTGCGCTTCCGCTTCGAGGCGGCGCTTCTCTGCCGCCGCAGCATCCGCGGCCCGCCGCTCCGCCAGGGCGCGCTCTAGATCTTCGACTTTCAAATCCTGCAGCGCGACCGTCTGGGGCGCCGCGGTCGGCGCGGGCGTTGAGGGCGCGAGGGCAAGATAGCCGCCACCCCCGGCCGCCAGGAGCGCCGCCCCGGCGAGGGCGGCATAGAGCGGCGCGCGGCGCTTCGGTGCAGAGGGCGGCGAGGAAGGTGCGGTTCCCTGCGATTGCGGGGCCGCCGACGCCGGAACCATCGTCGGCGCGCGCGAGAGCCTTGTTACGTCGGCGTCGATCGTGCGTGGCGCCACGCGCTGTGTGGCATCTTCGGCCGATGATGCCGCCGACATGGTGAGGAGCGACCGCCAGCCGGCGATCGACTGCGGCCGATCGGAGGCGCGCACGGCAAGCCCGGCATCGATGCCTGCGATCAATCCCGGCGAAAAGCCTGCAGGTGCGAGGCGCGCCAGGGGCTTGTACTCGTCCTCCAGCAGGCGATCGAAGGCGTTGGGCGGCGCCTCGCCGGTGATCGCATGGTAGAGCGTGGCGGCGAGCCCATAGATATCGGTCCAGGGCCCTTGCTTGGCCGAGGTCATCTGCTCGGTGGCGGCGTAGCCCGGTGTGAAGACCGCCGTCATCGCCATCGTCCGCCCGGTCATCGCCGCGCGCGACGCCCCGAAGTCGATCAGGGTCGGCGTGCCCCTGGCGTCGAGCAGGATGTTGGCCGGCTTGATGTCGCGATGGAGGAAGCCCGCATCGTGCACCTGCTCCAACCCGTCGAGCAGTGTTCGCAGGATGCGCTCGACCGCCGGGCCGTCGAGAGGCGGGCCCGACTTGATGCGGCCTTCCAGCGTGTCGCCATGCAGCATCTCCATGACGATGTAGGCAGTGCCGTTGGTCTCGAGGAAGTCGAAGACCCGCACGATGCCCGGCGCATGATGCAGGCTTGCCAGGGTCCGCCCCTCGGCGACGAAGCGGTCCCGTCCCCAGCCAAAATCGTCGGCAACCTTGGTGGAGCGCGGCAACACCGTCATGCCGGCACTGCGATACGCCAGCAGGGTCGGCAGATATTCCTTGATCGCCACTTCGCGGTCGAGCTGGCTGTCGCGGGCGCGATAGGTGATGCCGAAGCCGCCCTGGCCGAGCACGGCCAGCACCTCGTGCCGGCCGATCCTGGTGCCTGGCTTCAACGCGATGATGTCGGCGTCCGACGCGGCCCCAGCTTCACCGGGCCTCAGTTCCGCCATGACGTCTGGCTACCTCCCACACAGCCGTCACGTCCGTGCCGGCTGCCACCCGGTTCTGCGAATACTCTGAACCTCCGATGAGGTCCAGTGCTGCGCGCACGGCTGCCGTCACCTGCTCTCCGGGACGAGGCGATAGACCGACACGTGCGCGCGAGACTCGGCAGTGAACGCGGTTCCGCTCCAATCCGCGTGCCGGCTCTCCAGCTCGAAGCCGGCAAGCTCGGCCATGAGATCGAGCTCCGCCGGCCAGACGTAACGATGCGGCGAGCGAAACACCTGCGCCTGTCGACCGTCACCGAACCGGAAGTGGTGCGACGTCACGTGCTGGTGCAGCACATCGTAGGTGTCGAGACCGATGTAGCCGGGCTCGGACTGCCAGACGACAGCCGGCTGGCCGGGCGGCAGCTTGCGCAGCTCAGGCACCCACAACTCGATCACGAAGCGCCCGCCGCGCGAGAGATGGCGTGCGGCATTGCGGAAGCACGCGACCTGCTCGGCCTGCGTGAGCAGGTTCGACAGGCCGTTGAAGACCAGGAAGACGAGCGCGTATCGGTCCGGCGCTCGCGCCGTCGCCATGTCGCCGAGAACGACGGGGATCGTCCCCTCATCCACCTTCTGTCGCAGCCTGGCGATCATCGCAGCAGAGAGCTCGATGCCGGTGACCTCGATGCCGCGTTCCCGCAGCGGTATCGCGACACGGCCCGTGCCGATCGCGAATTCGAGAACGCGCCCTCCTTGTGCGAGGTCGGCAAGGCGGTCGACCGCCGGCTGCAGCACCTCGGGCGAGAACATGCCCATACCCGGCGTGTCGTAGCTCTCGGCGGCCTCGCCGTTCCAAATGTCTTCCTGACGCATGGCGCGCACCATGCGATGGGCCGGCGGTGACGTCTAGCAGACGGTCGTGACGCCATTCAGCGGGCCTCGTCCTGCCACGACGAAACGCTGCGTTCCAGAAACGCCATCACGCACGCCGTCTGGTCGGGCAGGAAATGATAGCCCTCTTCGAGGAAGCAGATCTCGGCCTGCGGGGCAGCGCGTTGCAGCCTCTCCTGCGTCTCCCGCGACTCCAGCAGAACATCCCGCCCGCCGACGATCGCCAGGATCGGCATACGGAGCCGGCCCAGCTCGGCATCCGTCAGGCGCGGGATACGGACCACCCGCGGCTTGATGGCTCGCCCCACGCCTTCCATGAGATCTGCGAGCGGCTGCACCGCTTCGGGGAGCGTTTTCGGTGCCGGGCCGAACACCATCTCCCGCATCCTGCGCCGGCCCCAGGAACCCAAAAGGAGAAGTGGTGCTGTCTTCAAGAGGAAGTTCTTCTGTCGGCCAATGCCGGCGGGAGAGATCAAGGCCAGCGCGCCGACTGCCGCCGGTCTCCTGCTGGCATAGTCGAGTGCCAGCCATCCGCCCAGCGACGTGCCGGCGAGAGCGGCCCGGGACAGTTCCAGTCCTGCAAAGACGTCGTCGAGCCACAAGGCATGGGAGTCGCCGGCCAGCGGAAGCCTGGCCGGCGCGCTGAAGCCCGCTTCGCCGATCATGTCGACCGCGAACAGCCTGAACTTGGTCGACCACAGCGCGATATCGAGCATCCAGGCCGCCGAGTTGGCCTGAGCGCCATGAAGCAGCACGACAGGTGGCGCCTCTTCCGGTCCGCATGCCACGACGAATGTCGGACCCTGGCGCGTCGGCAGGCGCCGTTCGGCCTTCGCCACCGGCCATTGATCGAGAACTCGCCGGTACTGCTTCGCGACAGCCGCAGCCGCCTCGGCACTTCGATAGACGCCGTCGGTCACGTCAGCGCCCGCCTCTGCAGCTGCAGCATCTCCAGCAGCCTGGCGACGTCGGACGGGTCGCCGATCAACACCACTTTCAGGTCCCTGGCGTGCGGGTCGAACGCCGTATTGAGATGCAAGGGCGGTGTCTCGGCGTTGCCGGTCAACGCAACGGACTGGAGGAACGTCGCCATGCGCTGTGCGCCGTCCACGGAAATGTCGGGAATGTCGACGACGCACGTCGCCCGCACCGCTGCCGACGGGGCAGCCTTGCCGCCTGCGACGCCGGCGAAGGCATCGAGCGCGGCGCCGGCGATGCGATAGGACTTGCCGATCCGGGTGGCCGGGAGCCGTTCCTCGCGGATGTAACGGAGGACGGTCTTGGGGTGCAGGTTCAGCTGCTCGGCGGCCTGTTCGACCGTGACAAGCCTGTCTGACATTCCATATTACTCCTTATAATTCCCATTATTATGGTATATTTAGGAATAATAAGGATCAACAGGAGAAATCATGCGGCCATCGGATGTGATCGAGGACGCCGGAAAAAAGATGAAGGCCCTGATGCGCGCCGACTTGAGTGTCGCCCTGAAGGAGCGGCGCGCCGACGAGGCGAAGGTCGTCCGCACGCTCATTGCGGCCATCGACAATGCCGAAGCACCGCCCCTGCCTGCTGGACACGCGGCGTCGGTCACCCTTCGCTTCGAAAGCGGCGCGGCCGAAGTCGAGCGGCTGTGCCTCAGCCGTTCCCATCTACGCCGGCTCTTGCGGACGGAAATCGAGGAACGCGAGCAAGCGGCGGCGGCGTTGGACCACCTGAACAGGGCCGATCGCGCTACAGCCTTGCGGGCCGAGGCCCTTGTGGTGAGGCGCTATCTCGACTGACGGCCTTCGCGCTCGTGCGAAGGCCGACCGCTCAATCGCCGCGCCTCAATCGCTGAGGCCGTATTGTCCGCCGACATAGCCGTGGTGATGACCGAAGCGATCGATCATCACCGACGCAAGGTCCTTGGACCCCTCGGCAACCCAGCCGCCGGAGCGCACCGCGTAGCGGTTGGGAGCCTTCGCCGCCCGCGGCCCCTCGCCTCTGGCCAGGGCGCGGGCCGCGCCCATGAGAAGCTTGCGGAATTCCACGATCCCGAGATCGGTCGGCCCGAGATGCTCGCGCGTGCGGTCCTGGATCGGCCCCTGGCTATCCTGGATGGCGGCATCCTGCTCGCTCACGCCCTCGATGCCGCTGTAGCTATCGTATTTCTGCGCCTTGCGATCGATCAGGTAATCGTTCCTGAGATTGCGCACCGGCATGTAGTTCTCGTCGACCTCGGCGTGGATGTTGAAGCCGCCGGCGAACTTGGTGCGTTCGGAGTTGGTGAACGGCCGATCCGGCTGCCAGCTGTAGGTGTAGATCCAGCAGGTCACGTCGTCGACCGGCACCCAGGATTGGCCGTGATAAATCTCGCCGGGAAAGGCGCTGGGCGTGTAGGCATGGTTGGGCATCAGGAACTGCGCGATGCGCCAGTAGAGATCGGTGCTGTCGGTCTTGCGTGCGCCGCCGATCGCGAGACCGGCCTCGTGGCCCAGCACCTGGAATTTGGGCCGGGGATCGTCCTGCACCCAGCGAATGCGGCTGTCGGGCTTGGACTGGTCGGCGATTGCCGCCTTGGCCATCGCCGACCGCGCCGTCGCCTCGTCGGTGGCCAGCACCATATGCAGGAAGGAGAAATGCGACGTATCGATCGCCCCCTCGAGGCTCTGCACCCAGTTGCAGTCCTGCCATTTCTTGGAGACGTACCGGCTGGAAGCCGGCACCAGCCCCATCTCGATCTGCGGCAGCTCGGGCATGGCCTCCCGCGGGCCCATATAGACCCAGATCATGTCGGCCCATTCGCGGGTCGGATAGGCCAGGAGCTTGATCGTCTCCTTGTAGGACGACTCCGGCGGCGAGGTCGGCAGGTCGACGCAATTGCCGTCGAGGTCGAACTTCCAGCCGTGGAAGGCGCAGCGGATGCCGCATCCCTCGTTGCGGCCGAAATAGAGATTGGCGCCGCGGTGCGGACAATGCGGCTCCACGATTCCGACCCGACCGTCGCTGGCACGAAACGCCAGCAGGTCTTCGCCCATGATCTTGATCTTCTTGGGCGGCCCGTCGCGCTCCGGCAGCTCGGCCGAGAGCAGCGCCGGCATCCAGAAACGGCGCAGCAGATCGCCCATCGGCGTGCCCTTGTCGCTGCGGGTCAGCAGTTCGTTGTCTTTCCGGCTCAACATGCCTCTCTCACCTTGTCGACCTCGAAGGATCTCTTCGCCGCCAGCCTTGTGGTGGGCTACGGCGCCTTGAATGCAGTGTCGCGATTGAGCGCGAGCGCCGGTTGGCTGCGCCGGGACGGCTCGCTTGCGTCCCGCGGCTCCCAGTCGTTGGCCGGCAGGCGGGGCATGGCATCGGCGCCGGCGATCGACCGGCCGGCGATGTAGCCGAAGGTCAGGCAAGGGCCGATGGTCGTCCCCGCGCCCACGCCCTTGGTGCCGATCGGATTGGCCATGGCGAGGCCCGCGCAGTAGAGGCCGGCGATCACGCCGCCGTCCGGCCGCAGCACCTGGCAATACCGATTGGTCCGCGCGCCGCCCTTGGTGCCGACGCTGGCATAGAGGAAGGGCGCCGCAAAGAACGGCGGTTGCGCGACCGGGGCCAGCGCGCGGCCGCCGGAATGATGCTTTTCCCAGGCCGTCTCACCACGGTGGAAGTCGAGGTCGACACCCTCCCGCGACCAGCCGTTGAAGCGATCGACGGTTGCACGCAGGACATTGGGATCGAGCCCGATCTTGACGGCCAGCGCCTCGATCGTGTCGGCGCTGCGCACGAAGCCGGGGTCCTTGGCGGCAAAGGCTTTCGAAAGCCGGTTGCTGTACCGGGAGTCGAAGATGCGCCAGGCCGGGGCGTGCCGCAGCTTGCCGTCGGGCAGGCGCTCGTCGAGCGCTACGCCGAGATTGGGGCTTCCCTCGCTCACGAAGCGCCAGCCTTCGCGATTCACGAGAATGCAGTGCGGACCGTAGGTCTCCTGCAACGGCAGGGCGTGACGCTCGCCTTCGTAGGTCGTGAAGGTGGCCGGCGAGATGTTGGCCTGATCCATGCGCGCGAGCTGCGCACCGACCGCCGCCGCCATGCGCTGGCCGTCCCCGGTATTGCTGCGCGGCGCACCGATGATGTCGATGTCGGGGAAGTGGGCCGCCATGTAGTCAGGCGCCCAGTCGAAGCCGCCCGTCGCCAGCACCACGCCTTGCCGGGCATGAATTCGAACGCTCTCGCCGCCGATCACCGCCTCGACGCCCATCACCCGGCCGGCTTCCGTCATCAGGCTCTTGGCGTCGGCATCCAGGAAGATCCGGCACCCCTGGTCGAGGCAGCCGCGGGCGAGGCCGACGATCAGCCCATTGCCCATGCCGACCTGCCCCGTCAGCAGGCGCCACGCGAGCACGGGCAGCAACCGCAGGACGGTGCGCACCGGCTGCTTGGTGACTGCGCCCATTTCCTTGTAGGAAAAAAACTGCGGCTTCACCGACTTGCGCACGCGATTGCCCAGCAGGCCCAGCCGATAGCGGCTGATCAGCGAGGGCGACACCATGCGGCCCTTGAGCTTGCCGCCCGGTGCTTCCGCGAAGGGATCGGGACCGTTGACCAGCTCGAAGCGCAGCTTTGTTCTCGCTTCCAGGAAACGCAACATCGGCGCCGACTGCGTGGCCAGCGCCTGCCAAAGCTCGTCTTCGTCCTCGGCCCAGCCCGGCGGCGCCGTCGCGCGCAGATAGGCGAGTGCGTCTTCCGGCGAATCGGCAAGACCGCTCGCCAGCATATGGTGATTGGCCGGCACCCAGGTGCCTGCGGCGGACATCGCCGTCGTCCCGCCCAGGACGCGCGCCTTTTCCAGTACGATCACGCGCGCGCCGGCGGCGGAGGCGGCGAGCGCGGCAGACAGGCCGGACGCTCCCGATCCTACGATGACGACGTCGCAGTCGCGCTCCTCAACCAAGACCCCTCCATCGCACCGGAACAGCTCACACTACGCAACGGCGTCTTCGAGCGGCAAATGTTCAAAGTGTGACCTGAAGTGACGACGCAATCTTAGCGACAGACTACTTCGCGAATACAACCTGCTTGGTCGACTTCAGATCGAACTCCTGGTTCAAGCGCTCGGCAAGAACGTCGAGATGCGTGCTGACACAGGTATTGTGCTCGCCGGGCAAGTGGCCGCGCTGGACATTCGACGCCAGATGCTTCCAGGCGGCGGGATCGTATTCCTTGCCCTGGGAATATTCCTCGCATAGCAGGCATGTGATCTCCGCGCGCAGCTTCGGCGGCAGATAGTTCGACATCGCACGGTAGTAGGTCGTCCGTTGCGAGGAGTCCCACGCGCGCATCGATCCGCTGCGCGCCGTTTTCGCGACGCGTCGGAAGATCGCGGGATCGCGCTTCAGGATGTGGCGGGCGAGAACCCACACCGACGGCATGCCGCTGCGCCGGACCTTGCGCCCCCATTCCCCCGGCATCAGCTGGCCGAGGCTTGAGATGGCGCGCACGACAGGCCGCATCAGGCGCCGGGCATTGAGCGAGAACGTGTCGATCAGGACGACCTTCTCGACCTCGCGGCCGGCCCGCTCGAGAAGATGGGCAAGCTCCAGGGCGGCAAGACCGCCGTGGCAGTAGCCGCCCACGCGGATCGGGCCGCTGGGTGCCACGGCCTGCACTTCCGCCAGGTAGCGGGCGGCCATCTGCTCGATGGTCGTGATCCCCTTGCTGTCGTCGAGCAGCGAATGAAGGAGATACATCGGCCCGTCGGCCTTCAGCTTCTCGCTGAGGCGAAAGGCATAGAATCCCCAGCCGCAGAAATCGCCGTGACACCAGAACATCGGTGTGCCCGTGCCGGAGGCCGCCTTGGTGATCACTTCCCTTTTTGCCGCCGTCGCTGCGGCCAGCTTCTCGCTGAGCAGGCGGATGGTCAGCTGGGCGCGAATGTCCGACGGCTTGATGTGATGGCGCATCGCCTTCTCGACGGCGAGCAGCATCTCGGTGGCTTGCAGTGAATCGCCGCCGATCTCGAAAAAGTCGTCGTCCATACCGATTTCTGGGCCAATTTCGGGGCCGATCTCCGAGCCCGTATCGGCGCGCCTCAACACCTGCTTCCAGATTTCGGCGATCAGGATTTCCAGCGGTGCCGCCGGCGGAATGGCGGTCTCTTTCTTCTGGCTGAAGGCGGCCGACAGCTGCGGCCGCGACGTCTTGCCGGTGGCGCCGACCGGAAAGCGATCGACGACATGGACGTGGCGCGGCCGCTGGAACGGCGCCAGCCGCTCGTAGACGAAATCCACCAGCTCGCTGGATGTCGCCAGGGCGCCGGCCTGCAGCACGACCGCCGCCCCGACATTCTCGCCCAGCCGCGGATGCGGCACGGCGAACGCCGCCGCCTCGCGCACCGCCGGATGGCCGAGCAGCGCCTTCTCGACATCGTAGGGGGCGACCTTCTCGCCGCCACGATTGATGATCTCCTTGGTTCGGCCCGCAACGGTGAGATGGCCGTCCGCGTCGACGCTGCCGATATCGCCGGTTGCCAGCCAGCCATCGACCAGCCCGCTCGGCACCCCATCGATGTCGTCGAACAGATAGCCCGGCATGACGCTGGGCCCACTCAGCATGACATGGCCGGCCTGACCGGGCGGCACGGCCTGGCCCGCGTCATCGCGGATGACGAGTTCGCCGACGGGAATGCGGCCCACCGAACCGGCCTTCGCGGCGTGCGGCGGCAGAAGCGGACCGGTCATCATGCCGGCCTCGCAGAGGCCGTAGAATTCCACGACCGGCCTGGCCAGCAGGCGCTGCAGTTCGACGCGCAGAGGATCGGGCAGATAGGACGCCGTCGACAGCACGAACCTCAGCGAGTCGAGGAATTCGCGGTCGGGCAAGGCCTGCAGCTTTTCCGCGACAGCTTGCAGGAAGGCAGGCGACGCCGTCAGCCATGTCGGCCGCAACTCGGCCAGCCAGCGGTCGATGTCGTTGGCGCCGCCCGAGGCCGGCAGGGCCACGCTGCAGCCGATCAGCAGCGGCACGACCAGTGTCGCCTTGAAGCCGGCGTTGTAATAGATCGGCATGATGCAAGCCGAGCGGTCGGCAGGCGTCAGCGCCAGCCACCGTTCCATCTTGCGCGCCATTTCGATCAGGTTCTGGTGCGTGACCGGCACGCGCTTGGACGGGCCGGTCGTGCCCGATGTCTTGAAGATCGCCGTCCAGGATTGGGCCGTCACCTGGCCCGCCATTGCCTGCCCCACCATCACCTGGCCGGCGGGGCGTGGCGACGCGAGAGGCCGGACCAGGTCGAGCGCGATCTCGTCGAACGAGGCCACCGCTTTGGTGGCCCGGAACAGGGCGAAGTCACCCTCCTGAGCGTCGACCCATTCCGGCAAGGACGCGTCGCCCGGAACGATCAGGGCATCGGGACGGACGCGCTTCAGCTCGGCCCGCAGCTCGGCCGCGGGCAGGGTGGGATTGAAGGGCACCACGGTCGCGTTGGCGCAGATCGCGACATTCAACAGGGCCGCTTCCGGACCGCGCGGCAGGGCGATGCCGACTCGCGAGGCCGCCCCTATGCCGGCGTCGCGCAACTGCCTGCCGACATGCCGGACCTGACGATCGAGATCGCCGAAGGAAAGGACCTCCAGTCCGGTGCTAACGATGGCCGGCGCCGCGGGATCGCGCGCCGCATGGCCCGACAACACATCGGCTATCGTAGACGTCATCGCCTCCTACCCCACAAACCGACACCGGCTCACACCGACTTTGTCTGCGGCAGACACAGCAATCGCACGATAGCGCGCGGGTAGTTACTCAACTTGGGACAAAGCCGTGACCGCATCACGTGCATCTGCACAGTATGGTGGCAGCTGTGATCAATCGGGGGCGGCGTCGATTTCTCTTGAGGGCGCGCGCCGACTTCGTTCGGGCGCTGCGGCGCCCGACGAGCCCACCGCAAGGTCACCATTGTTGCGGTTCGATGACCGTATAGTTCAACAGCGGAGGTGCCGCCCGTGACCGCGATCAATCGATGGGACGAGTGGCTGATATTGCAGATCAATCGGCCCGCCGGTCATAGCGAGCTGCTGGATCAGTTCGCCCTCGACGTCGCGGAATCGGCGTTCCTCAAGGGCGGCGTTTTCCTCGCAGCCTACTGCTGGATCTGGTTCGACAAAGGCCCTCGCCGCGAGGAACTGCGGCGGATGATCGTGGCCTCGATGGTGGCCGCGCTGTTTGTCGCCTTGGCCGCGAGGCTGATGCAGATGGGCTTGCCTTTCCATTTCCGGCCACTGCATGCCCCTCCTTTCGGCTTCAACACACCGCACGGCGTTCACTCCGAGACCCTGAATGCGTGGAGCTCGTTCCCCAGCGATCACGCGGCGTTCTTCTTCGCGCTCTCGGTGCCGATCTGGACGTGGTCACGCCCGCTCGGAGTCGTGGCCTTCTGCTGGGTGCTTGTCGTGATCTGCCTGCCGCGCGCCTACCTTGGCTTCCACTACCCGAGCGACGTGCTGGGAGGCGCTGTCCTTGGCATCGTCTTGATGGTCGCAGTGCGGGGTGCGCTGCTCCGGACGTCCCTACCGGGCTGGATCGTAAGATGGAGCAGCTTGCATCCCGGGCTCTTCAGCACTGTCGCGATCCTCTATGCGCTGGAACTCGCCACCTTGTTCGAGGATGCTCGACATATCGCGCTCGACGCCCTGAGGTTTGCCAGCAAGCTCGTCGCCTAGAAGGTCGTGCCTTCGACTGGACTCGGCCGAAGGCACTCAATCGGATGGCAGCGGGCAGCGACGCGATCAGCACCGCGCGGTGCGGGTACGATAGCCGTCGTAGTACTGGCTGCCGCAAACGACCTGCTGCTGGACGACGTCGTCCCGGTACCCGTTCTGGCCGCGGTTGGTCACGGTCACCGTGGTATAGCGACGGCCGTCGCCCTGGTTGTACCAGCCGCGATTGCCCTGCTGATTGTAGTAACCGTTGTTGTAGTAGGCGTTGTTGTAGCCCGTCGGTGTCGGCTGATAGTAGCCCGTCGGCGCCGGCTGATAGTAGCCGCGCGGCTGGCCATAGCCGTCGCCTTGGCACGCCGCAGCGGTCATGCCTATGCCCGCAACCAGCATCAGTCTGGGAAAGAGCCTCAACATCTATTCCTCCAAGCCAAGATGGCTGAACGCCCCACTACTCGGTCATTCTGTCTTCTTGAAGACGATAACGGTCTGGGGATCGAACAGGTTCCTGTCCACTGCTTTGGCGCAGCCGGACTTGGAAACCCTGTTAGCGGCATCTCAGCGGATGCGGA
>Ga0209933_1002102_pt1 | contig 12861 bp, 11 predicted proteins | sample ThiBiot_300_biof_FD_183944 | JGI IMG/M metagenome (GOLD analysis project Ga0209933, IMG submission 183944) | Wastewater bioreactor microbial communities from Cape Town, South Africa - Thiocy_cont_300_biof (SPAdes) | ecosystem: Engineered > Bioremediation > Thiocyanate > Unclassified | place...
GTTTAATGCCAAGATCAAAGCCTTTCGGGCTCAATTCAGAGGGGTTCGAAATGTGGAATTCTTCTTATATCGGCTCACTCAGTTATATGCTTAATCCAAGTTGCTCCACAAGTATTGTCCTTGATCCAAAATCGTGGCAAAACGAATTGGACAAAACCAAGATTGGCGATTTTGAGCTGGGTGAATTTCCCTGGAAAGAGCCCAGGCTGTCCAAACCCACCGACAATGATTTGTCCAGACAGTGGGCCGTCGTTTACGGGGTCTGGTAGTACGATGATAATAAGATCGTTCGCAAACGGGTGACTATCACCGGGCCAACGGTCGAGATCCGGCTGGCCAAGGCCGAGTGGATCATCAAAGCCCTAAAGGAAATGGCCTGAAAGGTCTGGGTCGGCACTCGGCCACAGGGCCTTCCTGAACTCAGGGTGACGCCTAAGCCCGGAGCCGATATTGAAATCACTCCTTCGCTACCCATTGCCAAAGCGGCTCATATCTACATCGCATTTTGTAAAAAGGCCTTAGCCGCTAATACGTTTAAGTCCTACCGGACGGGCGTGATGAAACTGCTGGGGTATCTGGAACGCCACCGGCGGGGCAATCTGGTACTGGACAAGCTGGAAGTAGCCGACGTGAATGAATTCTTAAACGAGCTGATCACCGTCGATGGGGTGTCTAACCGCACCCGTAATAATATCAAAGGGGCCTGCGGCACGTTCTTTAATTATTTTGCCAAGCTCGACCGCTCCAAAAAGCTCAAAAAACAGGGTAATCCCTTTGAAGATGAGGACGTGAGGATGCTTCCCTTTGTGCAGAACAAACACCAGTCGTATTCGCTTCCTCAGCCAAAGCAGTACCGTGAGGCCTGCGAGAAATTAGGACTGGATAATTTACTAACCTTCTGCCGCTGGATGTACTATACGCTGATGCGTCCCCATGAGGAGCTGCGCCGGCTCCGGGTGCGTGACGTGCGGACAAAAGTGATTTACGTGTCGGGTGATAACGATAAAACCAACGAAGGCGATTACGTTGATATACCATTACCTCTAGAGCAGCTCATCCAGCAGCAAAAGATCCGTGACTTTCCAGGGCATTACTTCGTCTTTTCTCAATCTGGTACGCCGGGACCAGTGATGGTGGGGCCGAAATTCTTTTATCGGCGGCATGTCAAAGTACTGGAGAAAATGAAACTCGAGGATAGCGGTCACGATATGTATTCCTGGAAGCACACCGGCGCGATCGCGCTTTGGACGGCTACCAAAGATATTGAACTGGTTCGCCAGCAGGCTCGGCATTCGAACATTAAACAAACGATTGAATACCTACGGGATTTAGGCGTTCGCTTGGCGGATGATGATAAGATACACAAGTTTCCAGTTTTTTGAATATTAGCCGATGGGGTTATCAATGAATTGAAAATTAAATAAGAATATGGACTTATTGATTAGCCTCATATTTTTTCATCAGCCACCAGTGCTCGGGAGATTCTGCTCCTTCCCAAATATGTCCATTTATGAGCCAACGCTCGTAGAGAAAAACCCATGAAACAGTCAATGGTATTAAATCTAACGCAATCCATAATCTACGAAAGGGAGAAATATCAGGAGGGTAGTATAGGCATAAACTTTGATCCCTATACATATGAATTGCTATCGAAGGGGTAATGCCTGGACTTATAACAAATACCTTATGTTCACGCTGCGATTTGAAAAAGATACATACCCTGTAAACAGATGACAGGTCTGGGTCGGAGATCTTGAAATCTACAATTATAGTTTCCCCACTCCTTTGGATTCGACAGTGGGGAAACTTTTCTTTGATTAATTCGATCTGTACAAATTGTTCGAACTTCGAATAACCTTCATTATAGGAGGCTTTTATCATCGTAGTGATTACGTTCTTTTGGTACAGATACACCAGAACCTCCAAAAACTATATTTACATTCTGACCTACCTTTGCTTGGCCAGATCTTAATGCGTTGGATTTATCAGCAAGGCTTTCAGCTCGAGCTTGTTCTTCGGATACGGGCGGAAATTCAGATCCGAAAAGCTTCCGCCAGTTATCATGCCAATCCGTTTCTTTAACAGAATCAAAAGCCTTGCGTGCGGTTTTTGCTGCATCCTTTACATAGTCATAAAATGCTACAAAATCTTCTGGATCTACTCGTTTCCATACGTTATGATCATCAACTCCTCGATCCCATAAGATAGGGGTTCTCTCTAAAATGCGATCAATTGAATATATAGTAACAATACCTTCAAGTGTTTTAACAATACCTTCTTCAACAGATGTAATATTGTCTGGACAGCAATCGCCAACCATATGTTCGATTGGGTATCCTTTAGGATATTTTAGATCAGTAAGTTTGGATGTTCGCCACCACTTAATTGCTTTGACGACATTTATAAAATGGGTATTCGTATTTTTGTTTTTATCTCTTGTCCAGCGGATTTGCTCCAAAGGGTTTGTTTGAACCCAACATTTTGCATCACGGTCTGGAATCCATAATGGTTCAGATTTCCATTCTACAGCATTTCGTACGGATTGTTCGAATAGAGAAGACCAATAACTTCGGTGATTTGGCTCTGCCCAACTATTAACGAGCCTCCAGTCGTTATTAAGGTCTTCTAAAGAGAATTCAGTCGTTACACTTTCAGCCCTAAGTTCTTTCTGGGCAGCTTCAGAGGGTGCAGACGTTATAACTATATCCAGATCAACATAGGACAGTTTTATGCCAATCGAACGCCCATTGATTTTATACTTGCCATCATAGTATTTCTTAACAAAGGGTTCAAACTTATTAATTGCCTCTTCTGGAGTTAACTCATCCTTGTTAAGCGTAGTGACTACTATAATATCAACATCAGCCCGTTTGTTATTTTTTGGCTTGACGGCTGTTGCTCGTCTGTAACTCCCTTGTAAAAAGGTACTAACAATTACGGAAGAAAGCTCCTCATCATTATTTAACCGCCTAGTTAGAGTTTTATGACCCATGATCAGGTCATCTCTTTGTGATTTGGTTAATCGGATGTTGGCAAGAAATTCATTAAAACTAGATTTTCTAGACATGGCGTGAATTAGTTTTGATTGGTCTGTGAATGGTATTTAAGTAGGTTAATGAAATTGCCTACAACTTGAGTGCGGATATTAGCTGCAGCAAATCGAGTTGAAGCATTACTTGTAGTCCGTATTTGACCTTTGCCTATATAAAAGCACAAATTCGGATGTGCTTCAATAAAAGCCTCTACTTCCTCGGGAAGCCAATGGGCTCCTTCATTGTTAATGATTATGCAATCATTTTGCGTAAATGTCGCTTCACTAAGCTGCTCTAGATTAGTAAGAGCTGATACTGCAAAACCATGCTTTTTAAAGAGATCAAAATGATAATTATCATTTCCGCTCGCATGTGATAGCATGACGATGTTGTGAGCTTTTTTTACCCTCTGCTCATGGTCATACTCTTTTAATAAGGCAATAAAATCTGCTCTACGATCAGTAAATATTGTAGTTATTTTTTCATTTACCGCTTCTTGGATCTTTTTGTCTATTTTAAAGTAGTAGGTAAAAATTGCAGAAAGAATAACGAATAGTGTAGCTGCTCCAAAGGCCAAAAGAATGGATTTAAAATTTTCAAAATATGGCTCGTAGGGGCTAATTTTACTTGACAGCTTTGTATGTTTTAAACTTAAGCTTGTTAAGCTATCTTTTAACAATTTGTTATCCTGCTCAAGCTTGATTAAACGACTCTCTAAGGTAACAGGTGAATTTTGTTGCTGACCTCTTACTGGCGCAAGAGCGTACAGAATAAAAATTAGGGTAATAATAAGATGTTTCATTTTTTTTAGCTCTTATGGAAAAAAAATGCTGAGTAACAAAAGTGTTCACTCAGCATGCCCAATGTTCAACCACGTGGTGGGAAGTTGTCGTTCCCAAACGAATCCCGTCTATTAATCTTACCATCCTTGCTATGTATAAGTAGCTCAGAATGGTTGTCTTTGGCTTTTTGACGGCCAGCCTCAATTGCTTCCTGTTGAGTAGGCAGCACCTTTGAGGCTTTTTGATTACCCTCGATTTTAACTGCCCAACCTTTTTCTCTTGGGGTGATGTGAATGTTTTTGCTCATTTTAATGTTTGTTAAAATTGACATAATTGCAAATTTAAATAAACAAATTGAATGTCAAAAGAGTTGGAGAAAAAAAAGTTGTCAAGTATGACTTGACATATTGGTTTTATTCAGTACTTTCACGGAATGAATCAAACACAGCAGGCTCTCCTATACGAAATAGTTGGGAGTAATATAAAGAAGAGACGTACGGAAGTTGGGCTAAACCAGACGGCATTGGCCAGTAAACTGCATTTAAGCCGAACCTCAGTCGTCAACATTGAACAGGGACGTCAACATCCCTCTTTACATCTATTGTGGCAGATAGCAGAATGTTTACGAACGACTGTCGTAGCATTATTGCCAAAAGATGAAGAACTAATTTTAAATAAAAAGTCAAATCCTGACCAAGTTAATAGAGCTGTTGAGAATAGCGATTATAAAGAAATTGTAAGTCAGTTCATGCATAAAATAAATGAAACGTCATGAATCGCAAACGACAAAAGCAGATAGAAGAATTGGCAACGCAAGTTCTAATGGAGACTGGTTGCTATAGAACCCCCGTTGATGTTAATTTAATCGCGGCTAAAAAGGGTGTTAATATCAGCCCCTATGATTTTGGCGAAGATGTTACTGGAGTATTAATACTTGAAGGAGACAAGGCAACGATTGGGGTCAACAAGAATAATAATAACAACGATCAAAGACGTAGATTTACGATTGCCCATGAATTGGGGCATTTCATACTTCAGCATCAACGCTCAGGAGTATTCGTTGATACCCCTACACAGTATTTTACCATTTTATATAGGGATTCAAAATCATCAACAGGTGAACATCTACAAGAAAGAGAAGCTAATGCTTTTGCTGCTGCACTATTAATGCCTGAAAAGTTGGTTATGAATTACCTTAACAACACCAAATTTGATTTTAAGAAAGATGATATAATTCAATTGCTGGCTAAAGAGTTCGATGTGAATCCGCAAGCAATGAGTTTTCGTTTATCAAATCTAGGACTGGTTTGGTAAAATAATTTTTTTGCTATCCAAAAAAAAGCTGTCTCATTTTTGAGGCAGCTTTTTTTGGATAGCCATTATTAACCTATTTCAATGCCTCGATGCTTTAAGTATTTGTACAACGTCGTTTTGGAAATGCTTAGTCTTTTGGCAATCTCTTGCACCGAATACTTATTTTCTCTATAAAGACTTTCAGCAGCGAGTGCAGTACGCTCGGCTTCTTCAGACAGTCCCTCTTTTCTTCCAAGTTTTTTACCTCGGCGTCGAGCAGATGCCAAGCCTGCTTTTGTACGCTCTCGAATGATTTCTCGTTCAAATTCAGCTAGGCTGGCAAAAATGCTGATGGCATATTCAACATGGATTTGCCTATGATGAATATCAGATATTGCCCATTTTGTGGCAAAAATCTATTTGAAATTTACCGTGACGACAGCTACGCTAACGAAGTAGAAGGGCAGATAATTTGCTACAGCCTCAGCCCTTTTTAAACAGGAATATATTGAGTATTCGGTTAGCAAAATACTGGAATTCGAAATGTACCGTTAGGCAAAAAAACAACTCTTTACTCCTTATGAAAATCCTGTTTTACATCTGTTTAATTGGCTCTCTCTTGTGTGCTCAGATACAGCCTACGTTCGCCCAGGAAAAGAGACCAGTCAAACCGCTATTCGCTAAAGGTGACTGGCAACTCGGTTTAAAGGTAGGTCACGGGCCTAGCCCCTTGTTAGGGACCAGGAATACGACACAACTCGCAGCAGGTTATTATATCGTCAATGGGTTATTGCTTGGTCTAACTAGCTCGTATACTACAGAATTGGCTGAACCTGTTCTACATAAAAATGTCCTCTCGGCAGGTCCTCTCATTCGCTATCAATTTATCTCAGGTCGACTTTCTCCGTATACCGAATCGGCTTATCAACTCGGACGACGGAGTACCGAAATGGAGCAATCCCTATCGTTCACTCTTGGGTTAAGTGTCGGCCTGGTTGCTGGTTTAAGGCTGGATCTCGGATACAACTTTCAATATATAAAATCAAACTATTTTCAGGGTGGGGCTGACCAAACCCATATAGGGATTAATTATTTATTTAGATCGAAACAATAGAGTAAGGCATTAATTTATAGTCTATTCGTATAACGTGAGTTGTTAAAACAAGATTGAAGAGTTTGTAAAGGGCATTACCAAAGTTGCAATTTTTGAATCGGCAATAGCCAGATTTAGTTTATGATAGGGCAAATGGACTGGCTGTTAGGAAATATCCGCTTTAATTCGGCCAGTAAGTATATCGTTTAAAAAGCGCTTTATTTCATTGAGCGCCTGCATGAAGTACGTTGTCATAATTTGGTTTGGGCTAAATAGGTTGATTGTCAGTTAAATTAGGGTAAAAGATTAGCCAGCCCTGGAAGGACTGGCTAATCTTTTGAACTATAAAAAAGCGTATTAATTCTTTAAAATCCAGGATTCGGTTCCGGCTAGTGAGTCGATAGCGGCCATCTTCGCAACGGCTTCTGAACGGATGGCCGAACCGGCGGCAGCCACTTTATAGCGTTCCTTTTCGCCAGTTTCCGGCATAATGATAAACGCATCTGTATATCCTGCTTTGCGCAATTGACGACGTAAGCGAAGAGCATTTTGCTTGCTCAGAAAAACACCAGCGATGACCGTAAAGTGAGGTCCTGTAGGCTGCGGCTTTACAGTTGCTATGGCAACTTCTGGTTTTGCAACGGCTTCGACCTTCGTAACGGTAGCTACACTTAGCTTCTCCTTATTATCAGAAGAACGCGCTGGCTCTGGTTTTGTGGTCACCTCGTTTACCGAAACGGGAGTCGGTTCTACAGGAGCCGGCTTAACCGAAGCTGTTTGTTCAATTTGAGCATGTGCTACGGGAGCAGGCGCTGGTTTCTTGACGGAAGTAGCTTTAGGAACTGCCTCTGTCGTTTTGGCTGGCCGATCCATTAGCCAGGTCGTAAACCGAAATAAATTAGCCGGATCAAGGCTACTCTGGAACGGTTGTCCTGGTTCCAAAACGGAAAAGTAACTAAACGCTCCCAGCGATCCTACCAATAAAGCGATAGCCGCAACACGCCAGTAAGGACGGGAAGGACGATACGGGGTTAGCGTTACGTCTTCCTGGACTTTTACAGGACCAAGTGCGGTTGTGACGGGAACAGCTTCGATAGAGGATTCTTGCAGGGACTGTTTGGCGACGGACTGCACTGATACCGGGCTCAGTCCATAGGATTCACCAAAAAAGTTATGTCGTAGACTGGGGCCAAACTGCAAGCGGCCCTCGTCGTTATAGGTGAACGTACCGATACCTTCCAATTCGAACCGACCTGTGGTTTCGACCTGCTGACGGAGCTCATTGACAAATGAGCTGATATGCCGCTGGGCACCTTCGCGCGTGACGGGCTCATGCAGCATGATGTAATTGGCCAGAATACCATCGTCCAGACGAAGGGCCTCGTTGAACGCTACCCGTTTGCGGGGGGGCAAATACAAGCCGGAGGCCTCCGTAAAACTAGCTGGTTGATAGTGGGTCAGAAAAGCCCCTAACTCGGGGACAACTACGCAATCGTACTGATACAGCAACTTTTTAAGATAGTCGTTGACGGAAGCCATAGTTGTCGGTTGGTGGTCAGATTAGAATGAATAGCTAATTCCTCCGAGAAAGTTAAGCCCTTGTGTTTGATAATACAAATACCGCTGGTAATTCTGACCGAAGATGTTATTTAATGCAACGAATGCTGCTACCTGCTTCCCTAGGAAATAGTCAATTTTCAGGTTGGCATCATAAATCGGTTTTAGGGTGTAGGCAACCCCCGACACCATATTCTTATTCTGGATGCCCTCATAAAAGTACAAATCGGCCGTAACGAATAATTTTTTATTCAGAATATACGAGTTCGTCCAGGTAGCCGTAGTGCGCGGACGGCCCCAGGCTGCTTCGAGTCGATCCAGTCCATAGTTAAAAAAGTCTGCTTTCAGGGTAGACCGGAACTTGTCTTTCAGCGTGTAGCCCAATTGCCCCGAAATGGTAAGCACATTGGTAATGCCGCCATCATAAAGCACAAAGAATTTGGTCGTGTCGGGGGCCGTGTTGTTAAACGTTGAGAAGTTCCGGTAACGGGCATACGACACTTTACCTTCGTACGAAAAACCACCTCCCAATGTACCCTTCGATCCTCCGTAAATATCCAGCGACTTAACAGTGTTAGCCAATAGAACTTGTGGAGCAAGCCACTTATTCTCAGCTAGTAACGAACGCAGCGTGTTTCGGTTAATATCACCGTCGACACCCCCAAAAATATGGATGTTTCCAACAGGAGTGACGTCAATATTGGCCACAGGGAAGGCGCGGGTGTCGTTGATATTCTGTCGCTGATCGGTCTGGTTGACCGCATTGACGCCAACTGTCAGCGTAAACAGCGGGGAGGTGTATTTAAAAGTAGGCTTCACCCGGAACAGATTTCGATTGTCCACAATATTACCATCCGACCGCTGGGTTAGGTAAGCATCGGCAGACACCAGGGCGAAAACATTGTCGGAGATGCCGAGCGAAGCATTCAGATTGGTTCCCCAGTCGGTTTCGGATGCATTGAAGCGGTCTCGTAACGAGGTAATGCCTGTTCGGAGCGAATAGTCGATGGCGTTATCCGAATTTGCGTTTTCAATACCCAGCTTAAAGTTGATCGTATTCAGTCGCTGCTTGATCTGATCGGGGTTGAAGCTGGATTGGGTGGCGTATTCGCGACTATATCCGTAAAAATTGTACGCATTCCGGTCGAAACCAAGGTCGGCCTGGAGCTTGAAAGCATCGGCGAGGTACTTACCCGTTACCCGTACGCGTGTATCACTCTGCGACGAATTCTTACCATCCACCGGCCCCAACCCGGATGATAAATGCCGAACAGAGCCTTCCAGTGCCAGATTCGACAGGTTATTGATGCCTACAAACCCTTCGCCCAGAAACGAGCTGTAATTTCCGGCCCCCAATTTAACGTAGTTGCTGTAGGCTGGTGTATCGTCGGCCTGGCCTGTAGCCGGAGGCAGTATTGTTGGGTTGATGCGAGGATCACCAACAGTTAGTTTTCGATCCTCAAATTCATAGGTTAGTCTCCGCTGTTCGGCCGAAGGTTTTACGGAGGGGATCTTGTTGAAAACCCGATTGGCAGGAGGCAGTTCAATTTTACGGCTCTTCTCGACCGTAATTTCCTGACTATCGACTTCGCCTTCTTTGGTCGGGCGGGTTGGCTTTGGCTGCTGAGCAAAAAGCGTTGTTGAAAGGCAGGTTAGAAGAAGTATGTTTCGTATTTGCATAATAGTGAAAGAGCGAAAGAGTGAACGAGCGAAAGAGTGGAGGGCTGAAGCGAAAACCTATCGGATGAGTTCGCTCGTTCACTCTTTCGCTTTTTCACTCTTTATTTTTCCAGAGCGGCCAGTTTTTGTTTCGCTTCGGTAATGATGGCTTGATCGGATGAGTTTTCGATGATCGAATTCAGAACGGCTTTGGCCTGGGCAACTTCGTCGAGGGCAACATTATTGTCGGAAACCAGGATGAACGCTTTGCCTTTCCAGTATTCGAAATCGCCAAACTGCTCGTTAAATTTCAGAAGAGTCGTTGTCGACTCTTTGTATTTTTTCTGCTTGTTCAGGATAGCGCCGAGGTAATATTGGGCTTCAGCTCCATTAACGTCCTTGGCTAGAGCGATGGTTTTCTCAAAATCAGACTGTGCCGTTTTGTAGTCACCTTTGCCGAAAGCTACTTTACCCAGCATCAGCTGTGCCCGATTTTGAGCGCCGGGAACGACGTTACCCGCCGTCAGAACCTCGCGGGCCAGGATAGCCGCCGAATCAAGTTTTGGGTAAACGAAGTAGGTATCCATCATACCCAACTGAGCGGCAACCTGCTCAGCTTTCCCATTGGCTCTGGCCATGATAATCTGGTAATTCCGAATGGCACGAGGGTAATTTTTCTGTTTTGACTCCAGATCGGCTGCTCGGGTAGCTGCCCGAACCAGATAATCCGAACGGTTGTCGTTGATGATCAGGTTGTAATACCGAAGTGCGTTCCCTGCATCATCCGTTTGCCGGTACGATTCGGCCAGGTAGTACCGGGCTTCGTTGGTGTTTGGGCTGGCTGGATACTCCTGCATAAACGACAGCAACGACTGAATGGCCTGCGGGTATTTCCCACTGGCATAAATATCCTTGGCATTTTCGAACTGTACCCGCTCTACGTCGCTACTGCCCGGGTTCCCTTTTTTGTACTGACCCAGTACCTGCGAGAACTCTTCCGGCCGACCAGCATCATTTAATGTATTCTGAATGCCTAGCAGGGCACTTTGCGCCTGTTCCGAATTGCCATAATTATCCAGAATACGTTTGTAGTCGGCAATGGCGGGGTCGTATTGCTGGATATTGCCATAGGCGATGGCCCGTTTTAATAAAGCGGCTGGGATAAGCGAACTGTTGGGCTTATCCTGTATGAGTTTGGTATAGCCCTGAATAGCAACCTGATAAGCTCCCCGTTCGAAATCGACGTTGGCTTTTTGCAGTAGCGATTCATCGACAAAGCGCGAGTTTGGGAATTGACGTTGTACCTGGTCGAATTGCGCTTTGGCTTCGGCATCGCGACCCACATAACTCAGGATGACCGCTTTCTGATAGGCTGCATAGTCTTTGTCGGGTGCATTTTGTGCAATGGCCTGGTCGTAATAGCGCATGGCACTCTCGTATTGCTTACCCGCAAAATAGCTATCGGCTAGCCGGATGGTAGCATCCTGAACCTGTTCCCGGTTGTCGGCATCGCTTCCGCGACTCACAAAATCCCGGAAATAGGGGAGGGCACGGGTGTAGTCTTTTTTGTTGTAATACGCATAGCCCAGCCCATACAGGCTTTTGGTTGCATACGCTCCCGAACCCGATTTGGCGATACTGGCATACAGGGGAATAGCTGTATCATATTGTTTACCAGCCGAATACGATTCGGCTTTCCAGAACTGGGCAGCCTGTTGCAACTCATTGTCGACTGGGTATTTGAGCGACTTATCCAGATTCGCAACGGCCTGAGGATATCGTTCAGCGTTAAAATCATTGACGCCCTGGTTATAGGTTAGTCGCTGGTAGGTGGCGTTGATTTTCGGTGTTCGACGTTTCAGGCTTTCAATATAGGCGATGGCGGCCGGGTAATTGTTCGATGCTGAGTAAGCCTCTCCGGTCAGTTCATTGGCTTCATTCTCAAACTTACTGCCGGGATATTGCTTCAGGAATGCCGTCAGTTCTTTAACCGCATCGGCTCCATTGTTCTGATCCAGTTGCAGTTTGGCGTGCGTAAACCGGGCTTCTTCCTGAATATCCTTATTGAACGACAGTCGCCCAGCCTGATCGAAGGCATTTAGCGCGTAGGTTGGGTTCTGCGTCTGTAAGTAGCTCACACCGAGGGTATAAGCTGCGTATTGCGCGGTGGTGTCTTTACCACCCGCCAGGGGTTTCAACTGCGTAATGGCATCGGCATAAGCTCCCGTCCGAAATAAGGATTGGCCATACCGGAACTTAACCGCAGCCGGTGCTTTGGCCCCTACAGCACTGATATACTGTTTGTAGTACGGAATAGCGCGGGCAAACTGATTTTGCTGGTAAAATACTTCAGCAGTAAACAGAGCCACTTCACTAAGCAGCGAATTGTTGGATCGTTTGAGCAGAGGTTCGGTGTAGGCCAGCAGATCGTCGTACCGGCGTTGTTTATAAAGGGATTGGGCAATCCAGTTCGGCACCTCGTTCTGATAGGTCGGATTTTTTTCGATCCGACGGAAGTCAGAAACGGCTTCGTTGTAGTTCCGATTCCGGAAATTAATGACCCCGGCATAGTAGGAAGCGGCTGGTGCATTGGCAAAGCTGGGGTCGAGCTTCACCTCGTTCAGCAAGGGCAATGCATGCTGTAAATCCTGCGTATTGTAGTAGGAGAGGGCTAGCTGGTATTTATACGTTGTTTGTTGGGTATTGCTTCCGCCCTGAGCTACCGCTTTTTCCAGAAAATCGATGGCTTTAGCGTAATCCTGCCGATTGAAGTAGTACGTACCCAGATCGCCATAGAGCTGCCCGGCTTTGGGGTGTTCGCTATGATTTTTAACGAACCGATCCACCAGCAACTCAGCCCCTGGCTCGTCGATATACAAACTGGTCAGGGCAACGTAATATTCGGCTTCGACCGCGTTTTGGTCGCCCGTGTTGAGCAGGGTTTGAGATCCGTCGCCCCGTCGAGGTTCCAGGTATTGGCGGAATTCGTAACGGGAGGCAGCATAGTTGGCTTTTTCGAAAAGCTCCAGCCCATTCCGATAGTGGTAATCTGGCTCTGCATAGCTTTGGGTTCGCTGTGCCGATACGGTACGTGTCAAAAATACCCCAAAGATCAGTAGGTAAAGCAAACGGTGACTGATTTGGGAGCTTGTGTAGGGCATAAATGAAAAGTAAAGTTCAGATTTCAAGCGCCAGATGACGTATGTATCAAACGATTTTACGCCAGCAACTTGAAACATTGTACTTGAAACAATAATCTGGAAACTATTTATTATCTGAATTGAGTCGTAGTTTCGCTGATAAATTGACAAATATCAGGTCTATTCTGGACAAAAAACGAAGGTATCTCTCTTTCCGTATGAAAAAAAACGCCCGGCTTCTGTATTTACTTACTATCTGGACATTTTTTACCCCACGATCATCAACAGCGACGACTTTAGTATCC
>Ga0209933_1002103_pt1 | contig 12858 bp, 10 predicted proteins | sample ThiBiot_300_biof_FD_183944 | JGI IMG/M metagenome (GOLD analysis project Ga0209933, IMG submission 183944) | Wastewater bioreactor microbial communities from Cape Town, South Africa - Thiocy_cont_300_biof (SPAdes) | ecosystem: Engineered > Bioremediation > Thiocyanate > Unclassified | place...
GATACTGGGGAATGACGCGGGGTTAGTAACGGTTGCTCAGGTGGGTCATCCCTGGCCATTTACCTATACACCAGCCGCCATGAATCACTGCCAGGTAACGTTTGAAGCCGAGCCAGGTTGTCCAACCCAAACGTTGTATTGCTACGGCGTCAATCAGCTACCTGTTTCGCTTGGGAAGCCCCTGTTTGTGGGTACGGAGTATATCCGTTCAAAGGCCAGATCCATCCATTCAATGCCTGTTTTTGTGGGTTGATAGCCTTTAGTCTTTCGTATCGAACACCCCATCCACACCTTTACACAACCAATCGAGAATCCCGAAACCTCCCTCTTTTTTAACCACTCATGAAAACAAAATACCCCGTCCTTCTTATTCTAGGCTGCCTTAGTTGCTGGCTCGTTGCCGCCCGCATGAGCGATGTCATGACCGAACTAAGCATCGATACCGGTAAGCTTCGTCAGGATGTCCTGCTCAATCTGAAAGAGCCGCAATGGTTCTTTTTTAACACCACCAGCTCCATTCGGCAGACGGCTCGCCGGATTCCTGAATCGTCTCGTGCGGCTACGGTACGCGCACTGGGAAAAGTGGTTCGAGCGTATGTAGAATCATCGACTTTTAAGGACGTTTGGCTACAGGACCTGCGAATGTATTATCCGTACGATGAAACCTATACCGACGAGCATATGGCTAAAACCAAACAGGATAATGAAGCCAATCGGTCGGCCATGAAAAGCCAGCTAGGCACGCTCGATCAGGCCTTTGCCGGTATGGCCCCCGCTATGATCCAGATGGCCATACGGAGCCAGTTGGCGCAGGAAACACAGGAATTAGCTTCCCTGTCGGGCAGTGAACGAACCAGTAAAGCGCAATACATTGCTGAACTGAAAAAAGTACTGAACCTGCCCCCTGCTGACTGCAAAAAGCAGTATTTAGCCTTGCTCAAACGGCAAGCCATAACCAATATCGATCAATCGACGGCCACACCCGATATCGATAAAGATCAACTGGTACAACAACGTCGGCAAAAAGCCGAATTCGACGCCCATGCTGATTTCCGGCCTTTGCTAAAAAAACGATTGCAGGATTTTATCACGTTGACGGAAACCGTCGATTTTGAAGCCCGACTGATGCCCATGGGTCGGAAGCAGGAATTTGCCAATCCCGTATACCAGCGGAAACCTGCCGAATGGAAATTCCTGTATCGGCTTGGTAAAGCCCCCGTCATGGAAGCGCGTGCGTTTGCGCAACAGTGGTTAACAGAATTACACTAATGCATTAACAAAGTCGGTTGCCATAGCTGTTGAAGGTTTTAGACCAACAGCTATGGCAACCGACTTTTTGAGTACTGGTTCGTGTACTAATCCATATGAAAGACCCGCTCCAGCCGAACAGCGACGGGTGAATTATCGGGATTCGTATCCATTAAATCGGCCATATACGCCCACCATTTTTTCATAATCGGTAGTTCAGGCAGCGAATCAGCGGAATGGCCCGGCAACCGTTTCTGAACCCCAAACAGGGTGCCGCTTGCACGGTCCAGAAAGATCGAATAATCCCGAATACCGGCATCAGTCAGGGCCTGGGCTAGTTCGGGCCATATGTCATCGTGACGTCGCTGGTATTCGGCCTCAACACCAGGCTTTAATTTCATTGTAAACGCAATTTCTTCCATAGATACCAACCGTCGAACTAGTTCAATTTATATAACTCGGTTCCTGCCAACAGGAAACAACCCAGACCATAATCCTCAAAATCGGGTTTGCTATCGTAGGTAACGGGCTGACCGTCTTTCGGTTCTTTGCCGGTTCCCTGCACATAGCCTAAAAAACCGTTTGGATGAACGGATTCGGTCACCATGGCATTCCAGGCTTTGGCGATGATCGGACGATACGTCTTACCATCGAGCAGGCCGTGATTAATGCCCCAGGCCATACCATATACAAACAGGGCAGTTCCGGTGAGTTCCTTACCGCCGTAATTCGTTGGGTCGTGGAGACTAACATTCCAGTATCCGTCGGGGCGCTGCAAAGGCACTAACGCCTGCATCATGTCCAGATAGGTTTTCTGATACTCATCACGGTGTGGAGCATCTTTCGGCAGGATATTGAGCACACGAACCAGGGCTGCCACGACCCAGCCATTTCCTCTCGACCAGTAGCAGTCCTGCCCATTGGGCTCTTTGTAAGGGGGTACAAAATCCTTATCCCGCCACCACAGATGATCGTCCGGGTTATAAAGTCCATGGCCGCCGTGCTTCGTTTTCGAGTAGCTGTAAATCTGGTACATCTTCTCGAAGTAAGCGGGATTTTTTTCCAGTACGCCAAGCGTTGCAAAAACAGGCATTGCCATATGTAAGGCATCGATCCAGTTCCAGTCATCGACTTTATCGCTCGCCACCATCGCATCAATAGACGCCTTGATGTCGCGAATACGCTCTGGTTGCGGATTACCGGCATCCCGATCCATTACATACAAATCAATGTACGTTTGGCCACAGCACTGATCGTCAGCGTTTCGGGTTTTAGGGCCACTGCGAAGGCCCCAATTATGCTTTACCCCCCATTCGACCGCGTAATCGTAATAAGCTTTCTGCTTATCGATGCCATACAAAGCCATCAGCCCTTCGTAGTATACGGCCCGCGTCCAGATGTTGCTGGGACGAGTTTTATTGGTTACGATTTCCTTGCCAGGGTCAGGCCAGGTTTTCATGAAGTACGCATTAGCCAGAGTCATCTTAGCAAGAATTTTCTTTTTACCAGGAAGCTTCTGCGCCTGAACACCAGATGATATGATGCAAAACAACAAGGCAAACCAGCAGCGTAGCGGTGGGTACTTCATAGCTTTTCAGTATACGGAAAGCCGTAAATTAATGAACAATAGTCTGAGCTGTGTATTTCTTGAGTTCAACACAGTCGCCAGGCAGCGGGAAGGCATTCCAATGCTGATGAATGGCCAGGGCAGCCCCCAACGCCGATGCCTGCGCTACCGACGCGGCATAGACCTCAATGGTTGGAAAGGCCATTGCCAGCAGGTTCATGTAAATAGGGTTCTTACCAAAACCACCATCCACAAAAATCCGCTTGACCGGAGACCCGGCTAGCACCAGATTGGTCGAAATCAGTTGCTGCGATACAATATCCAACATGAGCTGGTGATACGCTTCATCGTAAGTAGCAAATTCAGACAGGTTTCGTTGTCCAAACAAAGAGCCTTTCATCGATAGCAATTGATCGCCTTTAGCATCGTCGCCCGTTGTTACCTGGCTCTGTTGATGCCGCAATCGCTCAATGATCTCCGGGTTGTTGGCTACTTTCTTGTACTGATCAACCGGGGTCTGAAAATGCGCTGCCAGCCGTTTAACCTGCTGTTCATGCTCATACCCGGCAAACAGCCGCGACGACTTCACCGGCTGGCCTTTGTAATGCATATAGTTCAGGCAGTCGTATTGTAATTCCTCGGGGGTTAATGGCCGGCTGTTAAATGGATTCATGCTCACGCACCAGGTTCCGGTCGAAATGAGCACAAACGGCTCCTGAAACGACGCCAGATACGGAATCAAAGCCGATGAACTATCATGCAAACCCACTCCTACCTGCACCGAATGTCCATTCAGGTTTGTTTCCCGAACCGAATCTGAGGGTACAATAGGTGCCAGATGGGTATCCAGTTTTTCGGCAGTCACCCAGTTATGGTATTGCTGTCGGTCAAAATCCCAGAGCATGGTATGGCACCCGATACTAGTCAGGTCCGAAACAGGCCAGCCACTAATCAGAGCGCTTACATACTGTGGCAAGTGAAGTGCAAACGCCAGCTTTGTAAACTGTTCCGACTGCTCGTGCCTGAATCGGTACAGTTGCAGCCCCGAGTTCAGGCTACCCAGCGAAGGCGATGCCGTCTGACGCGTCAATTCCGTTTCGCCACCGTATGTACTGAAAAATTGTTGAAGTAAGGGGGCCGGATACGCCTTCAGATAATTATAAAGCGGGGCAATTGCCTGCCCGTTTTGATCGACGTACACCAAGCTGGCCCCATAGGCTGAAACGTTAACCGCCTTCACTGAAAATTCGGGCAAGGCTATCACTTCAGACAGCGACGTAACAACCCAGTTCCGAAGCAGGTTTACATCCTCGCACAGATCACCATCTTCATCAGGCACCTCGGCAAACTGCTCCGATTTCTCCCAAACGATCCGGTAATGCTCGTCAAACAGAAATAGCTTCTTGTTGGTCTTACCGATGTCAAAAATTGCAACAACGTTCATAGTCAAAGAGTGAAAGGATGAAAGAGTGAAAGAGCGAATAGCTGACGCAAAAACCTGTCTGCCGGATGGCATTCGCTCTTTCACTCTTTCACTCTTTCGCTCATTAATTTAAAGTCCCGTTGCTACGGTTTTGGCGCCACGTTCCCCGATGAGTTGCTGGCGGACGTTCAGGCTGCGGAACAGAGCCAGTGGATTTAGGGCCCCTCCTGCCCGACGACGCGCTTCAGCTACCAGTGGCCGAACATCCGTGCGGAACGCTTCCTGCAAAATTTCCTGTGCCCGAACCGGGTCGTTGGCCTCACGAGCTTCTTCAAGAGCTTCACGGTCAACGAGGAGCGCCTGGGCATAAGCGATTTGAATCGCTTCGACCGATTGGATCAGATCTTCGAGCGGATCTTTTACGTTATGGCTGGCATCGATCATCCAGCCGAGGTCTTTGGCATGGTTCATCCCACGAGCGTCCATGCCATCGATCAATTCAGCAAAAATCAGGAACAACTGGTAAGGCCGGATGCTTCCAACAGTCAGGTCATCATCGCCGTATTTAGAGTCGTTGAAGTGGAATCCACCCAACTTACCCTCGTGCAGCAAAATCGCTACGATCTGCTCGATGTTGGCGTTAGGCAGGTGGTGCCCCAAATCGACCAGCGTATAGGCTTTCGGGCCGAGTTTACTAGCGTATAGGAAGCTACTGCCCCAGTCGCCCACAGTCATCGAATAGAAGTTGGGTTCAAACGCTTTATACTCGACGAACATTTTCCAATCATTGGGCAGCGCTGCGTAGATTTCGGCCAGACTACCCAACGTCCGATCGAAGGCTTTCCGGAAATTCAGTTGACCCGGAAAACAGGAACCATCCGACAACCAGACCGTTAGCGAATCGGAACCCAATGCTACGCCATGCCGGATCACTTCGATATTGTGATCAATGGCCTGCTGGCGAACGGCCGCATCGGTATGCTGCAGTGAGCCGAATTTATAGCTCACCGCCTGGTCGGGTTGGTCCTGAAACGTATTGGAGTTGACGGCATCGAACCGAAGCCCGTGTTGAGCGGCCAATTGTTTGATCGCCTGTGGGTCCGTTGGAATGTCCCAGGGAATATGCAACGAAATAGCTCCACTGGCGCGGTTCAGCGCGTGCAACAGACCAACATCCTCTATTTTTTCTTCGAGCGAGCGTGGCTCTCCCCCACCCGGAAAACGTCCGAAACGCGTTCCGCCTGTACCCAATGCCCAGCTCGGAATCGCAATCTGAAAGTCGATCAATTTCTGAATAATGGGTTCAGCCTTGGCGACCTCCTGTGTCCAGTACGACAATTTCCGCTGGTGCCCTTCCAGCTGCGACTGGTTAAAGTCCGCAATGTGTTCGCGTTCGATTTGCATAAAGGTTTACAAGTTATAGGTATCCACGATCTGGGGAATCCGTCTAATTATCAGCCCACACATTCATGTGTGGGATCACAAAATCATTCATCAATTTTTAAAACCGTTTTAACGGTTTTTCCCACTATCCTATGAGCCACTCCAAATCGAAACTCTGGGTCCATGCTGTTTTCTCCACCAAAGACCGTCAACCGCTCATTTATCCGTCAATCCGATCAACTGTCCACAACGAACTACTGAATCAATTAATTCATCTGGATTGCTTTGTCGACTGTATTGGTGGAGTGGCCGACCACGTTCATCTTCTCTTCCTGCTCAATCCCAAAAAGTCAATCGCTGATGTACTGAAACAACTAAAAGGTGGCAGTTCACACACGTTTAATCAGACTAAACTGACCGCGACGCATTTTGCCTGGCAAACTGGTTACGGCGCGTTTTCGGTCAGTGAGTCGCATGTATCGCGCGTTCGGAACTATATTCAGAACCAGGAAGAACACCATCGTAAACTAAGCTTTCAGGAAGAATACCGGAGGTTTATGGTGCATTATGGACTACCGACTGACCATATTGGCTAGCTCTCAAAACCGTTAAAACGGTTGAAAATGACGCGTAAACTACCATTTTAACCCACAAATAAATTTGTGGGCTGATAATTATTGTGGTGTCAGTTTCTTACTGACACCACAATTTATCCCCCTTTGGGGTTGGAGCTTTTACCGAACAAACGCCATTGCTACGCCACCGTCTACGTTTAGCACGTTGCCGGTCGATTTAGCGAGAAGGCCATTTACGCAGGCCAGGCAGGCATTGGCAATATCGTCGGGCAGGATGATCTCATTCAGCAATGTCCGTTTAGCGTAGTAAGCAGGTAGTTCTTCTACCGTAATGCCATACGCCTTCGCACGGCCTTCGGCCCAGGCACCCGCCCAGATTTTCGAATCCGAGATAACAGCGTCGGGGTTTACCACATTCACCCGGATATGGTCTTTGCCGAGTTCGGCGGCATTCAAACGGCTCAGGTGCAGTTGTGCCGCCTTGGCCGAACCATAACCAGCATTGTTAGGACCGGAAACCAGGGCGTTTTTACTGACGATGTTAATCACATCTCCACCCAGTTTCTGCTTGCGCATGATTTCAACGCCCTTCTGAGTAACCAGAAACTGGCCTTTCACGAGTACATCATACAGCAAATCCCAGTCTTGTTCGGTATGCTCTTCAATCGGCTTCGAGATACTCAAACCAGCGCAGTTGACCACGATATCGACGCCACCAAATGCCAGAACTGCCGTATTGAACGTTGCTGCAATGGTGTTGGCCTGGGTTACATCCAGTTGGTCAGCGGCATAGGCATCTTTTCCGTATTGCTTCAGAAACTCTTCTTTGGCACCTGCCAGACGGTCGGCATCATTATCGTTGATAACAACTACAGCCCCTTCCGACAGGAATTTTTTGGCAATAGCCTTACCGATACCACCCGCACTACCCGTAATCAGGGCAATTTTGCCCGACAGCGGTTTCGGCTTTGGCATGCGCTGGAGCTTCGCTTCTTCGAGCAGCCAGTACTCAATATCGAACGCTTCCTGTTCGGGCAGACCCACATAATCAGATACCGCTTCGGCACCTTTCATTACGTTGATGGCGTTGGTGTAAAATTCAGCAGCCACCCGAGCCGTTTGCTTATCCTTGGCGAAGGTCATCATACCTACACCCGGCCACAATAATACCACAGGGTTGGTATCGCGAATGGCCGGGCTGTTTGGGTGTTTGCAACGCTCGTAATAAGCCGTATAATCGGCACGATAATCGGCAAACGCCTGGCCAAGATAGGCCGTACTATCCTCGCCGGTCAGTTTCTCAGGGTCGAGCACTAACGGACGGATTTTGGTACGCAGGAAGTGGTCAGGGCAGCTTGTACCCAGGCGAGCCAGACGAGGCAAGTCGTTGGAGTTCACAAATTCCAATACCCGTTCGTCGTCGGTGAAATGACCGATCATCTGCCGATAGCTAGACGCCAATCCGCGTAAGGTCGGCATCAGGTCGGCTGCCAGTTTTTTTCGGGTTTCAGCCGTTTCACTCTGGCGAGCTACTCCTCCAAACACTGGGCGCTTTTTACCGAAGTTCTGATGCAGGTATTCTGATGCCTGTTCAATCACTTCCAGCGTATTCATGTATGATTCGTAGGACGTATTCCCCCAGGTGAACAGCCCATGGCCACCCAGGATAATCCCCCGAAGGTTCGGATTTTTCTTAACAGCTTCTTCCAGCTTCAGGCCCAGATCGAAACCAGGCCGCTGCCAGGGAATCCAGGCCATCTGATCTCCCCAGATTTCATGCATGATCGCTTCACCGTCTTTGCTGGCAGCTATGGCAATCAGGGCATCAGGGTGCAGGTGGTCGATGTGCTTAAAGGGGAGCAATCCATGCAGGGGTGTATCGATGGATGGCGCGGCACATTTGGGATCGAAGAGGCAGTGATCAAAAAGACCAACCATTTCATCTTCAAATTCCAGACCCCGGTAGCGGCTTTTCAGCGCATGCAAACGATCAACATACAGATTGGCACAGCCTTTTTTGGTCAGTGTACCAATATCTCCACCAGACCCTTTCACCCACATCACCTCAACAGGCTCGCCGGTTAATGGATTGGTTTCCATCAGCTTAACCGATGTATTTCCACCGGCGTAGTTCGTCAGACGCAGGTCAGCACCCAGCAGGTTAGAACGATAAATAAACAAAGCTACTTCATCACCCGCGAGCTCTGCGGCTTTCTGATCATCCCAGAGATAGCTAACGTAGTTGAACGCTTGCGTCGTATTCATAGATAAATTGTAAGTAGTATCTTTCCGAAATCTTGTTTTTAGGCAAAGTACGTTTTATTTGATTTCTCCTGTGTCATGCACTCTCCTGCTACAAAAGAGATTCTTTTTTTTCGGTTGGAATACGTATCTGGGCATTCGGCAGGCATTCATTAGTATAGCTAGCGAATGACCTTAAATGGCAACAAATGACTCCCAAAAGACCAGATAATACTATACAGGAGAGAGCAGGTGAGTTCGACGAGCAAATAAGGATAAATTTGTTAAAAATTATGAATAATGAGTGTAATTCATAATTTTTGAGAATCGTGGTTGTAGTCTGGATAGGTATATTCCTACAGTCAATTCTTTTCAGCTTGCAGCAATAGTCAGGTCGCGTAAATTGAGTGGATTATCGAAGATGGTTCCACTCAGTAGACTGGCTTCCAGCAATCTCAGTAACCACTAACAATCAGAATCGAGTAGAACGTATTTAGCCACGTCAAACTATAGGCCGTAACGGCTACCGACCAGCGTTTAACATAGTATTGTAATTGATTTCTTTATGCAAGTTCTGATTGGCATCATTTACCACACAATTGGTGGCGGTTTTTCGGGCAGCTTTTACATGCCCTTTAATAAAGTGAAAGGATGGGCCTGGGAAAGCTATTGGATTATTGGAGGTCTTTTTTCCTGGCTCATTGTACCGCCTTTAGCCGCCTACTTAACCATCCCCGATTTCCCTGCCATAATAGCCTCGGCCGATGCAAGTGTCAAGATGCTAACAATCGTATTTGGTTTGTTGTGGGGCATCGGTGGCCTTACGTATGGACTGGGCGTTCGCTATCTCGGTATGTCGCTGGGCAATTCCGTCGTATTAGGGTTCAGTTCAGCTTTTGGGGCCCTGGTACCTTCCATCTACTATACGATTAACCCTATACAAGGAAAAGTCTCGTTTACCGACATGCTCGGCTCAAGTGGTGGCAGGTTAGTATTACTGGGTGTACTATGCTGCCTCATCGGGATTGCGATCTCGGGTAAAGCGGGCATGATGAAAGAAGCAGAGCTTTCGGATGCTGAAAAGAAAGCCTCTGTCAAAGAGTTCAACATCGTGAAGGGCCTAACAATTGCTGTCATCTCAGGTATACTAAGTGCATTCTTCAACTATGGCATCGAAGCCGGTAAGCCCCTGGCCGATCAAGCCGTTTTACAAGGTTGTAACCCCCTGTTTCAGAATAATGTAACCTATGTGGTATTGTTATGGGGTGGGCTAACTACTAACTTTTTGTGGTGTATGTATCTAAACGCCAGAAATAAGACCTTCAGCAATTACACGAATACGCAAACACCCATTCTGGCCAATGTTCTTTTTTCGGCAACTGCGGGTACTATGTGGTTTCTTCAGTTTTTCTTCTACGGAATGGGCGAAAGTAAACTGGGCAATGGAGCCAGCTCCTGGATTACCCATATGGCAACCATCATTCTAACGGCGAATCTGTGGGGCTTGTATCTGAAAGAGTGGTCGGGTGTGTCGGGGGCTACATTTCGTACCTTCATCACCGGAATTGTAGTGATCCTTATTTCAATCGTCCTGGTGGGAATTGGCAATTCTCTTTGAGCCAGGAAGAAGATACGTCTATTCCATTTTGTCAGGCTAAGTATTCTCACTATCGCGCTTTCTCTTAGAACGTATCGAAACTACTTAGCCGCGTAACAAAACGCATTTCCAGTAAAACCAACTGGTTGCTTCAATTAGTCTTCCGACAGACGAAGTGACCATTTTCTTATTTCAGGCCTAAACGAATCGCCTGCTCGACCGGAGAATAATCCCCATCCGATCGATGAAGCTGCAAGGGTTCGGCCGGAAGTAAAGGGGGTTGGGCCATAAACCGGGGGACCGAACCCCGATGGGGCTGAGCGGCATGAACCAGAAAGGGATGACAGAGGTATACGGTTCCGGCCGGGCCCGTTGCCAGCTCAACCGGGCGATTCAGGGTAGATTCATCAAATTGCTGCGCCAGTTCTATAAACGACAACCCATGATCGCCAGCTGGTTCCAGCCATTTCGGTACATCCCGATGCGAACCCACCAGAATTCGGGTTGGCGCGTCGTCAGGCCCCACATCCGAGAACAGGAACAGCATGAGCAAGGCCCGTCCTTTCGAAGATATATTCAATCGCCATGACCCATCTTCACCCGCAAAACTCGCTTCGGCATGCCAGCCCGTATCCCCCGGATCGTCAGGACTTGGAAACCGGACCGGAAACGTCCCTAAACTGTTGCGCGGCTCCCAGCGTCCTTTACCAACCAGTTGATCGAAGGCATCGTGTAGCCTGGGGGTATTGACCGCTTTTTGGAAAGGCTCCTGTGCATAACCGCCCAACCGAATAACAGGCTGTGTCCAGGTCGTAGAATCAGTGGGATCACATCCCGTGTCTTTCCACAAAATCGCGCGGCCTTCATCGGCTAGTTCACGCGAAAAGGCATTATCAATACGAACAAACCCGTCGCGGATAAACTGATTAATTTCGGTGTCACGTAGCATAATTTCTCTCTGCCCTTACCCTACTACCCTATTGAATCAGAACAGTTCGCGGGCAATTTTCATGATATTATCAGCTTTCCCCATCGTATAAAAATGCAGGACAGGTGCGCCAGCTGCCGTGAGTTCCCGACATTGCTGGATACACCACTCCACCCCAACCTGCCGGGCCTGCTGATCGTTTTCGCAGGCTTCAACGGCCTTCCGCAGGTCTTCTGGAATTTCCAGATGGAAGAGTTTGGGCAGAATCTGAAGTTGCTTCCGTGTGCTGAGGGGTTTCAAACCTGGAATGATCGGCACAGAGATGCCTTCCTGTCGACACCGGGCCACAAAATCCAGAAATTTTTTATTATCAAAAAACATCTGGGTCACGATGTAATCCGCCCCCTTGTCAATTTTCTGCTTGAGGTAGTGAAAGTCAATGTCGTGGTCGAGAGCCTCAAAATGCTTTTCAGGATAAGCAGCCACCCCGATACAGAAATCACTTGGCGCCAGGGCCGTATCTTCCTCATGCAGATAAATACCCCGGTTCATGTTGGCGACCTGCTCTACCAGTTCACTCGCATATGAGTAACCGTTTTCTTTGGGCTTGAAGGTTGTAAACGGCTTGGCGGGGTCGCCACGAAGCACCAGGGCGTTATCAATGCCGAGGTAATGCAGATCGATCAGAAAATCTTCGGTTTCTTCGCGGGTAAACCCACCACAAAGTACGTGCGGTACCGGGTCTACACCGAACTTATGCATGATAGCCGCACAAATACCTACCGTACCGGGCCGTTTACGGGTTACTATTTTCTGAATGGTTCCGTCGGGCAAGGGCCGTTCGATGTATTCCTCCCGGTGGTAGGTAACGTCGATAAACGGCGGTTTAAACTCCATCAATGGCTCGATGTTGTCGAGCAGATTCTTAAGATTATCGCCTTTAATGGGCGGTATAACTTCAATCGAAAAAATGGGCTTGCCGTTTGCGGCTTTTATATGATCCGTAATTTTAGTCATTCGTCAAACACTGTTGTCGCTTAAAGGTCGTCTGGCAGCAGTACGTAACCGTTAACGCGAGAACACGGCCAACCGCATATAGATTCCGTTGGCGGTTCCGTTACTCCAGGGCTGCACATCCAGCCGTTTCCCTAGATCACTATTCTTTTTGATCTGATGAAGCTTGGGAATCCCCCAGCCGACCAGGGAGCCAAACGCAGCACCAGCCAGCAGGTCCGTCGGATAGTGTAAACCAGCTTCGTACCGAAACAGGGCCGTAGCTGACGCCAGCCCAAGTGTTCCTACCCAGACCACAGGTCTTAATTTGGAATGCGGAAAATAATGCCGAAAGACCTCACTCGTAAAAACAGCCGTGGCAAAGGCATTGGTCGCATGGCCCGAAAAGAAGGACTGTCGTGAGGTTCGGTCCAGCTTTTCATCCAGTGGAACTAGTGAATTGTACACATACGGCCTGGTACGCTGGGTTACTGATTTGACTGTCCGCTCAATGCCATTCGCCAGGAGCAGCGTTTCGACATACATAATGGCTACGGTCTTAAAATCCTGCCGTATGGGTTGCAAACCCAGCGACACTACCCCTGCTGCTCCAACTGTACCTACCAGCGCAACATCGCTCCATTTATCAGCCGAGGTCGACCAATGAAAAGTAGCATTGCGGTCGAAGGAACTAATATCCCCCCGATTGAGTGAGGCAATTTCGGCGGGCGTAAGTGGATCAATAGCCTTGGTCAGCGCGACCGATGCCCCAAGCGTTACGGCTCCCGCTCCCAATAAACCGATTTCGCGGCCTGTGCGTAGCTGATAGGGCGACTGTGCCAGACAGGTGCCAATGGATACTGAATAATGGATAATGGATACTGTTGAAACAACAAGAATCTT
>Ga0209933_1002106_pt1 | contig 12840 bp, 13 predicted proteins | sample ThiBiot_300_biof_FD_183944 | JGI IMG/M metagenome (GOLD analysis project Ga0209933, IMG submission 183944) | Wastewater bioreactor microbial communities from Cape Town, South Africa - Thiocy_cont_300_biof (SPAdes) | ecosystem: Engineered > Bioremediation > Thiocyanate > Unclassified | place...
CGCTGCACGCGATGCGGCGGCTGCTCCATGTGCCAGATCTTGACCTCGGTCACCGCGAGCGCCGGCAGGGCGCCGAAAACGGTCAGCGCCATGGCGCCGGCCAATGCATGTCCCTTGAAACGCATGGTCTTTCCCTCTGGTTTTGCCGCTCTCGTCAAAGATGCGGATTGCGCGCCTTGTAGCGTTCGGTGAGCTTCGCGTTGTTCTCCACCGCTCCCGGCATATTGGCGCTCTGATAGACGGGAGCGGGGTGGCCTTGTTTCTCGAGGTCGGCGGCGACCTCGACGAGAAATGCGTTGAGAAGCGCCGCGCCAAGCACGGTCGAGACCGGTCCGGCGGTGAGCCCGGAGGCGAGGGTCGCGACGGCGTCGCCGGGCGGTGCGCCATTGTCGAAGACGAAATCGGCGACGTCGGCGATCCGCTCGCGGCCATTGGCGGCGGCGGTGGAATAGGCGACCGAGGTCACCGCGATCACGGTAGCGCCGCGGGCCTTGCCGAAGCGGGCCGCCTCGACGGGCGCCGCGTTGACGCCGGAGGTCGAGAAGACGACCAGCACGTCGCCGGGGCCGATCGGATAGCGGCCGAGCACGATCTCGGCGAGCCCGGTGAGCCGCTCCATCTGCGTGCTTGCCATGGCGCCTTCATGCAGCATCACCGCCGAGGCGAGCACCGGCACCACGCAGGCGAGCCCGCCGGCGCGGAAATGCCCTTCCTCGGCCATGAGATGGGAATGGCCGGTGCCGAAGATGTAGATGAGCCCGCCCGCCGCGACCTTGGAGGCCGCGACCGCCGCCGCCGCCTCGACGGCCGCGGTTTCACGGGTGGCGGCCGCATCGAGCAGCCGCTTCGCTTCGGAGAGATAGGCGCGCGCCGTCATGCTGGATCCTCAGGCATCGGTTGAGCCGGGCGCGAGACGCACCCGCATCGTGAAGCGGTCACCGCGATAGACCGACTGGACGAATTCGAACGGCCGCCCGGCGGCATCAAGGCTGAGGCGGGTCAGGCGGAGCACGGGCGCGCCGACCGGCACGCGCAGGATCGCGGCATCGGATTCGCCGGCCGCGCTCGCCTCGAAGCTCTGCTCGGCCTCGACGGGAAGGATGCCGAAGCGCTGCTTCAGCGTCGCGTAGAGGGAATCGGAGGCGAAGTCGGCGGCCTCGATCAGCCCCGGCGCCATGCTTTCGGGGATGTGCGCCGCCTCGAGCGCGACCGGCACGGCATCGGCCTCGCGAAGACGGAGCAGGTGATAGACGCTGGCGCCTTCCGGCACGGCGAGCCGCGCCGCGACCTCGCCGGCCGCCTCGGCTTTGCGCGCCGCCAGCACGATGCTGGATGGACGGCGGCCGGATCGGCGCATGTCCTCGGTGAAGCTCGTCAGCGTCTGCAGCCGCTGGTCGATGCGGCTCGCGGCGACGAAATATCCCTTGGCTTCGACGCTGTTGACGAGCCCCTGCTCGACGAGGGCCTTCAACGCCCCCCGCGCCGTCATGCGGCTGACGCCGAACTCGGCGCTGAGCTCTCGCTCGGACGGCACCCGCGCGCCGACTTCGAGCGAACCGGATCGGATGGCGTCGACGAGCGAATCGGCGATGCGGCGGTAATGCGGAACGGACGGCAAGCGGGCATCCCCAACTGGTATAGACCGTTTCTATCGGTATAGACCAGTTTGAACGTCCTGCGCAAGCCGTCGTGATGCTGTCGGAGCTTTTTGGCTGGGCGCGGAACGCCGCTTCGGCCCGCCCGTTGTCAGGGCGTCACGGATCGGGGGCCGAAACTCTCAATAAGCGAGAAGGAGGCCGAAAATGGGCTTGTTTTCCAAAGACATCCAGACGCTGAACGATCTCTTCGTCCATCAGCTCCAGGACATCTATTACGCCGAGAATCAGATCCTGAAGGCACTGCCGAAGATGATCGACAAGGCGACCTCGCCCGAGTTGAAGGCGGGCTTCGAGGCGCATCTCGAGGAGACGCGCGGCCATGTCGAGCGGCTGGAGCAGGTGTTCCGTCAGCATGGCGCCGAGATCAAGGGCGTCGATTGCCCGGCGATCGATGGCATCATCGAGGAAGCGAACGAGGTTGCCGGCGAGATCGGCGACAAGGAAGTGCTCGACGCGGCGCTCGTCGCCTCGGCGCAGGCGGTGGAGCACTACGAGATGACCCGTTACGGCACGCTGGTCGCCTGGGCACGACGCCTCGGCCGCGACGACTGCGCCGCTCTCCTCCGCCAGAATCTCGACGAGGAGAAGGCGGCAGACAAGAAGCTGACCGCGATCGCCGAGAGCAAGGTCAACCTGCGCGCGGCCAGCTGAGCCGCCGGAAGGAGAACAATCATGCCTCGTGGCGACAAGTCGAAATACACCGACAAGCAGGAGCGCAAGGCGGACCACATAGCGGAAGGCTATGAGGAGCGCGGCGTCTCCGAGAAGGAAGCCGAGCGCAGGGCCTGGGCGACCGTCAACAAGGACGACGGCGGCGGCAAGAAGCCGGGTGGCTCCGGCCGCGGCAAGGATACCGGCCACCCCGCCGCCCACAAGGGCGGCGAGAAGGGCGGCGAAGCCTCGGCGTCACGTTCGAAGGCTGACCGTTCAGCCTCGGCCAAGAAGGCCGCCGCGACACGCAAGCGCAACGCGGAACACCATGCCCATGGCTGACCGCTCGCTCAGGCGGTTTCCTGGATGGCGACGGCTGCGGCCGCCGCCGTCATGGCGAGGATAGACGCGTAAAGCGCGGCGATGTCGCGCGACAGCAGTTCGGTCGCTTCAACGCTGCCGGTTGCCGTGCGGGTGACGAGTCCTTGCGCCTCCGCCTCTCGGAGCAGCGACGCCACATGCGCCCGCGAGACCCCGAACCGCCGAGCGATCTGGGCGATGGGTGGTCCCGGGATGCCCTCCTTGCGGCCGATGGCCAGCGACGAGAGGATCATGAAGCCGGCATCGCGATCGGTGCAGCTCTTGAGCCGGGGGGACCGTGCGAGTGGCCGGAAGCCGCGTGCGAAGATGCGGGCGAGGTTCCGCGCGAAGGCCTGGCGGAAGCGTTGGTCGCCTGTCGCTGCCAGCGCGGTGGCGCCGATGGGGTCGACGATCATCAGCGCCTCGAACAGGACGCGCCAGCGCGCCAGTACGACGTTCCAGAGCTTTTCGGTCGGCACCAGCGGCCGTTCGCGACGATCCGAGACTCCGGCGGTCGGCGCCAGATAGCCGCCCCAGCGCAGGATGGCGAGCATCGCCTTGACGCGGCCGGGGCTGCCGAGCCCGAAGTCGCGGGCCGCCTCGATCATGCGCGCCGGCGTCAGCCGCCGGCCTTCCTCGTCCGCGTCGGCATCGAGGCAGAGCACGGCGACCGCCAGCAGCACGCGGACCCGGTCACTCATGACCGTCGCCAGCACGCGGTTGCCCTCGAACAGGGCAAGAATCCCGCGGGCGGCGCGGTCATAGGCAGCGTCGAAGCTGCGATGCGCCTCGATCGCGGCGATGGCCGCTTCATCCGGAACGGCCGGCTGCGGCGAATCGGATCCGGGGCGCGCGCGCGTTTGCAGCGTCGCGGTCATGGCAACGACTCCTTTACCGGTCCCCGATCCGGTCAAAAAACGACATTGAGGCCTCCCGGCGCCTGCTGCAAGAAGCGGCATCGGACCCAGAGGTGATTATGACCAAGACGATTCGTTCGACTCTGATGGCGGCCGCTCTGGCGCTTGTCGGGCTGGGCGGCATGGCGATGCCTGGCCCGGCGGAAGCGGTTGTCTACTGCAAGGCGGTTGGCGTGCCGAAGGGCTGCGTCGCGCGGCCGACCGGTGCCGTCGTCTATTGCACGCGTCCGGGCTATCCAGTCGGCTGCGTGGCCGGTGCCGGTGCGCCCGGCGTTGGCGTGGCGCCGGGTGTCGGTGTCGGCGCTCCGGGCGTCGGCGTGCAGCCGATGAACCGCGGCGGTCCGGTCAACCGCGTGGGCGTGCGCTGAATTCTTGTTTCGGGGAATGAAGATGATGAAGACGATCCTGACTTCCGCCGCTCTCCTTCTCGCCATTGGCGCCGGTCCGGCACTGGCTGATCGCGCGGCGGCGGACGCCTGCGCCAACGGCCTCAATGCCGAGGCCAAGGCGATCTATGCCGCCTCCATCGGCTCCGTCGGCAGTGGCAGCCTCAAGAGCGTCGTCACCGACGCGACCAAGAGCCTCGTCGCCGCCGGTACCGTCTCCAAGAGCACGGCGCGCTCGTCGGCGATGGCGGCCGGCGCCTGCCTGCAGCAGGCGATGTAACGGAAAGCGATCACAGATCCGCTCCTTCTCCCCATCCTCGAAGGGATGGTGGAGCGAGGCTGGCTCTCGGCGAAGGCCGGGCTCGTGGTGCAATGGCTTAAAGAGTTTCGAGTAGCCATATGGGTCACGAGAGCCCGGCCGCCCGCACCGGCCGGGCTGCCTTGCGTGAGGAGCCGCCCATGCCGGTCGCCGCCGAGATCGAGCCGATATCCGCCGCCATCGACGCGGCGGTGTTCAAGCATGCCATGCGCCATCTCGCCGGCGCGGTCAGCGTGATCACGACGGGTTCAGGGGTCGAGAAGACGGGCTTCACCGCCTCGTCGGTCTCGTCCTTCTCCGCGGATAGTCCGTCGATTCTCGTTTCGGTGAACCGCACTTCGTCGTCCTGGCCCATCCTGGCGCGGAGCGGGCGCTTCTGCGTCAACGTCCTTGCCGAGGACCAGCAATTCGTCGCCGAGGCCTTCTCGGGACGGGGCGGAATCAAGGGGCCCGACCGCTATCTCGGTGCCGAGTGGCACAGCTTTTCGAGCGGCAGCCTCGGCCTTGTGGGTGCGCTCGCCTCGATCGACTGCGACCTCGAAGAGGCCATCGAGCGCCATTCCCACGCCATCCTGATCGGCGCCGTGCGCGACGTGGTCCTCACGGCAGGCGCCCAGCCGCTGCTCTACTGGCATGGCGGCTACCGACGGATTTCAAACGAAACCGGCTGAATTCAACAAAATTCAACAAAAAGGGGCGGCGCCTCGCAGCCCCGCCCCGTGCATCCGCATCGGCCGGCGATCAGCCCTTGTCGCCCTGCGCGCTCTGCGCCGCTTCCAGCTTCTGGATGTCCTCCTTCGAGAGCTGCGGGCGGTCGATGTCGAGCGTGATCTTGTGGATCGTTCCGTCGAAGACGAAGGGCGACTGGTAGTCGGCATCGTCAACCCCGGTCAGCGTGTCCGAGCCGATGTCCTGGCTCTCGTCCCAGGCGAGCGTGATCGGGATCGTGTGCGGCATCTTCTGCCGCGCCACCTGCTTGCCGTCGACCTTCAGCACCCCTTCCGCCCCCTGTCCGACACCGGAGAGATTGTTGAAGGCGAAGGTGCCGAAGCCGAGCCCGTCATAGGTGAAGTCGAACTCGAGCAGGTGATGGCCGGGCGTCAGCGCGTCGGCGCCCTCCCAGCGGACGCGTTCGAGGTCGAGCAGGTTCCAGACATAGACCGGCTTGCCCTTCAGGAGATAGAAGCCGTGGCCGCCGAAACGGCCGCCCTGCGTGAACAGCATGCCGTTGCCGCCGCCCGCCGGCACGTCGATATCGGCCGTGATGCGGTAGCTGGCATTGAGGAGCAGCGGCTGGGTGCCGTTCGGGTTGCCGGCGATGGGCGCGGTATATTCGAAATGCGACTTGCCGGCGACGACGCTCGGCCGCGGCGTCACCATGCGGGTCGCGACCGAGTTGTCGAGCGGGAAGACCTGGTTCCTCGACGCCTCGGCGATGAAGAGCTCCTGCATCTCGCGCAGTTTGTCCGTCATCTGGGCTGCCAGATCGTCGTTCTGTGTCCAGTCCTTGGTGAGATCGTAAAGTTCCCACTTGTAGCTGTTCATGACATCGGTCGGCGGCACCGAGAACAGCGCCCAGGGATCGACGATCGGCGTCGTGTTCGCATACCAGCCATTGTTGTAGATGCCGCGATTGCCGAACATCTCGAAATACTGGACCGTATGCCTCGTCGGATCGTCGGGTTTGGCGTCCCAGCTATAGACCATGCTGGTGCCGTCGAGCGGCCGCTGCTGGATGCCGTTGACGAAGCTCGGCGCGGTGATGCCGGCCGCTTCGAGGATGGTCGGCTCGATGTCGATGAAATGGCTGAACTGGTTGCGGATGCCGCCCACGTCCTTGATCCGGGCCGGCCAGGACATGACCATGCCCTGCCGGGTGCCGCCGAAATGCGAGGCGATCTGCTTCGTCCATTTGAACGGCGTGTCGAAGGCCCAGGTCCAGCCGACCGCCATATGCGGATAGCTCTGGTCGGTGCCCCAGAGGTCGTAGAAATATTTCAGCTGGTCGGCGACCGGCGGCGTGACGCCGTTGAACTGCGCCACCTCGTTCGGCGTGCCCGTCGGCGAGCCTTCGGCCGAGGAGCCGTTGTCGCCGACGATGTAGATGATCAGCGTGTTGTCGAGCTTGCCCATGTCGCGGATCGCGTCGATGACGCGGCCGGTCTCATGATCGGCATAGGCGAGATAGGCGGCATAGGTGTCGGCCTGGCGGATGAAGAGCTTCTGCTCGTCGGCCGAGAGCTCGTCCCACTTCTTGAGATGGTCCGGCCACGGCGTCAGCTGCGCATGCTCAGGGATGACGCCGAGCCGCTTCTGGTTGGCGAAGATCGTCTCGCGCAGCGCGTTCCAGCCCTTGTCGAAGAGATGCAGCGCCGAGATCCGGTCGACCCATTCCCTGGTCGGGTGGTGCGGGGCATGGGTCGCGCCGGGCGCCAGATAGACGAAGAACGGCTTCGACGGGTCGACCGAGTTCACCGTCTGGATCTGCCGGATCGCGTCGTCGGCCTCGGCGGTGATGAGGTTCCAGCCGGGCTTGTCGCGGAAGGGATAGATCTGCGTCGTGTCGTTGAAGAGGTTCGGCTGCCACTGGTTGGCGTCGCCGCCCATGAAGCCGTAGAAATGGTCGAAGCCGAAGATCTCGCCGGTCGGCCACTGGTCGAAGGGGCCGACCTGGCTCTCGGTATAGGGCGGCGTGTTGTGGTTCTTGCCGTACCAGGAGGTGTTGTAGCCATTGGCGCGCAGCACCGCCGCCACCGAGACGCTGTCGCGTCCGATCACCGCGTCATAGCCCGGAAAGCCGGTCGAGGCCTCCGCGATATTGCCGAAGCCGACATTGTGGTGGTTGCGGCCGGTGAGCAGCGCCGCGCGCGAGGGCGAGCAGAGCGCGGTCGAGTTGAAATTGGTGTAGCGGAGGCCCTGCTTGGCCAGCGCGTCGAGCGTCGGCATCGGGATGACGCCGCCGAAGGTCGAGCCGGCGCCGTAGCCGGTGTCGTCAGTCAGCACCAGCAGCACGTTGGGCGCACCCTGCGGTGCGACGGTGCGGGCCGGCCAGGCCGGCGTCGACTGCGCGGCGTTGAGCTTGATGGTCCCGGCGAAGGGTTGCGCCGGGTTGGGAATGACCATCCCGTCGATGGTCCGCGTCGCGCTCGGCGAGCCGGGCCGGCCGAAAAGTTCCGGCGGCTCCTCGAGCGGGACGCCGATAGCGGGTGACCCTGCGTCCTGAGCGCGCGCCGCCGCTGCCAGTTGCGGCGGCGCCAGCATGGCTCCGCCAAGAAGAAGCACGGCAAAGCTCGATCGCAGCGATCGACATGCGATTCGGATCACGACAGTTCCCCCGGTGCCGACGGCGCCCCCCACGAGCGCCACGATGAGCCCTCCAGGGATGGCGACATTGACCCGCATCAAGCGGAGGGGAGGCGCGGTCCCACGTGCCAATCCTTCGGGGCGCCGGAGCCTAGGCGCGGCGCCCGGGAACGCGCTAACCCGATTGCGACAGCCTCGATCAGAGCCGCATCGCCTTCAGTTCCCGCAGCGGCGGGATGGTCGCGAACATATGCGGGTCGAGCCGGTCCCAGAGGATGCCGCAATCCGGCTTCTGGGCATCGGCGACGCGGATGGTGCGCGTCGGCGTGAAGACGAGGTCGGCGGTGGTGTCGAACACGTCGGGCACCAGCGTCTCGTCGAGCAGCTGGCAATCATGCACGACGGCGGCGACCGGAGTGTCGGGACCGACGCGGCCGAGCCGGTAGAGCATGCCCCATTCGACGTCGAAGAAGCCGTGGCCCTTGCCGAAGCGGATGCCCTCATGGTTGATCGCGCCGGTGCCGGTGACGAGATAATCGACCGGCGGCATCGCGGCGATCGCCTTGAGATCGACCGGCCGGCCGACCCGCTCCATCCCGTCCAGCGTCGCGGCATAGAGATAAAGATCGGGCGCGATCTCGGCCGGATCGAGCAGCCAGAAGCCGCGCTTGATCGAATAGGTGGTCATCAGGACGGATTTGCCGTCGAGAAGGGCACGGTGGCGCAGCCTTTCGAGGCAGTTGTCCGGCGTGATGAAGATCAGCTCGGCATTCTGATAGGCCTCGTCGGCGATGAGCCGGTCGCAGGCAGCCTCGCCGCCCTCGAAATCGGCGATGAACTCCGCGAAATCGAAGTCGAACCGGCTGTCCGGCAGCGCGACGCGGCGAAGGTCGCTCCACACCCGCTCGCGCACCGACGATTTATGGTCCATCACCCGTTCCTTCTGCTGGCACAATCCATCACTGAAAGCGAAACCCGTGCCAGATCGCGTCAGGGCGAGGGCGCGCCGGTCCGGATGGCGATATGCCGGGTGACGCTGCCGCCGGGCGGCACCGTGACCATGCCCGGCATTTCGGCCATCTCGCCGTCGAAGCCCAGCATCGCGGCATGGCCCTGCCATGGCTCGATGCAGAGGAACCGCGCGCCGGGCTTCGTCCAGATGCCGAGATAGGGGAGGTCCGGAAAATCGATCCGAAGACCATCCGCGCCCTCGACCCCGAACCAGACGGAGCGGCTGCGGACCTCGTCGAAGATGATCGCATCCTCGAGGAACAGCGCCGGATCGAGCGCCAGCACCTTGCCGAGGACGGGCGTCGGGCGGGTGGCGGGATCGACGCCGCCATCCTTCAGGCGTCGGATATCGGCCGGCTCTTCGCGCTCGAAGACCACGACATGGCCGGTCTGCGGACCCTTGGCGCCGGGAAGCGGCCACTGGAAGGCGGGATGGAAGCCGATGGCGGCGGGCATCGGGCGGCTGCCCTGATTGCGGGCGGTCACGGTCTGGAACAGCGTCGCGCCGGCGAGTTCGAAGCGGATGTCGAGCTCGAATTCGAAGGGATAATGCTTCAGCGTGTCGGCATCGGCGAGGAGGCGGAAGCCGGCACGCTCCGGTCCCGCGCTCAGCACTTCGAAGATTCGGTCGCGCGCGAAGCCGTGCTGGCCGATCGGATAGTCCGTCCCGCCGACCCGGATCGCGTCGCCGGCGGCGCGGCCGACGATGGGAAAGAGGATCGGCGCATGGCGGGGCCAGAAGGACGGGTCGGCCTGCCACATCCATTCGCGGCCGGCGGTATCGACGATGGATTGCAGTTCGGCGCCCTTGCGGTCGAGGGCGACGGAGACGAATTCGTTCTGGAGCGTGATCCTGTCCATGGCCTTCACCTGTGCTGCGCTGCGCGGACGCGGGTGCACTGCATCACGCCGGCTCCTCCGCGGCAAGACGCGCGATGGCCGCGGCGGCAACGGGGTCGAGGCCGGCGCCGCCCGTCGCCGCATGGGCGATGATGGTCCGCCGCATCCGCGGATCCCAGAATTGGCGGAGATGCGCCGCGACCGCCGCCGGCGCGGCATCGGCGCCCTGCGCGGCGAAGAAGGTGGCGATCTGGTTCGCCATGCGGACGAGCTTTTCGGGTGGCATGTGGTTCAGGCGACGTCGCGCGTCGCCTCTCTCCTGGACGGGACGGAGGGCGGCAGGCCGAGCCGCTCGCCATGGGTGAACACTTCGAAGCCGTCGGCGCGGGCGACCGCGACGAGCGTGATGCCGGCCTCGGCGGCTGCCCGGATCGCAAGGCTGGTCGGCGCCGAGACCGCGACGATCAGAGGGGCGCCGATCGCCGCCGTCTTCTGCACCATCTCGACCGAGACACGGCTCGTCAGCAGCACGGCGCCCGACGCGGCGTCGAGGCCGGATCGGGCGATGGCGCCGGCGAGCTTGTCGAGCGCATTGTGGCGGCCGACATCCTCCCGCACCAGACGGACACCTTCGTCCGGCTGCCAGAAGGCCGCCGCGTGCACGGCGCGCGTTTCGGCGTTGAGCGCCTGCAGCCGCGCCAGCCCGCCGATCGCCGCGAGGATCGCCTCCGGCGCGAAGCGGGCCTTCGAGCCGTTGAAGGGGAGGGGGCGGACGGCTTCCTCGAGGCTCTCGATGCCGCAAAGCCCGCAGCCGACCGGCCCGGCCATGGCGCGGCGCCGCGCCGCGAGCCGCTCCGATAGCTGGCTCGCCAGCGACACGCGCATCTCGATGCCAAGCCCGCCGTCGATCCGCTCCACGCTCTCGATCGCGGCGAGGGTGGCGATGCCTTCGGTCAGCGTGAAGCCGATCGCAAAGTCCTCAAGATCGGCCGGGCTCGCCATCAACACCGCCTGCGTCGAGCCGCCATAGGTGATGGCGACCGCCGTCTCGACCGCGACCGCGCGGCTGGACGATGCCGCGCCGCTGCGCCGCCATGTCGTGGCGGCGACGCTCTCGCTCGCCTTCGCCGCGGTGCCCATGCCTATTCGGCCGCGTCGGCGGGGAGGATGCGCCGGCTCTCCTCGGAGAGGCGGGCATAATCCTCCTGCCAGGCGCTCGGCCCGTTCGAGGCCGACACTTGCACGGCCGTCACCTTGTATTCCGGGCAGTTGGTCGCCCAGTCGGAGAAGTCGGTCGTCACGACATTCGCCTGCGTCGCCGGGTGGTGGAAGGTCGTGTAGACGACGCCGGGCGCGACGCGGTCGGTGATCCGCGCGCGCAGCGTCGTCTCGCCGGCGCGGCTGGCGAGGCGGACGAAGTCGCCGTCGCGGATGCCGCGGTTCTCGGCGTCGTTGGGGTGGATCTCGAGCAGATCTTCCTCGTGCCAGACGACATTGGCCGTGCGCCGGGTCTGCGCGCCGACATTGTATTGCGAGAGGATGCGGCCGGTGGTGAGGAGGAGCGGGAAGCGCGGGCCGGTGCGCTCCTCGGTCGGCACATATTCGGTGATCATGAACTGGCCGAGCCCGCGCGCGAAATGGCCGATATGCATGACCGGCGTCCCCTCGGGCGCCGCCTCGTTGCAGGGCCACTGCACGGAGCCGCTCTCCTCCAGCCGGGCGTAGGACACGCCGGAAAAGCTCGGCGTCGCAGCGGCGATCTCGTCCATGATCTCGGACGGGTGCGTGTAGTGCCAGGGAAGACCCATCGCCTGCGCGAGGCGCTGGGTCACCTCCCAGTCGGCATAGCCGTTCAGCGGGCTCATGACGCGCCGCACGCGGTTGATGCGCCGCTCGGCATTGGTGAAGGTGCCGTCCTTCTCCAGGAAGGTGGAGCCCGGCAGGAAGACATGCGCGTAGTTGGCGGTCTCGTTCAGGAAGAGATCATGCACGACGACGCAGTCCATCGCGGCAAGGCCGGCCGTGACGTGATGCGTGTCGGGATCGGACTGAACGATGTCTTCGCCCTGGATGTAGATGCCGCGGAAGGAGCCATCGACCGCCGCGTCGAGCATGTTGGGAATGCGCAAGCCCGGCTCGTTGTCGAGCGTGACGCCCCAGAGCCTCTCGAAGGTCTGCCGCGTCGCGTCGTCGGAGATGTGGCGGTAGCCGGGCAGCTCGTGCGGGAACGAGCCCATGTCGCAGGAGCCCTGGACATTGTTCTGGCCGCGCAGCGGGTTCACGCCGACGCCGGGGCGGCCGAGATTGCCGGTCGCCATCGCAAGATTGGCGATCGCCATGACCGTCGTCGTGCCCTGGCTGTGTTCGGTGACGCCGAGGCCGTAATAGATCGCCGCGTTGCCGCCGGTCGCGTAGAGGCGAGCCGCCGCGCGGATCTCGGCGGCGGGAACGCCCGACACCGCCTCGACCGCCTCCGGGCTGTTGCGCGGCTCGGCGACGAAGGACGCCCAGTGCTCGAAGGCGCTCCATTCGCAGCGCTCGCGCACGAAGGCCTCGTCATAGAGGCCCTCGGTGACGATGACATGCGCGAGCGCGTCGAGTACGGCGACATTGGTGCCGGGGCGGAGCGCGAGATGGTGGGCCGCCTCGACGTGCGGCGTGCGCACCAGATCGATGCGGCGCGGATCGATGACGATGAGCCGCGCGCCCTGTCGCAGCCGCTTCTTCAGCCGCGAGGCGAAGACCGGATGGCCGTCGGTCGGATTGGCGCCGATGACGAGCACGACATCGGCATGCTCGACGCTGTCGAAATCCTGCGTGCCGGCCGAGGTGCCGAAGGCGGCCTTGAGTCCGTAGCCGGTCGGCGAATGGCAGACGCGGGCGCAGGTGTCGACATTGTTGTTGCCGAAGCCGGCGCGCACCAGCTTCTGGACCAGATAGGTCTCTTCATTGGTGCAGCGCGAGGAGGTGATGCCGCCGATCGCGTCCTTGCCATAGCGCGCCTGGATGGCGCGGAACTTCGACGCGACATGGGCGAAGGCCTCGTCCCAGGAGACCTCGCGCCAGGGATCGGTGATCTTCTCGCGCAGCATCGGCTTCAGGATGCGGTCGCGGTGATGGGCGTAGCCATAGGCGAAGCGGCCCTTGACGCAGGAATGGCCGTGATTGGCCTTGCCATCCTTGTAGGGCTCCATGCGGATGAGCTCCTCGCCGCGCATCTCGGCCTTGAAGGAGCAGCCGACGCCGCAATAGGCACAGGTCGTCACCACCGAATGCTCGGGCTGGCCCTTCTCGACGACGCTCTTCTCGATCAGCGTCGCGGTCGGGCAGGCGGAGACGCAGGCGCCGCAGGAGACGCATTCCGAGCCGAGGAAGCTCTCATGCATGCCGGGCGA